>Ga0134125_10004381_pt1 | contig 16156 bp, 12 predicted proteins | sample KB31751_FD_96464 | JGI IMG/M metagenome (GOLD analysis project Ga0134125, IMG submission 96464) | Terrestrial soil microbial communities with excess Nitrogen fertilizer from Kellogg Biological Station, Michigan, USA - KB3-175-1 | ecosystem: Environmental > Terrestrial > Soil > Unclassified ... | reverse complement strand
CCTGCTGGCGGGTTGTTTTGAAATTCAGGAGCAGATCGATATCAAACCGGGTGGCGCCGGCGACCTTACCGTTAATACGGACATGAGCAAGCTGCTGGAAGTGATGCAGAATTATATGGGTAAAGAGGAAATGGAAAAAGAAATACCCGCCGGAAAAATCCTGGATACTACGGTGCTGATGAAGAACCTGGTGGATACCATGCAAAATGTGAGCGCAGAAAGCAAGGAACTGGTAAAAGACGGTAAAGTCCATATGAAACTGGATATGGCTCAGAAAGTTTTCAAAAGCGATATCCACATTCCCTTCAGCAGTCAGGACAACCTGCAGAAGCTGTACAATTCCATGAATAATCAAAATCTCGGATTCACGCAATTATTCAAAGGCATGACCGGCAAAAAAGACACGGCAGAAGTGGATGGCAGTGTTATGGATAACGGGACAGATAATAAAGGCGGGCCGGACATGAATCAGTTCAATGCCATTTATGATTTTACAAGTCACGACGGACTCATCTCCCGGAAATTAAATGAGCAGAAATGGAAGGACCTCCAGCAGACTCCCCAGTTTGCCCAAACCAAAGATGTTTCGAATATGGGCATCTCCATCCCTTACACGCTGACCATAAATTTACCCCGTGCGGTAAAAAAAATAGATAATGCGCTGGCCAAACTTTCTCCCGACAAAAAACAGGTTGTGATCCAGTACAATCTTTTGGAAGTATTCGAGCATCCCGAAAAATTTGAGTTTACTATTGATTATTAGGAAGCGTTCCAGACTATGATAAGAAAAACGGATTTCCTTGTGGTTGGTTCGGGTATTGCCGGGCTAACCTATGCGCTGAAAGTAGCCAGTGCATGTCCCGATCAGCAGGTGCTGGTGATTACCAAGACCATTGCAGACGAAACCAATACCAAGTATGCGCAGGGAGGTATTGCGGGTGTGACGGACCTGGAGCACGACAGTTACGAAAAGCATATCGAAGACACGCTGATTGCCGGCGACGGGCTCTGCAATCCCAGAACGGTGGAGATTGTAGTGAAAGAAGGCCCGGAACGGATCCAGGAAATGATTGAATGGGGCGCCCGGTTTGACAGGGATGAGGAAGGCGAATTCAAGCGTGGGCGGGAAGGAGGTCATTCTGAATTCCGGATCCTTCACCATAAAGATGTAACCGGAAGGGAAATGGAACGCGCCCTGCTGAGCACGGTTCTGGCCCAAAAAAATATCGAAATCATCAAGCATTGTTTCGTCGTGGATATTCTCACCCAGCATCACCTCGGATACCTCGTCACAAAATCCACCCCCGATATTGAATGCTATGGGGTGTATGCTCTCGACCTGGAAGAAAACCGCATCGTAAAAATTTTATCCCGCCTCACGGTTTTTGCCACAGGCGGTAATGGACAGGTTTACCGCACCACTACCAATCCGGTCATCGCCACAGGAGATGGTATCGGTATGGTTTACCGGGCAAAGGGAAGGATCGAGAATATGGAATTCATCCAGTTTCATCCGACTGCTCTGTACCAGCAGGGCGTTAGCCCTTCTTTCCTGATCACGGAAGCCGTGCGTGGCGACGGAGGCATACTGCGCAATAAGAATGAAGAAGCGTTTATGATAAAATATGATAAACGCAAGGACCTTGCGCCCCGCGATATTGTAGCCCGTGCCATTGACAGCGAAATGAAGAAAACCGGTACGGAGCATGTGTACCTGGACTGCCGCCACATGGACATGGATAAATTCCGGGAGCATTTCCCGAATATTTATGAGAAATGCAGGTCCGTTGGCATTGACGTAGCCACGCAAATGATCCCCGTCGCGCCGGCTGCGCATTATAGTTGCGGAGGTATCAAAACAGACGAATGGGGGCATACCTCCATCCGGAATTTATATGCATGCGGTGAATGTGCGTCCACAGGGCTGCATGGCGCCAACCGCCTGGCCAGTAATTCCCTGCTGGAAGCGCTCGTTTTCGCGCATCGCTGTTATCTGGACAGCGTTAAGAATATCGAATCCATTTCCTTTAATGAGAATATTCCGGACTGGAACGCGGAAGGCACTACGGCCCCGAACGAAATGATCCTGATTACGCAAAGCATTAAAGAACTGCAGCTGCTCATGAGTGATTATGTGGGCATCGTACGTACCAATATCCGCCTGGAAAGAGCCATGAAAAGGCTCGACCTGCTGCACGAGGAAATCGAAGCTTTATATGAGACCACCGATGTCTCGCCGCAACTCTGTGAAGTCAGAAACCTGATCACTACCGGTTACCTGATTGTAAAAGGCGCAAGCTTCCGGAAAGAGAGCCGTGGACTGCATTTTAACACCGACTACCCGCAGAAAAGTAAACTGGTGCAGAATATTGTTTTATAAAAACTTTCCAACTTATGAAAGCCATGATCTTTGCCGCAGGCCTGGGAACCCGCTTCAAACCCTGGACTGACCGGCATCCAAAGGCGCTTGCACTTATCAATGGAAAGAGCCTCCTGGAACGGAATATTCACTATTTGCAGCAGTTTGGTATTTTCGAAGTAATGGTAAATGTGCATCATTTCGCAGAACAGATTATTGACGCTATTGAAACAAACGATGCCTGGGGAAGCAGGATCACGATCAGCGAAGAAATGGATGAGGTGCTGGAAACGGGCGGCGGATTGAAAAAAGCGGCCTGGTTTTTAAACGATAGCCCCTTTGTAGTGATGAATGCGGATATCCTTACCGATCTCCGGCTGGATTCCCTGATCAGCTTTCACCAGCATCATTCGCCTTTAGCCACGCTCGCCGTAACGAACCGCAAATCTTCCCGGTATTTTCTTTTCGATGAAGAAGGGCGGCTTCGCGGCTGGCGGAACGTAAAAACAGAGGAAGAACGTTTGGTGCGCGATATTCCCAAAAAATCTGATCCGGGAAATGATAAGAAAAACGTTGCAGGCGGGGATCTCCTCCTGGAAAAACCTTCCTCCCGGCTGAACGAAAAAGCATTCAGCGGCATCCATATTATCTCTCCTGAAATATTCCCGCTCATGAAACAGCAGGGGAAGTTTTCCATCGTGGAGGTTTATCTTCAGCTTGCTGCCGCCCATAAAATCCTGGGATTCGATCATTCCGGCTCGAAGTTGGTGGATGTGGGGAGGCAGGAGGCGGTAGCAGTGGCAGAAACTTTGTTTTCGTAATGTCCGGCACTTTATCTTTCAGAAAAAACGCAGCCCGTTTATCAATGCTCCCCGAAAAAGGAACTGAAAATTTAAAAAAGCCTGATTGGTTCCTGATAGGCGCCTGCTGGTTGCTGACCCAACTGCTTTCACTTTATTACCTGGGAATAAATGCAGGTGAGGAATCCATTAAATATATTGATCTGGCCGATAAATGGATTCGCGGGGGCGGCCATTATGGCTGGTACAATCTCTTTTATTCCGGTTACACGGCGATACATGTTTTGCTGCGAACGGCAGGATTTCCTGCAAAGAGCATGTATATAATTCAGCTTCTGTTATCCGCAGCGGCCACTTATTATTTTATCCGTATTCTTTGCCTGTACTCGCGCTCCCGGAAGGCTATCCTTATTGCCGGGATATTATATTCCACCTGTTTCATCATACAACAGTGGGTGAGTGCATTGTTCACAGATTCCGCATTCAGCAGCCTGCTGATCATTGCTCTTTATTTTTTGCTGACCCAGGAAAAATCTAAAGGAAATAGAATTATTTTCTGGGCCCTGCTGATATTGCTGCCCACATTCCGTCCTGTCGGATTCCTGTTCATTTTGCTCGCCTGTTGTTACTGGATTTTCATCTCCGTCCGGAAAAATATGGGAAAGCTCATCTTTTGTTCGGTTTACCTGCTGTTAATCGGATTTGTGATTGATCGATCCCTCACGCAGAGCCCCGCGTATTTCTATCCCTTTCATAATATTCAGGCAAATGTGATTTGCGGTTACCCGGGAAATTTATTGCAATACCGGAAAGTTCCTTACCAGGAAGGAATGAGCATATTTTCCTATTTGCTGGAGAATCCGGGCATGACCATCCGGCTATTTTTTAACCGTTTCTTTAAAATATTCTCCATGACCCGTGATTATTTTTCAACGAAACATAATTTGTTGCTGGTTGCAACAACAGGGGTCTATTATATTTTAGCATTCATCGGAGCCCTAAGGATCATTTTCCGCAAACAGAAAGAGAAATATTTTTTGCTTGCAGGGCTGCTCCTTTTTTCAATCCCTTCTGTCATCTTCTGTGTTGACTGGAGCGGCAGGTTTTCTTTACCGGTTTTATGTTTTGTCCTGCTGTTGAGTGGTATTGGCCTGGACGGAATATTTAAGATAAAACAGGATTCCAAACGGATCATTTAAGGCTTCAGCACAATTTCCCTGAATTTTCCGGTTTATCTTATGAAATTACCCCGGCCCGTCAATTGTAAAATCTCATACCGCTTACTCATACTTCCAGTCCCTCAGTTCCTGTTCCACATGATGGATCTCAATCTTCACCCCGAATTTATTTTTCAGGTGCCGCGCTAAAGCATCGGCAGCATACACACTGCGATGCTGGCCGCCGGTGCAGCCGAAATTCACCATCAGGCTTTTGAAGTCGCGCCTGATATAATCTTCCACGGAAATATCAACGAGATCGAACACACTATTGAGATATTCCGGCATTTTTGTTTCCTGCTCCAGGAAATCCTTCACTTCCTTATCCCGGCCCGTTTTAGATTTAAAAGCTTCCAGCCTTCCCGGATTCAATATGCCGCGGCAATCAAAAACGAATCCGCCGCCGTTTTCCGATGCGTCTGCCGGAATGCCCTTTTTATAAGAGAAGCTGTTGATATGAACGACCAGCGGGGTCTCTGCACCCGCCCGCAACGGTACGAATCGCTGGATCACCTGATCTTCCACAATCAGGCTCAGCACGCGTTCAAATTCCGGGAGATCTCTTCCCGTAAAATGGTTTTGCAGAAAGTCGCGCAGGTTTTTTAGCCCCAGCGGTATGCTGATGAGAAAATGTGCCTTGCGTTCAAACAGCCCCCGGAATCCGTAAGCGCCCAAAACCTGCATTAAGCGGATCAACACATATCCACGGTATTGCTGGGTAAATCTTTTCCGGTCGATGGGTTTACCGAGTTCTCCTTCCACACAATTCATATAATATTCCAGCAGGCTGTTTTTCCACTCATCAGACAACTCTGCCTTCGCCTGCCAGAGCATGGACGCCACATCATATTGCAGCGCGCCTTTCATGCCTCCCTGGTAATCGATAAAATGAACTTTTTCATTTTCGATCAGGATATTCCGGCTCTGAAAATCCCGGAACATAAAATATTTATAATCCACATTGCTGAGGTCCGATGCAAAGCCTTCGAAATCGGCAATGAGTTTTTCCTTGTCGTACGGAAGTTGCAGCGTGTCCAGAAAATAATACTTGAAATAGAGCAGGTCGCTGAGAATGGCCTGCTTCCCGAATTCACTGGACGTCAGGCACCAGTTCTCATAGTCCATACCTTCATCTCCCCGGATCTGCAATTGCGCCAGGCTTTTCAGGCTCTGCTTAAACAGATCAAAAACATAGTCGGTATATCCATGTTCCTCCAGTTTATTCAACAGCGAAACATCGCCGAAATCTTCCTGGATATATAGTGTACCTTCTTCATTTACGGCATAGATCTCCGGCACCGGGCAACCCTTACTTTTGAACTGCCGGCTGAACCGGATAAAACTCTCATTCTCTTTAATATTGATTCCGTAGGTTGCAATAAAAGATTGCTTATCTGTATGCACACGATAATAAACCCGGATACTTCCGGACTGGGGAATCTTTTTAACGGACAACACATGCTCTTTCCGGTAAGCAGCAAAAAGCGCCGTAATTTCTTCACTGATATTATCCATAATGATAAATGAAGCTACTTTTTACTTTTCCCTTTTTACTTTTCCCTTTTTACTTTTTACTATTTACTTAAGTAACCACCGTGATCTCCGGTGTTTCAGCCGGAATATTTTCCCTGAGCCGCCGCTGCTGTTCATTGATCAGTTCCGCCAGTAAAGCCGTCCACCCGGTCTGCTGGCAGGCCCCCAGCCCCTGCCCGCTGTCGCCATGAAAATATTCATAAAAAAGATTCAGATCCTGATTTTCCGGTTTTTGATAAAACCAGTTATAATTACCGTACTGGGGAATGGCTCCGCTGGCATCAGGCAGAAAAAGGCTGATTACCCGTTGCGTTAAAAAATCAGCCACTCCTTCCAGGTTGAGATAATTGCCGGAACCCGCCGGGCATTCTACTTTCAGCGCATTCCCATAGAAAAGGCCGTACTTCCGGATGGATTGAATGATCAGGTAATTGATCGGCATCCACACCGGTCCGCGCCAGTTGGAATTGCCTCCAAAAAGATTCGACGTGGAATCGCCCGGATCATATTGAATGGTGTAGTTAATATTGTCAATCGTAACGGAATAAGGATTTTCAGCATGGTATTTCGAAAGCGCCCGGATGCCGCCGGGCGAAAGAAATTCCTCTTCGTTCAGCAATCTCCCGAGCAGGCTCACGAGGCGTTCGCGGGGAATGAGCGATAACAGGATGGTATCTCCATCCGTTTTTTCTTCGTTGGGCCAGAATTTTTTATTTTTCATCCGGTAGTTCTCAAACCAGCTGATACGCTTTCTGAAATCAACCAGTTTGTCGAGTTTCTTCTTTTCGATGATCGAAACCGCAAACAAGCTGGTAATACCCACAATAGAATGTATCCGGAGCTGCATGGGCGCAGAACCGGAAATGGCCAGGGTATCATAAAAGAAACGGTCCTCTTCATTCCACATGCCCTGTTCATTCAGCGCTTCGGCGATCATCACGAACTGTTCAAAGAATTTAGTAGCTGTATCTTCAAAAGAGGCATCTTTCATGGCGATCTCCAGCGCCATGTCCAGCATATTCAGGGCATACATGCCCATCCAGCTCGTACTGTCTGCCTGTTCGAGCTGCATTTGTCCGGGCAGTTCGATGCTCCGGTTAAAAACCCCGATATTATCGAGGCCCAGGAAACCGCCTTCGAACATATTATTGCCGCTCGGATCTTTCCGGTTAACCCACCAGGTGATATTGATCAGCAGTTTTTGAAATATCCGCTTCAGAAAACTGATATCGGCGTAATCCGTCCTTTCCTTTTCTATACGGTAGACCTGCAGGGCGGCCCAGGCCTGCACCGGCGGATTCACGTCGCTGAAATTCCATTCATATGCAGGAAGCTGCCCGTCGGGCTTCATATACCATTCCCGCATGATGAGCAACAACTGGTTTTTGGAGAAATTGGAATCTACCAGGCTCATGGGTATGCTCTGGAAAGCCATATCCCAGGCTGCATACCAGGGGTATTCCCACTTATCAGGCATGGCAACAATATCCTGGTTTTTCAGGTGCTTCCAGTCGTGATTCCGGCCCGCGAGTTTCCCCGCATTTACCGGTGTAATGCCGTCGCTGCCAGCCAGCCACTTCTCCACATCGTAATGATAAAATTGTTTGCTCCAGAGTAAACCGGAAAGCGCCTGGCGCTGCAGCCGTTTCAAACGGGGATCATCCTGCGACTCCAGTATCTCATCATAAAAAGCATCAGCTTCCTCTTTGCGTTGCTGAAATATTTTCTCAAATCCGAATGTAAATGGATTGCCAAGGGATTTGCTGGAAAGGCGCAGAAAGAGCGTTTGGGTTTTTCCCGCTTCTACAGTAAACTGATAAACCGGCGAAAACTTGGTTCCCTGTTTTATCTTCCTTAATTCTTCTGCATTTTTACCCTGGATAACCGCATCATGGAATGCATCTTTTACAAAAATGGATTCGTTTGGAATACCGGACAGTTTTTCCTGGTTGGATTCGTTTTCGGTGTACCATTTATCCCTGGGCGACTGGAAATAGAGATAATAACTGCCCAGCCGTGGATGTTCGGCCTTAACTGAATTCTTATTGCGCTGGCTGATCCGGGGTTTCTTTTCCGGATGATCCTTCCATCGGTTATAAAACCATAAGGTAGGGAGTACCGTTATATCGGCCGCTTCCTGAAAGCGGTTCGTAATTTCGATCCGGATGAAAATATCTTTTGAATTTTGTTTGGCGTAGCTGACCAGCACGTCAAAATATTCATTGTCGTCAAAAACGCCGGTATCCAGGATCTCATACTCCGGATCAATTTTGGTGCGTCTCCCGTTTTCTTCCCTGAGCTGTTCATAAGGGAAAGCCTGTTGCGGGTATTTGTACAGGTATTCCATATAATAATGGGTGGGAATATTATCCAGGTGATAATATAATTCCTTTACATCCTCGCCATGGTTTCCCTGATTATTACCCAATCCGAACAGCCGCTCTTTTAATACCGGATCCTTCCCATTCCACAAAGCGATGGCGAAACAGAGGTTCTGAAAAAAATCAGAAATGCCAGCCAGGCCATCTTCTCCCCACTGATATTGTCTGAAGTGGGCATGATCGTAAGGGAAATAATTCCAGGCATCTCCATAAGGTCCGTAATCTTCCCTTACTGTTCCCCATTGCCGTTCGCTCAGGTAGGGCCCCCATTGTTCCAGCGGTATCTTTCTGTAGGAATTAACGACCAGTCTTTTTTGCTCAATACTCATAAGTGATTCATCCGGTTTAAAATTACGATATAGTTATTTAACAGATGCCGAACCTGCTGGTATCGTTTTTGAACCTGTTTCCCGGATAAACATTATTCATCATTAAAATCAACGGGTATGGGAAAGTTAAGTGGTAAGAAAGTTGCCATCCTTACGGAAAATGGTTTTGAGGAATCAGAATTAACAAGTCCCCGCAAAGCACTGCTGGATGCCGGAGCCACCGTGCAGATCGTTTCTCCCCAGAAGGATAAGGTTAGAGCATGGAATCATGATCATTGGTCCATCGAACTTCCGGTTGACGTAAACATTGATGTTGCGGATGCGGAGGACTACGATGCCCTCATGATTCCCGGCGGGGTAATGAATCCCGATCAGATGCGCGCAAATCCCGATTGTGTGGATTTCGCGCAACAATTTCTGGAAGAAGGAAAGCCGGTGGCCGCCATTTGCCATGGCCCGCAATTGTTAATTGAAACCGGGATGCTGCATGGCAGAAACATGACTTCTTTTCCTTCCATCCGGACGGATCTGGAGAATGCCGGAGTAAGCTGGGCCGACCTGGAAGTCGTTACCGATCACGGTCTCGTTACCAGTCGAAGTCCGGCCGACCTGGAGGCATTCAATAAAAAAATGATCGAAGAAATAGCAGAAGGCGCGCATGCCCCCTCTGCTGTATAGCTGATCCGACCCACTATATATATCAGTACTCATCGTAAAAAAGAACCACGCAACGTGGTTTTTTTTATCGCATTATCCGGATCTATTGGTATTTCTGTGAAAGATTATATAAAATTTTATCGGAAATACTGTCCATGGGCCGGTAAACGGTATCCTGCATCCAGTGTCGCCGGAATGCATTCACGACGGCCACAGTATCTCTGAGGTTGTAGCCGATAATCCTCAGCGCCTGATAGGGATTGAAATTTTCCGGAACAACCACACAGGTGGTATCATCGTACCATTCGCCGAATCCGTGTTCGGCCAGCAACCGCCAGGGAAAACGCCAGTTGGGATCCACTTTTCTTCCGGGCGCAATATCACCGTGGCCAATGATGTTCTCCTGCGGTATCCGGTATTTCGTTTTGAGCGTATCCAGCAGCAGGAGCAGGCTATTAATTTGCGGCACCGTAAAATCTTCGAATCCTGTATTATCGAGTTCGATGCCGATGCTGCAGGAATTGATATCCGTATTATGGCCCCATTTGCTGAAGCCCGCCTGCCAGGCACGGAAATAATCATTCAGCATGTGATGCACAGTCCCATCCTTGCATATCACATAGTGTGCACTCACTTTTGAGTGTTTGACAGTAAAAGTATGCAGTGTCATCGGGCAGCCATCCTGCGCTGTGTGATGAATAATGATAAAATCGGGTTTCCGCATATCGAAATTCACTGTACCGGTCCAATCCCCTGTTTGCGAGGGAAAGTAGTTTGGTGGCTGTTCCCTCAGCCTGTGAGTAAAATCTTTTACCTGCTTCCTGTAAACCTTATTAGTTGCCCGGTAAGGATTGGCCCTGCAGCCGAGCAACAGGACGATCAAAAAAAGGGGAAAACGTTTGCACATGAGTGATTGTTGAAGTGCAAAAATAAGGTAGTTGACGGTTGACGAATGACAGTTGACGGACTTTCGTTTCAAAACCGCAGCTGAGATCGGTCAACCGTCATCTGTCAGACTCTTCAGCTGTTCCGCATTATGTATTGCAGATCCATTGGCTGTATTGTTAAAGTAAATATAGGCATGCTGCACATCAGGCGATTGCAGCTTTTTGGCAAAGGCCTGCATAACTTCGGGGTCATATTCAGAATAGTATAGTTTGGGAACGCCGTGAAAGCGGTAATAAACCTCTTTCCTGTTTTGCATAAAGTCATCGGGAAGCGACGGATGGCTGATTCCGCAAAAAATGATCTTATTCTTTGCAAGCTTCTTTTCCACTTCCGGAATCCACCAGCCCGGATCCCTGAATTCGACGGCGTTAGTGAAATGCGGATCCAGGGACTGAACAATCCTGTCCAGCAGATCCCTGCTATAAACCAATTGCTTGGGCAACTGGAAAAGAACCGGTCCCAGTTTATTCTTTAAGCCTTCCGCTATGGTTCCGTAGAAATCCCGTAGCTGACCTTCCGTTTCATTGAACTTCTTATAATGCGTAATCAAACGCGGCGCTTTGACGGCAAACAGAAAGCCCTCCGGACTCTTATCAAACCAACCGCCCAGCATTGCGGTAGTTGGAAATCGATAAAAAGTCACATTCAGTTCAAGTGTATTGAATCTGGAACTATAGAATGCAAACCATTTCTTCTGCGGCAGTTTCTCCGGATAGAATTCCCCCTTCCATTCTTTGTAAGAAAATCCGGAACAACCAATATAGTACTTCATTATACTGAGTATGAAAAACTCAGGCCATGAGGCTGGCAAATAATTTGTACAGTCTGTTGAAAATTAATATATGCCGGAAGGCCCTTCCATCGTAATTGCGAAAGAGGTCATGCTGCCCTTTGTGGGCAAAAAGGTTGTAACTGCAACAGGAAATGCCAAAATTGATATGTCTTTAATTCCCGGACGGACCCTTACGGGGATCAGGAGTTGGGGAAAGCATTTGATTATCTGTTTTAAACCCTTCAGCCTGCGCATTCATTTTCTCATGTTTGGAACTTATCTGATCAACGAACAGAAAGAAAAATCTTTGAGGCTCTCCTTGAAATTTAAAAAAGGGGAAATAAATTTCTACAGCTGTTCAGTCATGATGATCACCGAACCCCTGAATAATGTATACGATTTCAGCTCCGATGTTTTGAATGAATCATGGAATGCACGGAAAGCCGGGCAGAAGCTGAAAGAAGATCCCTCCCGTTCCGTTTGTGATGTGCTGCTGGATCAGCAAATTTTTTCGGGCGTGGGGAACATCATTAAAAATGAAGTGCTGTTCAGAATCCGCGTCCATCCAAAATCCGTTGTCGGAAAATTGCCGCCAAAAAAAAAATCTGCCCTGATCCGGGAAGCCCGGAAATACAGTTTTGATTTTTTAAAATGGAAAAGGAATTTTGAATTGAGAAAGCACTGGCTGATTTACACAAAAAAAACATGTCCCCGGGATCATGTTCCGGTTAGAAAAGAATACCTCGGAAAGGGGAAAAGAAGAACTTTTTTCTGTGATAAATGCCAGGTTTTGTTTGATTAGCGGGCGAAGGGGCGAATTCTCTACAAAAGTTGACGGATGACGGTTGACGGATCTCAGGTGCGGATTCGAAACTAAAGTCCGTCAACCGTCATCCGTTAACCGTCAACTCTCTAACGGCACGCTCTTTGAACATCATACCTCATGGAAAAGCGCGTTTTTGGTGTAATTCTGACCGTACTGGGTATTGCCGGGCTGATTCTGGCGGCCTACCAGTTTGTGCAGGGTAATACGGCAAGCAACCACAGTATCCGGGCCGTGACCATGTATGGCATTCTGGGGCTGATTTTCTTTTTTGCCGGCATCGGGCTGATCCGCAGTACCCGGGATCTATCCAACAAAGAATAAATTATTTTCTATGGAAGATCAATTTCTGCATCTGGAAACCCCCTGGAATGAGGTCCGGGAGCGCATTAAGGAAAACAATATCGACCTCACCGATGAGGATCTGGATCTGCAACCCGGAGGGGAGAACGAACTGCTCAGCAAACTCGAATCCAAAATGCATAAAAGCAGGGACGAGATCAGGATTTGGATCGAGAGCATTAGTTCGAATGCGCCGCAGGCGGGATGAGATTCGTGGATAGTAGATAGTGGATGGTAGATGGCTCCCATGTGCAACAGTGTGGTGAATTTCAGTATTTCAGATGCACATAAAGTCCATCCACCATCTACTATCCACTATCTACGAGCATTTAAGTCTCTTTCACATATTCCTCCTATACTGCCCCCCCACCTCATACAACGCATGTGTAATCTCACCGAGACTGCAATATTTTACTGTTTCCATCAGGCATTCAAATAAATTTTTGTTTTCTATGGCGGCCTGCTTCAGCAATTTCAGGCTGCGCTGCGCATTAGACGCATTCCGTTTGCGGAAGTTTTGCAGGTTTTCAATTTGTTTTTCTTTTTCATCCCGGGTACTGCGGATAATCTTTTGCGGGATTACGGTGGCGGATCCGGTTTTATTCAGAAAAGTATTAACGCCCACTATGGGCAGTTCACCATCATGCTTCAGGCTTTCATAATACAGGCTTTCTTCCTGTATTTTATTGCGCTGGTACATACGCTCCATGGCGCCCAGCACGCCGCCTCTTTCCGTGAGCCGGTCAAATTCCTTCATCACCGCTGCTTCCACGAGGTCAGTCAGTTCTTCTATTAAAAACGAACCCAGGATAAAATTCTCCGTTTTAACAGTGCCCAGTTCTTTATTAATGATGAGCTGAATGGCCATTGCCCGCCGCACACTTTCTTCAGTAGGCGTGGTAATGGCTTCATCGTATGCGTTGGTGTGCAGGGAATTGCAGTTGTCGTAGATGGCATACAGGGCCTGCAGCGTGGTGCGGATATCATTGAAATCGATCTCCTGCGCATGCAGACTTCTTCCGCTGGTCTGAATATGATATTTCAGCATCTGGCTTCGCCGGTTGGCCTTGTATTTATATTTCATGGCTTTCGCCCAGATGCGTCGGGCAACCCGGCCGATCACGCTGTATTCCGCATCCATGCCATTGCTGAAGAAGAAGGAAAGGTTGGGCGCAAATTCATCAATCGCCATACCCCGGCTAAGATAATATTCCACATACGTAAATCCATTGGCGAGGGTAAAAGCAAGCTGGGTGATCGGATTGGCGCCGGCCTCTGCAATATGGTATCCGCTGATGGATACGCTGTAAAAATTCCTGATCTGCTGCTGATGGAAATATTCCTGCACATCGCCCATCAGTTTCAGCGCGAATTCAGTGGAGAAGATGCAGGTGTTCTGTGCCTGGTCTTCCTTCAGAATGTCCGCCTGAACTGTGCCCCGCACCTGCGAAAGCGCTTTTGCCTTCAGTGCAGCATATATTTCAGCAGGCAATACTTCATCCCCCGAAACGCCCAGCAATTTTAATCCCAATCCATCATTTCCCTCAGGCAATTTTTCCGAACCGGAATCTATGTATGCCGGGAGATTGCTTCCGGAGAATTTCTGCCGGATTTTCAGCTTCACTTCTTCCCAGAGCCCCTTTTCCGAAATATATTTTTCACATTCCTGGTCAATGGCGGCATGCAGGAAAAATGCCAGGATCATCGGTGCGGGGCCATTGATCGTCATGCTGACGGAAGTTTTCGGATCGCAGAGATCAAATCCGCTGTATAATTTTTTTGCATCGTCCACCGTGCAGATGCTTACGCCGCTGTTGCCAACCTTACCAAAGATGTCCGGCCGGGGATCCGGATCTTCTCCATATAAGGTAACGGAGTCAAAGGCCGTGCTTAATCTTTTATACGGCTGTCCTGCGGACAGATAGTGAAATCTTTTGTTCGTCCTTTCCGGCCCGCCTTCGCCGGCAAACATGCGGGTCGGATCTTCCGTTTCCCTCTTCAACGGAAAAACGCCAGCTGTATAAGGAAACGATCCCGGAACATTCTCCTGGGCCTGCCAGTGCAGTATATCGCCCCAGTCCTGATATTTCGGAAGCACTACTTTCGGGATCCGGGTTCCGGATAAACTGGTAGTGAAAAGGGATTGGGTTATTTGCTGGTTCCGGACTTTAAAGCTGTACTGGTCCTGCTGATAGGATTTAATTTTCTCCTGCCAGTTTTTGATCAGCTTTCTGCTTACCGGTGTGAGTTTCGTTTCATAATAAGCAATGCGCCGGGTTAAGAACATTTGCAGATCGGCAGACACGGATTCGTCATCTGTCAGATTGCGCTTGTTCTCCCGCTGCCGGTCCTTATCTGGCTGATCATTTTTATCTCCGGGAAGTGCGGTTTTTTTTTCCCGATTGTTATCTTCCTGCGGAAACTTTTCCTCCGGTGGAAATTTTTCTTCCGCCGGCAATTTTACATCCGGCAACTTTTTACCAAGCTCTTTCAGCGCCCCATGCAACTGGTATAAGATTGTCGCAATGCGTGACTGCTCTTTCACCAGCTCATTATATTCCCGGATCGCTTCATGAATCTCACTCAGGTACCTGACCCTCGCAGCGGGGATGATTGACTTTTCCGTATGCGTTTTAATTTCCGGTAATTGCACTTGCGAAACAAAACGGGTTCCGCATTTCTGATCCAGCTTTTGTAAAAGCTGGTTGAACAACAATTGTGTTCCGGTATCATTAAACAGGGAGGCTGTGCTGGCGTACACCGGCAGCTCATCTTCCTTCGCTTTCCAGAGGCCATGATTCCGCTTGTATTGTTTACGCACCTCCATCAGTGCATCCGCCGCTCCGGGTTTGTCTGATTTATTGATGACAATCAGGTCGGCATAGTCGAGCATGTTGATTTTCTCCAGCTGACTGGCCGCGCCGTATTCGGGCGTCATCACATAAATACTCAGATCGCAATAATCCAGGATGGATGTATCGCTCTGACCAGTACCGGCAGATTCCAGGATGATAAGGTCGAAGGCAGCGGCACGACATACATCCAACGCTTCCTGCACATAGGCACTGAGGGCCACGTCCGTTTCGCGGGTTGCCAGAGAGCGCATATACGCACGGGTAGAATGAATGCTGTTCATCCGGATCCGGTCGCCGAGCAGCGCCCCTCCCGATTTTTTTTTCGAAGGATCAACTGAAATAACGGCGATGGTTTTATCAGAAAATCCCTGCAGAAAACGGCGCAGGATCTCATCGGTGATACTGCTTTTTCCTGCTCCACCGGTACCTGTAATGCCAATCACCGGGATGGAGATAATTTTGGAAGAAGGCTCGTTTTCTTTTGCAACTTCAGCTTGCTGATTATTCCCCGCAACTGCCGGATCTGTAAATCCATTTTCCGCAACACTTATATTTCTGGCAATCCGGCGGATATCCTTATATTCCGACAACGGCGGAGTACCATTCCAATGCATTTCAGCCTTCCAGAATTGATTTGTTTCCGGTTCTTTCTGATCGAATGTTTTTTCTGTCTGTCGGATCACATCTTCAATCATTCCTTCCAGTCCCATTTCCCGGCCATCATCCGGAGAATAGATGCGGCTGATCCCGTATGCCTGCAGCTCTTTAATTTCCGTTGGAAGGATGGTTCCCCCGCCGCCACCAAAAATGCGGATATGTCCGCAACCGCTTTCCGCCAGCAGGTCTTTCAGGTATTTAAAGAATTCAATATGTCCGCCCTGGTAAGAAGTGATGGCAATGGCCTGTACATCTTCTTCGATCGCCGCTTCCGCAATTTCCTGTACACTCCGGTTATGCCCGAGATGAATCACCTCCACGCCCTTGCTCTGAAATATCCTGCGCATGATATTGATGGCGGCATCATGTCCGTCGAAGAGAGAAGTGGCCGTCAGCAGCCGGATGCGTTGTGCGGAATTGTTCATTGGAAAGGGCCTGGTGAATCAGCAAAATTACTTTAAAAACTAATGACTGTTAGTTTTT
>Ga0134125_10004380_pt1 | contig 16156 bp, 10 predicted proteins | sample KB31751_FD_96464 | JGI IMG/M metagenome (GOLD analysis project Ga0134125, IMG submission 96464) | Terrestrial soil microbial communities with excess Nitrogen fertilizer from Kellogg Biological Station, Michigan, USA - KB3-175-1 | ecosystem: Environmental > Terrestrial > Soil > Unclassified ... | reverse complement strand
CAAAGTTTGGTTCACTGGTTTTTATTTCAAAAGTAGCTGGAAAAACAGTAAACAAATAAATAATTATGATTTTGTTTCCGGATTTTTGAAAACATTATCCATAATATTTATTGGCTGTTTTCTTTTATCCAAAGCTTCCTGGATTTCGCTGGCAAGCAGGCCTGTTGAATCTCCAACGTGTTTAATAAAAATTACATCAGGATTATTGAAAGAAAAAAGTGATTGGAATTTTTTGTCAGATTCACCTTCAATTTGATCAATCAGCAAAACGATATCAAATTTTCGCTGATGAAAAATTTCTATTGCTGTTTCGTCGTCTACCGTCGCAGTACTTTCCCATTTTGGATTTTCATTCATAAATGAAGAAAGCTTTTGCAATAAAACCGGATCTCGTCCGATTGCCAAAATCTGAATTTTATCCATAGTAATATTTTAGATAGAAATAAAATAAGTTTTCATTTCCATTTGGAATGCAAATATCATTCTAAAAACTCCGTCCATCAATATTTTAAATGCCAACAATCATTTTTGCTTATTTTTATTTTCTACGATTTTAATCTTTCTAAATTTATTATGAAAAAAACTTTCTTGCTACTGCTTACAATCATTTGTTTGCAAAAACTAACTGCCCAGGATTCAAGCCCTTATTTTTCATCTTATCCTGCGCTTACTCCGGATGGACAAACGCTTTTCTTTAGTTATGATGGGGATCTTTGGAAAGCTGCAGCAAACGGTGGAACATCCATGCGTATAACATCTATGGATGGAATCGCTACTAATCCGCATGTGTCGCCGGATGGGAAATGGCTTGCATTCAGCAGCTCTCAATTCGGGAATTATGATATTTATGTCATGCCAATAAATGGTGGTAACATAAAGCGATTGACTTTCCACAGCGGCAACGATAATGTGGAATCGTGGTCGTGGGACAGCAAATATATTTATTTCACTTCCAACCGGCATGACCGCATGTCAACCTACAAAGTGAGCATCAATGGTGGTACTCCTTTACGTGTTTTCAGCAATAATAATTTCGATTATACGCACAATGCTTTTGAAGATCCTATTACTGGTGAAATATTTTTTGATGATACATTTGAGAGTTCATTTTTTGCCAATCGTCTTGGATATAAAGGACCATTTAACCCGGATATTCAATCTTATAATCCGTCAACAAAAAAGTACAAACGCTATACAGATTGGAAAGGAAAAGATATGTGGGCAACAGTTGATAAAAACGGAAATATTTATTTTGTTTCTGATGAAGCCAATGGACAGTACAACCTTTATACTTTTGTAAACGGGAAAAAAACACAGCTAACCAATTTTGCTACTTCTGTCATGAACCCCTTTGTGGATGCGGCAGGAGATAAGATCGTATTTGAAAAAGATTTCCAAATATTCAGTTATGACATTGGTTCTAAACAAACAGAAAAAATCCCTTTAGAGGTTTTCAAAAACAATACTTTGTCGACTTTACAAACATTGAATGTCAATGGAAACATTACTGATTTTGATGTTTCAAATGATGGCAAAAAGCTTGCATTTATTTCAAGAGGGAAATTATTTGTCTCTGACAGCAAGGGAAAATTTATTCGTGAAATAAAAACGATCGATCAGGAAAGAGTAAAAGAAGTGCATTGGTTAAAAGACAATACCTCTTTATTGTATGGGCAAACTTATAAAGGTTTTGAAAATCTTTTTACGAAAAATGTGGAAGGAGATGAACCGGGAAAACAAATCACGGACGAAGTGAAAAACAGTCGTAGCCTGACTTTCAACAGAGATAAAACAAAAGCTGTTTATTTGTGCGGCACTGATGAAGTGAGGATTCTTGATCTGAAAAACATGAAAAGTACTCCAATTGTGAAAGATGAAATCTGGGGACTTGAAAATTCAACTCCTTATTTTTCTCCTGATGATAAATATGTGATGTATACTTCTCACAGAAATTTTGAGCAGGATATTTTTCTTTATAGAATTGATGATAAACAGATTTACAACATCACCAACACCGGTGTTTCTGAGACAAACCCTTTCTGGTCGCCTGATGGGAAATACATTTATTTTATTTCAGACAGAACGCATCCATCCTATCCTTATGGTGCTCAAAATGAAAAAATTTACAGGATGCCGTTGCAAAAGATCACTGAGCCTTATCGTTCTGATATGTTTGATTCTTTATTTGTAAAAAAGAAGGAGGAAGCCAAAATTGATACAACAAAAAAAGAAATAAAAGAGAAGAACCTTAAGAAGCTGAAAGAAAAAAGTGAAGCTGAAACTGCTGCCAGCACTGCCCCTCCGAAGCCACTTATCAAAATTGATTTCAATAATTTAATGGATCGTATTGAAAGAGTCGGCCCTGATTTTGGCGATCAATCGAATCTGTTTGTGATAAAAAATGATGAAAATACGTATGTTTTTTTTATCTCTAATCATGAAAGTGGAAAAGAGTCTTTGTGGAAATTGACTTTTGAACCTTTTGAAAAAACAAAGACCGAAAAAATCAAAGATGCTAATGGAAGTGATCTTGAAATCAAAGGTTATAAGGATCATTATTATTCTTTGAACAATGGAAATATCAACAAGCTTTCGATTGATAATAGCTCATTGGAAAAAGTGGATATCAGTTATCCGTTCACCATTAACATGAATGACGAATTCAATCAAATGTTTTACGAAGCCTGGGCGGACTTGCAGGAAAATTATTACAATGAAAATTTTAATGGCGTAGACTGGAGATCTATCAGAGATCGTTATGCATCTTACTTGCCGCAACTTCAGACAAGAAATGATTTTCGCGTTTTATTAAACAATATGATGGGCGAATTAAATTCTTCCCATTATGGATTTTCTACTTATGGTTCTGATGAAAAAACTTTTTATAGGAATGTAACAGCCTCGCCTGGCCTGCTTTTCAATAACACTCATCCTTACCAGGTTGATCATGTTATTAAAAATGATTGCGCCGATGTTTCTGATATTAGTATCAAGCAAGGAGATGAATTGATCAGTGTCGACGGTGTAAAAATTGATACTACTCAGAATCGTAATTTTTATTTTATGCGTTCGCAAATGCCTGATGAAATGATTTTGGGTTTCAGACGTGGATTAAAAACTTTTGATGTAAAAATTCATCCATCAACTCCCAACGAAATGCAACGCCATTTGTATAATGAATGGATCGATGGAAACCGTCACCTTGTTGATCGGTTAAGTGATCAACAAATTGCTTATGTTTATATGAAAGATATGAGTGATGATGCCCTTCAGGAATTTGAATTAAAAATGGTTTCTGATTCTATTGATCAAAAGAAAGCGCTGATTTTGGATTTGAGATATAATACCGGAGGAAATGTTCATGATAAAGTATTGCAATTTTTATCACAGCGACCTTACTTGCAATGGAAATATAGAAACGGAAAAATGAGTTCTCAGCCTGATTTTGCCCCTGCTGCAAAACCAATTATTTTATTGGTAAATGAGCAAACGCTTAGTGACGGAGAAATGACAGCTGCAGGATTTAAACAATTGAAACTGGGGAAAATTGTTGGAACAGATACATACCGCTGGATCATCTTTACCAGCTCAATGTCTTTGATTGATGGGTCTTCAGTCAGATTGCCTTCGTGGGGCTGCTACACTTTGCAGGGAACCAACCTGGAACAAAATGGTGTTTCGCCGGATATTTATGTAAAGAATTCTTTTGAAGACAGGATGAATGATAAAGATCCTCAAATAGAAAAAGCAGTAGAAGAAATAATGAAAGAACTGAAGTAAAATGAAAGTTAAATTTCAAATTGCGAAATTTTTTGCTAATCTTGAGAATAATTAGGAACATTTCTTTTTAAAAAGGTTTTTTATGAAAAAAGAATACAAGCTGTTGTACCTGCTTGCATTGATAAAATTTGTTCTTCCGTTTATTTTACAGAATAGTTTTTATGAACCTCAACGTGACGAATTCTTATATCTTGCAGAGGCACGTCACATGGCCTGGGGCTACATGGAGATACCTCCATTGCTTTCAGTGTTTGCCTGGTTTACTAATTTGTTTGGAGCAAGTATGTTCTGGCTAAAATTCTGGCCTTCATTATTTGGCGCTCTTAATTATATCATTGTTGGAAAAATAATTCTTTCATTCGGTGGAAGATGGCTCGCTTTGCTTCTTGCATTTTTGGCTTTTATTTTCAGTGTGTATTTACGCGTTCATTTTTTATTTCAGCCTAATTTTCTGGAAATATTTTTCTGGACAATGATGGCATTTAGTATTCTTCGGTTTGTACAAACTGAAAAGAATCAATACTTGTATATTTTCGGTGTTAGCGCTGGTTTGGGGATAATCAGCAAGTATTCGGCTGCTTTTTTTATTCTCAGTATTTTATTAGGATTGTTGGCCACAAGTAATAGAAAAATATTTTTGAATAAGCATTTGTATTTCGCTGCTACTATCGCATTTTTAATTTTTTTTCCAACCCTTTTATGGGAATATAATCACCATTTCCCTGTGATCGTACACATGAAAGAATTGCACCAGTTTCAATTGCAATATGTTAGTCCAGCCGGCTTTTTAATAGATCAATTGCTGATGAATTTGCCTTGTGTTTTCATATGGATTGCCGGCTTATATTTTATTGTCTTTAAGGAAAATGGAAAGTACCGGTTTCTTGCCTGGGCGTATTTATTTTTGATCCTTTTATTACTTTATTTCCAGGGGAAAAATTATTATTCACTGGGTGTATATCCCGTGTTATTTGCATTTGGGGCGATACAACTGGAACGCTTTGCTCTAAGGCATTCCAATGTTTGGAAATTTGTTTTTATCGCGATTCCTTTTTTTATCGGAATTCCTTTCGTTCCATTGTATCTGCCTGTTTACAAACCGAAAAAACTGGCGTCATATTATAAAGCAATGCACATTGAAAAGACCGGTTTTTTGAAATGGGAAGATTTACAAAATCATCCATTGCCACAGGATTTTGGAGACATGCTCGGGTGGAAAGAAATGACAGAAAAAACTGCAAAAGCTTATTCTTCATTGACCAGTGAAGAAAAAAAGAATACGTTTATTTTCGCCGATAATTATGGCGAAGCCGGAGCGATCAATTATTACGGAAATCAATACAATCTTCCCACAGTTTATAGTGATAATGCCAGTTTTTTATATTGGCTTCCTGAAAGTGGTCATATCACCAATGTGATTTTGGTCACTGATGATAAAGAGGAAATGCAGCATGATTTTTTAAAAGATTTTTCTTCTGTTATTTTATCAGATAGTATCACCAATCCGTTGGCAAGAGAACATGGCTCTCTCATCATTATTATGAAAGGAGCGAATGAAAAATTCAACGAGATGTTTACGGAAAAAATAAAGAAGGATAAAGATAAATTTGTAAAATAAATTGGAAGATAACACCTATGGTTACACGAAAATATTGAATGGCTTTAAAAGTATCCGTAAACTATTATCGAAGCCTGTTGCTCTCTTTTATTAATTTAGAATCGTTGTAAATTCCCTTTGCAGCCAGGATTAAAAAAATAATAATAAGAAGATGCAGAATGGACCAGATATTGAAATTGCCCTGCGAGTATTTTTGAGTTTCACGAATATATAAAAAAACAATCAGGCATTCCACAATAATGGCGGCGATAATAATCCTGATTTGAATGCTTCGGTGTTTGAATAAAAAGATATTAATGATAATTCCGGTTCCAAGCGCACTGGTAAGAATGAGAATCAGAAAATTATCTGTAGCTGTTACCAGGTGATAACCGGTATCACTCACTAATCCTGAAACTGTATCAGCACTGTTTTGCAAGGCAAGTGTGCCACCGTAAAAAGAAAATTTTATGGTAAGAAAAACAGCAATTGCTGCAAGGATCATCCATAAAGTTTGTGCACGTTGTATCATGAGAAAAATTTGTAGTACGAAAGTAATTTGTCTGAATTAAAAAGCGGGTATTTTTATAAAAAATAGTTGCATTTACTTTTTACTTCAAAATTTTTAAAATCGTTTTTTCTCCATGAGTCTTCAGGATTTGCAGATAATAAATTTGATGGGAATCATTTATAAAATCAAAAGCTTTTACACTGCTTCCACCTGTATGAAAGACCTCTTTTTTTAATAAAATTTGTCCGGTGGAATTGTAGATCTTTATAAAATATCTTCCTGCAGGTTCATCAATAAATTGAAGCATTACTTTCTTGTTTTCAATTGAGTATTGAGAAAGATAAATTCCTCTAGAAACATTTTGCATTACCACTTTCACAATTTCGCTGTATTCTATTTTTCCCTCATTGTCAACTTTTGCAAGACGGTAATAGTTGTCGCCGTTCAGAGGTTGGTTATGAAGATAAGTAGATTCAAAAGGTGTGATATCATCAAATGTTTTTATTGCAGAAAAATTAATTGCATCTGATGAATGTTCAATTATCAATTGTTTGGTGTCGATACCGATTTTCCATTCCAGGAAAACGTTCGCATTCTGCTGATGTGCATCGAAGGAAAATACTGCAGGAGCCCTCTCTTTGATCTTTCTTTGGAAAATTAAATAGAACCTTTCGGGATTAGAAGATGTAGGATCGGCGTTAACAGAAAAAGCAATACCTGAAGTATCATTTAAATTGATTTGTGTTTCATTTTTTAAATATTCATCAATCAATATCGCTTCAACTTCTTGTTCAAATTCCTGAGGTGTAAAAACGAGCTTGTATTCCTGCTTGGATAAATTTTTAAGATAATAAAAAATAGTATCCAAGATTTTTATATTTTCTCTGGCTTCAATCGCAAAAATCTTTTCCGTGTTTTTGATAGAAAAATTTTCTGCTCCATTATTTATTTTCAAAGCATCATTGCCGTCAATTTTATTAGAGAACTGTTCATCAAAAACCACAACATTTCCATCTGCCATTATTCCATTTTGAGAAAATAAATGAGCAAAGAGCATTTGCCTTTTTGGCATTATTTCTTTTGTTACAAGATGATTTCCTTCATCTAGTTTGCAATCTTCTGTAAAAGACACCGAACCAGGAGCTGAAGTGGGATTGTAAATAAAAAAAGCTTGTCCGGATTGAATATTTCTGTAATCAGAATTGGAATTATAATTAGCAGTGTTACCAGGAACTGCGCGATAATTGGTAACAGGAGAAATTGTCTGAAATCCGCCAAAACCAAACGATCCACCCAAAGTAGGATCCCATGCTATGTAGTAGTTTCCTGTATTAATACGATTAATTTTTGAAAAGTCAATTGCAGATGCATACGGATTTCCTACAGACTGAAATTTTCCTGCATTAACAATACTTTTTGGTGGTAAGAATTCTCCCACATAAAGTTTTCCTCTTGTTCTTAAAACAGTGGGATTAGGAGGTGAATTCGGGTTTGTTGAAAGCCTGTCGCCCCGGATGAAAATCATATATCCTTTTTCATTTTCAAGATTAAGATTGGTATTCGAAATGCCCACCCAATTGTTACTTACATCATCGTAATATTTCATAGCTGGAGCCGGAGAAAAGGCATCAAAACCATTACTAATACTGTTTCCTGTAATCCAGGTTCCATAACCGCTGATTGTTTTATTCCCTTTTTCCTGCCACGTATTAAAAATTGTTTCTCCAAATGCAGGCGTAGCAATCAGTTGCCACGATTTTTCATGGCCGCCATTTTGTGTATTTGTATTAATGTAACGCTCTACAATAAAACGTCCATTGAAATAATTAATTTTTGCATTTGCTCCTAATTTTGAAATATAAGAAGTTTGATTTTTATCACTTCTCAAACTGATGTCTGCAATAAGATTAAGAGTAGAATTGTTATCAAGCAAAAGACGTTTATAAACCGCCAAACTATCATTTACATATAAGCCTGAAATATTTTGATTGGTAAGATTATTAAAGATTATTTGTGGTGAAACGCAGGAATAATTTTGAGAATTATTGCCATTAAAAATAACAGTGCCATTATTATGAATAAAAGTTGCAGGGCTGGTTTTTGAAAAATTTCCCTGGATGATCAGATCATCAGAAGGAGCAGTTTTATTTCCTGTTCCTGAAAGAATGAGATTTTGATAAATCAATCCATTCTCATTTGTAATTGGCTGATCGCCATTCCTGCTGTATTCAACAGTGCTTCCTGTTTCTAAAGTAATCCGTTTAATATCCTGATTGATGGCAGAACTTTGCATAGGAAAAGCAGAAATCTTAGCACCATTGAAACCTAAGTTAGTGCCACATTTAAGAGTTCCTCCGGATTGAACTACCACAGTTTGCGTTCCAGACCCATCCCCGATAATGGTATTATCATTTATTGAAAAAATACCTCCATTTTTAATCACAAAAGATCCGTTTGAATTCAAACCAATATTTCCGATCGACATTAAAACATTATTCCCGGTCACTTCTATATTCTGATAATTCCTGTTCCTTATTGTTTGAGGCGTAAGATTCGATCCGTTAAATTCTATAACTCCCCCGGATAAATTATAAGCACCACTCATTTTCGGATTTGTCCCGGTATTACCTACAATTAATCTGGAATTTCCGGTCATAGTGAGATTGGTAGGAATGTTGTCATCGCCAATATTTTGACTTGAACAATCAAAAACAGCGTTGTCTTTAATCGTAACGCTTTCTAATGGAATAAACGGTCCTAAAGGCTTTTTTGTACCGCTTCCTGAAATAATTAAGTTGTAAAAATCTTTTCTTGAATTTAAATTCTGATTTCCTTCTGCATATAATTCAACAATAGAGCCGGGATTTAAAGTGATATTGCCCGAAACAATTGAGGAACCGCCTCCTGAAAAGCCTCCGGGATGAGATGTTCTAAAAGTTCCATTTACGATAACACTGCCATTCAAGTTGCCTATCCCATTCGATACAACATCTAACGTGCCATTAATTGTGAATACATTTCCCGCAATATTGTTATTAATGTTAGCACCTGATACTGTTACATATGCTCCTAAAGGAACAAAAGCTGAGGGTGATAAATCCATTGTAGCAGATAAAATAATTTTCAATGAAGAACCTTCTAATACTGCGTTTGCTGCTGTTAAAATAAATTTGCCGGTTCCGGTTTGTGATAATGTTTCATTTCCCCTAATACCATTTCTAAAATATTTTTTTCCGACCCCTGAAAAACTGATATTTGAGTTTACTTCCAATAAACCATTTAAATAGAAATCGTTCCCGGTACCAGCAGCAGCTGCTCCAATCATTTTTGAAACTCTGAAAATTGGAATTTCTGCACTTGTAGCATTTGGAAAATAAATAAGATTTGCGATCTGAAAAGCTGCATTATTATTATATTCAAAAACTGATGCGTCATTCCATTTGTTCATTAGTGACGTTGCAAAAGTTTCGTAACCTTTCCCGGCAAGTGTGACTCCATTTCCAACAGTTATTTTGCCATTTTTAGAAATATTAATTGAAGCATTTGCAGCCTGGAAAACAGAAGTTGAATAATCAGCAGAACTAGTAATTTTTAAAACTCCATTTTCTACAATATTGATATCATCTCCTTCTCCATTATTGATGTTTAAAATTCCTCCGTTTTGAACTTCTAAAACTCCGGCAACGGTTATCTGATCCATTGAAACGGGTGTGCTAATTGTTACAGTATGTGCAGGCTGAATGAGTATTTCTTCAATATCTTTTGATGGAACTGAAGATGAAATATTCCAGTTGATATTATCAGTTGATGACTCCCATGTTGTTAATTGTGACCAATTACCATTTTGCCTGCTTCGCATGGAAGATTTGAAAGGAGCAGCAGTGACATTTAAGGACAAATCATCTATTCGCCAGGTGGCAATACTTTGATTTCCTCCTGCTCCATTAAATCCATATATTCTGATAGTGATTGCATTAACACTGGAAACAGTATTTGAAGAAAGCTGATACAAATACCATTTACTATCAACAGGAAAAACGCCACCTGCCAGTTCTGAGTTATAGGAATCGACAGAAGTTCTGATTGAAAAGGCTTGTGGCCCTGTTCCCGTTGATCTTGATCCAAATTTTATAGAGTTTATCGACAATGAATATCCAGGATCAGGAGTTAAAGTGAATTCAAAATAAGTACTGGATGAAAGGTTAAATGGCTGCGAGAATGGTGCAATACCTGCATTAAAATTTCCGGAAGAATTTGTATAACCTGAAGAAGCAGATGTGATTGTTAATAGTGGTGTCGTTCCATTGTTATTTCCCTGCGACAAATTCCCGGCGGTAACATTTGCAGTTATTATCGATGGAGAATCTCCTCCATTTGTTCCTTTATCAAAATCCCAGGCAATTACTTGCGCCCATCCGGCATTTGCAACAAAACATAATTTTGTTACCAGGAAAATTTTTTTGCAGCTGGGTAGATTTTTTTTAATCTTAAAAAAGTGTAGAAGTCTTTCGGAAATGAATAAATTTTCCATAACAAATGTTTTGATCAATAAAAAATGATGAAAAGAATTGGTATTTTGGAAGTCTTCGGAGAGGGACGTTTCTTCTAATTGCATTCAAAGGGGGGATCAAAGGCAATTATAAGGATTTATTTTAATAAAAAGTTATTTTTAAAGATTTATTTTAAATCTTTCGATTGTTCACTTTTTGTTCTGATTAAAATTACAAACTGTCATTATTTCTTTACTGCTTATAATCCATTTAAAAACTGCGAGCTGATATAATCCACAACAGCAGGAAGGCTTTGTGTTTCTTCAAAAACTTTTAGTTGCCTGTCAGCTCCGCTGCCTTGCTCGAGCATTTTATGAACATAACCAATTGTGTTTTTTATTCCTAAAGGATTCGCCACGTCATCGATAAAATCGAGCAGTTCATAAATGAGTACTCTTGTGTTAACTTCCGCTTCTTTTCCAAAATCAATCATGCTTCCTTCAATACCATAGCGGCTTGCACGCCATTTGTTTTCATTGATCAGCATTCTGGGATAAATAATGAAGTTGAGATTTTGAGTACGTAATTTATAAAGCTTTGCACAAATCCCCTGGAACAAAGCAGCAATAGTAATGGTTTCCTGAACAGTCATCGGGATATCGCAAATCCTGAACTCCACTGTATTAAAAAAGGGATGAACGCGAAGATCCCACCAGATTTTTTTTGCATTGTCGATGCAATTGGTTTTGACCAGCACTTTGATGTAATTATCATACGCTTCGATACTTTCAAAAAAATCAGGAATGCCGGTTCGTGGAAACTTATCAAATATTTTTGTGCGATAGGATTTATAACCGGTCACTCTTCCTTCCCAGAAAGGAGAATTGGTACTTAATGCAAAAATGTGGGGTAAAAAATATCTTGCCGAGTTGGCAATATGAATGGCCATTTGTCGGTTTTCCATTCCTACATGAACATGCAAACCGAAGATCAAATTGCTTCTCGCTGCCTCCTGTAATTCTTTTACAATATCGCTGTAGCGTGCATGATCAGTGATTAACTGCCGTTCCCAATGGCTGAAAGGATGTGTGCCTGAAGCGCCAACTGTGAGCCCCAGGTCGCCGGCAATATTGCTGATCGTTTTTCTAAGATTGGCAACATCCACATAAGCATCATCAATGTCCTGACAAATGTCAGTTCCAACTTCCACCACGGCCTGGTGCATTTCTGCTTTTACTTTATCCTTAAGTAGTTTTTCTCCCTCCTGAACAATTTTTTGTTCATGGCTTTTCAGCTCCCTGCTTTCCGGGTCAATCACCATATATTCTTCTTCGATGCCGATCGTAAAACGCTTGTAGGAAATGGCAGCCATTTTTTAGTTTTTAGTTTTAGTTTTTACTTCTGATCATTTTCGCATTTTCAAATTTTTACATCAGCCATTTTCTCATTTTTCACGCTTCTTTTCATAAATTCTCCCCATGTAAGATTATCTTTTCCATCTTTATGATCTTCAGCTTTTTTTATAGCAAAGTTAGCAGCGGTTTCAACAACCCAATCAAAATTTTCCTGTCCCACACTGGCGAGATCAGCGTCAGGAGCAGGGTTGCAAAAGTCAATAGCATAAGGAACTCCGTCTCTGATTGCCAATTCAACGGTATTGAAATCATAACCAAGATAGTTGCAAATTTTCAATACAATATCTGTCATTAATTCCTCCCTTTTTTTATCAGGTTTAAAATCGGCAGCATAACGAAGATGATGAGGATTACGAGGCTCGTAAGGCATGATGTGAACGTGTTTGCCACCAATGCAATAGCAGCGGTAATATTCATCAAAAATAATTTCTTCCTGCAGCATCATCACCAGCTCGCCTGTTTGCCCATGCTTTGTAAAAAAATCATCAATGCCGGTAACTTTATAAACACTTTTCCAGCCACCGCCTGCGTGTGGTTTCATGTAGGCAGGAAAACCAATATATTCAAAAATATTATCCCAATCCAATGGATAAGCAAGATTGGAGAAAGATTGATCGGAAGTTTCTGCAGGCAAGGAACTGGAAGGAATGATGACAGTTTTAGGAACAGGAACATCAATTTTTGTAGCAAGACAATTATTAAAAAATTTTTCGTCGGCACTCCACCAAAATGGATTGTTAATAACAGCAGTTCCACAAAGAGCCGCGTTTTTTAAATATGCCCTGTAAAAAGGAACATCCTGCGAAATACGGTCGAGTATTACATCATAGCCGCTACTTTCGCCCTGGATCACTTTGTAAATATGAACCGGTTCGGCTGTAATTCCATCAATTTTTTTGCTGTTGATTCTTTCAATAAATGCTTCGGGAAAACTTCTTTCCTTTCCGAATAAAATTCCAATTTTTTTCATGATCTCTTTTTTTCTGATGGATGTTCGTGGGAAATGACTTACGTTTCAAACGTCTATTCGTTTGCTAATATACTCAAATTTAATACTCCTTAAGAATGTTGATTTCCAAAAAAAGAAAAGAAGAGAATTCAAATATTTCAGGACAAAAGAAGGTTTTCCGGAAATTACATTGTCCTTTTGAAAAAGAATTATGGGAAGCCTGACCCCAGTTATTCCCTGTTCACTAATTTGAAAAACCTGCTTTCTTTGCCACCTGATGTTTCATCCTGGTAAAGAAAGGCGAGTTTGCGATCCTGAAATATATCATACCATTCGTCCCACGAAATATCTTCCAGTGTTTTTTCGCCTGAATAGCCGGGAAAATCAATCCGGATAATCCCATCATCTTTTCCGCCTACGCCTTTTACTTTGGTTGGTTTGCCATCGCGTTCTTCGGCCCATTTCTTAATTACATTTAAATCCGTTGTGGTCTTTGATGCTGACATAAGTTTTTTTTAAAAGTTCATCAAACTTTATGCTAAAAAAAATTGCTGCCGTTTATATGGCCATGATTAATCGATAAAGCAGATGATGCACCGATTTCTGTGTTTTTTATTTGGCATAATATTTTATCTGGTTTAAAAAAAATAAAATGAAAACCGGAAATGTTCTTCTCGCCGCCGCTGTTGGGACTTTTGCGATGACTGTCTTTAGTTATTTGGTTTCAAGGAAAAAAAATAAAGATTTCAGAGAACCGCGCTTGCTGGGGAAAATGGTTTACCGTGCAATTCCTGAAATTAAAAAAGAGGACTCAAAAGTTGTTGGATGGATTCTGCATTGCTCTACAGGATTAGCCTTTACGATCACTTATAAGTTTCTTTTAGAAAATTCAAAATTAAAATCAAATGTACCTGACGGAATTATTTTAGGACTTATGAACGGAGTTACAGCCGTTGGAATCTGGAAAGCTGTTTTCAGTTTGCATCCTGATCCGCCAAAAATAAAATTCAAAGATTTTTATGGACACTTAATTCTTGCTCATGTAGTTTTTGCCACTTCTGATCTGTGCGTTTTACAGAAGGATGGTAAGGAATAAACAAATAAAGTGATTTTATTTTATCGCTGATTTCTATTTTCGTAAATCCACCGCCGTTATATGCTTTTATCTTCCGGGAAATGTTAATTTTTATATTTGAGGATTTTCAATTTTTATAATTGCTTTTTTATTCCATTACTTTTATCGGCAAAAAAATTATTTAATGATGAAACGATTTACCTCTTTATGCTTTTATCTTATGGCTGTTCTGTTTTTTTCGAACAGTGTTTTCGCCCAGGATTCTTCTATTTATAACAAGAGCCAGGTTTTTGATCCATTGTTTATGACTCATGATGGTACTGAATTTAGAAGCGCCAACGGAGCGCCGGGACCGAAATATTGGCAAAACAGCGCCAGCTACATTATTCATGCAACTCTTGATGAAAAAGATACCACATTAAAAGGAGATGTAGCAATCACTTATACGAATAACAGCCCTGATGAATTGAAATATTTGTGGTTGCAATTAGACCAGAATCTTTTTAATCCTGATTCACGCGGTGCAGCAACAACGCCGGTTTCCGGTGATCGCTTTGATGTAAAAGGTTATACAAAAGGCGGTTATCATGTTCAGTCTGCTTCTGTAATTTATAAAGGAAAAACTTATAAAATTGATCCTGTTATTACTGATACAAGAATGCAATTACGTTTGCCCTTCACCGTTAAAGGCAATGGCGATAAGATCGATATCAAAGTAAATTATTTTTTCTCGATTCCTGAATATGGCGCTGATCGTATGGGAAGATTGTATACGAAAAACGGAGTGATCTATCAACTGGCACAATGGTATCCGAGGATGTGTGTTTTTGACGAAGTGAATGGCTGGAACACTTTGCCATATATGGGTTTGGGAGAATTTTATTGTGAATATGGAAACTTTGATTATTATGTTACGGTTCCTGCAGGTATGATCGTTGCCGGTTCAGGAGATCTCCAAAATCCGGAGCAGGTTTTAACAGCAACGGAAATAAAAAGATTGAGCGAAGCGCGCAAAAGCGATAGCACTGTTTTTATAATTAATGAAAATGAAGTGGGAGAAAAATCTACAAGACCAATGCAAAACGGAATGCTGACATGGCATTTTAAAATGCATAACTCCCGTGATGTTTCATGGACAGCATCGAAAGCATTTATCTGGGATGCTGCAAGAATTAATTTTCCTTCAGGAAGAAAGGGAATATCCATGGCGGTTTATCCTGTTGAAAGTAAAGGCTATGAGGGTTATGGAAGAGCTACACAATATTTAAAACAAAGCATTGAGTTTTATTCAAAACATTATTTTGAATATCCATGGAACTCAGCAGTGGCAGTAGCTGGCGTCGCTTTAGGAATGGAATATCCCGGAATTGTTTTTTGCAGTTATAAAATCAAAAACGGGAATCTGTGGCATGACGTAACGCATGAGATCGGCCATAACTGGTTTCCAATGATTGTAGGATCTAACGAAAGAAGATATATGTGGATGGATGAAGGAATGAATACTTTCATAAATGGATATGCCTCCAATTCCTTCAATCATGGAGAATATGGAGACACTACTAACAGAAGTATTTTGGGAATGGCAAGAACAATGACGAGAAGTAAAGATCCTTTGATGACAGCGCCTGAAGCCATCAGCCTCCGGGATTATGGACAATATTATTCTAAAACTGCAGTAGGTTTAAACATGCTTCGTAATTCTGTTATTGGTCCCGATAGATTTGATTATGCTTTTAAAACTTATATTGACCGGTGGGCCTTTAAACATCCTCAGCCAAAAGATTTTTTTCGCACGATGAATGATGCAGCAGGAGAGGATTTGAACTGGTTTTGGAAAGAATGGTTTTATGAAACATGGAAGCTGGATCAATCGGTAAAAAGTGTGAAATATGTAAACGATAATCCTGCAAACGGCGCACTAATCACCATTGAAAATTTACAACAGATGGCAATGCCGGTAACTGTGAAAGTGACTGAAGAAAATGGTAACTCACAGGAAATGAAATTGCCGGTAAACATCTGGCAGCGCGATAGTGAATGGACATTTAAATACAATTCTACTTCTGCGATAAGTTCTGTCGTACTGGATCCGAATAATGAATTGCCTGATGTTAATCGTAATAATAATACATGGAAAGAGGCGAAATAATTATTGCCTTTTCAATACACGATACTGAATATTTGATACTCGATTTTGGATTTTGAGAAATACAAACAAGAGGCTGTCTCAAAAGGGCAGTCTCTTTTTTTTTATTTTTAAATTTTAGGTGGGTTTATTCACAATTTGATGTAGATAAATTTTGTGTAGTATTTATGCAATGATTTGGAGTTGAATTTTG
>Ga0134125_10004379_pt1 | contig 16156 bp, 9 predicted proteins | sample KB31751_FD_96464 | JGI IMG/M metagenome (GOLD analysis project Ga0134125, IMG submission 96464) | Terrestrial soil microbial communities with excess Nitrogen fertilizer from Kellogg Biological Station, Michigan, USA - KB3-175-1 | ecosystem: Environmental > Terrestrial > Soil > Unclassified ... | reverse complement strand
GGTTTTCAAGCTCCTCGGCTGAGATGTGTGCGCTCAAACTGTTTCTTTTGGATTGATCGGAGAGGGTTGGCAGCTTTTCTGAATTTTCATAATACCCGGAAGCCGCCAGATGTCCCCCGAACCCGTGCGGCGCATTGATCGCTTTTCCTCGGTGGGCGCATCTAACCTATATGGAAAGCGATTCGAATCGATCAGCGGTGGACAACATCAAGCAGTTACGCGATGCCGGCAAAGAACTGTTGGACGCGGGCAATCAGATAACCGAAAACCTGAGTGAACTATCAGAGCGCGTTGAGCGCGCGAAGAGTGTGGGCGCTGAAGTGGCAACAAGCCCATGGTTCATCGCGGGCGGCGCAATTGTTGCGGGGTTGCTGGTTCTGGCGTTTTCCCACCACCGCTGAAGAACGTCCTCTATTCTTTCAACAACTGGCGCGCAATCACTAGCCGCTGGATTTCGCTGGTGCCCTCGCCGATAGTGCAGAGTTTGACATCGCGGTAGAACTTCTCGACCGGATAGTCTTTGATAAACCCGTAGCCACCGTGGATTTGGAGCGCCTGATCGGCAGCCTTGACCGCCATCTCCGAGGCAAAGAGTTTCGCCATGGCGGACTCCCGGGTAACGCGTTTTCCGGAGTCCTTGCGCGCACCGGCGCTGTACACCAGCCAGCGCGCGGCCTCGATATCCGTCGCCATGCCGGCCAGCTTGTCCTGAATAGCCTGAAACTCTGAGATGAACCGCCCGAATTGCTTGCGATGTTTGGAATATTTCAAAGCGGCGTCGAATGCGCCTTGGGCTATGCCCAGAGCCAGCGCGGCGATGGAGATGCGGCCGCCGTCCAGAATCCGAAGGCTATCGACAAAACCCTCTCCCTGTTTTCCAAGAAGCTGCGACTGAGGTAGGCGGCAGTCATTGAACAGAACTTCGCCTGTGGCGCTGGCGCGCATGCCAAGTTTATTTTCCTTCTTGCCTACCCGAAATCCAGGCGTACCCTTCTCCAGAATGAATGCCGAAATCCCGTGCTGCGAAGCGGAACGATCGGTAACCGCCATTGCCACACAGACATCGGCGTACTGCGCGTTGGTCGTGAACGTTTTTCCGCCATTCATCACCCATTCGCCATCCTTTAGCGTCGCCGTGGTGCGGGTTCCGGCAGCATCAGAGCCCGCTTCCGGTTCCGTTAAAGACCAGCAGCCGATCCATTCACCGGTTGCCAGCTTTGGAATATATCTTTTGCGCTGATCACTGCTGCCGGCCAGGTAAATGTGATTCGTGCAGAGCGAATTGTGGGCGGCAACGATGAGCGCAACGCTTGGGTCGACACGCGCCAGTTCCTCAATAATGATTGAGTATTCGATGTAGCCGAGGCCCGCTCCGCCGAGATCTTCCGGGAAGATGGCGCCCATCATTCCCAGCTCGCCGGCTTTCTTGATTACCTCAAGCGGGAAGATTTGGTTCTCATCCCATTCCAGAACATGCGGCGCAATTTCCGCCTGCGCGAAATCGCGAACTGATTTGCGAAGCTGAATTTGCTCCGATGAATATTCGAAGTCCATATAGTGGTTCGCCCGGTAAGGCGCTGTCGTCCAGATCGGCAGAAAGCCCGATAGATAGGGGTGTGCCCAAGCGTTCCAGAGTCTCTGGTCAGGTTAGCATCCGTCCTCTGCCTCTGCTGCGACATGGAAAATAGAGAGGCATGCCGCAAATCACGCCCTCGTCTGCGGAACGCCTAGCGCAGACAATTCAGGACGCCGCTTCAACCGGTAAAACCATCACGCTAATCGGGAACAACAGCAAGCGGCTGATGGCGGGGCCGATTTTGCCATCGGATGTGACGATATCGACGGCGGGCCTCAACCGGATTCTGCAGTATGAGCCGAATGATTTGACGGTGAGCATTGAAGCCGGTATGCGCTTTGAATCGCTGCAACAGCTTCTGAGCTGCAACCGGCAGATGGTTGCTCTGGACCCGCCGTTCTGCCAGCAAGCGTCGATTGGGGGAGTGATTGCCAGCAACTCTAGCGGGCCGATGCGCCGCAGTTTCGGCGCTGTGCGGGATCTGGTGATCGGGATGAAGTTTGCGACGCTGGAAGGCAAAATTGTCAGCACCGGCGGCATGGTGGTGAAAAACGTGGCGGGCCTTGATATGGGCAAGCTGCTGGCGGGAAGTTTTGGAACGCTGGCGGTAATTACCAGCGTGAACCTGAGGCTTCACCCGCTGCCGGAGGAGACTGAGACGTTTGTATTCTCATCCGCCGATCTCGATCCGGCGATCGAAAAGCGGGATGCCATTATGCGCGGTGTTCTTCGGCCCATGGCGCTGGATCTGATATCTCCGGCGGCTTCGACCCGGCTCGGACGCCGTGGCCATCTGCTCGCACTGCGTGCCGCAGGAAACCGGAGAGTACTTGAAAGATACGCGCGGGAACTCGCCGGCAGTGAGCGCCTGACCGGCACGGACGAGAATGACTTTTGGGCGCAAGTTCGCGAATATACCCCCGATTACCTGGCGCGGCAGCGAGGCGGAGTGGTGCTTCGCATCTCGACGCCGCTCAGCGATGTGCGGACCGTGCTGCGGTTGGTATCCGGCGCCGCGATTGCCCGGGCGGCTTCGGGAATTACGTATGCTTACCTGAGTTCCTGGCAAGGCGTGGCCGCGCTGCGGAGAGCGGCCGTGGAGCATGACTGGGGAATCGTCGTGGAGTACGCGCCGGATGAGATTCGGGCTGACAAGGAACTCTGGGTCGCGCCGTCGCGATCGGGCGGGGCAAATGCCTTTGCCATGATGAAGAGAGTCAAGCAGATGTTTGATCCAAATAACTCTCTAAATCGCTTGCGATTGTATGGCCGCATCTAGCGATCTCGCGGTGAGTAAACGAGCCGAAGGGCCCGCTCAAGCAGATCTCGATAAATGTGTCCACTGTGGGTTGTGCCTGAACGCCTGCCCGACATACCGGGAACTGGGCGTGGAAATGGATTCACCCCGCGGACGGATTTATCAGATGAATCAAGTTGCGAACGGCGCGGAGATAACAGAATCCTACGTTCAACACCTGGAGCTTTGCCTGGCCTGCCGCGGTTGTGAGACGGCGTGCCCATCGGGAGTGCCGTACGGCCGGATGATCGAGGCCGCGCGAGCGCAGATTGAGAATCAAAGGAAAAGATCGTGGTGGAAGCAGTCACTGAGGAAACTCGCCTTCGATAAAGTTTTGCCCTCCCGTACCGCGCTCCAGGTGCTGGGGACAGGCCTATACGTGTATCAAGCTTCCGGGCTGCAACGCGTGATGCGTGCGACCGGCGTTCTGAAGCTTATGGGCAATCTCAGCAACATCGAGGCGCTATCACCGGCTGCCGAGATACCGTTCTTCTATTCGAAAATCGGGAAAACGTTCGCGCCTGTGGGTAAGCGGCGCTATCGGGTGGGCTTCCTGGCCGGTTGTATCGCCAATGTAGCGTTCGCCCGGCTGAATGAAGCCACGGTGCGCGTGCTGCAAAAGAATGGCTGCGAGGTGGTGATTCCGGCAGCACAGGGATGCTGCGGAGCACTTCATTTGCATTCAGGATTGAGAAACGAAGCGCAGGCGCTTGCGCGTAAGAATATTGATGCGATGCTCACGGAAGATTTCGACGCAATTATCACGAATGCAGCGGGCTGCGGATCGACGCTTAAGGAATATGACGAACTGCTGGCGGATGATCCCGACTACTGCGCAAAAGCCCGGGAGTTCCGCGCGCGCATGAAGGACGTGACAGAGTTTCTTGCTTCGATTGAACTGAATCGCGATATGGGCGTCGTAGATGTAATCGCGACGTACCAGGATTCGTGCCATCTGGCCCACGGACAGAAGATTAAGAACGCGCCCCGGCAGCTACTCAAAGCAGTGCCCGGGCTGGTGTTTCGCGAGATGCCGATGGCGGACCTGTGCTGCGGCAGCGCCGGCATTTACAATCTGGTTCAGAATGATATGGCGATGCGGATTCTGCAGCAGAAGATGGAGTTTGCAGGTTCTACCAAAGCTTCGCTGATTGTGACGGCGAACCCAGGTTGTATGCTTCAACTTGCCGCAGGCGCAAAGGTATTCGGCAGTGGGCAGCAGATCGCGCATGTGGTAGAAGTGCTGGACGAAGCCTATCGGAACTATGCGGCTGCGCGCGTTGGCTAAACCAGGGCTCCTGTGGGCCGTTCTGCTGACCTCCAGTTCTTGGGCCGCGCATCTTGATTTGGCTCCTTTTGCCCACTTGACGGCCTGGACCGATAAGAGCGAAGCGTCCATCGCCGATCTACAAAGTTCCGATAATGCCTCAAGCATTGGGCTCATCTGGGACGAAGAGCGCGACATACGAGAGATTCGGGTGGATTACAGCGGCCGTGCAGAGACAGGTGTTCGCGTCGAATACTGGTTTAAGAACTGGCCCTACGATCCGCCGCACATGCCTTCCATCGAAGATCCGATGGACGATCCCTGGCAAGGCAAGTGGCTGCGGGCGGAAGTGCGCGAATCGCGCCAGGGGCGGGAATGCCGCTATGTTTTCTCTCCACTTTCTGAAGCGGAGAATCCGCGGGCCGGGCACATGCCAGGCGTGGCGTACCGCAGAACACTAAAGGTTCGACTGGTGTACCCGGGGCGGCATGCGCGAGTGCGCGAACTTCAGGCCTATTCCGATACGGAGGAGATGCCCAGGCAAATAGCAATTCAGCTCGGGACCGGAAATGAGATGGGCTCGGAATGGAGCGGCTGGTTCTCGGCGTATAACGGGGCCATCCGGTCTGTGCGGGCAAACGGGTTCGACGCAGCGGATCGAGTAGAATCTGATGGACATTGGCGATTTCGCACTTCAGCTCAGAAAAAGGTTCTGCTGGTTGATCTGATCGCGGCCACGCCCAAACTGCCTGGGTCGAATGATGTGACCGTAGTCACCGTACATGCGCAGCGGCGCGAGCAGAATGTAGCCGAAACCGCGCAGGACCGTACCTTTTCGTTCAGCGTTGATGACTTTGAGCACGGCCCGATCATAGTTCCGTTCATCGAAGCCCGCGTTACAAACACGAGCGGATCGTCAGTAAAGAGTGCCACGCGTCGACGCCGGATTCGCGAACGTATTCCCGAAGAGCCGGAACAAACATACGAGCGAGCTTCTCGCGAAATTCCTACCCTGGACCCCTGGAACCGGGAATGGGGCGGTCCTCTCTATTTGCCGCTCGCGGTGGATGCGAGCTGGCAGAAGTTCGCTTTTGAACTTGGCGGAAGTGTTTATATCAGCAAGTCGGGATTGAAAGCAAAGCCTGCCGAGTTGAAGCGGCTGAACTGGCCCGGAGACCGCCTGACATGGCGGTTCGGTACGGGAACGAAGCCCTATTATCGCCAGGATCATCGGGTGGCAATGCATCCCTTGGGCGGCTATCTTCCAATCCCATCTCAAAGCTGGCAAAGCGAAGGCATCTCATACACCGAAGAAGCCTTCACGACCTTGCTGCGCGGTCCGCTTTCGCCCGAAGATCCGGCGCGTAACGAGCAAACGCCCGCTATTCTTATGCTGCAGCTTAGAGCCGAAAATCGTTCTCCGGAACCGAAGCAGGCAGTGGTGTGGTTGTCGACAGAACCGGGTGAGCCGCTCCGGCTGAACGGAAATGCCTTGCTAGCTGGTAATGCCCTTCGCGCGGAGTTCGAAATGCCAGAGGGCTCGACCAGCGGCATTGCACGGGTCTCTCCCGGCTCCGGTCATGCCGTGCGAATCGCGTTCGAAATTCCCGGGGGTCAGAAGCGTGCGCTGGTTATCAAGTTGCCCGCTGTTTCCGATCTTGACGATCGGGATGCCCGCGACTTGCACGGCCTCCATTATGAATCGGAAAGAGCCCGCGTGGTTGGCTACTGGCGGAAAATTGTAGACGCCGCCGCCAGGTTCTCGGTGCCGGAGCCGAAATTCAACCAGATGCTGCGGTCGACCGTTACACACATTCACATCACAGCGACTAAAGATCCGAAGTCTGGCCTTGTCATGCTTCCCGCCGCAAGTTACATCTACGATGTCTATGAAAATGAGTCCTGTTACCAGTTACTCCTGCTGGATGCTTTAGGGCAAGCCGGCACCGCGGCAGCGTATCTGGAACCGATGCTCAAGCTCCAAGGGAGCAAGGATTTCCCGGGAAACCACAGGGGCTCGACGGCCGGCATTTTTCATGGTGTGAAGGTATCGGACAATGACGATTACACCGCCAATGGCTACGGACTTGACCATGGCACGGTGCTCTGGACCGCCGCGCAGCATTATCTTTATACGCGCGATGCCCAGTGGTTCTCTGCGGCTTGGCCGCACCTGCAAAAGGCAATTCAGTGGATTGTAGATCAGCGCGCTGTCACAAAACGCTATGACGAGCATGGAGCCAAGGTAAGAGAGTTCGGTTTGCTTCCGGCCTCGCAACTGGAAGATAACGTCGATTGGGCAAACTGGTTCTCTATCAACGCGTTTGCTTGGGCGGGAATGGACCTGACTGCGCAAGCGCTGGCGGATTTGGGCCGGCCGGAAGCCGCGGCCGTGAAACAGCAAGCGGACGCATACCGGGCAGATCTGCGCCAGGCCGTGCTGCGTGCCTCCAGGGCAGCTCCGGTAGCGCGCATGCAGGACGGCGCCTATGAACCTTACGTTCCCACCGTGCCTACCCGCCGCTTCCGACTGTTCGGCCGGTCCGAGATGAATTACTACAAGCGGTATGGTGGGCCCGAAATCAAACCACTATTGCGGCTGGGAGCGGACCGTGACACTCTCAGCGGCGCAGTGCTGCTCCTGATTCTGGGGGTCTTCAATCCAGACGAGCCGATAGCGGACTGGGTTCTGAATGACTGGGAAGACAATGAAACGCTCTCAAGCGGCATGGGAATGAATATCCATGGCATGACGGACGACCGGTACTGGTTCAGCCAGGGCGGAATGGTCTTTCAGGCGAATCTCATCAATCCCATCCCGGTCTACCTGAAGCGGCACGAAGCTGCGGCGGCCATTCGGAACTTGTATAACGATTACGTGGCCTGTCTGTATCCGAATGTAAATGTCTTCACCGAAGAGTTTCACCAGTGGCATCACCCGAGCGGGCCGTTCTACAAGTCTTCTGATGAGGCGCGCTTCGTGAATCGCGTGCGGGATGCACTGGTGCTGGAGGATAGGGACACGCTATGGCTCGCAGCGGGAACGCCGCGCCGCTGGTTAGCCTCGCAAGAGGGCATCCACGTGACGGATGCGCAAACTTTTTTCGGCCAGGTGAGTTACGAGATGCATCCAGGCGCGGAGCGGAACACCGTGGAGGCGACGGTGATGTTACCTTCCAGAAACCCGGCAAGGACCAACTGGATGGTGATTCGCACGCCCACCGGCAAGATACGGTCGGTTACGCTAAACGGGCATCCCTGGACAAAAATCGACCCCAGGCTCGAAGCGGTGCAGTTGCCCACAACCCAACGAGAGATGCACCTTCATATTGAGTATTAGGAGCCGCTTACAATCAGAGGTTTCGCAGAATTTATCTAGAGCGACTAAAGAACCGGAACGAGCTTCCATTTCTGATTAGCACCGCCGGTACAGGTCCACTGCTGGATGGGGGCGCCATTGCTGAGCGATATGCCCCGCACGTCCATGCACTTCCCACTACTCAGCGGAATAATGGAAAAGAAGCCGTCGGAAGTGGGCTGAACCGTCCAAATTTCGCTTGAGTCTCCCAAGAACGGCGACTGGACGATGAGAACTCCGTTTTGGGTGGCGGTCGGCCCTCCCTGAACCTCGAGCTGCTGCCTGCTGTTTTGGGCCGTAATTTCGTAGCCACCCTGGACAGGCGTGAATAGAAACTTCTGATTCGTCCCGTTAAGGCATGTCCACTGCTGAAGGGCTGCCCCAATGGCAGTCGAATATCCGGTAACGTCCAGACACTTTCCGCTGTTTTTCGATATCACATTTACCCACGAGCTCGGAACCTGCGGTACGCTGCTATTTGCCATGAGATAGTATGCGCCCTTATCGGGTGTTCCAGCCGCTGGTATCGCGTTCCCAAAAAAGTCCGATGAAGCCATCCCTGCCCATGCAGACCCCGTGCCAATCGCCGAAGATCCCGGCAAGAGGGTGAACTGAACTGAAGGTCTGCCCGCCGCACTGTAAGTCGGCGAGTTCATTTGTGGATCGGAAAAACTTCCGTTCTGTTCCTGGCCAGTTGCTGTCCTGAGAGCGCCAATACTCCCCGCCTGTATGGATCCGTATTTCCAAACCGGCGTTCCAGTCGCTGCCAGCCAGTACTGATTGTGGTCCAAGGCGATCGAGGCATCGGTGTCGATCATGGTCGGGCTATTCGAATACACAATATTGTTAACGATAAATCGCGGAGAGGTTCCAACCATCGAAACGCCACGGCCCCTAACCCAGCCTGCATTAGCCGCCGGATTCCAATACGCCGTATTGTTATAAATCTGAACGCCATCTAAGCTCCCACCATCGAAGGTGGTTATAAAAATATCGCCCTGGTTCGGGGCCGTTCCCGCATTACGCGCATTATTCGCGCAGATGTTGAACCGAACAATACTGTTAGTCGTGGTCACATTGTGAGCGCCCATAACCGCGATGCAATATCCCTGAGCATTATGCGCATAGTTGTACTGAATGATGGTGTTTGTGGAGCCCCAGTCGATATCGAAAACTCCGCCATCATAGGAATAAGAATGCGTGGCATAGCCTTCATTGTATTGGACAATAGTGTGGTCGCACTGCCAGGTCCATATGCCGTTCGGTGTGTAGCTAATTCCGGCGGGGGCAAGTCCGGTATTGAATACAACATTCTTCTCAATCACAACGTTTTGTGCTTGCGCGGCCGTAATGCCATCGCCGTACACATCATGAACCGTTGAATTCCGAACTGTGACGTTTGTCGTCCGGGGAGGCTGCGTAGGATACCCGTGCCAAAGGTTGAACCCAACGTGAATTCCATACCAAAGATTCGTATTGTAGGCTGTAATCCCGTCGATCACCACATCATCAAATGTTAAGTGATCGCCCAAAGGAGCAAACATCACCAAACCGCTATCCCAGCGAGGGGATCCATACATATCGTGTACAACCAAATTCGTTAATCGAAAGTAGTGCAGAATCTGATTGGAGACGTCTCCACTGACCCAAATGCCAAATCTATTGCCACCTGTCACCTCAAGCGAGTCGATACTCCAGTACTGTTGATTAAATAGCTTGATGGCCTCTTCATAGCTTGTACCGTCGATAATTGGCGCAGATCCTGTTCCATAAGCACTAATGCTGATGGGAGAGCCGACGGAGCCTGAGCCCTGTGGCTGAAGACTTCCCGGATAGCGTCCAGCGCGTTGGAAGAGAATTCTATCCCCAGGTTGAAATGTTTGTTGGTTAACGTGTGAAATCGTTTGCCAGGCCTGGTTGACCGTCAAACCGGAGTTGCTGTCGTTTCCCAACGGGCTTATATAATAAGTGGTGCTTCCGTTAAGCAGATCGGTTCGACTGTATAACTGAGTCGTGGGAATGATTTCTTTGGTTTGGGTTGGACTCTGCCACCATAGCTGGATTTGCGCAGCACCAGATCCTTGGAAATAGTCGATTTCGATGTCGTACAACTGACCCGCCTGGAGCTGAATCCAGTTCCAGTTCCAGGCGCCCGCGTGGGATGTCCAGTTGTTAATCAGCAGTTGGTTGTTCACCAGAACTCTCACGCCGTCGTCCGAATAAGTCATGAACATGTAATTCTCCGAGTACCGCGGCTGGACCTTGCCCGTCCACTGAACGGAAAAGCCGGTGGTCCTTGGCAGACCAGGAGGTGGCGTGCTAACGAAGTCAAAGCTGATGTTGCGGTCTATCCGAGTGGCGGCGGGCGTTCCCTGCAGGTGGCCTCCTGATGCAACATCGTCAAAATATCGGCCGGTCAGGCCTGTACCGCCGCCATCAGCGTAAGCGACAGAATACGAAAGGAGTAAGAGTGAAAAAGCGAGGGCTCTCAATGTCGAACTTCATCCGAACCGGGGATTTGAGTTACAGAAGAAGTGTGGGGGCGAGTGGTGTGAAATCTCGGATTGGAAAATTGATTCCGGATACCGTTCTCACGGGCAGAAGCGGATTGCCGGCGTTATGCTCCGGGCGTTCGACCCAATAACGCGGGCTGCCTTATCGTTTGCGCGTGTTACCGTGTGAACAACAGCGTCATTCCATGATCAAATGAAGGCGAATCAGGAGCAGTCGGTTGCGATTAGTGCCGTTCCGTCCCGGCACGAACAAGCGGCCAGATGGGGCGGAGACGTGTTGTGCCTCTTTGCTCTTTCCCTCCTCTTGATCGTAAGCTGGATCCCGCGTTATCGCGGTCCAATTGACCTGCGATGGGATGCTGGTGTGTACTACATTCTCGGCACGTCGCTGGCGGAGGGCAAGGGATACCGGTTGCTCAATGAACCGGGCGAGATCCGGGCGATACAATATCCGCCTGGTCTGCCGGCTATTATTGCGGCCGAAGAAATGGTCCTTCGGACGAACCAGCCCGGAGTGGTAGGAATGTGGCTGCGGCATTCCTGGGTCGTTCTTTCTTTCTTGTATGTCCTATTCGCATTTCTGCTAGGGCGGCAGTTCCTTTCGCGGCGCTATTCGTTCTTACTCGCAGCAGCGTGCCTGTTGAATTACGAGATGTATTTTGTTTCAACGCTGGCCTTCGCGGAACTTCCATTTGCGGTAAGCTCTACTGCATTTGGTTATTTCTATTTCAAAAAGAACCAGGGAGTTCTCACTCGCCTGGCTGCTCCCTTCGCAGCAGTCGCATCTTATCTATTACGATCAGTCGGTATTGCATTGTTGTTGGCTTGGATCGCGGACGCGGTGCTTCGGAAACACTACCGGCAAGCAGTCGTCCGAGCAGCGTTAGCCCTGGTTCCGGTACTCCTCTGGCAATCTTACATCCGCTCGGTTGAATCAAGCGATCTCTATAAACACCCTTATTACGCATATCAGCGCGACCCTTCGATGTTCTATAACGTAAGTTATGCTGCTAACGTTTCCCTGAAATCACCGTTCCAGCCTGAACAGGGTTTGGCCAACGGACGAGATTTGCTCGTTCGGTTCATCGGCAATTTCGTGGAAATGCCGCGGACCGTCGGGGAAGCCGTATCGGCGAAAAAGGGTTTCGGAGAAGGGCACGTAGCTAGAGTGAACCGGTGGATACATCCGCTCGCTCTTCCATCGTGGTCGTTTCAAATTGTGCTTGTGTATCTTGGCTTGATCGTTTTCGCCGGAATCGCATGGCAGATACGGCGGTGGGATTGGTTCATTCCTGTTTACCTGCTGCTTACCATTGCGGCCATTTGTACGACTACCTGGATAGATCAGTTTCCACGCTATTTAGCACCGGTAGAGCCATTTCTCTTGATTGTATTTTTTTCGTTCTTGCTAAACATCAAGAGGATCTCAGGTCGCTGGCCGGTCCGTGTGCGCAGAGTTACATCCATCGTAACCGTCTCAACGGCCTTATTTATTGTTTGCGAATCGGCGCTTTCCTGCATTGTCGGATACCGGAACTTTCGTAATAAGGCTATCTATGTGGATGCAAAGGGCGTCGAGAGAGAGTACACGCTCTTTCACTACCCGACAGAAGCCTCCGCATCCCAAGCGGGGATGGAGTGGCTTGTGGCCCATGCGGATCCGAATGCCATTGTCGCGGTATCGATGCCGCAGTGGGTCTATTTGAAGACGGGATTAAAGACTGTAATGCCCCCTCTAGAGCCCGATTGGGCGAAGGCGCAAAGACTGATCGATAGCGTACCCGCCAGCTATGCCGTGCTTGACCAACTGCTTATGGAAGATGACTTCAACAGAAGCTTTCCCGGGCTAGTGCGCGGTTCTCCACATAAATGGCGTCTGGTGTATCTCTCACCGCACCGTGAGTTCGATATTTATCAGAGAATTGGCTTGAACTCAACAGAGAAGCAGGTCCTACCGGGGAGCACGCGAGGCCGGTCGCTGCGGTTCTGATCTCGGGGTGTACGGACGCAGCGTCCAGGGACGCCTGTCCGGTTCGAAAAGCCACGCGGTGCGATGGGGAAAGTAACGAATGAGCGCCGCGTCTTGCGAACGGCTTAACTCCCGCGCCCACACGACTGGCGCGTTATCAATATCGGCTGCGTTATAGACCCACTCCTCGCCGACATCGTGCGTTGGGGTATATCTGACGAAGATCAGCGCTCTTTTATGATCCCGAGTAACCGGCGCGGTGAGATTCGCCGGCTGAACTACATCGGGGCTGCCCCCATACCATTGCAGAGGCCAATAACTTAGCTCCAATCCCAGCGCGGCGGCCGTAACCGGTATCAGACCTAGAAGCAGGCAGGCGGACGGAATCGCCCGAGCCAGGAACAACCCCGTTTGCCTGCCTTTCCATTGCCAATCGCGAAGCCTGCGCATGACCTGCAGAATGAGTGCGATAATTATGGCCGTGGCGGGCGCCGCATAATGTGGATAGAACCATACCTCAACCAGTAATGCGCCAGTAATCACTGCGAGAATAAATAGGAAGTATTGCGTCCGTCGATTTTTGATAAGTTGCGGTCGCCAGAGTAAGACAGCAATTGGAATCGTTAGCAGCGGTCCGAAGTAGAAAATCCAAAAATCTTTTAGCTTCCTGAAGATCTCCGGAAGACCTGCCGCCGATCGGTCTCTTTTATACAACTCCACTTCCGCTTCGTACACACGGCGTAGGGATGCGGTACGATACGTCGGCTCGGGCCGCAAGCCGCCCCAGAGAAACATTGGAGCAATTGCGTATTGCTCACGATCTGCCATGTAAGGGAGCTTTAAAGCTGCTCCGGTGACACGCCAGTTGCAGTAGAGCATTCCCGCGGCTGTGATGCCGAGCACGACGCCCAGCGCTGTTACGATGCTTGGCTTTGTAACTCTTCTCAATAAGTTGTGCTTCACAGTCCAGACAAGAAATGCGAGAACTGCCGCTGCGCTAAAGATAAGTCCTTCGTATGGGCGGCTATTCGCCAGAACGGCCAATCCTAAGCCAAGCGTTACGGAATCGCGTATCCGGCTCCGGCGCAACAGCCGCGGTAGACTACCCGCAACCAGTGCCCCTCCGAAAGCGGGCACAGCGCCCCCCCAATAGCTATTCACCCAGTAACTGAAGAACCCCCAACGCACGGCCGTCAGCAGACCTCCTATCAGCGCCCAACGCGTCGGCAACCATCCCTGCAGCATCCAGCAGATCGCGCCAGACATGGCAGCGGCGCTGATCAAGACTCCGATCCATGGCTGTCCCGCCAATCGCTGACCCAAGGCAAGAAAAAGGCCTTGTGCGGGCGGGTACATCGACATGTACGTGGGCTGCTGCAGAATATGAATGCTTTCAAAGTGCCGCCACATCGGAGAGGGCTTGTTCGTAATGCGCGCCGCGGCATAGGTCTCACCCGCCAGCAAATAACTGAACTCGTCGTGCATCCAGGGCCGGGGAACGGGAATCCATGCCAGGAGAACCGCTCGCCCGGCCGCTGCAACGAATATGACGACTAGAGTAGCCCGCCATGGCCTTCGAGCGATTCGCCGCAGGACGCGTTCGGCGAAATCGAACCACTGCCTGCCGACACTCGGAACCGTGAAGGCGAGCGCTAGAAGCAGTAGGGCAAGAATGCCCTCTAGCGCGACGCAAAAATAGCGGCTCGTAAGCCACGAACCGAAACTGAGCATGTCCGGGAGAGCGCCGCTCATTCTTCTCTATAGGCCCTCCACGACTGGTATGCTTCGGCTAGGGCATGTTGGCACTGGAGCAGCGCAAGGGGACCCACGGCTGCTGGTATTGTTACGGGCGCTGCTAAAGTTCCCCTTTGCCAGTGCCGAATAGATACTTACGTGAGACCGCAAATCAGGTTACTCATCGCCATACCGGCCCTCAACGAGGAGAATAGCATTGAAGGCATCATCAAGCGGACGCTTGATGCTCGCCGGTTCATCACAGAAAATTCTCCTGTCACGCAGGTAGAGATTACGGTTATAAGCGATGGCTCCACAGATCGGACCGTCGAACTTGCACGTCGTTATGCGGACCGGATTCGCTTAATTATCTTTGAACGGAACCAGGGATACGGTGCGGCGATAAAGGAAGCCTGGAAGAGTACAAACGCGGAACTTCTGGGCTTCCTGGATGCGGATGGAACATGCGATCCCAAATTTTTTGCGAATCTCTGCAATGCACTCTCCAGGGAGAACGCGGATCTTGTGCTCGGGTGCCGCTTAAACAGACGAACTCACATGCCCGCGATCCGGAGAGCTGGTAATTATCTGTTTGCATGGCTGTTGACACTGCTTTCGAAACAGCGAGTTCGTGACACGGCGAGCGGGATGCGCGTTATTCGCAGAGAAGCGTATCAAAAGCTTCTTCCGCTTCCGAGCGGCCTCCACTTTACACCTGCAATGAGCGCCCGGGCCATGCTGGGTGCGGGCGGCGAATTGAAGTTGCTCGAGATCGATATGCCGTATTACGAAAGGGAAGGCCGATCGAAACTTCGCGTGTTCCACGATGGCCTCCGCTTTCTTCGCATAATTTTCGAAACGGCGTTCCTGTATCACCCGGCGAGGCTGTTTGGATTTGCTGGCGTCGGATCTCTTATGGTTGCTGTTGCTCTTATGGCGACGCCGGTTGCGCATTATTGGAGTGCTCGCAACGTTGAGGGATGGATGCTTTACCGCTTCATCCTGGGTCACCTAACGGCTACAATAGCTTTCCTGATGTTTTCTGCAGCGATCCTGACGAGGCGGGTTGTGCAAATCGCGATTTCAGGGAGGAGCAGCCACGCTCGAACAGATTGGATCGACCGGCTAATATTAAGCCGGATCTATTGGGCTGCACCTCTCCTGCTGATTCTGGGTGGAGCGTTATTGGTTGGTCCGAATCTAGTTGCGCGCGCAACCAGTCATCAAGCCTACGAGCATTGGTCGCGCTTCATCACGATGTCATTCTTTTTTCTGATTGCCGCCATCTTGATCTCTACCCGCGTGCTCTTTTACTTCCTCGATTTGGTGGCGGAGCAACTCGATTACCTGCGATCTCACAATAGAAACGCCAATTCCGGTGAGGCAAGCGATCCATCAGTTCTTGCTAATCGCGCTGCCGTTTGACCAGATATAGCAACTCACTCCCGTTTCGACCCTTTACGATGAGTCTCCAACGCCCTGCAATCAGATCTTCCGGTACCCATTCAAACGGGCCTGGATAGCCGTACATCAGGAACGTATCGTGGGATGCGCAAAATCGATCGAAGTTTTGCACGTCCAGAGGCGCCCATCGTTTCAGCGCTAGTAACCCACGTTCGACAGTGTCGGTATTCGTGTACTTCAATGCCAGACTTACATCGGCAAGATAAATGAATTTAAGAGCCGGTTTCCGCTGAGCGGCGTCGTGAGATAGCTCAAAAAAAAGATGAGGGTCAACAACAACGAGTGGCGGCCCCGCAGCTTCAGTGCTGAGAAACTGATAGGCGCTGGCCCGGGCGTTCAGGTCGCCCTTTACTACCAGATACGACCTCGCTTCGTTCGCCAGGGACAAGGCCAGGAGGATCACGAGCAAGAACGAGCCAATGTCGGTCCGGTGGCGTGCGATCGCAGATGCGCTCCAGGAGACCAGGATGCTTAACCCAATCACGGCTGGAAGCGCGTAACGAAAGTTGAATGCACCGGTAAAGCCTTCAGCGAGCACAACACCAGCCGTCGGAATCAACGAGAGCCAAAAAACGGCCGCGATCTCATAAGCAGGAATCTTGCTACGAATGTCAGCGCGATGTGACGCCTGCGGAGAGTGGGTCATGGCATACACGCCCAACGCAATCAGCAGCATGAACAGCGTAACTCCTGTGGGCATGAGAAGGGTGTTGTAGAAGCCCAATGTGTTAGTCCATTTGGGCTTAGCCCAAAACGCTCCAGAGTAAGAACGAGCCGCTTCGATCAACGGCAAAAAGAAAATCAACGGTATGAAGCCGGCTCCGAACGCAATCCAAACGCTCAAATCGAGCTTTTTCCTGTTGAATGAGCGGACAGATTCCCCCAGCAAAATCGCCGAAAGACCGAGGAACGCGTAATAGTGGCAGGACATCGCTGCCGCCGCGCTCAACGCAAGCCCCAGCAGCGGTAGCGCGCGCC
>Ga0134125_10004378_pt1 | contig 16158 bp, 15 predicted proteins | sample KB31751_FD_96464 | JGI IMG/M metagenome (GOLD analysis project Ga0134125, IMG submission 96464) | Terrestrial soil microbial communities with excess Nitrogen fertilizer from Kellogg Biological Station, Michigan, USA - KB3-175-1 | ecosystem: Environmental > Terrestrial > Soil > Unclassified ... | reverse complement strand
GTCCCAGGATCCGGCAATAAAATCGATCGACTCCTTGGGGTCGGTGCGCGTCAGCATCGCCCACAGAAGCTGGTCGAGATCGGTCACATCGACATCGTCGTCGACGACGATGACGTATTTCGAAGCGTAAGCCGAAGCGCCACACTGCGCCGCGATATGGCCGGCCTGTGTCGCATGCCCCGGATAACGCTGATTGATCGATACGCCATGAAGCAGCCGCGCGCCGCCGACTTCGTGGCACCACACCTGTTTCACTTCGGGAACGCCGGCATTGGTCATGTTCTGCTTGATCATCGCTGACCGTAGCACGGCACGGTAGCGCGCCATCTCGTCGGGACCGCCTCCCATCGGCGGGACGCCGAGGAGGATGGGATCGTTGCGATGATAGATCGCCTTGATGTCGAGTACGGTCGCCAGCGAAGCGCCACCCGCATAGTGGCCGGTCCACTCCCCGAAAGGCCCCTCCATCTGCTTGCGATCGGGCGAGACATAGCCTTCGAGAACAATCTCGGCATTGGCCGGGAAGGGCAGCCCTGTGACCTTGCCACGGACCATCTTCACCGGACGGCCGCGCATCCCGCCGACAATGTCGAGTTCGAAAACGCCGTAAGGCGCCTCGACCCCGCCATAGAAGAAGGCCAGCGGATCGCCGCCAAGAACCATGACAAGCGGCATCGGCTCGCCACGCGCGAAATATTTCGCGCGGTGAAGATCGCCGTGATGACCGGCGGCGATCAGCACGCCGACCGTATTCTTATCGTGCACCTGCGCGCGATAGGCGCCGGCGTTCAACCAATTCTCTTCGGGATCGCGGGTGATGCTGTAGGTGCCGGTGCCGATATACCGGCCACCGTCCTTTTCGTGCCAGATCGGCGCCGGGAACTTCAGGACATCCACATCGTCGCCGCGCAAAATATTCTCGAAGACCGGGCCGTTCTCGACGATCTCATGCGGAATGATCCGGCCGGTCTCGAGATAGGCTTTGCGGTAGGCATCGCTCAGCTCCCACTTCGTCAAGTCGTCGGGGAAACCAAGCGTCATGTTGCGGCGCTTGCCGGCGAACACGTTGAGGAGCAGGCGGAAGTTCTTCGGACATCCCGGGATATCGTCGAACACCACACAGGGACCATTCTCGTGCCGCAGCACCGCCTCGGCAGCGAGGCCTATATCTTCCTGCCAACTCGCCGTGCTGACATGGCGAACCTCGCCGAGGCGCTCGGCATAGTCCAACCATTCACGGAGATCGTCATAGGCGATATGGGCGGTAAAGTTTTTTCCGTCGCTCATCATTGCGTCATTTCCTCGCAAGCTCCGCTTGCCACCACCCCACATGCCCGGAGCAAGTCCTTGTGATCTCGACGAGATCGTTTTATTAAGTGTATGCGTTATAGCCAGATGGCGGCGTCATGTCAGTGGCGAGGCCTTGAGATAAGAAAAAATAGCTGAGGGAGTGCATCCGGATGGGCAAGAAGAATATCCTCGCCTCGTTGTCGCGCATCGCGGCACGCGCCGCGCTTGTTTGTACGACAGCCTTGCTCACGGCCTGCTTCGCAAACGGCTCGGCCAAAGCCGAAAACATCAAGATCGGCAGCGTCAAAGTCGCGGCATTCGCGCCGCTCTTTGTCGCGCAGGAGAAAGGCTATTTCGCGGCCGAAGGCGTGCCCGCGCAATTGGTCTTCTTCGATGCCGCACAGCCTGTTGCCGTTGCGACAGCGTCAGGATCGGTCGATTTCGGCATCGCTGCGATGACCGCAGGCTTTTATAACCTCGCCGGGCAAGGCGTGCTGAAGCTGATCGCGGCGGGAAATCGCGAGCACCCCGGTTTCGAAACCCAAGCTTTCTTGGTGTCAGGTCCGGCCTATGACGGAGGTCTGAGATCGGTCAAAGACCTCGCGGGACATTCTTTCGCGGTAACAGGACCCGGGGGGCCGCCTGTCTACGTTGTCGGCGGCATTCTTGCAGAGAAATACGGATTCGATTTCAAGACGATCCATCTTGTCCCGCTGAACACGATGCCGAACATCAATACCGCCATCGCCGGCGGGAAGGCCGACTTCACGCTGTCCTCGATCCTCGGAAAAATGAGCGAGTACGTCGCGCATGGCCAGGTTCACCGGATAAGCTGGGTTGGCGATGTCGCACCGTGGCAATTCGGTACAGTGTTCACATCGACCAAGACCGCGAACGAACGGCAAAAGACCGTTGAGGCCTTCCTGCGCGCTTATCGTAAGGGAGCGCGCGATTATCATGACGCGGTGTCGGGTTCCGACGAGAAGCGCCACAAAGGTCCCCAGGCGGACGCGATCGCCGCGATGATCGGGAAGTATATCGATGAGCCGGCTTCGGTCGTCAGTCAGGGCTTGCCTTACGTCGATGCCCAGGCACGGCTCGACACGAAGGACGTTCTCCATCAGATCGAGTGGTACAAATCACAAGGCCTTGTGAAGCCCGAAGTCACAGGGCAGTCGGTGATTGACATGCGGTACGCCAAGTCACTGCCTTAGCTCTACGACGCCCCGGGGCCGCCGCGCTAGACTCGGCGTACACCGTCTTTCGCTTCCGTTTTGAGTCAAAAGCCGACGCACCCGCGGAATGCGATTTGGTTGGCATTGACCGGGAATATTATCTTTGACGTTCTAGCTGAAAGAGAATGCTAATCTCTCCACATCTTTCGCAGACGTTCCTGGCGCCGCTTTTCTTCGCGACCACTACCCGCAACCACCCGTAATGCACGCCAACATAAGACTCTCGCGTTATGCCAAGCGATGCGGGCTTTGAGGATTAGCAGCCTGAACCGGTAAGGGACGGGAGGCATTCAGAGCTTACCTTTCGTTTTCGGCCGGTCTAATTCCTCGATGACAAAGTGCACTACCGAATGTGACGAAAGGCTCTGGCTCATGATGTCGTCAAGGTAAAGCTTTCTGACGAATCATGACGGGACACGTGTTCTAGCAGAACAGGATGCGTGTTCTAGCATCCGCCGCCTGAGCCTCGGCCATTTCCGCGAGCTCCCATGACTTTGCGGCTCGGCGCCGGCATCGCCGGCGCTGGGTCCTGTCATTCGTTGAGGCAGCGGCATTGCAGGACCTCCAGCTTCGCCTGGCTGTGGCCAACAGTTCCTCCTGTGGGCACTTGTCTCTGCCGGCATCGCGGCGATTCCCGTAATTCCCGCCGAAGGATACCCCCATAGTCAGATTGAATTATTCTGATCTTTTGGGTTAGTCGGATTGGTCTTTCAGCGGGAAGCTAAATCCTGGGAGCGCCGGTCTGCTAAGGAACACTTTGAATGATCGGCGTGTTTTCGCGGCATCTGGAGAAAGGCCGCGTCATGAACGGATTGATCTACTTAGTCGGATTAGTGGTCGTTATTCTGGCCATCCTCTCGTTTTTCGGCCTTCGCTAATGGCCACGGTGATTGCTGAAGGCGTTGCGACGGGCGTCGCACGCAGGTCATTTCCATACGTCCAGTGGGGACCCATCGTCGCTGGAGCATTTTCTGCTGCCGCTTTGGCGTTAGTTCTAGATGCATTTGCGGCTGCAGTCGGGCTGGCGGTGAGCTCGACTGCACCGACATGGCGCGATTCGTCGGTAGCGCTGTGGTTCCTGTCGGGCGTGTATCTGATCGTTGTGGCCCTCGCTGCTTACGGCCTTGGCGGCTATATCGCCGGCCGCATGCGAGACGGGCTTGCTGAAGGTGCGGGGACCGATAGGGAGGTGAGGGACGGTATCCATGGGCTCCTGGTGTGGGCTCTCGCCACGTTGCTCACAGCAGCGATGATTGGATTTATCGTTCCGTCGGTCTCGAGGCTTGCGGCGCAGAGTTCTGGATCGGCTGGATCCTCGAACTCCGTCGCTGGCGAGAACCTCGTAGCATTCGATCTGGACCGACTTTTCCGCGGTGCGCACCTTCAGGCAGCAGCAGATATCGCATACCCACGTGCCGAGGCCGCCCGCATTCTTCTGACCTCAACCGGACATGAAGGTATCAACAGCGAGGACCGTACATACCTCGTTCGCCGTGTCTCTGAGGTAACAGGACTGCCCGCAGCTGATGCACAAAAGCGTGTAGACGCAACGATCGACAGTGCAAGACAGAATATCCAGCGGGCACGCCATGCGGCGGTCATCCTGGCATTCTGTACAGGCGCTGCAGCTCTGATCGGGGCCGTTATTGCATGGTTCACCGCTGACTTAGGCGGCAAGCATCGAGACGCCGGGGGTATTCCGATGTGGGGTTTCGCCCGCTAGATCGTTCCGGGGCGGAAAACATCGGTCCTGTCAAGCGATCGCTGAATGTGGACCCTCCCTCGGCAGTCGCTGGCTCCGCCTTCCAGAATACGGGCGTAGCCAGCGGGACGGGACGTATTGGAGAGGTTCCTAAGTCGGCTGTCGAGCTTACGATTTATTCCTAAGTCGGCTGTCGAGCTTACGATTTAGGACTCGTACGGCACAGGCTCGGCTTGGCCGCCTGAGTGGCGCATCGAGCACCGCGACAGGGGCGGTACCAATGTGGGGCGGATTTTAGCCCGCGCCGGAAAGAACTGTCGTATAGGCAGGTTTTGCATCGACCACCCGGCCGCCAGCCTTTTCGACATCGCGACGAGCAGTGCGGAGCGCCTCCTCATAGGAAGCGGCCTCACGGTCGAAATCGAGAAAAAGCGTGTCCTTTACGACGGCGATAAGAGCATCGTCGCAGCCTGCCTCATAAAGCTTCTCCTCGTAGTCGCGTTTATGAGTGTCGATCCCGGCGACCTGAAGTGTGAAGGAGAAATTCATGCTTCCTTTCCCTAACGCAGCACACATTAATCCCGATGTCGAAACTTTGTGCCGGGAGGGATTCCGAATCAACCTCAAGTCACGGGTGCGGGCTGTGTCAAATCTGTTGCTCAACCGCCGCTCTAGGGCTTGCAACCGCGAATATCGCCAATCAGACGGCTAGCGCTAGCAAGAAACGCGATGAGCCCACAATATCTGCCGCAATTTTTGGCAGTAACAAATCACACCAGCTGGAACATATCTCCCTACACTGAGAGCTGAACTCCATCACTATGTTTGCGACTCGGTGGGAAGAAAGCGCTCGGTATATAGCTTCTCCATCTGAACCGGACCGGGAAGGGTCTTGAGATCCTGGAAGGACTGCCCGAGTGTCTCGAGCGCTTTCCCTCCGAATTTACCGTCGGTCGAGAATTTCGATATCAGACTGTCGTAGGTGCGTGCCGCAATGGCGGGCGGCGCGCCCATCACTTTGGCGGCGATGCGCACAGTCTCGTCTTTATGCGTTTTCATAAAGGCGATCGATTCGAGCCAGCCCTTCAAGAAGCGGCGGACCAGATCGGGATTGCTTTGGGTGAGCGCGGTGCTGGTGAAGATTGTGTAGAGCTCGATGGGGCCAACGTAATGCGAGCAGTCGAAGAGCAACCGCCCCTCATGTTGCTCCTCGAGCTCATAGCCAAGCTGCGGAGCGCCGATGCTGGCATCGACTTGACCGGTCTTGAGGGCGGCGAGGGTAGCTTGTGCCGAGCCGCCAACGGCGACTTTCGTTACCCGATCGCTCGCACTGGTCCAGCCATTCACTTGATTGAGCCGTTCGGCCAGCCAGTCGGTTAGCGAGCCAGGGCTCGTAATGCCGATCTTCTTGCCCTTCAAATCCTCCATGCCATGTGCATTGGATTGTTTGCCGACGAGATAGACCATGAAGGCCGCCGATTCCGCGATCGATGCAATCGCGATCTCCGGCGCGCCCTTTGCGACGAAAGCCATATCCGGGCCAGCGCTCAGCGAGATATCGACCGCTCCGGCCGTCATCGCCTGAGCAATCTTGGCGCCCCCGGCGAAATTCATCTCCTCTATTTCCAGGCCGTGCTTTTGGAAGATGCCGTGCTCGATGCCCACATCGAGAGGCACGTAGCCGATATTCACGGCGACAGCTTTGCCAACGCGGAGCTTGGAATCGGCTTTTGCGATCGGGCTGCGGAGTGCAACCAGCGATCCGGCCATCGCGCCCAAGGCCAAACGCCGGGTGATCCGTGATCCGTCCCGTTTATCGGTGTTTCGCTTTTCGCTGCCCTCACGCCCGCTTAACGTCCGTGCTTTCATGCGGTCCTCCCTGTCGGCACCGTTATCTAGGTTTTGGTGCCGAGCTTACACATCACTATTCCGACTGCGCCAGCATAGAATGGCACAAGAACCATGAAACGAAGCTCGTTGCGGAATGTCAACGTGGGTTCGCCTCAGGAGCTTTCAGCGGTGACGCCGCTTGCATATGATTGGTCGACGAAAAAGTGTGCGGAGCCCTGTGCGGGTGTTCCCTTCGGCCTCACAATTGGCGAATTCGTTTGACGTCTCTAAACCGCTACGACATTTTCGCTACATGGGTAAAATCAACGAAAACGCAAACATACCCGACACTCGCGGTGAGAAAGTCGAGACCACCGGCATCCCGTGGACCAGCGCGATTCGAACTCGTGTCGATCTGGCGGCACCTTGGGCCACAAGCGGGTGCGAAGAGGAAACGAGGCAATCATGAGCAAATTGTCGTTGAGCTTCATTTCGGGCCTCACCGAGCGCGTGGCGCCGCTTTTCGATGGCCGAGTGAGTGTCGAAGGCGCCGAGTTGATTTGCACGCGGTCGGATGCTTCCGAGACGTTCTGGCGGCAGTTGAATTTCGAAGAATTCGAAGTCTCCGAAATGTCGCTGTCGTCCTATCTCATTGCTCGGTCGCGGGGCGTGGACATGATGGCGATACCGGTGTTTCCGGTGCGCCGCTTCATGCACATGGAGCTCTTCTATCATGTCGATTCTGGCGTAAAGACCGCGCGCGACCTTGTCGGCAAGCGGCTCGGCGTCGGCGAATATCAACAAACCGCGGCTTTGTGGATGCGCGGCATTCTCGAGCACGATTTCGGCGTTTCTCAATACAAGGTCGATTGGTATATGGAGCGGAGCGAGGAGTTGAGCCACGGCGGCGCAACCGGCTTCAAACCACCCGACGGCATCTCGTTTCATCGCGTGCCGGCGAACAAGAGCCTTGCTTCGATGCTCGTCAACCACGAATTGGACGCGGCTCCCGTGAGCCGTGCCTTTTCGAAGGATTCGAACATTATCGATCGCTCCACCCGGATTCGCGCTCAGAGTGGCGATTGGAGCAAGGTCAAGCGTCTCTTTCCCAACCGGATCGAGGAGGGGACGCGCTTCTTTAAAGAGCGCGGCTATATCCCGGCAAGCCATACCTTCATCATTCGCGGCGATGTTTACCGCAAGCATCCTTGGCTGGCCTTCAATCTTTATAAGGCGTTCGTCGCCGCAAAGGATCTGGCCCAGGATCGCTTGGCTGCGAGCATCCCCTCAGCCTTGGTGTTCGGCCCGGAATATCTTGCACAGACGCGCGAGATATTCGGCGACGATCCTTATCCCTACGGCATTCGCGCGAACAAACCGATGCTCCAAACCATCATCGACTATTCGTATGAGCAGGAGCTGATCAAGGAAAAGCCGGATCTGGAAAGCTTGTTCGCGAAGAGCACGCTGGAGCTCTAGGTCGTGAATGACTCCGGGCATTTGCCCAGCATCTGGAATGAGAGAGAACCATGCTAAGCGCTGAACAAAATGAGCAGCTGACGCGTGTCGGTCCCGGAACGCCGATGGGCACACTGATGCGCCGCTACTGGCACCCGGTGGCGACGTGCTACGAGATGGCGGCGAATCCAGTCAAAGCCGTTCAGGTTCTGGGTGAGGCGCTGACGCTTTTTCGTGATCGGCAGGGGCGGTTGGGCCTGATCGGCCAGCGTTGCGCCCATCGGCGTGTCGATCTCAAATGCGGCATTCCCGAGAAAGAGGGCTTACGCTGTCCCTATCATGGTTGGATGTATGACACCTCTGGTCAATGCATCGAGCAGCCGGCCGAAGGCGCCACTCATTTTAAAGACAGCATCAAGCTTCCGTCCTATCCGGTGCAGGAACTCGGCGGCTTGATCTGGACCTATTTGGGACCGCAGCCCGCGCCGTTGTTGCCGCGCTGGGATCTGTTCGTCGAAGAGGGCGTGTTCCGCCAAATCGGCACGACTGTTGTCCCGTGCAATTGGCTGCAATGTCAGGAAAACGCCGTCGATACGGTTCATACCGAATTTGCGCATGGGCGCTTTGGCCTCTACGCGATGGAGCGCTTGGGACTCACGGACCCGGAAATGATGAAGCGCTTCAAGCGCATTAGCCGGCCGCACACGAAGATCGATTTCAAGCGCGTCGAGACAGGCATTCAGAAGTTCCGGCTCGTCGAAGGAGAAACCGAGGAATCCGAAGGCTGGCGGGTCGGGCACCCGATGGTGTTCCCGAACTATGTTCGAATTGGGCAGCCCGGATTTTCCGAGTTTCAGATCCGCGTTCCGATGGACGATACGCATACGTGGCATCTGGGTTATCAAGTGTATTACCCCGGGCGCGACGTGGAAGTGCCGAAGCAGGATCCGGTGCCGGCTTTCGATGTGCCGATCGTCGACATGCCCGACTATGTGTTGGGACAGGATCTCTTGTGCTGGACGGCGCAGGGCGCCATCTGCGATCGGACAGAAGAGAATTTGGGAACCTCCGATCGAGGCCTCGTGATGTTCCGGCGGCTGCTGCAGGAGCAGATTAAGGTCGTCGCGAGCGGCGGCGACCCCATCAACATTTTTCGCGATCCCGACAAAAATCAAATCATTCGGTTGTCGTCTGAAGACCATGGCTATGGCCACTTGCGACACTACCGCAAGGGCGATGTCGCCCTTAATTCGAATACCGGCGCCTGCAGCCCGTTTCTCGATGAATTGGATCAGCTGATGAGCGCCGGCGCCGAGGCCGCGCGGCGCAATTCGGACTGAATCCGTTTATTCTCGGCGGGTGATGGGGGCGAATACACCGCCCTCCACCGCCGAGATCCGTGAAGCGCGTGAGTTCCGAAGACCCTGTGCCAGGAGGAGCAAGCATGGATTCCCATTCGAGCAGGTCGCTCAAAGACCGCGTGGTGGTGATCACGGGAAGCGCGAGAGGCATGGGACGCGCCTATGCGCATGGTTTCCTGGCGGCTGGCGCGAAGGTGGTCGCAACCGACAGATCCTGGACGGGCGTCGAACCGCTGTCGCCGGAGCTGACGCAATCGGGAAAAAACCTCTTGGCGGCCGATATGGATATCACCGACGAGGCCCAAATCGATCGCGTCTGCGGAGCGGTGCTCGAGCGATTTGGAACCATCGACGCCCTGATCAACAATGCGGCGATGCGTCAGCGAGACCTGTTCCCGCCGACCGGCCGCATCACGACACTCGAGACAAAGGATTCCGACTGGGAAAAAAGCTTCGGGGTAAACGTTTTCGGCACGCTGAAAGTCATCCGTCGCTTCATCAAGCCGATGATCGAGCAGCGGCGCGGAAGCATTGTGAACGCCGTGAGCAGCGGCATCCTCAATCACTCGAGCGGCGGCGCCTATATGGCGCTTCGTCCCGATAGCCGTGAGATGCCTTATCAATCAGCGAAGGCAGCACTCACTACTCTCAGCTTTTATCTGGCGAACGAGGTCGCCGAACATAACGTGGCAGTCAACGTCGTCATTCCTGGCCATACGCGAACGACCGGCTTCGATGAGCAGAATCGGGCGCGGATGAGTGCCAATCGCCCCACCGGGCCGCAGCCGCTCGTGCCCGAGCATATCGTGCCGATCGTCTTGCACCTCGCGGCGCAGGATGCCTCCTCGATCACGGGTCGGATGTTTGACGTGATGCAATGGAATCTCGAGCACGGGCTCGGCGGACATGACGCGTGGGTGGACAAGTCGTTCTCTTACGAGTCACTCAAAAACAGCGATCCAATCGTATGACCGTAATGGGCTCTAAAGCCGGTCGAGCCCTATGAGCTTTACTCCCGTGTTCTCGTGATCGTCGCTGATGGAGAACACCGCAGGACATATAGGAAAATCCTAAAAGGAGGCCGTCGGTCAGCCGGACGGAGGACCAGGCCGTTCACTGTCGAACGCACGGCCGTCACGGTGAAACGGCCATATCGGCTGGCAGGAAGACCGAACAACTCCAGTGACCTTTTCCGCCAAATCGGGCGAGCACCCGACTGCTTCTCTAGCCGCAGAAGCCTAGAGATACTCGTTTCTCTCTCTAGGATCAGATCCTTGAACCTGAACGAAAGGGTGCGACCATGCGTGGTTTCGTTCGCCCGGCCATTTTTCTCGTTGTTACAATTTTCCTCGGCGCCACCATTGATTCGCACGATGCGATTGCTCGCGGTGGCGGGGGTGGCGGGGGCCATGGGGGCGGCGGCAGCGGATTTGCGGCAAAGGGCGGTGGCGCTCATTTTGCGTTCCGAGGCACCGTTGCGGGTACGCATCGAGGCACCCATGGGACCGTGAGTATGGCGAATAGACATGTGCCTATAGCCAGAACCGCCATCAAGAGAGCATCCATCGATAGACACGTGCATGGAAAGACCGTGTTCCCGTTCGGCGCATGGGACTGGGGTTGGGGTTGGGGTTACAGCTATCCTGCAGTGACCGCGACGACACCCATAGCGCCTGCAACCGACGCTGCCTTGACGCCACCCGTTCCGGAAGCTCTGCCGCCCTGTCAGGAAATTCAAGCCGGCGTAACGATCATACGCGGAAAATCGTGCCGCGCTTAGGCTGGGCGCCCCGGTATCAAATCGGCTCAGTTAACGGGGATCGAGACCTGGCCTACGAACGAGATCGCGGGAAGCGGCGTTGGTGAAAAGATCGCAGTCAACGCCGAAAGCGGTCCTATAAAGGTAAAGCCGTACGTTGCCGTGATCTGTAGAGCCTGTGTTCCCGCAACGGAACCGGTGATCGGCGTCAACGCCGTGGCAAAGACGACGTCCCCCGGGGCAAGCGCCGTCAAACGGGAATTGAACTGTGTCTGTACGGTTGCGGTGCTGGGAATTGGCGAGGAATTGACCATCACCCAGCGACCAGCTTCCTCCACCGCGAACTGCAGATTATTTCGAATCCAATATGCGCGTCCGAATTCGAAGATGGAGAGTACTAGTAAAAGCAGAAGCGGCAGGACGACGGCGAACTCGGCACTTGCTCCGCCGCGATCATCCAACCGACTGCGGAAAAAAAATTTGTTCATTGGACTTGGATGACGGCCGAACCCGCCATCGTAATGGTCCCGCCGATCCCGGGATAGCTTACCAGCGGCGTGTAGCTTTGCGTCGTCGTGAGCGAGACGTAGTAGCGGAGCGTCGTTCCAGCGCAGGTCGAAGTGCATGGCACCGGCGTGGCGGTGCTGCTGCCGCAAGTACAAAAAAGTGCGGGTGCGCCGACGGTCATCGTCGTGTCACTCGTTGCATTCTGGGCCGCATAGGTGATGCCGGCCGAGTCCGTCGGATGTTTCATCGCATACTGCAACCCAGCACGCGCGGCGCTGTTGAGCTTCGTGCTGAGGCCGACGGCCCAGCCATAATCAAAAATTCCGACCAGCAATAATACGAGCACGGGAACGACCACTGCGAATTCGGCTGCGACACTCCCGGATCGTGCATTCCATAGGCGCAACATCTTCGTTCTCACTTGGCAAGTACGACGTTGGTGATGCCTGGCGTGGTTGTGCCCGGCGGACATCCGGTATCGTTGAGCGAGGGATTTCCCTGAATCGACACTTGCCAAGCGACAAGCTGAAGGCAATTGCCGGCCATCGTTGTCGGCGTGCCCTGGAAGCAGAGCGGCATGCTCGGCATATAGATGACACCTTCCAACGCGATTCCGGCGTTGGCATTGATTGAATTGGCCGGCGACTTGCAATTGTTGCCACCACCGCTGGCCGTGCGATCCTGATAGAACAGGATTCCGGAATAAACACCGGATGTCGGCTCGGTTAGGCTGCCCGTCGCGTTTGGGCCGATTTGGACGCTACCGATTTTCGACGGCGAGGAACCGGTTAGGACGATTGTCACGCCTGATCCATTGACCTGCGCGTTTTTGATCGTGAAGTCACCATTCTCGACGTAGTACGTACCCGGCTGCAAAGTATAAGGGCCGCCTCCCGAGAGGTTCATTCCTCCGTTGTAGATTCCGGGGCTAAGCGTAGAGCCGCTGACCGTCTGCGAGGGTCCGCTCGGGGAAATGGGAAGGCTGCTATAGGGATCAGGCACCGGCGCGGCGCCTGAAATTGGGGTGAGCCCGGGTGCGGGGGTGAAGTTGGGGCTCCCCGTGTAATTGACAGCCCCCACCGTATACAAATCTTGCGCCGTGATGTTGTTGCCGGCACCACCCTGATCCTCGATTGAGTAGTCGCCTTGAGCATTGGAGGCGATCATGCAGTTCGGGCCGGTGTTGACGCTTGCACTGCCGGCGATGGAAATGCCGGGGTTCGTCTTGCTCGAAACGCCGTTGTCGAGCGCGAGAATGCAAGGATGGCCAAAGCTCGTGTTGACGATCGCCACCGCCTGAGCGCCGATCGTGACCGTCGGCAGCGCGACGGCGGCAAAAAGGGTCGCGCGAGGGGTCGACAGCACCGCTTGCACGGCATTCAGCGGAGCGCCGCCGCTTGTAAATGTCGTTCCGTTCCAGTTTCCTTCGCTGATTGAAATGGTGTTGGGTGCGGCATTCACAAATTTATTATTGACGGCCATCGCCGTCCCGGCAGCCTGGATGGTCGCGAGCGGGGCAGAATTCGCTAGTTGAAAAGCGCCAGACACGGCAGCGGCGTCGGCCGCCGTCTGCAATTGGCGCCTTTCCGAAAACCAGAGGCCGGTCTCGATGCCTAGCGCGCCAAATCCAATGATACCGACAATCGTGACAGCGAAGACCGCGGCGACGGCACCCCCGGTATCGTGGCGCAATGAAAAGGAGACCGTCGATAGCCGACGCAGCAATGGGGCAATAACCCGTTCGACCGTAGGGAACACCCCACCGGTCCATGGGCGCGTCTTCAAAGCGGGCCTGCGCCAAGAGCTCGCAAAGCGGTCCTTACGCAAGCCCCAAGGCCAATTCAGTTGCTTCTGTGTCATTGCGGTTCGGCCCATCGCTTCCTAATTGGCGGTGACCGCCGACGAAACGGAACCTTTTGTCGACGGGCTACCATCGAAAGTACGCAGCGCTGCGTAGTAACGAAGATCGCCGGCCACTGCGGTTTCGTCGAGATCGAGCCGAAGCACCTCCTCAGCGCGCTTGGTGTCACCACTTAAGCCGAACGCGAGCGCAAGATTCTGCCGAATGCGGGATGTGGTGCCGGGCTCCATTGCAAGCTTCGAGAGCCCTTCAATGGCTTTGCCGTAGTCGCCGCTGACCGCAAGGGAAAGACCAAAATTATTCCGAAGGGCGATATCATCGGGCGATTTAGTGAGAGCTTTGGCGTATACGTCCTGGGCTTCCTTGTGACGGCCCGCGAGATCGAGAGCGACCCCCAAATCGCTGGCGATGCGTGGCTCGTCGGGCCGAGCATCAAGCGCGGCAGAAAATTCGACGATCGCTTGGTTTGGTTTATGCTGGTTGAGATAGATCCGACCGAGTGCGGTATGCGCTTCAGCGTTCCGTGGCGAGAGGGAAAGGACCTTGTTGAAGGTGTCGATGGCCTCTGGGGCATCGCCCCCGCGATAGAGTGTGTCGCCTAGCGGCAGGAGAAGATCGATTTGATTTGGATTGGAGGTCAGCGCTTTACGATAGAGCTGAACCGCTCCGCCAAAATCGCCACCGTTCCGCGCCGCGTCGGCAAGTTGTGTGAGCGACTGGCTCGTAGGCGTCGGCGTCTGCGCCCTGCCCATTGGTTTCTGGTCGACGCCGGCACACGAAGCCAACGAGACGGCTGCACCCGCCACTAAGATCGCGCGTAAGGTGGCCCAACGGGATATTGAAATCATGAAGCCTTCTCCTGAGAGGATCATTTGGGCATCAGTCCACGGAAAGTATCGATGATTTGAAGAATTGCCGGTCCGCATATGACCATGACGAGACTTGGCAAAATAAATCCCATGAGAGGAATCGTCATCAGCACCGGCATCCGGGCTGCACGGGCTTCGATGCGCAAAAGACGCGCCGCTCTCATTTCGGCTGCAAGGATACGAAGCGAGTGCGCTAGCGGGGTTCCGAAGCGCATCGTCTGGACCAGCGTTGAGATGATTCCACGGGCCGCGGGTAAATCGATGCGATCGGCAAAGTTCTGCAATGCCGAGCGGCGATCTCCAAGAACGCGCAATTCCGCCGACATTGTCTCGAGCTCGTGCCCGAGCTCCGGAGCGGCTTTCGTCAGCTCGCGCGAGATGAACTCTATTCCCTGTTCGAGACTCAAACCCGCCTCGGCGCTGATCACCAGGAGGTCAAGTGCATCGGGCAGGCTGCGGTCAATTTTTTCCTGCCGACGCCGCGCCGCAATCAGGAGGCCAAAATCGGGTAGGCGCCAGCCCAGTAACACTGCGGCGAGGATCAAAATGACCCGAAAAATCCCGAAACGGTCAAAGACGCCATAGAAGGCTAACGCTGACCAAGCTGCGGTTCCGACGGCGAGAAGGGTGGCGAGCTTAACTGCGACGAGTGTCGCAAGCCACGCGGGGCTACTCCGCATACCGGCCGCGGCAAGGGATTTTGTCAGCCTGGCGCGGTCGGTGGCGCCTACGAAAATCGATGCTGCAATCGCTGCGCCAACACGCTGATACCACCGCGCGGCTTTTTCATTGGCGAGATCGAGCGGAGCGGCGTTTGGCAGGGCCACTGCTTCCCGCTTGATCCGCCAGCGTGTGAGTTTTGCCGCGATTTCTTCTTTACGGATGATGAGCCAGAGCCGGACGAAGGAATAAATCGCAAGGGCAACGGCAACAGCGGCGACGGCAGTTAGCCATCCGCCCATGCCGTAGAAAGCCGCAGCGATTGCGCTCAGCGGCTCATCGATGAACAGGTTGATGCTCATTTCGCTGCTCTCTTCATCATGCTGCGCATGATGAGCGCACCGACAATGAGGCTCACGATGGCTGCGGCAAGGATCTCCTTTCCTCTGGGGTCGGCGAAAAGCATCATAATGTATTGACGATTAAGGGCGTAGGTCATGCCGGCGCCAGCGAACGGCAACAGACCGATGAGCCAGGCAGACGCCTTCGATTCGGCCATCAATGCCTTCGCTTTCAAGATGAGCTCTCGGCGGCGTCTAATCGTTAGAGAGAGATTTTCGATCGTTTCGGCCAGATTGCCGCCCGTTTGGCGTTGCAGCGCCAAAGCGACAATGAAGAAACGGAATTCGAGGAGACGAATTCGGTCGGCAGCCCGAAGCATTTCTTTATCGAGGTCGGCCCCAATCTGTGCGGCTTCCGTAAGTCGCCGGAACTCCCGTCCCACGGGCTCGGCGGCTTCGCTGCCGATGCTCGCGATCGCCTCGGAGACCGGTAAACCGGCGCGAACCGCGCGGACGATAAGATCAAGAGCGTCGGGAAAAGCAGCAAGGAACTTGGCTTGATAACGGCGCTGCGCCGCCTGAACGAGAAGCATTGGCGCAAGCGCCGCGACAAAAATTATCAATGGCGCTGAAACGAGAACCGGAAGATCGAGTATCCGCCAAAAGAGAAGCGCAGCGCCTGTCGCTGCTACGAGGACCGCAATGGTCACCTGCAATTGTGTGACCGAGCCGCCGGTCGCTTCGAGCGACTCTTGCAGAGCTTGGCTCAGATTGCGGAGCAAAATGGAGCGGCGACGAGAAGCTTTGTCGACACGACCGGTGTCGAGACGAGGAAGCGCCTCGCTGGGGTGGATGCCGATGGACAGACCGATACGGCGCCCGATTCGGTCGCGAACAAGGGTTCGACGATGATCGACCACCAGAACCGCTACCAAGAGGGAACCCAGCGTCAGTGTCGCGAAGCCGGCGATCACGAGGAGGCTCATTCCTGGCCTCCAAAGCCGACGGCTTCGAGGAGCTGGCGTTCAAGGCCATAGGTTGCTGCACGTTCGAGGAAATACGGCCGAAATCCGCTTGATTCGAACCGGCCCGCGAGCCTACCGTCGCGACCCTCACCGGATTGACGGAAGGAAAAGACGTCTTGCATGGTAATGACGTCTCCCTCCATGCCCACTATTTCCATGATGTTTTGCAGGCGACGCACGCCGTCCCTCATACGTTCGATATGAACGACGAGGTTGATCGCGCTCGCGATCTGTGTGCGTATCGCTCGCAGCGGTAGATT
>Ga0134125_10004376_pt1 | contig 16170 bp, 11 predicted proteins | sample KB31751_FD_96464 | JGI IMG/M metagenome (GOLD analysis project Ga0134125, IMG submission 96464) | Terrestrial soil microbial communities with excess Nitrogen fertilizer from Kellogg Biological Station, Michigan, USA - KB3-175-1 | ecosystem: Environmental > Terrestrial > Soil > Unclassified ... | reverse complement strand
TTTTCCTGGCGGCTGATCCTCGCGCCATCCTTCGTGCTCGACTATCTCGCCGCCCATGAGGTGGCGCACCTCGTCGAGATGAACCATTCGCCGCGATTCTGGCGCGTGGTGGCCCGCATCTGTCCTTCGGCCGAGCGCGCCAAGAAGTGGCTCGACACCTGCGGGAATGATCTGCACAGGTATGGGATCGAGAATTGATTGGTGCTGTCGTCGGCCGGCTCGCCGCCTCCGCTAAAGCTCCGGCGTGCCCTCGAGTCCTGAGCCCCGTCGAAGCCTTTGGCGTAGACGGGACCGGGCGACCCAGTATTCCAGAGGCAGTCGTGTTAAATTGAGAGGCCTCGGAGTATTGGATGCTCGCTTTCGCGGGCATGGCGCTGGGGCGCAGCGCCGTACGCGACATTGGCCTGTGTTAGCGCCCGAACAGCCGCTGAATCAGCCAGCCATCGAGCCCCGCGTCGGCCTCAGGCCGGACCGCGGCGCGCGCGGGTGCCACGCGTCCGCCAGCGGGTTGTCCGTTCGGTGCGGTGATCTGCGAGGCGATCCGGGCCAGGGTCGACAGCGGACCCGGCGGTTGCGAGTTCGGCAAGGGCAGGGGTTGAACGCCCTGCAACGCGACGCGCATGAAGCGCGACCACACTTCCGCCGGTAGTCCACCGCCGGTCGCCTTCCGGGTCGGCGAGTTGTCGTCATTGCCGAACCAGACGCCGGTAACCAGACGCGCGGTGTAACCGATGAACCAGGCGTCGCGGAAATCCTGGCTCGTGCCTGTCTTGCCGGCGGCTTGCCAACCGGGAATGTCGGCCCTCCGCGCTGTCCCCGAGATCAGCGTCTGCTCCATCATGGTGTCCATCATGGCGACGTAGCGTGGGTCGATCACCTGGTTGGGCGGGTCGGGCGGCCGCGTATAAAGCACTTTGCCGTCAAGGGTGCGGACCCGGGTCACGACATGCGGTGAGACCGCAAAGCCGCCATTGGCGAACGCCGTGTAGGCGCCCACGAGCTCGGTGACGGAGACTTCCGAAGTGCCTAAGGCGATCGAGGCATTGGCCTCAAGCTTCGAGGTAATGCCGAGCCGGTGCGCGGTCCGCACCACGTTCGTCGGTCCGACTTCGAGCCCAAGCCGTACCGCGACGGTGTTGAGCGACATCGCGAGCGCTTGCGTCAGCGTGACGGGGCCGAGATAATGGCGCTCATAATTCTCGGGCCTCCACCCCTTGATGTCGAGCGGAGCATCCGTCCGGACCGTGTCCGGCGTCAGCCCGGCCTCAAGCGCGGTCAGGTAGACGAACGGCTTGAACGCCGAACCCGGCTGGCGCTTGGCGGTAACCGCGCGGTTGTACTGGCTCTCGGCATAGTTCCGCCCGCCGATCATGGCGCGCACCGCGCCATCGGGGCTCATCGCCACCAGTGCACCCTGGCTGACGTTGAACTTGACGCTTTTGGCCGCGAGCTCGTCGATGACAGCGGTCTCCGCCGCGCTTTGCAGCTTGGGATCGATCGTGGTCTCCACCACGATGCTCTGGTCGACCTGGCCGATGAGGTCGTCGAGCACCTCGGATATCCAGTCGGCCACATAGTTGATGGTGCCGGCGCCGGGCGGCTTCACGCTCATCGCGGGATGCGCGCTGGCGGCCTGCGCCTGCGCCTGCGTGATGAATTTGGCCTCCACCATGGCCGCGAGCACGGTCCTGGCGCGCTGGGCGGCGCCTTGCGGATTGCGGTTGGGTGCGAGCCGCGACGGCGATTTGACGAGGCCCGCCAGCATCGCGGCCTCGGCCAGCGTGACGTTCTTGGCGGATTTGCCGAAATAGCGCTGGCTTGCGGCTTCAACGCCGTAGGCGCCGGAGCCGAAATAGACGCGGTTCAGATAGAGCTCGAGAATTTGGTTCTTGGTATATTTGCGTTCCAGCCACAGCGCGAGCTCGACTTCCTGCAACTTGCGCGTCAGCGTGCGCTCCTGGGTGAGGAACAGGTTCTTGGCAAGCTGCTGTGTTAGCGTCGAGCCGCCCTGCGAAACGCCATGATGCAGAATGTTGGTAATCGCCGCGCGCAAGATGCCGAAGGGGTCGATGCCGTAATGGGAATAGAACCTGCGGTCCTCGATGGCGATGAAGGCTTTCGGCAGATAGGGCGGCAGGTCCTTCAGCGCGACATTGACGCCGGCCATTTCGCCGCGCTGCGCCAGCACGGTGCCGTCGCGCCCGACGATTTCGATCGTCGGCGGGCGCTTCGGGATCTCAAGCGACTGGATCGGCGGCAGATGCGCCCCGGCCCAGACCACGGCGCCGAGCACCGCAATCGCGCCCCACAATCCGAGCACCAAGCTCCAATAGGCCAGGCGTGCGAGACCGAACCGGCGCGCTTTGCCGCGGCGTTTGCTGCTCATGCTGGAGGGCGGTTTGCGCTCACGCGGCGGTTCCTCGTCCTCTGGTCGCTCTTTCCTGTGCTTGGCTTGCGATTTCTTAGGCTTGTCCTCGCCGAACGGAATGCGGTCCTCGATGCTCACCCGCAACGAGGCGAGTGAGGCGCCGAGCCCGAATTTCGGCTCCTTGCGGGTGCCGCTTTTTTTCCGTCCCCACGCCATACCTTGCTCACGTCACAAACTCCCCGCTGCACGCTAACGGCGGGACTTTAAGGGCCGGTTACGCAAACCTTAACGCGGGATTAGGAGGTTGGGCGGCGCGTGGTAGAAACTGCCTTAAAGCCGTTGGAGCGCGATGGGATCAGGCTGAACCGCCATGGCGCTCCGGGTCTTTATTTGAGCATGAACTTTTCGGAAGCCCGGATCATGCTCCAGGGAGAAACGCATGGGCCACATCGATCCGACCAAGGACGTGTTCGCACAATTTCGGGCCAATGATCGTCCCGGACCCATTCACATGCTCAATCTGGTGCGGCTGCGTGCGCAGGCCGCCTATCCCGACGGCCGCAAGGCGACCGGCGCGGAGGCCTATGCGGCCTATGGCCGCGAGAGTGGGCCGGTGTTCGAACGGCTGGGCGGCAAGATCGTCTGGCAGGGCCGCTTCGAATTGATGCTGATCGGTCCGCAGGACGAGCGCTGGGACCATTGCTTCATCGCGGAATATCCGAGCGTTGGCGCGTTCGTCGAAATGATCCGCGATCCCGTCTACCGCGAAGCCGTCAAGCACCGGCAGGCAGCAGTCGAAGACTCCCGCCTGATCCGTTGCGGGATGCTGCCGGTGGGGAAGAACTTCGGGGAGATTCCGAAGCCGTAGGTTCTTGCCACAGCTACGCGCATGCCCGGGACAAAGCCCGGGCATGACGACCTTGCTCGGTCGGAGGCGAAGCTGCTAGCTCGCGGGGCTCTTGTCCTCGAGGATCGGGCCGAACAGCTGCCAGCGCTCGCCGTCGAACCGCATCATCTGCAGCTGCTTGTTGACGCGGTAGTCGGTCGGCGAGGTGTTGATGCTCATCCCGGGCAGTGCGAGATCGCCGGTGACGTTCTTGAGCGAAGTCGCCTGCTTCATCACGTTGGCGCGGGTGAGATCGTCGCCGCACCTCTGCAGCACCTCCGCCATGAGCTGAGCGGTCGAATAGCCGTAGGTGTTGAAGTTCGAGTTCGCGTCGCCGTCCGGATAGTACTTCGCCATGAAGTCGAAATACTTCTTCATGCCGGGATCGTTCTTCCAGGTGGGGTCGAGCGGGTCCTTGCCGTAGTTGACCGAGATCACGCCCTTGGAGGCCTCGAGCCCTGCCGGCTTCATCACCGCGCCGACCGAGGTCGCGTTGATGTCGAGGATGTGCACCGGGTGCCAGTTGAGCTCGTAGAGCTTCTTGATCGCCTGCGCCGCCTGTTTCGGGGTTGCCGCGCTGAACAGGAGATCGGCGCCAGCGGCTTTGATCTTCAGGATTTGCGAGTCGATGGTCGGATCGGAAACCTCATAGGAAGCCTCCGCCACGACCATTGTCTTGGCCTTCTCGCCAAGTCCGGCCTTGAGGCCGTTGAGATAATCCTTGCCGAGATCGTCGTCCTGGTAGAGCACGCCGACCTTGGCGTTCGGATGCTCCTTCAGAATGTACTGGCCGTAAATGCGGCCCTCGACGAAATAGTTGGGATTGAATCCCATCGTCCAGGGGAAGTGCTTGGGATCGGTGAACCTGGACGCGCCGGTGGCGGCGAACAGCTGCGGCACCTTCTTGGCGTTGAGATATTTTTGCACGGCGGCATTCGGGGGCGTGCCGATGAGCTGGAAGGTCAACAACACCCCGTCGCCCTCGACCAGTTTGCGGACCTGCTCGACCGTCTTCGGCGGGCTGTAGGCGTCGTCATACTGGATCAGCTTGATCTTGCGGCCGTTGATGCCGCCCTGATCGTTGATCATTTTGAAATAAGCGGCCTGGGTTCTGCCAATGGTCGCGTAAGGCGAGGCAGGCCCCGAAAACGGCACGGTCTGGCCGATCTTGATCTCGGTGTCGGACGCGCCGGTGTCGTATTTCTTCTGCGCAAAGGCCGATGAGACCGAAAGCGCCGTAATGAGCGCTGTACCGGCGGCCAGACCGAAAAAGCCCTTCTTCATATGACTGCGTTCCTCTCGTTTTGATTGTGCCGACGGTCTGATCCCCATAACGAGGCGCCGTCGCTGACGCGGATTGTGGCCGACCATTTTCCGCAATGCAAGATGAGCGGGAAGGCTAAGACTAATGGATCAACCTGGGCACGAGAGCCGCAAAACGGGTGGCCTGCCGGCGCAATGGCGCCAAATGATCTATCCGAGAAGCGCACATCGAGGTCCAGCGCTGTTGGGCCTGACAGCGCGCCGGCTGTTGGATAATGGAAAAGCCAATGAACGCAAATCCACTTGGGCTGCTTGGGGTTGATCGGCTGGACACGCCGATCGGGACGGCGTTGCTGGTGATCGATGGCGACGGGCTGTTGTGCGCGCTTGATTGGGAAGACCACGAGACACGCATGCGCCAGCTGCTGCGCCTCCAGCATGGCACCGTGGCCTTGCGGGATAGCCGGGCACCTCGGGAGATCCGGGCGGGGCTATCGGCCTATTTCGAGGGCGACCTTGCTTCGCTCGCTACGATCAAATGGCGTCTCGCCGGCACCGCCTTCCAGCGCAAAATCTGGACGGCGCTCACACGGATCCCGCCCGGCACGACGATGAGCTATGGCGCGCTTGCCGCGCAGCTCGACATGCCCAAAGCCATGCGCGCGGTGGGCCATGCCAATGGCGCCAATCCGATCAGCGTCGTCATTCCCTGCCATCGCCTGATCGGCGCGGATGGATCGCTGGTCAAATATGGCAGTGGACTGGAGCGCAAGCGTTGGCTGCTGGCGCATGAGGGCGTGACGCTGGCGCGCTGAGATTCAGCGTCCTTACGCGCCGGGCTTTCGTTTCGCGCATCCCCTGACAAAGAGCCGCACCGCGACGCGCAACCGCTGATCTTGCTCCTCCGCGCTCTCGCGAATGCCCATCAGCGCAAGCCGCTGCGGAATGCCGATGACCGAAATCAGGAAGTGCTCGATCATCAATTGCGGATGAGAAAGCTCGATCTCGCCGCGATCGGCATAGAACCTGAAGACGCGCTCGACTTGTTTGACCGCGCGCTCGCGATTTCGCTCGACAAAGCGCTTGGCGATGTCGGGAAACAACGGGGCGGACGAGACGAAAAGGCGGTGTAGCGTCACGCCTTCCGGCTGGAGGGCCATCTCGATGAGCTTTTGCCCGAGTTCATAAAGGCCCCGCTCCACCCCCCGGCGCGAGGGTTCGATCGCGTGCAGCGCATCTTCCAGCCGGCCGAGGATGTTCTGTTCGATGGCGGCAGCGAAGAGCTCCGACTTGTCGCCGTAGCGCGCGTAGATGAAACGCTTGGCAACGCCGGACTGCTTGGCGATCTCTTCGACCGACACCGCCTCGTAGCCACGCTCCAGGAACAGCCGCATCGCGGTTTCCAGGAGGTTTGCAAGGCGCCGTTCCGATTCGGCGCGGGTCGGGCGGCCTCCGGGGCCGCGTCTGAACTCAGCGATCTCTGTCATGCCAGCCGTCCCATCGGCATTGCCTTAGCAAATTTCGAGAATATAATGCAACGCATCCGTTTCGTTGCAATTGAGTGATCATGAACAGACGAGCGATCCTTTTGTTGAGTGCCCTGGTCGCTGCCGCGGTTGGCCTCGGCGCGCTGTGGTACCCGCATCCGCCGGCGAAGACGGCCTGGCAGGGTTATGCCGAGGCCGACTATGTGAAGGTCGGACCAACCCAGCAGGGCCTTCTGACGGCGGTGAATGTCGTCCGTGGCGCGAAGGTCGAGGTCGGAACGCCGCTGTTCGCACAGGACGACACCGCCGATCGCGCTGCGTGCGACCAGGCCGCACGCCGGCTGCAGCAGGCCAAGGATCAGCTCGCCAATCTCGAAGCCGCAGGCAAGCCGACGGAGATCGCGCAAGCCGACGCGAATCTCGCCGATGCCCACGCCACGCTGGAACGCACCAAGGTCGATCTCGACCGCGCGCAAGCGCTGATCAAGGACGGCGCCGTCACCGCGCAGACCCTCGACCAAAGGCGGGCGGATTACAGCTCGGCGACTGCGCGCGTCGCAGCGATGCAGGCGGCACTCGCGCAGGCACGGGCACCAATGGGACGGCTGAGCGAGATCAAAGCGCAACGCGCCGCCGTCGATGCGGCGCAGGCCGCGCTTCAGATGGCACAGTGGCGCCTGTCGCAGCGGCGCGTCACTTCGCCGGTGGCGGCCCGCGTTGCCGACGTGCTGGCACGCCCGGGCGAGACCATGGCGGCGGGCGCGCCCGTGGTGTCGCTGCTGCCGCCGGGCAACATATTCGTGCGGTTCTTCGTCTCCGAGGCTGAACTGGCGACCATCCGCCGCGGCGATCCCGTGACCATTCGTTGCGACGGCCGCCGTGACGGTATCGCGGCCACCGTCTCCTTCGTGTCGCCGCAGGCCGAATACACCCCGCCCGTGATCTACAGCGACGAGAGCCGCGCCAAGCTTGTCTATCTCATCGAAGCGCGACCGCCACCGGAAGAGGCCGCGCATTTCAATCCCGGCCAGCCGGTCACGGTGATGCCGGCAGCGGCGAGGCCGCGGCCATGACCGATCGGGCGATCGACGTTCGCGATCTGCGCAAGCGCTTTGGCGCGCGGCCCGTGGTGGATGGTCTCACCTTGCAGGTCGGCCAAGGCGAGATCTGCGGCTTTCTCGGCGCCAACGGCAGCGGCAAGACCACGACCATTCGCATGCTCTGCGGGCTGCTCGCTCCCGACAGCGGCGAGGGGACCTGTCTCGGCCTCGACATTCGTGCGCAGGCCGCGCAGATCCGGCGCCAGACCGGCTACATGACCCAGCGATTCTCCTATTACGAAGATCTCACCGTGCGCGAGAATCTCGAGCTGGTCGCCGGCGTCTATGAGATGGCCGATGACGCAGCAGCCGTGCGCGACATCACCGCGCGCATGGGGCTCCTCCGCTACGAATCCGAGCTTGCCGGACATCTTTCGGGCGGTTGGAAACAGCGGCTCGCGCTCGCCGCCTGCGTCCTGCATCGCCCCAAGCTGTTGCTGCTCGACGAGCCGACCGCGGGCGTCGATGCCAAGGCGCGCCGCGAATTCTGGGATCTCATCCACGACATGGCCGGCGAGGGCCTGACCGTCCTGGTCTCGACGCACTACATGGACGAGGCCGAGCGATGCAACCGCATCGTCTATCTCGCCGATGGTCGGATCGTGGTTCAGGGCACGGCAGATGAAGTCGTGCGCGGTTCGGGGCTCGTGATCTTCGAGACGGTCGGCGCCGCCCTCGACGAGGTCGCCCGCCGCATCCGCCGCATGGAAGGTGTCGAGGCGGCGGCCGTCTTCGGCCATGCCCTGCGGATATCGGGCACCGAGCGCGAAGCGATGCATCGCGCGGTCGATTCGTTTGCGGGCCTTGATTGGCACGAAGCCGAGCCGCGTCTGGAAGACGTCTTCATCCATCAGCTCGCGGTCAAGGAAGCGGCCACATGAACGGTTTTTCGTTCCGGAGGCTCTATTCGCTGTTGCGCAAGGAATGGATCCAGGTGCGGCGCGACCCGATGACGCTGCGCCTCATCATCGCGATGCCGCTCCTGCAGCTGTTCCTGTTCGGTTACGCCATCAACACCAACCCGCACCATTTGCCGACAGGGCTTTTGATCAGCGAGCCCTCCAAATATGAGCGCACCATCGTCACTGCGCTGCAGAATACCGGCTACTACGATGTGCAGCTCTATGCTTCCGAGGCCGAGGCGGAGCGGGCGCTCGCCACCGGCGAGGTGCTCTTCATCATCAATATCCCGCCGAATTTCGACCGCTCGGTGGATCGCGGCGAGCAGCCGACCATCCTGATCGACGCCGACGCCACCGATCCGACGGCGATCGGCAGCGCGACGGCGGCGCTCTCGGCGGTCGTGAACGACATCAACCGCGACCTGCCGCCGATCCGACAAACGCAGCCCGCCACCTCACCGTTCCAGTTCGTGGTCCATGCCCGCTACAATCCGGAGCAGCTGACCGTCCTCAATGTCGTGCCCGGCCTCATCTGCATCGTGCTGACGATGTCCACGCTTCTGATCACGACGCTGTCGATCACGCGCGAGCGCGAGCGCGGCACGATGGAAAACCTGATGGCGATGCCGGTGGGGCCGATCGAGATCATGCTCGCGAAGATCGTGCCTTACGTGGTCATCGGTTATGTGCAGGCGATGCTGATCCTCGTCATCTCCGCGGCCGTATTTCACTTGCCGATACGAGGATCGGTCGTGCTGCTCCTGCTTGCGCTCGGCCTGTTCGTCGCCAGCAATCTCGCGCTCGGTCTGACCTTCTCGACGATCTCGACCAATCAGATGCAGGCGCAGCAGCTCGCGCAGTTCACCTTGATGCCGTCATTCATGCTGTCCGGCTTCATGTTTCCGTTCCGCGGCATGCCGGCCTGGGCGCAATGGATCGGCGAAATCTTTCCGACCACCCACGCGATCCGCATCGTTCGGGGGGTGCTGCTCAAGGGGGATGGCGCCGGAGCGATCGCGCCGGAGCTCTGGCCGATCGCGCTGTTCACCCTGATCGTGATCGGCGCGGCCGTGTGGTCCTATCGCGAAACACTGGATTGACGGCTCGCCTGCTCACGCGGCAGGTTTTGCCATCGCCTCGTCGCTGGACAATAGGTGCAACAATGCGCTGCGGATCGCGGCCTGGCGGGTCGGCGCGGTGATTTGTGCGCCCAACAGGTCGGTGACGTAGAACACGTCGCGGACGCGCTCGCCGAAGGTCGAGACGTGGGCGGAGGCGATGTTGAGGTTGAGCTTCGATAACGCGGTGGTCAGCTGATAGAGCAGGCCCGGACGGTCGAGGCCGGAGATCTCGATCACGGTGTAAAGCTCGGACCATTGATTATTGACGATGACTTCCGGCTCAACCACGAAGGCCTTGTTGACTTTGGTGCGGCTGCTGCGCCGCGCCACGACCTCGGGCAGGCGCAGCTTGCCTTCGAGAACCTGCTCGATGATCTCGCCGATGCGCGTGGCACGCCGTCCCTCGTCCTCGTCGAGGTCATATTCCCTTGAGATCGCGACGGTGTCGAGCGCGAGGCCATCGGTCGTCGTGTAGATTTGCGCGTCGACGATGTTGGCCCCGGCGGAGGCGCAGGCGCCCGCGATGATCGACAGCAGCCAGGGATGGTCCACAGCCAGGATGGTCAGCTCGGTGACGGCGCGCGCCTCGTCGAAGCCCACATTGATCGCGAGCTTGTGGCCGGCGTCCTCGTTTGCCTTGAGGAAGCGGGCATGGCGGATCTTGCGCGGCAGTTCGACCTTGAGCCAATAGGCCGGATAATGCCGGCCGATATAGGCGTTGACCTCGCTCTCGCTCCATTCGGTGAAGGCGGCGCGGAACTCGGCCTGAGCAGCGGCGATGCGCCTGGCGCGGTTCACTTCCGAGAAGCCGCCGGTCAGCACCGGTTCGGTCTCATAGTAAAGCGAGCGCAACAACTGCGCCTTCCAGCCGTTCCACACGCCGGGCCCAACGCCGCGGATATCGGCGGTGGTGAGAATCGTGAGCAGCTTCATCTGCTCGACCGATTGCACCACTGCGGCAAAATTCTCGATGGTGCGGCGGTCCGAGAGGTCACGCGATTGCGCGACCGTCGACATGGTCAGGTGCTCTTCGATCAGCCAGGCGACGAGCTCGGTATCCCCCGGCGAAAAGCCGAGCCGCGGGCAGAGCCGCCGCGCCACCTTGGCGCCGGCAATGGAGTGATCCTCGGGCCGGCCCTTGGCGATGTCGTGGAGTAGCGTTGCGATATAAAGCACGGCGCGGTGCTCCGGCCTGATCTTGCGCATGAGGTCGCTCGCCAGCGCGAACTCCTCGTTGCCGCCGCGGTCGATCTCCTGCAAAAAGCCGATGCAGCGGATCAGGTGCTCGTCGACCGTATAGTGATGATACATGTTGAACTGCATCATCGAGACGATGCGGCCGAAGGCGCGGATGAAATGGCCGAGCACGCCGGTCTCGTTCATCCGCCGCAGCACGATCTCCGCGTCGTTGGAGGTGAGAATCTCCACGAAGAGACGGTTGGCTTCCGGATTCTCACGCAGCTCCGCATTGACCAGTTTCAGCGAGCGGGTCACGGTGCGCATCGCATCCGGGTGAAAGGCGAGGTTGTTCTTCTGCGCGAGCCGGAAGATGCGGATCAGATTGACCGGATCGTGCTTGAACACATCGGGGGCGGCGAGATTGATACGGTTGTTGTCGACGATGAAATCGTCGCCGTCCGGTACCCTTCGCCGGGCCGGGTTGGGGCGGAAGCGAGCCATCATCCGGCTCAGCACCGGCGCCGGCTTCGCCTGCTGATCCTCCAGCTTGGCGCAGAGGATTGCGGTGAGGTTGCCGACTTCCTTGGCGATCAGGAAGTAGTGCTTCATGAAGCGTTCGACGTCCTGCAAGCCGGGATGGCTGGTATAGCCGAGCCGGATCGCAAGCTCGCGCTGCAGGTCGAACGACAGCCGCTCTTCCGCGCGGCCGCTGACGAAGTGCAGGTTGCACCGGACCGACCATAGGAAATCGGCGCAGCGGCGAAAGGTGCGGTATTCCTGGGCGTCGAACACGCCGCGTTCCAGGAGTTCCTCCGGTTCGCGCACGCGATAGACGTATTTCGCGATCCAGAACAACGTGTGCAGGTCGCGCAAGCCGCCCTTGCCGTCCTTCACATTCGGCTCGACCAGATAGCGGGATTGACCGGCGCGGCGGTGCCGCTCCTCGCGTTCGGCGAGCTTGGCGGTGACGAACTCCGTCGTCGTGCCTTGCACCACGTCCTTGTCGAACCGCGCCAGCAGCTCGTCATAGAGCGGCTTGTCGCCTGCCAGAAAGCGCGTCTCCAGGATTGCGGTGCGGATGGTCATGTCGCCGCGGGCCTGGCGGATCGATTCGTCCACCGAGCGCGTCGCGTGGCCGACCTTCAGGCCCATGTCCCACAGGCAATAGAGAATGGCCTCGGCCACCTGCTCGCCCCAGGCGGTCTGCTTGTAGGGCAGGATGAACAACAGGTCGATATCGGATTCCGGCGCCATCAGGCCGCGGCCGTAGCCGCCGGTGGCAACCACCGCCATGCGCTCGGCGCCTGAAGGGATCGGGGAGCGATAGAGATGGCGGGTGGCAGCCGAAAAAAGAATGCGGATGATCTCGTCCTGCACCAGGCAGAGCCGCTCGGCACAGCGCCGGCCGTGCCGGTCCTTGAGCAGCATGGCCTGCGCTTTGGCGCGCGCCGCGATCAGTTCGCCCTTGAGCAATTGGGCCATCGCGGCGCGAAAGACGTCCTCGCGTCCGGCATGTTGCTCGGCCAGCGCATCGACCGCGGCGGTGACGCGCGCGGTGTCGAAAAAGGGCGGCTCAGCCTCCCTTATTGGCTGTGTTACGAGGTTGTCCATGACCTAACCGGATATCGGACCGCGCCTGCGCTGTCACGAAACATTGTAAGAGCCGCCTCACAAGCCGGATTTGCCGGGGTCGAGGGCGTCACCGCACGAGCCCCGGGGTGGCAATGGTCGCAGCGGAATCACTGGGGCAATATATTGTAAGCACGCGGATTTTTAAGGCCCGTGGTTCCAACGAGCCGCTTCCACCGCGGTTCTTGCAGAGCTGCCCAGCGGCCGGTCCCAGGCTGACACGCGGTGACTCGCCCTCTATAGAAAGGAGGCATAACAATCCGGGAGAAAACGATGGACGCCGCCGCGCTTCGCAGCCTCCAGGCTCCAATCAAGGAGCGTTACAAGTCCGAGCCAAAGGCCGCATTGATCACGCTCAAGGCCAAGGGCTCGATCGACAACGAAGGCATCGCCTGCAAGGTCGAGACCGGCAAGGCGCTCGCGGTCGCAGGCCTGCATCCGGCGACCGGCGGCTCGGGCCTGGAGCTATGTTCCGGCGATATGCTCCTGGAAGCGCTGGTTGCCTGCGCCGGCGTGACCTTGAAATCGGTCGCGACCGCGATCGAGGTACCGCTCCGGCAGGGGCTGGTGTTCGCGGAAGGCGATCTCGATTTTCGCGGCACGCTCGGTGTCGATAAGGAGGCGCCGGTCGGCTTCGCCGAAATCCGCCTGCGCGTCGAGGTCGACACCGTTGCCTCGCAGGACAAGCTCGATCTCCTGCTAAAACTCACCGAGCGCTATTGCGTGGTCTATCAGACCATCAAGAACGGCCCGAAGGTTTCCGTGACGATGAAGCGCGTCTAGTGCCGAACAAAAATGCTGAGCAATGTTGATGGTTGTCGTCCCCGCGAAAGCGGGACCCATAACCGCCAGCTTCACTTCGCGCGAAGGCCCGTCAACTCGACGGTCCAGAAAGCCACAGCTCGTGGTCATGGATTCCGGCGTTCGCCCGGACGACACTGAAGATGTCTCCCGATCTCACCTTCATTCTGATCCTGGCCTTGCGCATGGCGGTCGCCGCCGCCTTCGTGGTGTCGGCTTCCGTCATTGCCGAGCGTGCAGGACCCGTGATCGGCGCGCTGGTCGCGACGCTGCCGATTTCGGCGGGGCCGTCCTACGCGTTTCTCGCGCTGGACCATGATGCGGCCTTCATCGCGCAAGGCGCGCTGGCGAGCCTGTCAGTCAACGCAGCGACCTTGATCCTGGGCCTCACTTACGTGCTGCTGGCGCAGCGCCACGGCTTGCTGCTCAGTGTTGTCTCGGCGCTTGCCGTGTGGATCGGGCTCGCGATCCTGCTCCGTTCGCTCGAGCTTTCCGTTGTCGGCGGACTTTTCGCCAACGCGATCGCTGTCGTCCTTTGCGTGTCGCTGACGCGGCGCTATGCGCACGTCAAGATGCCGCTGATCACCCGCCGCTGGTACGACATCCCGTTCCGCGCCGCACTGGTGGCGACGCTGGTCGCGCTCGTGGTGACGCTGTCCGGCCGGGTGGGGCCTGCGATCTCCGGCATGCTGGCGCTGTTTCCGGTGGTGTTCACCAGCCTGATGCTGGTCCTGCATCCACGGATCGGCGGCCCGGCGACGGCGGCCGTGATTGCCAATAGCGGCTGGGGCCTGATGGGCCTCGCGCTGGCGCTGTCTCTGCTGCATGTCGGCGCGCCGCACTTCGGCTCGGCGGCGGGGTTGAGCCTCGCGCTCGCCACCTGCGTCGGCTGGAACCTGGCGCTGTGGTGGAGCGGGCGGCGGAAGGCGGACCTTGCAAAATAGCTCGTCATTCCGGGTTCGCTCGCTGATGCTGCGAGCGCCGCCGAATGACGGGGAAAGTTATTGCTTCGCCAATTTCGCCTTCAGCGCATAGATCGCCTCGAGCGCCTCGCGCGGCGACATCTCGTCGGGATGCAGCGCCTTGACGGCATCGATTAACTGCGCGGCTTCACTCGGCAACGCCGGCTCGGCTGCCGCGCGGGATGGGACCGCGAACAGCGGCAGATCATCGACCAGGGCACGCGCAGTCTGGCCGCGGTCCTGCGCTTCCAGCTTTGCCAGAACCGCCTTGGCGCGCGTGATCACCGGCGCGGGCAGGCCGGCCAGCCGCGCCACCTGGATGCCGTAGGAGCGATCGGCCGAGCCGGGCAGCACCTCGTGCAGGAACACGACTTCGCCCTGCCATTCCTTCACCCGCACGGTGGCGTTGAACATCCGCGGCAGCTTGGCGGAGAGCGCGGTCAGCTCGTGGTAATGTGTCGCGAACAGCGTGCGGCAGCGGTTGTTCTCATGCAGATGCTCGATCGCGGCCCAGGCGATCGAGAGGCCGTCGAAGGTCGCAGTCCCCCGGCCGATTTCATCGAGAATGACCAGCGCGCGTTCGCTCGCCTGATTGAGGATCGCCGCGGTTTCGACCATCTCGACCATGAAAGTGGAGCGGCCGCGCGCGAGATCGTCGGCCGCGCCAACCCGCGAAAACAGCCGGTCGACGATGCCGATTCGCGCGCGGCTCGCCGGCACGAAAGAGCCGATCTGTGCGAGCAGCGCGATCAGTGCATTCTGGCGCAGGAAGGTCGATTTGCCGGCCATGTTGGGGCCGGTGACGAGCCAGATCTGGCCGGACTTCTGCGACGGCGCGGGTGAGAGATCGCAATTGTTGGCGATGAACGGCGCGCCGTCACGTTTGAGGGCCCGTTCGACCACGGGATGCCGGCCGCCTTCAATGGCGAAACCAAGGGACGCGTCGACCTCGGGCCGGACGTAATCGTCGTCGACCGCAAGCTTTGCCAGTGCGGTCGCGACGTCGAGCAAGGCGAAGGCGTGGGCCGCGGCCCGCAGATCATCGCCTGCGGCGAGCGCTTTTGCCGTAAGCCGCTCGAAGATTTCCAGCTCCAGATTGAGCGCGCGCTCGCCGGCATTGGCGATCTTGGCCTCGGTCTCGCCGAGTTCGGCAGTCGTGAAGCGCACCTGGCCTGCGAGCGTCTGGCGATGGATGAAGGTCGCATTCAGCGGCGCCGACATCAGCTTGTCGCCATGCTGCGCCGTGACCTCGACGAAATAGCCGAGCACATTGTTGTGCCGGATCTTCAAGCCCTTGATTCCGGTCTCGTCGGCATAGCGGGCCTGCATCGCCGCGACCACGAGGCGCGAGGCATCGCGCAAGGAACGCGCTTCGTCCAGCGCGGCCTCGTAACCTTCGCGGACGAAACCGCCGTCGCGCTTGACCAGCGGCAATTGTTCGGAAAGCGCGCGCTCGAATTCGCGGGCGAGCTCGCGCGAGGGCCGGCTGAGCGCCTCGATCACGGCGGAGATTTCCGCCGGCGGCTGAGCGATTTCGGCAAGCCTTGCCAGCGCCTGGTCGGCGGCCAGGATGCCGTCGCGGAGACCGGCGAGGTCGCGCGGGCCGCCGCGGCCGACCGACAGCCGTGCCAAGGCGCGCGACATGTCGGGCGCACCACGCAGGATCGAGCGGATGTCCTCGCGCGTGGCGGTCTCGGCCACGAAGGTGCTGACCGCATCGAGCCTTAACCCGATTTGCGCGGCATCGGTGAGCGGCGCCGCCAGGCGCTGCGCCAGCAGCCGCGATCCCGCTGGGGTCACCGTGCAATCGATGGCATCGAGCAGCGAGCCGCGCCGCTCGCCGGCGAGCGTGCGCGTCAATTCGAGATTGGCGCGGGTGGCTGGATCGATCGCCATGGTCGTGCCGAGGGCCTCGTGCGCCGGTGGCGATAGCGGCGGCCGCTTGCCGACTTGTGTGCGGTCGATGTAGCTCACCGCTGCCGCTGCCGCCGTCGCTTCCAGCCGCGACATCGCGGCCAGCCCGTCCATTGTGGCGACGGCAAAATAGTCGCACAGCCGCCGTTCGGCGGTGGAACTGTCGAAGACGTCGCGGGTGAGCGGCGTTACCGCCGGCAATTCGCGCAACAGCGGCCCGAGTTCGGTATCGCCATAAAGCGCGTCGGCGACGATGGCCTCGTTGGGATTGATGCGCGCGAGCGTCGCCTGCAATTCGCTGCCTGCGCATTCCGTGACCATGAATTCGGAGGTCGAGATATCGATCCAGGCGAGCCCGAAGCGGTCGCCGCCCGAGGACGAGCGGACGCGTGCGATCGCGAGCAAGTAATTGTTGGCGCGGGCATCGAGCAGCGTGTCCTCCGTCAGCGTGCCGGGCGTGACCAGCCGCACCACGCCGCGCTTGACCACGCTCTTTGAGCCGCGGGCGCGCGCCGCCGCCGGATCTTCCATCTGCTCGCAGACGGCGACGCGAAAGCC
>Ga0134125_10004374_pt1 | contig 16171 bp, 20 predicted proteins | sample KB31751_FD_96464 | JGI IMG/M metagenome (GOLD analysis project Ga0134125, IMG submission 96464) | Terrestrial soil microbial communities with excess Nitrogen fertilizer from Kellogg Biological Station, Michigan, USA - KB3-175-1 | ecosystem: Environmental > Terrestrial > Soil > Unclassified ... | reverse complement strand
GGAATTCCATTTAGAACACTTTATGGAACTTTTTTAAGATGGCCAAAAAATAATGATCTTAATAGAATTTTATCAAAGAATTTTTCTAAAATTGAATTTAAGAAAAAACTATTCGGTGGTGCAATTGTTGTTGTAGCTTATAAATAAAATATAGATACAATGTTTATTATAAATCATAATTATTTTATTAATTGATATAGTAATAAAGTATTATTATTAATCTAAAATTATTTAAGGTAAATTTTTAAAACGTCTTATTCAAACAGTTTTTATTGATGGATAATAGTAATATAAAATCTATATTTGAAGACGCTTTTAAAAATAAAACCAAAGTTATTACAGAAGAGAAAGCCAAAGATATTCTAATTTCGTATGATATAAAAGTACCTCGTTTTGCCTTGGTCAAAGAGATTGAAGATGCTGTAAAGGAAGCAAATTCTATTGGTTATCCTCTTGTAGCTAAAATAGTGTCTCCACAGATTCTTCACAAAACAGATGTTGGTGGTGTTAAAATTGACCTTAAAAACGAAGAAGATGTTAGATCAGCATTTAATGATATGTATGAACGACTTTCTAAAGAATATGATGTAAAAGGTATTTTACTTGAGAAAATGGTTCCAAAAGGCGTTGAAATTATTGTAGGATTACAAAATGACGCTCAATTTGGTCCAGTTATTATGGTTGGCCTTGGGGGTATTTTTACCGAACTTTTCAAAGATGTATCATTTAGAGTACTTCCAATAACAGAGAGTGATGCATTAGAAATGATCGAGGAACTTCAGGGCAAAATGTTACTCAAAGGCTATAGAGGATCCTCTCCAATTAATATGGATATATTATGCAAAGCACTTGTTAATATCGGGAAACTAGGATATGATAATTCCGCTTATTATGATAGTGTAGATTTTAATCCTGTTATTGTATATCCGGATAGTTATTATGTTGCCGATGCAAAGATCTTATTATCGGATAATCCAAAATATGGTGTTATATCTAATGCACAACCAAATTCAAAGTATATGGATTTGTTTTTTAACGCAAAATCTGTTGCATTAATAGGTGCTTCACCAGAAGTTGGAAAAGTAGGAAATTCAGTATTAGAATCATTAGTTAAACATGATTATAAAGGAAAAGTATTTCCAATAAATGCTAAAGGTTATTCTGAAATAATGGGCATAAAAGCCTATAAAAACCTTGATGAAATTACTGAACCAATCGATGTTGTTGTTGTAACAGTCGATCTAAAATTTGTACCAGATTTGCTAAAAGTATGTGGTCAAAAGGGAATTCACAATGTAGTTATAATTTCAGGAGGCGGCAAAGAATTAGGCGGAGAAAGGGCAAATATAGAACAACAAATTAAAGATATATCTTCAAAATTAAATATACGAATTATAGGTCCTAATTGTATTGGTATGTTCAATGGAGAAAATAGACTTGATTGTGCATTCCAGGGACATGAAAGAATGTTGAGACCAAAAAATGGAAATGTGTCGTTTCTTTCTCAAAGTGGAACAGTTGGTATTGCATTTATGGAACACTCTTCACCATTTGGAATGAGCAAGATGATTTCATATGGAAATAGGTCTGATGTTGATGAAGCCGATATGATATGGTATTTATCAGAAGATTCTCATACAAAAGTCATTGGCCTGTATGTAGAAGGTCTTGGGGATGGAAGAAAATTTGTTAATACAGCTAAAAAAGTAATTTCAGAAAGAAAAAAACCTATTGTTGTATTTAAAAACGGTCGAACTACAAGAGGAGCAAAACAAGCTGCTTCTCATACTGGTTCATTAGGTGGAACATATACAGTTGTCAAAGGCGCATTTTCTCAAAGCGGTATTATATCTGTAGATAGTTATGATGAATTAACTGCATCATTAAAGGCCTTATCATGGCAACCTGTTCCTAGAGGAAATAGAGTAGCTATGGTTACAAATGGAGCAGGACCAATAATTGCTGCGATTGATCAATTTGAAAAACTTGGATTAGAAGTAGCGACTCTCACTGATCAAAGTATATCTTCTCTAAAATCTCATTATCCTCCAACGTATGTCATTGGTAACCCTTGTGATATTACAGGTTCAGCAAATGCAGCTGATTATAAATTTGCAATACAAACTTTTATGGATGATCCTAATGTGGACATTATTATGCCTTGGTTTGTATTTCAAGATGATCCTCTTGAAGAAAATATTGTAGATATTCTCTCAGAGTTTAATAAAATAGGAAAAAAACCAATATTAATAGGCGCATTAGGCGGACCGTTTACACAAAAGATGGCTAATAGAATAGAAGATAATCAAATTCCTGTATATCAATCTGTTAATACATGGGCTACTGCAGCGGGATCTTTAGCAAAGTGGTCGTTATTATCTAGGCAAAATAAATAAAAATTCTCTTTCTTTTTTTCTTTTGCCTTTTTTATTTGGAAAAACTTAATAGAGTTGAATTTGTAATATACTATATCATGGAAAGTGCTCAACAAACTAAAGTAGTAGATGTAACTTTAAAAGCTGCTGAAAAAGTTATGGAATTTATGAAACAAGAAGGAAAAGATAATCTATATTTAAGAGTATATGTTACAGGAGGCGGATGTTCAGGCCTATCATATGGTATGGGATTTGAAGAAAACCCTGATGAGGATGATTTGGTTTTAGAACAGAATGGTATTAAAATTTTAGTTGATAACTACAGTCAAAAATATTTAAAGGGAGCGAATGTAGACTACATTGAAAGCTTGATGGGTTCAGGATTTAAAATATCAAATCCGAATGTAACAAAAAGCTGTTCATGTGGACATTCTTTCTCAACAGAATAAAAAATTTTTTGTTTAACAAAGTTAAAAAGATAAATTTATTTTATTGATGGTTAATCAAGGCCATAACCCTCTATTTTTTATTGCTTCTGCCACTCTTTTAACAGCTGATGCAATGCTTGCGGTTCTCATATTGGTATTATATTGTAAATGTGCATTATAATTATCTGCAAATGCTTTTGTCAACATTTTATCTAGTTTTTCGTTGACATCTTGTTCTGTCCAATATTCTCTTCTTAAATTCTGTATCCATTCAAAATAAGATACAGTAACACCACCACTATTTGCAAGTACATCAGGTATGACAAGTACTTTATTATTATACAATATTTCATCTGCCTCTGGAGTGGTAGGGCCATTTGCAGCTTCTGCAATTATTTTGGTATTGATTTTAGATGCATTTTCTTTTGTTATTTGATTTTCTAATGCTGCGGGAATCAAAATTGTACATTCTGTGGTCAATAACTCATCGTTATTTATCGGATTTGAACCTTGAAAATCATTAATCGTCTTATTTTCTTTTTTATGTTTTATTAAATCATCTACTTTAAGACCATTTTTGTTTATGATGCCGCCTTTTGTATCAGAAACAGCTATTATTTTGGCTCCTTGTTCTTCAACTAGTTTAGCTGCAAATTGACCTGCATTGCCAAATCCTTGTACAACTACTGTTGCATCGTTCATTTGTAAATTTAATTTTTTAGCTGCTTCTCTTATAATAATTGCCACTCCTCTACCTGTTGCTTCAGTTCTTCCTAAAGATCCCCCTATGGATATTGGTTTTCCTGTAATAATTTCTGGTTGATTGTAATTTCCTTTTATAGTAGAATATGTATCCATTATCCAAGCCATTTCTTCACCGCCTGTATATACATCTGGAGCGGGTATGTCTTTATATGGCCCTATGATATCGGCAATTGCATATGCATATCTACGAGTTAATCTTTCTCGTTCACTGTTTGACAGTTTTGCAGGATCGCAAATTATACCTCCTTTTCCACCGCCTAAAGGAATATCAACAATTGCACATTTCCATGTCATCCACATAGAAAGAGCCATGACTTCCTCTATTGTTACTTGTGGATGATATCTTATACCTCCTTTAAATGGCCCTCTAGCATCATTATGTTGTGATCTAAAACCTGTAAATACCTCGATATTTCCATTATCCATTTTAATAGGCAAAGATACAGTTAAAACTCTCTTTGGTTTTGATAAAATCTTGTGAATGCCTGCATCAAGGTTAAGTATTTTTGCAGTTTGATCTAATTGTTTTAATGCCATTTGATAAGGGTTATTATTAGTATTAGTGTTGTCTACGGAATTCGTCATTATAATAACACAAAAAAATTTTGATCTATTTAAGTCTTAGTTTGAATAAAATAGTAAAATTGTCATTATTTATATTTTACTAAATAATCATAAAACTTAAAATATTGTTAAACATATTAAAAAAATTAAATTTGATGACCCTAATGATATTTTATATAAAATTTTCATAGTATACTTATTCAATTTATTAAATAATTTCAGTATATTAAAATAAACAAAAATCTTCAGTAAAAAACTTATTGTTATTGTATTAATTTAAATATTCTTTAATTAATTCGATATATTTTTGAACTACATTATTTTATGGCTATAAGAACCAAATTCTATTTAATAGTTATCGCAAAATAACTCTTATGAGTTCAAAAAAACCAGAAAAATCAGATAAAACCGAAGATAAAAAAGATAAATCGGCAATGGCTGAAATAAATAATATTGAAAAAACAATAAAAAATCTAACTGCCAGTTTAAATAAGTTAAAGACAAAATTCAAAACCAAAGGCGAATCTTCAAAAAAAGAATAGACTATCGATAAATGTTTACTATCAACTAAAAATTTTATCGATAAAGTTTTAATTTTTTAAACCTACACTAAAATAACTGATTGTATTTGTTAATTAAATTAAATAGGATACTAATTATAACAGAATTACAATATTTATATTGCTATTGATATATCATAAAAATTTATATTAATTAATGACTAATATTATATAATTAGAGACTTTATTTGGTCAATGTAAAATCTGTTATTTCGTTTAATGCATCTAGCACTGAAAATATTACTGATTTTGAAGGGATTTCACGATTAGTCGATATTTTAGTTAAGGAATATACAAAATCATATAAAGATCATAATTTTAGTTTTAGAATTTTATTGCCTAGATCAAAAGATTCCAGAACAGTTAACAATCAATCTAAAAAATTGGGGTTACAAATTCAAAATACCTTGCTCCATGAAATAAAAAAGCTAAAATTAAAACCTAATATTCGTGAATTAAAGTATATTCACGATGAAAATCACTTTGGATGGCTATTGCTTGACCCCTCAATTTATGAATCTTTATAATTTTTTTACTTTCATTTTCAAACTAGTGTTGTTTCTGTTAATTTATTATAATTTATTATATCATTTTTAGATTTCTCCATATGATCTTATTTTTATTCTTTCTCTTTGATTTTGTCTTTTTCTTTTTCTTCTATTTTTGTGAATTTTATTATTAAAGTTATTATCATTAATCCCAAAATAGATCCTGCTATTATATCAGAAAAAAATTGTTGCAAAAGATATAGTTTTGTAATTCCTATTAAAATGGGAAAAGATATAAAAAAAGTTTTGGCAAAGAGTGGATATCTTTTATATGCTATACCTCCTATAATAAAACTAAATGCTGTTGTTGATGCTATATGGTTTGATGGAAATGAATAATTCTGATCAAATGGCATAAAGCTATCTTTTTCTAGTGTAAATTTTTTTGGAAGTTCGATTATGGATTTAAAAGGAATTTGTATTTGATTTGATGGAAATAATGGTTTAATGTATGTTACCAGTATAGTAATGATTATTATAGATAGTAAAAATATCATCCCAAAACGTCTTGTTCTTTTTATTATAACTAGAATAAACCCTATGATCATTAAATTAATGGTATCTGAAATGGTCGTTATTATTATAACTATTAAGTCACTTTGTGTATTTCTTTGGAAATTCTTAAAATATTCGAAAATTAATTTATCTATATCTTTTAATAAACCAGAGGTAGTTAATGCACAAATTATTGCAAAACTAAAAAAAAGCAATAGAATTTGAGTATATTTTATATTCCAAAATGGATTATAATTAATATACCCCTTAGTTTTCTGATCCATATGTTTTACAATTTACTTTTTTAACTGTATTGGTGAATCTAATAATTAATTTTATTCGTGTCAAAGAACTTTTGAATCTTCTTTTAGTTTTTCAGCAGAATTGGGATCTTTATCAATATAGTATTTTATCATCCCCAATTTCAATACCTTTAATGATAATAGTGCACATTTTATTCTTGCAGGGCCCAAATTAGTTAATCCAATATTTTCAAGTATCTCATTTTTTGTAATATCTTTTATTGTTGCCAATGGTTTGTTAGATACCATTTCAGTGAGCATAGATGCACTAGCTTGGCTTATTGCACATCCTCTGCCGTCGAATTTTATGTCTTTAATTGTGTCGCCTTCAACCTTCAAATCGATAGATATTTCATCACCGCATAATGGATTACTATCATGAATTCTTACATCAGGTGTCTCTATCTTTCCCTTGTTTCTTGGATTTCTATAATGATCTAATATCATTTCTCTATAAATATCTTCACTCATAGCTTGAATATTCTCCTAACATGATTTAAAGCATTTACAAATATATCGATTTCTTCCTTTGTATTATAAATATATAAACTAGCCCGAGATGAAGCAACAATATCTAACTTTTCCATTAATACTTGCGCACAATGATGACCTGATCTTATTGCTACTCCAAAATCATTTAGAATTGTAGCACAATCATGCGGGTGTATGTCTTGGAGATTGAATGATATTAAACCACCTCTATCATTACAATTTTCAGGCCCATAGATATTGATATCTTTAATATCTTTTAGACTGTCATACATATATCTTATAAGGTCTTTTTCATGCTCCCTTACATTTTCCATACCTATTTCTTTTAAATACTCTATTGCAGCATTAAATCCTATTACATCTGCAATATTTGGAGTACCTCCTTCAAACCTGTATGGTAGGTCATTAAAGATTGTGTTATGTTTATGGACCTCTTTTATCATATCTCCTCCAGTAATGAATGGTGGCATATTTTCCAAGATTTCTTTTTTTACATATAGTATTCCTACTCCCGTAGGCCCCAACATTTTGTGGGCAGAAAAAGCCAAAAAATCACAATCCATATCTTGTACGTCTGTTTTAAGGTGAGGAACAGACTGTGCTCCATCCAATACTACAGGTATATCTTTTTCATGTGCTATTTTTATAATTTCTTTTACAGGATAAATCGTTCCTAATACATTTGACATATGACTAAGAGAAATGAGTTTAGTTTTGTCTTTGTCTTTTAAAAAATTTTCAAATGATTCGAGATTTAAATATCCTTGATTATTTGTATCTATATAATTTATTTTTGCGCCATTATCATTGCATAGCATTTGCCATGGTACTATGTTGCTATGGTGTTCATATTCAGTTAAAATGACTTTATTTCCTTTTTTGATATTTCTTTTTCCCCAGCTATATGCAATCAAGTTAATAGATTCTGTCGTATTTCGAGTAAAAATGATCTCTTCAGTAGATCTTGCATTAATAAATTTACAAATGTTTTCTCTTGTTTTTTCATACTCGAAAGTAGCTTCTTCAGCAATCTGATAAACTGCCCTATGAATATTAGAATTGTATTCTGAATAATATTTACATATTGAATCAATAACCTTTTTTGGCTTTTGGGTTGTTGCAGCATTATCAAAATATATTATATTTTTTCCATTTGCTAAAATTCTATTTAATATAGGAAAATCTTGTCGTATTTTATAAACATCTAAGAGCGCTTGCATTATTATTACCTAATAAGACATTTTAAGATATAAGTTTAATACGATGATATTTCTTTTTTTTAATTATTAGTTTTATTAGTTTCTACATTATTTTTTTTATATCTAGGATCATAAATCCAACATTTTACTTTGTTGCCTTCAATTTCTATATCAGGAGGATCAAATCTACAAATATCATCTGCCTGCGAACACCTATCTCTAAATCTGCATCCAGAAATTATGTTTAATAGATTTGGAGATTCTCCTGTAATAAAATTGAATGTTTTTCTATCCGTGTTTTTTAAATTTGGGATGGATTTTATAAGCGCCTGAGTATAGGGATGTAAAGGTTTGGTGAAAATTGTTTTTGTGTCAGATATTTCCACGGCCTGACCTGCATACATAATCACTACTTTATCAGCTATATTAGGAATTAAAGATAAATCATGAGTTATTAAAATTATTTTCATTTTTTTAGTATTCTTCATTATTTTTAAAAGCGAAATGATTTGTGATTGGGTAATTACATCCAAAGCAGTAGTAGGCTCATCTGCAATCAATAATGATGGCTCCAGTAATAATGAATTTGCAATTACAATTCTTTGTTTCATTCCTCCACTTAATTCATGTGGATACCTTTTAGTTACTTTTTCAGGATCCAATCCTACTGCAATTATGGACTCTTTTATTTTCATTTTCATTTTTTTTTTATCATTTTTTAAATTATGAGATTTTAAGATTTCCTTCATTTGGTTTTCTATGGTAAAAACGGGATCCAAGCTATTCATCGAGCCTTGAAAGATCATAGATATTTCTTTCCATCTAAAATCTTGATCAAACTTTTTGTTTGATATATCAAAGACATTTTCATTTTTTATTATCATTTTTCCTGACTTTATATACCCATTATGAGGTAGTGATTTTATCAAAGCAAGTGCTATAGTTGTTTTGCCTGAACCTGATTCTCCAACTATTCCAATTGATTGATCTTCATCTATTTCAAATGAAATATCTTCTACAGCTGCTATGTTACCAGATTTGGTTTTGTATTCTATTGTAAGATTTTCTATAACAATTTTTCTCAAACTATTATTCGTCTCTTTTCCCTTTTCATGATTATTTTTAAAAAATAATGACTGAATTCATTTGCATTTGAAAAAATTTTTTAATTGAAAAACTCATTAAATATGTACTTAAACTATGAAGAATTAAAATCTATTTAATTTACTTAGAAAAACATTTGTTGAGAGAATTTTTTATATTGTGCTATTATAACAATATCTTTTTTATTTTCATTTTATGGAAAGAATAAACTTTGATACAATTTTAATATAGTAATTTTTAAAATATACTATTGACCGAGTTTCTAATAACATGTGTCAAAAAAGATGAAAGAGGAATAATAGTACAAGTTGGCATAGATAATAAAATATATGATATAGAGCCAATTGCAAATGAGATTTGGAATAACAAAAATAGTTATTTTACAACTGCGATGGGACATAGGGTAAAAGTTTTTGCTTTTAGACATCCTGAAACAAATAAACCATATCTTTCGACCAGTACCAATGTTAGACTTCCAAACAGTTTAAATTTCTTGCCCAAATGTAAATGAAGAGTTTTGATAAAATCTCAATATTTTTTTTATTTTATAATTTAAATAATTTTACTTTGATTATTGTAAATAATCCTAATCATCCTTTTTCGGCTTAACACAATAATGTCAATATATTTAAGTGTTAAATATGGATAATTTTAAAGTGGAAGGATATAGTGAAAACTCCAATTTGTACTTTTGATGCTAAAACTGGTATTCTATGCAATATGTGTGAATCTAAACTCAGTTCTGGACAAATTACAGAATCTGATGTAAAAGGATCCATGATCCTCACTAAATTGGCCCAAAAAATTCCAGAAATAGATAAAATCACATTAATCAATTCAAATGAAATTGATGAGGAAGTAATTCTAATACTAAAACCTTCAGATGTAAGAATAATTCGTTCAAATACAAAACTATATGAACTGATTCAAAGCTCTTTTAGGAAAAATATATGGTTAGTAGAGTCTGATTCTAATGATAGACGCTTTTTAGAAAACCTTTTTTATCCTGTTAGGATAAACAATATTAATTTTATATGGTTACCTGATGGAAATAAGTTAACAAGAGTTGTAATTGATAAAAAAATTAACAATATGACAGATGATATGATTGAAATTATAAAGAAAATATCTTTAACTATAAAGAAAATTGAACTAGTTATTGATACCGAAGAATAATATTTAAATGCAACTACCCTCGTATGTTTATTGAAACTCCAGCGTATTTTTGAGTCCAAATAAATATTTATAACTTTGGATAATTTAACAAAGTGTTAACAAGAACTCATTTTTCAAAGGAGTTGAACAATCTCCAAATAGGTTCTGTAGTTAGGGTAGCTGGATGGGTAGAAGATTTTAGAGATATAGGAAAACTTGGATTTTTGACTTTAAGGGATGTTACCGGTGCAATACAGTCCGTTCTCCTTGGAGATAATTTAACAAAGGCAAAACTTATACCTAGGCAAAGCAGCATTCTTATTTCTGGCACAATTCAAAAAACCAAATCAAAAGATTTTGAAGTCGAAGTTTTAACTAAAGATATCCATGTCTATTCAGAATCCAAACAATCTTTGCCTATTGATCCTACCGGCAGAATTGAATCCAATTTAGACAATCGACTTGATTCACGGGCATTGGATTTAAGAAATCCAAAAGTATCAAAAATTTTCTTGTTACGATCCAATGTCTTGGAAATTATGCGCAATTATTTTATTAAAAAAAACTTTATTGAAGTAAATACCCCAAAGATTATTGGAAGCGCAAGTGAAGGTGGCTCAAATCTTTTCTCATTTGATTATTTTAAAAGAAAAGGCTATTTAGCTCAAAGTCCCCAGTTATATAAAGAACAACTTGTACTATCACTTGATAGGGTATTTGAAATTGCCCCCTATTTTCGAGCAGAAAATTCTCATACTGTAAGACATCTAAATGAATTTCTTAGTGTAGATATAGAAGCTGCTTATCTGGACTATTTTGATATAATGGATATAATAGAGGATCTTATTAAGACCGTATTAAGATATATACAAGAATCGAATTTCAAAAAAGATTATTCTATTATAGATGGCAAATCGATTGATGATTTTATTTCCTTGTCTTTCCCTCGTTTAAGTTATGAACAATGCATAAATGATCTATTGAACATGGATGAAAAAATAAGTTTTGGTGACGATCTTCTTGACTCTTCTTTAAGGAAATTAGGAGAAAAGTATAATGGTTTTTTCTTTATAGTTGATTGGCCATTAGACTTAAAACCATTTTATATACATGAACATGAAAAAAATGCTAAATTGTCAAAATCCTTTGATTTACAATATGGATACCTTGAATTGGTTTCTGGAGGTACCAGACAACATGATATTAGAAAACTTCAAACAAGATTAAAAAGTCAAGGCTTATTAATAGATAATTTTGAAACTCATCTAAAATCATTTGAATGGGGCATGCCCCCTCATTCAGGATGTGGCTTAGGTTTTGATAGATTTATTATGGTCCTAACAGGGCTATCTAATATCAGAGAAGCTGTATTATATCCTCGGGACACATCACGAATTAGTCCATAACTAATAAATCTATTTTTAAAATTTCTTCTTTTTCATCAAATATAAAGCATTTTGTATCTCCATTAATTGTCGAAGTAATTATCCAAGGAACTGGATTTATTTGCATATATTGTATATCTGTTTTTGATGGAAAAGGAATTGATGGATGTGAATGAAATATTCCTACAATCGATAAATTCATAGATTCAATTTCTTTATATAACGCAAAAAGTTTTTCTTCATTTATAGAAAATCTGATTTCTGATTTATCAGAGTTCTCCATTTGTATTATATCTATGACTTTATATTGATAATTGTTTAGATTGCCAACTAGTATAGCGCAAGATTCTAATGGCTTATTTTTTTGCGAAAATTTTTCTAAAAAAGTTAATTGATTTTTGCTCATTGTAATTGTAATATTATTTTTTTTTCCTTCATTCTTTGACATTTTATATTAATATATTGTTATTGCATTTACTTTTTTGTTTTATTAAAACAATTAAAATAATAAAACTATTAATTGTACTGTATTTCAATTTTTATTGTAAATAAATGACTGATATGGACTTGCTCATCCCTGGAGCTGGTTTGACAGCTATTGGTGCAGTTGGAGTAACGATTGCGTTATCAGGAATATCAAATACTTTTTTGGAAGGAATGCATGCTGTTGCTCTTTTATGTATGTTTATAGGTTTAATCATGTTAAGTGGTGGGTTATTTAAGGACGGGTTTCCACGTTCGCAAAAAGCAAAAAGGGCTGCAGCAGTTATTATAGCATTATTTGTTATTGTAGGTCTAGTTGGAGCATTTCAAGTAAGCAATAGGGTTCCATCTATACTAGCATTTATTGGCATCATAGTCATTATTAGTATTCCATCTTTAGTTATTATTATTGCATCGCATAAGAAGTATAAGCATTTAAGTAAATTGACAGTTGTATGCATATCTTTGATAATCGTTGGATCTGGTATTATAATAACATCTTCTTGGATTGCAAGCAATAATAGTAATGGCAGTAATAATTCTGCTACAGCTGGTTCTGATAAAAAAACTACTACAAACTCTACTCAAGAATCTATCCCCAAAGTGGTCAACGGACAAATTGTCAAAGCTTCAATACCTGCTGGTGCTTCTGGGCAAGGAAATCCAAGCTTTACTCCTGCAATAATTAATGCAAAAAAAGGCTATGCTATAGAATGGACTAATAATGACAATGTTCCTCATACAGTTACAAGCGCCAAAGATAATGGCAAATCTTTTGATTCTTCAATTATAATGAGTAAGAAAAAATTTGTCCTAGACACCTCAACTTTGAAGGATTCAGAATATAATTACTTTTGTACTATTCATCCATTCATGAAGGGAAAATTTGTATTAAAATAAGAAATAATATTTTTTAATTTTTGATGAAAAATAGTTTTTATTATACTTAGTCTTAGTTGGTTTTTTTTGAAAAAATGTTTTTCATGGATGATAAATTAAAACCCTTATCTTTTGGCGCTTGATCGGTATAACATTCTTTACATAGTGCTCTAATGTTTTCTGGCCTGTTATCTTTAGTTGATCCATTAATATGATGAAAATATGGTTGATTTGAACCTGAAAGTTTTTTTGAACAACTTTGACATCTATTTTTGGCTCTTTCCAGTACGGTTTGCTTTATTCCCAAAGTAAGCTCTTTATATTTAAGACGATTGTTAGCTTTACCGCTATTTCCTGACGTATTTCCTAAAAAGGACAATAAATTTATACACTCATTCTTACTTAAATTCTTTTTTTATGAGGTACAAGAAAAAGTTAATTTGTTCTAAAAATGCATCTTGTTTATGGATAAAGAAGAAGGTATAGTTTGTGCATATTGTGGCATAGTTGTGTTGGATAAAGATTCATGGCCGCATGTAGATGGGGATGCTAACAAGGGAATAAGGAAAATCGATTATTTTTGTTCGGAAGAACATAAATTTGCTTTTTTGACATCTTAGATATTTCTATATTAAATATAAAAAACACTGTGATGTTATATATGATATTTTAAAGTATCTTCCTTATTTTATTTGAATCTGCATATTTTAAAAGGAAAAAAAGAAATATGGTATTAGTATTGAATTAACCTATTTAATTTAGTAATTGTTAAATTTTATATTTCTTTAAAAAAGCAATATTATATATAATTTTTGCACTTAATAGGTCTTTTCAATTTGATCTATGGCATTTTTTCTACTACTTCTATGTGGCATTGATGGCCTCTATGATCTTTGTCTATCATTTTGGCTTCCTCTTCAGTAATTGGAAATTTTTCTTCTGTCAAATGTTTTGAATCTTTTTCTAATAGAACTATTTTGCATTCATCACAAATTAATTGCTGCACAATCATAACTATGTATATAAATAATAAATTTTTTAAACTTTTATGATTGCATTTCATCTATTGACTATCGCTTAAATAATATTTGGTTTCTTTTAAAGTTCTTAATAAGGATTTGCCAGTTGGAAAGGTCCTTCATATTGAAGTAAGCAGACCGCTCGCTCAGAACAAAATACAATATTTGATGTAGAATAGTTGTTGCATTTTGCATTTATTGCACAATCTATTTTTTGTTTTGTTTGCTGTTGATGTTGTTGCTGTTGAGATTGATTGTCACATTTGAAACTATTTTTGCACTGAATATTTTGTTTGCTTTCTTGATTTGAGCTTCTGCTATTGCTGTTATTGTTAGAAGAATTCTCTGATGCAAAACCATAATTAGTAAATAGAATTAAATTTATAAAAAGCAAAGTAATCATAATAAATAATATAACTTTTTTCATTATCATTATTTGTATTATTTTATTAATTTATTTAAAATTCTCAATAGGAATATACTATAAAAAACTAAATTGATTTTATATTATAAATTTCTGATATATAGCTTTTAATGGATTCTAATAAAGATATATCAACAATTATTAAATATAATATATTTATATACAAAACTTATTGAATTTGGTTTAGTTAATCTGAATATTCCATCATTGATTTATCAATATATGATAGTTAGGTCATTGTTTTACCTGCCTTTATATTTTTTTGTTATAAAGAAATTATTAAATAAACTATTCTTTGTATGGCAAACAAATAATTCTATTGACAAATATTTATCAAAGTTAAAAACTTTATATTAATATAATTTATGATTATTATTTATTATTCTTCACAACACCATTTAATAAGAAAATTACTTGCTGATTTTGTATCCTTAAATACAATATTATCAATTTGCTCTTTGTCATTTGTTGTTAAACTTTTGAAATCGGATATCTTTAGGGGAGTATTGTTGAGTGTGACTATGTATTTCATTTTAGATCTTATAGCTGATTCTACTCCAAGCGGAGCATTCTCTACAATTATTGCTTCTGATGGTTTTAAACTTAATTTTTCAAGTGCTGTTTGAAAAGGTTCAGGATCTGGTTTTCCATCTTTTAAATCTTCACCAGTTATTTTTATGTCAAAGTTATTTATTCTATTTTTTTCAAGGAGGAATTCTACTTCTTGTTTAGAAGCTCCACTTACAATTGCTTTTAAACAGTTATTACAATTTAAAGAGTTTAATAAATCTTCTACTCCTTCAAATGATTTAGCTTTTTGAATCTCTTTGAAAACTTGTTCTTTTCTTTTGCTAATTCTTTTTATAATATTATCATCAATTTCTTTATTATTTTTATCTATTTTTTTGAAAATTTCTTTAACTAATTCAGGACCTGGCATCCCTTCAAGTAAAAAAACATCTTTTTTATCTATATCGTAATTTGCTTCTTCTTTAAAAGCAATTTTAAAAGCTTCTGCATGATATGGCATTGCATCAATTAAAACACCATCCATGTCAAACAAAATTCCTTTCATTTGATGATATTTGTAGAAGGGTATTATAGATGTGATTATAGTATTGGATAACATTTTTATCCAATGAAGTTATCTATTTTTTAAAATTTTTTATTGTTTTATTTAAATAGGTTATTGTAAAATGTGCTTATCATTTTAAAAGAAATTGAGTATTGTAATATATTATCCTAAATTTAAAATTTGTTTTAGTCATTTTCTCAGCTTTTTAATAGATTTGATAATGTATTTGAATAAATATTTTGCAATGGTTTAAGATAGAGTCTAGCATTTTAATATACATTACATAGGGAAAGTGAAAAACGAAGTTATGCCCTCTGCCAAAAAAATATGCATTGTATGCGAAAAGAATATCCATATAACTAGAGGTAAAGGAATTCAAAGATGTCAACAATGTAATAATACTGTATGCAATGAGCATTTTGAATTTTGTAGATTGTGCAATGAAATGATCTGTGATAATGAATTAAGAAAGTGTGATTATTGCCCATTTGATCAATGTAAAAATTGTACTATAAAATATAAAACCAATGGTGAGATGACCTCTTATTCGTTATGTTGTAAGGAATGCGTTACTATTGTAAAAACAATAAACAATAAAAATAGGTTCGATAATAATAATGCTTTTTAATCTCGAAATTTAAAATTTTTTATACTATAAGAAACGATATTTTATTATTATTATATTTGCCATAAATATATATACTATCCATGCAAGAATCGTGCTTGTAATTGATATTTGAGCACCATCTGATAACGTAAATGCAGATATGGCATATGTTGAAAGAAATTTTGTTGAAAGATAACCAATTTCTGCAATACCTAATGTAGTAATTAGTTTCTTAATATCTTTTATTGGATATTTCTTATTCTTAATTGTATTAGTACGTTGTTTTCTAATGTATATATAAAATAAAATAAT
>Ga0134125_10004373_pt1 | contig 16172 bp, 15 predicted proteins | sample KB31751_FD_96464 | JGI IMG/M metagenome (GOLD analysis project Ga0134125, IMG submission 96464) | Terrestrial soil microbial communities with excess Nitrogen fertilizer from Kellogg Biological Station, Michigan, USA - KB3-175-1 | ecosystem: Environmental > Terrestrial > Soil > Unclassified ... | reverse complement strand
TTGGCCGGCTGGCCGACGAGACGCTCGCCGTCGTCCGTGAACGCAACGATCGACGGAGTCGTCCGCATGCCTTCGGCGTTCTCGATGACCTTCGGCGTCTTGCCTTCCATGACGGCGACGCACGAATTGGTCGTGCCGAGGTCGATGCCGATGACCTTGCCCATGTGTTGTCCTCTCAATTGCGGCAGGCCGGCCGGGCCTTGCAGCGCCCGAACGGGAATATCGGCGGCTCATCCGCCAACTCCCCAGTCCAGCCCCCTGGATTCACTTTCGGCCGCGGGAATGCGGCTCAACCGGTCATATAGGAGGGGCGTTATGGCCCGCAAGATGGGCCAATCACAAGGGTTTGCGGCTCATTACGCCTCAGAACTTGACCGTGCTGCGGACGCCCAGGACGAGGGCGTTGCCAAGCCGCTCGGCCGGCATTTGCGGGTTCTGCCCGCCGTTCGGGTGTACGATGAATTGCAGATCGGGCTGGATTGTCCACCAGGGCGCAAGCTGGGCCATGTAGCTCGCCTCGAACACCAGCTCGTAATCTCGCGGGACGTTCCCGGCGGCGCGGTCGGCCGCCGCCAGATCCGGAGTGATATCGGCGTAGGCGATGCCGAAGGTGAACGTGTCGTCCTTGCGGCCCGGCAGCGGGCCCTTCCAACCAACGCCGCCGTCGAGATAGGCCGATACCGTGTTGCGATCGGCGAGGGTGATGGCGCCGCGCATGAACAGGCTGACGCTGCTGTCCTTGCCGCGCCAGAGCGTCTGGTCGGCGACCGCATAGAGGCTCGCATCGCCGCGATGCTGCGGCAGGCCGGGCACCTCGGCTGGCTCGCCGGTCGCGTACCAGGCGCCGAGCTTGAACACGCCGCTCGGCGCTGAGCCTTTGTCCTGGTTAAGGGCGTACTGCACCTCGCCGATGAGGAGCGCGCCGTTGGTGATGCCGAACTTGAGCCCGTAACGATTGCAGCGCTGCGGCAGGTCGTTGCAGTTCGGCCCGGCCGGATTGCCGGAGAACGCCGCAGCCTGAAAGGTCACCGCGTCTGACGCTTTGACAGCGAACCGCGCGCCGGGCGCGGCCAGCGGATAGGCAGGTCCGCCGCTGCGCAGGTCGATGTTGTTCAGATCGCCCCAGCCGAAGGTTCCGTTGATCAGCCCGGTCGCGGTCTGCGAGGTGAAGAACTCGTCATCCGCCGCAAGCTGACCGACACGCAAGGAAATGCGGTCGTCGAGCCAAGTCTGCTGAAACCATGCCGTGAAAAGGCGCGTCGTCGGCAGCGCGTCGATGTTGCTCGGATCGGAGAGGCTGCCGGTGTTATCCTCGGCATTTCGGCCGCCATCCCGGATTTGATAGACGGTCACGTGCGCGCTCGCGCCGTTCCAGCCAATCAGCTTCTTGAGGTCGGCATCGGCGGTGAACTCAGTGCGGCCCGCGTAGCTCGCGCGGCGATCGAGACCGCCGGCGACCACGCCGAGAATCTCATCGATCGAAACGAGCGTGAATTCGAGGCCTTGGTTCTTCAGCGCGGTTCGCGCACCACCCCAGTCGCCGGTCAGCGTCTCCTGCTGCCAAATCGATTGAGGAGCGGATTCGGCGGGCTGCGCAGGCACAACGCCGAGCGCAATCGCCAGACAGCCCCAGCTGCAGCGCCCCAACCGCACCATGCACTCCCCGCCACCGGACCGCGGCAAGATCGACGTGGGCGTGCCGTTATGTCAACCGAAGGAGCGGCGAAATCAGCAGCTCGATCAGGCGATCGTATCGCTACCGGGATTGTCGTTGGCGTTCGCCGGCTGCGCGGATTTGGGCGCGGCTTTCGCCACCCCGACCATGGCAGGCCGCAGCACGCGCTCGCCGATCATGTAGCCGGCCTGCACGACATGCGCGACATGACCGGGCGGCACCTCGGCGTCCGGCACCTCGTACATGGCCTGGTGCACATTCGGATCGAACTTCTCGCCCTGCGGCGAGAACTTGCGCACGCCGTTCTTTTCCAGCGTCTTGAGCAGCTCGCGTTCGGTGAGCTCGACGCCCTCGATCAACGCTTTGACCTTGGGGTCGCCTTCCTCGCGCAACTCGGGGCCGATCGCCTCGAGCGCGCGGTGCATGTTATCGGCGACGGCCAGCACGTCGCGCGCGAAGCTCGCAATCCCATAGAGACGCGCGTCGGCGACCTCTCGCTCGGTCCGCCGGCGCAGGTTCTCCATCTCGGCGAGCGTGCGCAGCACCTTGTCTTTGTACTCGGCGGCCTCGCGCTGCGCGTCGGCGAGCGCATCGGCCGCGGGTTTCTCCGCGCTGCCGTTCTGGTTCTGCAAATCAGCGTTTTTTTCCGCCTGATGAGCGGTTTCGTCCGTCATCGTGCTCAACCCACCTGAATTCTTCGAAATCTTTGGGGGGATATCAGGGCTGCGGGCGCAAAAATCAAGCGCCGGAGAGCAGGCGGCTCACCACGCGTGCGGTGTAATCGACCATCGGGATGACCCGCGCGTAGTTCAGGCGCGTCGGCCCGATCACCCCGATCACGCCCACGATGCGGCCCTGGCTGTCGCGATAGGGCGCGACGATGGTGGAGGAACCGGAGAGCGAGAACAGCTTGTTCTCCGATCCGATGAAGATGCGCACCCCTTCGGCGCGCTCGGCACGGCCCAGGAGATCGATGACGCCGCGCTTGGTTTCCAGCGCGTCGAACAGGAGCCGCACGCGCTCCAGGTCGTCGAGCGCATGCAGGTCTTCGAGCAGATTGGCATGGCCGCTGACGATCAGCTTGCGCTCGTCCGTGTCGCCACCCGACCAGATCGCCAGTCCATTGGAGACGATCTTCTGCGTGAGTAGATCGAGTTCGGCCTGGCCTTCCGCCACCGCCTTCTCCATCTCGACGCGTAATTCGGCAAGCGTCTTGCCGCGCAGGCGCGCGTTGAGGAAATTGCCCGCTTCGACCAGCGACGAGCTCGGCAGGCCGGACGCGATCGGCAGCACACGGTTTTCCACCTGCCCGTCTTCGGAGACGAGCACGACCAGCGCGCGCTCAGGTTCGAGACGCACGAACTCGATGTGCTTCAAACGGACATTGCTCTTGGCCGTGAGCACGATGCCGGCGGAGCGTGTCAGGCCGGAAAGGACGTGCGACGCCTCGGTCAGCACGCTCTCCAGCGACGCGGCCGAGCCGGAGGCCGCGACCTGCGCCTCGATCGAGCGCCGGTCCGTCTCGCCGAGATCGCCGATCTGCATCAGAGCGTCGACGAAGAAGCGTAGGCCCAGTTCGGTGGGCAGCCGGCCGGCCGACGTATGCGGTGCAAAGATAAGGCCGAGATGTTCGAGGTCCGACATGACGTTGCGGACGGAGGCGGGGGAGAGCGAGATCGGCAGGATGCGCGCGAGATTGCGCGAGCCGACGGGCTCGCCGGTCGTGAGATAGCTCTCGACGATCGAACGGAATATCTCGCGCGAGCGCTCGTTCAGCGCCGCCAGCGAGACCTGCGATGTACCGATCGGAACATCGTGAGACGCCACGGGACAACCTCCTCGAAGACGCCACAGAATTGACCATTGCCCCGGCCTTGTTCAAGCCGGGCGGATGGCTATGGTGTGCGCCCAATCCGAGCCGAAAGGACGATGCGATGCGGCCGAGCCGCCGACAAGTCGACGAACTGCGCCCCGTGTCGTTGGAGCGCGGCGTGGTCAAATACGCCGAGGGTTCCTGTTTCGTGAAGTTCGGCGACACGCACGTGCTGGTTACCGCGAGCCTGGAAGAGCGGTTGCCGCCGTGGCTGAAGGGCCAGGGGCGTGGCTGGGTGACGGCGGAATACGGCATGCTGCCGCGCGCGACCTCCGAGCGGACGCGCCGCGAAGCCTCGGCCGGTAAGCAGGGCGGGCGCACGGTGGAGATCCAGCGGCTGATCGGACGATCGTTGCGCTCGGTCGTCGATCTTGTTGCCCTGGGCGAGCGGCAGATCACCATCGACTGCGACGTCATCCAGGCCGACGGCGGCACGCGCACGGCCTCGATCACCGGCGCTTGGGTCGCGCTCGCCGACTGTCTGGCCTGGATGAAGTCGCGCGAGATGATCCGGCAGGAGGTCCTGCGCGATCACATCGCGGCGGTCTCCTGCGGGGTCTACCGCAACACCGCCGTGCTCGATCTCGATTACGCGGAGGATTCCGAAGCGGAGACCGACGCGAATTTCGTGCTGAGCGGCGGCGGAAAGATCGTCGAGATCCAGGCGACCGCCGAGCGCGATCCATTCAGCGAGGAGCAGCTCATGGCGCTCCTCGCGCTCGCGCGCAAGGGCTGCGAAAAGCTCGTCTCGCTGCAGAAAATGGCGGTGATGTAGTTAGACCCATGCCCCGCCAGCTCACCTCGCCCGTCGTCATCGCGACCCACAATCCCGGCAAGCTGCGCGAAATGCGCGAATTGCTCGCGCCCTACGGCATTGAAGCGCAATCGGCCGGAGAACTCGGCCTCCCTGAACCGGAGGAGACCGGGACGACCTTCGCCGCGAACGCGCGGATCAAGGCCGAGGCCGCGGCGAAGGCGACCGGTCTTGCCGCCTTTGCCGATGATTCCGGTTTCTCCGTCGATGCGCTCGGCGGCGAGCCCGGCATCCATTCGGCGCGGTGGGCGGGGCCGGACAAAGATTTCGCCGATGCGATGGCGCGCATCAACGACCTGCTTGTGGAGCGCGGCGCAAATGAGCCTGCGCAGCGGCGGGCGTATTTTATCGCTGCGCTCTGCCTCGCCTGGCCGGACGGCCACACGGAGGTATTCGAGGGGCGGGTCGATGGCGAGGCGCTGTGGCCGCCGCGCGGCGAAAAGGGCTTCGGCTACGATCCGATGTTTCTGCCGGACGGCTTTGACCGCACCTTCGGCGAGATGAGCGCCGAGGAAAAGCACGGGCTTCCCCCGCGAGGACGCGGATTGTCGCATCGCGCCAGGGCGTTCGTTAAGCTCGCCGCCGCGTGCCTGCGCACGCCGTAAGTCGTTACAATTTTAAAGATTTATCCGCATCGCGGCGCGACAAGCTGCTGGAATCTCAGCGGCGGCGCGCCTATCATGGTTAACATGACTTCACCGTTCGCCGTCTATGTGCACTGGCCGTTCTGCCTGTCCAAGTGCCCCTATTGCGACTTCAACAGCCATGTCCGGCACGGCGGTTATGACGAAGCGCGCTATGTGCGCGCGATCGGCGCGGAACTCGCCGCGACTGCAGAACGAATTTCCGGACGCACCGTAAGCAGCATCTTTTTCGGCGGCGGCACGCCGTCGCTGATGCAGCCATCGTCGGTCGATGCGATTCTCAATTCCATCGCCAAGCAATGGACCATCGCGCCCGACGTCGAGGTCACGCTCGAGGCCAATCCGACCAGTGTGGAGGCCACGCGTTTCCGTGGCTATCGCGCCGCGGGCGTGAACCGCGTCTCGCTCGGCGTGCAGGCATTGGACGATGTGGCGCTCAAGGAGCTCGGGCGGCTGCACACGGCACAGGAAGCGCTCGATGCGGTCGCCGTCGCACGCTCCATTTTCGAGCGCTATTCGTTCGACCTGATCTATGCGCGGCCGCGGCAGACACTCGCGGAATGGAAAGCAGAGCTCGAGCGCGCGATCGCCGAAGCGGCTGAGCATCTCTCGCTTTATCAATTGACCATCGAGCCAGGCACGCCATTCTTCGGGCTGCACCGCGCCGGAAAGCTGATCACGCCGAACGAGGATCTCGCGCGCGATCTCTATGATCTCACGCAAGAGACCTGCGCGGCGCATGGCCTGCCGGCCTATGAAATTTCAAATCACGCACGGTTAGGCGCCGAGTGCCGGCACAATCTGATCTATTGGCGCGGGCAGGATTACGCCGGCGTCGGTCCGGGCGCGCATGGGCGGCTGACGATCGGCGGCCGGCGCTTCGCCACCGAAACGGAGAAGCGTCCGGAAAGCTGGCTGATGCGGGTCGAGGCGAAAGGGCATGGGCTCATCGTCAACGAGCCGCTCACGGCGGGCGAGATGGCGGATGAATATCTGCTGATGGGGTTGCGGCTCGCGGAAGGCATCGAGCCGGCGCGCTATTCCGCGCTCGCCGGACGCACGCTCGACCCCAAGCGTATCTCGATCCTGCACGATGAAGGTGCCGTGGAGACCACGCCCGAAGGCCGCCTGCGCGTCACGCAATCGGGCTTTCCCGTGCTCGATGCCGTGGTTGCCGATTTGGCGGCGTAGCCTCAAGTCCGATAAGGTTCGCCGCAGCTCGCGCACTCCGCGCCGCTATCGTCGAATTGCACGGCCATGACGGACAATCGCGTGATCATCGCCGGTGGCGGCATCGGCGGCCTGGCGACGGCGTTGACGCTGCACCAAATCGGCGTGCAGTGCGTCGTGTTCGAGGCCGTGCGCGAACTGCGCCCGCTTGGCGTCGGCATCAATTTGCAGCCCAATGCCGTGCGCGAACTTTATGATCTCGGCTTCACGCAAGCCGATCTCGACGGCGTCGGCATGCCCGCGAAGGAATGGGCGCTCGTGGGCCTGAACGGCAACGACATCTATTCCGAGTCGCGCGGGCTCCTCGCCGGCTACACATGGCCGCAATATTCCGTGCATCGTGGCCAATTCCATATGCTGCTGCATCGCAAGCTGGTGGAGCGCGCCGGGCCGGACGTAGTGAGGCTCGGCAGTCGCGTAACCGGCTATCGCAAGAACCCCGACGGCAGCGTAAGTGCGTTTATCGAGCAGGCCGACGGCACGCGCTCTGAGGCGACGGGTGCGCTGCTGATTGGCGCGGATGGCATCCACTCCGCGATTCGCGCGCAGATGCATCCGAACCAGCCGCCGATCCATTGGGGCGGCGCGGTGATGTGGCGCGGCACGAGCTGGGGCAAGCCGATTCGCACAGGCGCTTCCTTCGTCGGGCTCGGGACCCATCGCCAGCGGATGGTGTTCTATCCGATCTCGCATCCCGATCCGCAGACGGGCCTCTCGATGATCAATTGGATCGCGGAGGTAACGATGGACAATGCGGAAGGCTGGAAGCAGGCCGGCTGGTTCCGCCAGGTGCCCGTGACCGATTTCCGGCACCATTTCGAGAATTGGATTTGGGATTGGCTCGATGTGCCCGCGCTGATCGGCCAAGCGGACAACGCGTTCGAAAATCCGATGATCGATCGTGATCCGGTGCCGACCTGGCGCGACGGTCCGGTGGTGCTTCTCGGCGATGCCGCGCACCCAATGTACCCGACCGGATCGAACGGCGGCAGCCAGGCGATCGTCGACGCGCGCGTGCTCGGCGCGAAGATGGTCGAGCATGGCGTCACGGAAGCCGCGCTCGCTGCCTATGACGCCAAGCTCTGCGGTCCGATTTCGCAGGTCGTGCTGCGCAATCGCGGGGCGGGGCCGTTCGGGCTGCTCAACATGGTGGACGAACGCTGCGGCGGCACGTTCGACAACATCGATGACGTCATCCCACCCGAAGAGCGGGCTGCCTTTATGGTCGGCTACAAAGCCGCCGCAGGGTTCGCCATCGAAAGCCTCAACGCCGCAGCGCCGACGATTGCGAAAGACGCCCGAGTACGGGCTTCGCAGGCGGTGTGACGATCAAGTGCCCGACGCGAACGTGGCCGGCGCGGGACTGACCGCCTGCGGCCCGCTCGGCGCGACGCGCATGACCGCAAGCCCGCGATCGTTCGTTCCGTCCGTGCGGAAGCGGAAGATGCCGTCGATGCCGGCAAAACCGGACGGATTGGTCAAAACCTGCTCGGTGAAACGCTGCGTGCCTTGCGTCTTCACCAGTTGCGCAACGAGCGCGACCGCATCATAGGCGAGCGTCGCCGTGCGCACCGGGTCCTGTCCGTACTTGGCGCGATAGCGTGCAGCAAAATTACGATAGCCTTGCTGTTCCGGTGCGGCGAACCAGCCGCCCTCAACCTGCTTATCGGAGAAAATGCGCGAGTCGTCCCAGAGCCCCGTGCCGAGCAATTGCACGCGCTTGAAATTGACGCCCTCGGCGGCAAGCTGTTGCACGATCTGCGGCACCGCATCCGCACCGTCGGGAATGAAAATCGCCTCGGCGCCTTTCGCGGCTCGCGCAACACGGCGGACGGCCTCGCTTCGGCGGGCCGCATCGGGGGAATATTTCTCTAGCGCGACGATGCGGCCGCGCCGCCGCGCGACCTCCTGCTGGAATGCCGCCTCAACCACCGTGCCGTAGGCGTTGTCCGGCAACAGAGCGGCGAACGAACGCTTGCCGCGCGACACCGCGTAATCGACGATGCGCTTCACGTCGCTCTCGGGCAGGAAGCTTAAAAGGTAGACGTTCCGGCTTGCGACGCTCGCATCCGTCGAGAAGGCCATGACCGGAATGCCGCGCGTTCGCGTGACGGACGCGACCGCACTCACCGACTGTGCGAATAAGGGGCCGACGATGATCTCGGCGCCTTCGGCGAGCGCCTGCTGGGCGGCTGCTTGCGCGCCCTGCGGATTGCCGGCGTCGTCCTTCACCAGCAACTGGATATTCGGCTGTTTGAATTCTGCGAGCGCCATCTCGGCTGCGTTCTTCATCGACTGCGCGGCGATGCCCGCATTGCCGGCCGCCGAGAGAGGAAGGATGAGCCCGACCCGGATCTGGCCCTGGCCAATCGAAGTTGACGCCGCCGGGGCTGGCTGCGGCTGGGGGGCGGCAGTCGTGAACTGCTCGACATTGGTGCCGGCGCAAGCCGCCAGCGCGACCGCCACGCCGGCAAAGCCAAGCGCGAGCCGCACGCGGCGCCAGCCGCGCGTCAGAAGGCTCTCTTGCGCCTGCATTCCCGCCATGGCTCCCCCCGAGAAAACCAGGCCAGTCCTACCGATTCTTGCACATTTTGTCGCCGAAAAGTTAATGCGATGAAACAACGAGTCGCAGCCTGCTAGAGTGTCAGCATGACGCCACCGCCGCCCCGCCGCGACTACGCCCCGTTCGGCAGCCCAGTACCCGCGCCGAAGCTGGCGGCCGGGCTCTACGTCGTCGCCACCCCGATCGGAAACTTGGGCGACATCACGCTCCGCGCCCTGGAAACATTGGCCGGAGCGGACGTGATCGCCTGCGAGGATACCCGCGTGACCCGCAAGCTGACCGAGCGGTTCGGCATCGGTACGCCGCTGACGCCTTATCACGAGCACAATGCCACCGAGGCACGGCCCAAACTGCTCGCGCGGCTGGCGGACGGCCAGGCGGTCGCCCTCGTCTCGGATGCGGGGACGCCGCTGATTTCCGATCCCGGCTACCGGCTGGTGCGCGAGGTGCGCGAAGCCGGCTTCGCGGTCACTTCATTGCCGGGCGCGTCCTCAGTGCTCGCGGCCTTGAGCGTCGCCGGGCTGCCGACCGACCGATTCTTCTTCGAGGGCTTCCTCCCGCCGAAGCAGGCGGCACGGCGGAAGCGCATCGCCGAACTCTCGTCCATTCCGGCGACGCTCATCCTGTTCGAGACTGGGCCGCGCATTGCCGATGCCTTGGCTGATCTCGCGATAGGGTTGGGCGAACGCGAGGCGGCGATCTGCCGGGAATTGACGAAGCTGCACGAGGAGGTGCGTCGCGGTGCATTGCCGGCGCTCGCTGCGGATTACGCCGAAGGGGCCGAGACGCGCGGCGAATTCGTTGTGGTGATCGCACCGCCTGCCCCCGCGGAGACACGCGCTGAAGAACTCGACGATCTGTTGCGGCAGGCGCTTGCGCGCGTGTCGGTGAAAGAGGCGGTCGGAGAGGTCGCGCTCGCGACCGGCAAGCCGCGGCGCGAAGTCTATGCGCGCGCACTCGAACTCACGAAGGACGCGCATGCCGGACGGTAAATTCCGCGCGCCCGGTCTGCGCTCCAAGCCCGACGCCAAGCCGGATCCGGAACGGCAGGCCGCCTTCCGCACCGGCATTTCCGCCGAGAGCCGCGCGGCGGCGCTGCTCGTGGCCAAGGGCTTTCGCATCCTCGCGCGGCGCTGGAAGAGTCCGGTCGGCGAGATCGACATCGTCGCGCGGCGGCGCTCGCTGTTGGTCTTCGTCGAAGTAAAGGCGCGCAACAATCTCGACGACGCGGCGGAATCCGTCACACCCCGCCAGCGCCACCGCATCGCCGCCGCGGCGGAAGCCTGGCTGGCGACCTATCCGGACGAATCGCTGCGCGACATCCGTTTCGATGCCGTACTGGTGGCGCCGGGCAAGCTGCCGCGGCACATCACGGGCGCGTTCGAGACGTAAGGCTTACGCGCTGAGGCGCTCGAAGAACTCGTCCACCTGCGCCCGCATGCGCGCGGCGAGACCGCCGAGATCGTCCGCGACCGATTTGACAGTTGTGGCATTGCTGCGCGTGTCCTGCGTCGCCGCACCGACCAGGCCCACTTCGGTTGCCGTCTCCACCGTGCGGAGGGCGGCAATCTCGACACTACGGGCGATCTCCTGCGTTGCCGCGCCCTGTTCGGTCACCGCCGCCGCGATCGCGCCCGAGATGTTGCCGATTTCGCGGATCGTGTGCTCGATCGCGGTGATCGCCTCGATGGAGCGCTGCGTCGCGTGCTGCATGGCGGCGATCTGCGCGCCGATCTCTTCCGTCGCGCGGCTGGTCTGGCCTGCCAGAGCTTTCACTTCGCCCGCCACGACCGCGAAGCCGCGGCCCGCTTCGCCGGCGCGCGCCGCTTCGATCGTGGCATTGAGCGCGAGGAGATTGGTCTGCTCTGCAATGTCCGTGATGAGCTTCACCACGTCACCGATGCGCGAGGCGGCCGCGCCCAATTCCTGCACGGCGGCGTTTGTCGTTTCCGCCTCGTCCACCGCCTTGCTCGCAATGCCGTTCGCTTGCGCGACCTGCCGGTCGATCTCGTTGACGGACGCCGACAACTCGTCCGCGGCGGAAGCGATGTCACGCACATTGGCGGAGGCTTCGGCCGAAGCGGATTCCGCGCGCTGCGTCTTGCCGTTCGCGGCATCGGCGGCGCCGGAAAGCGCGCCCGCGGCCGCCAGCATCTGATCGGAAATCCGCCCCAGTTCGGACAGTGTCGACTCGATCTGCGAGGAGAAGCGAGCGATCTCCGCAATCATCGCGCTCTGCCGCCGCGCCTTTCCCTCGCTCTCGTCGGACACGGTACGGTTGAGCTCGGCATTGTTGCGGAGCGCCTGCTGGAAAACGGCCATGGCGCGCGCAAGCGCACCGATCTCATCCTGCCGGTCACGATAGGGGATCGCGACCTCAGCCGGACCGGCCGCGATCGTCTCGGTCATGCGCGCGAGCGCCCCCAGCGGCTTAGACAGGTCACGCACCCCGGCAACCGCGGCGGTCCCCGCCGCCAGAATTGCGAGGCCGAGCAGCGTGCTCACCCAAAGCGGTTCGTTGGCATCGATCGCCATGTGCAGCGCCACGGCGCCCATGGCCATAAGGACGAAGATAGCATAGAGCTTGGCCGCGATCGAAAGCCTCGGAACCTGCACCGCCATGCCCCCGTCTTATGCTTCGCGCTATAGTGGCGGGAATGAGTTAACGCACTGTTTTCCTTTTCTTTGACGTATAACCGCTCTGCGAGAATGGCATGCCTCTGAACGTCGCCGTGCAGATGGATCCGATCGCCCGCATCAATGTGAAGGGCGATTCGACCTTCGCGCTGCTGCTCGAAGCGCAGGCGCGGGGGCATAGGCTGTCCTATTACACCCCCGACCGGCTCGCGTTGTTGAACGGCAAGGTCTTCGCCGCGGTCGAGCCGCTGCAGGTTCGAGACGAGCTAGGCAATCATTTCACCCTCGGTACGCAGCGCCGAGCGGAGCTTTCGGAATTCGACGTCGTGCTGCTACGGCAGGACCCGCCGTTCGACCTCGCTTACGTCACCACGACGCATCTGCTCGAGCGCATCCAACCCGGCACACTGGTGGTCAACGACCCGACGCATGTGCGCAACGCGCCGGAGAAGGTGTTCGTCACGGAATTCCCCGACCTGATGCCACCAACCCTGATCACGCGCGACCTCGCCGAGATCAAATCCTTCCGTGCCGAGCACGGCGACATCGTGATGAAGCCTCTGTATGGCCACGGCGGCGGCGCGGTCTTCCGCGTCACGCGCGACGATCTCAACTTCGGCTCGCTCTACGACATGTTCTCGGTCACCTTCCGCGAGCAGTGGGTGGTGCAGAAATTTCTGCCCGCGGTGAAGGCGGGCGACAAGCGCATCATTTTGGTCGACGGCGAATTCGCGGGGGCCGTCAACCGCATCCCGGCCGAGGACGATCTGCGCTCCAACATGGTGCGCGGCGGCGCGGCGGCCGCTACGCAATTGACCGCGCGCGAGCGTCAGATATGCGAGCGGCTCGGGCCTGCGCTGCGCGAACGCGGGCTCATGTTCGTCGGCATCGACGTGATCGGCGACTTCATCACCGAGATCAACGTGACGTCGCCGACCGGCATCCGCGCGATCAAAAATCTTGGCGGACCGGATATCGCGAAACTGATCTGGGACAAGATCGAGAGGAAGCGGCAGTAGCGCCAATGCCAGTGAAACTTACCGTCGCCACCACCGATTACGATCACTTTCGCGATCTCCGCCTCGGCCTCGTTCGGGCGGAAGGTATCGAGACGACATGGCTCACCTTGGGCCATCACGAGATCTTCTCGCGCTTCACTTTCAATCGCGAGTGGCATGTCTCCGAGCTGTCGTTCGCCAAATTCACCGCACAGGTCACACGCGAGGATTCCGACCTCGTCGGCCTGCCGGTCTATGCCTCGCGGCTGTTTCGCTTCGCCTCGTTCTATGTGAACCGCAAGAAAGGCATCAAAACCGTGGCCGATTTGCGCGGAAAGCGCATCGGCGTGCCGGAATGGGCGCATACGGCAGCGGTCTACATGCGCGGCTGGCTTATGCACGAAGGCGGCGTCCCGCTCGACGCGATCGAATGGGTGCAGGCCGGCACCAACGAGGCCGGACGCATCGAGAAGGTGGAGTTGAGCCTGCCTGCGGGCGTTACGCTTCGCCGCGAATCCGAGAAGACGCTGAGCGGCATGATCGCGTCCGGCGAGCTCGATTGCGTGATCATCGCGCGCCCGCCCGACTGCTTTCGGCAAGGACACCCCGACGTGGTGCGGCTCTTTCCCGATTTCGAGGAGATCGAGCATCGCTACTACCGCGACACGCATGTCTATCCGATCATGCACATCATCGCGCTGCGCAAGGCGATCCTCGCCGACAATCCCTGGATCGCGCGCAATCTGCTGAATGCTTTCGAGGAGTCGAAGCGGCGCAGTCTCGAGCGCATTCTCGATCCGGCCGTGTCGCGCTATCCGGTGCCGTGGCTCGCCAACTATGCCCGCCGCACGAGCGAGATGTTCGGCGGCGATCCGTTTCCCTACGGCATCGAGCCGAACCGGCCGACGCTGGAGCTGTTCCTGCGCTATTGCCACGAGCAGGGGATCGCGCACCGCCTCGCGCGGCCGGAGGAGATTTTCCCGGCCGGCATCATGGCGTCCGTCAAAGTTTGACGATCACCCCGCCGCGCGCCAAGCGCGCGGCGGAGGATGCCCGGACGTCAGTGCGATTTTGCTTTGGGCGCGACGAGTTTCGCCGCTTCGTCGCGTATCTCGGGCGCGGTGATCTTTTTCAGATCGACCGGCGTTTTCAGATTGCCGGCCTTCACCAGCTCCTGCTGCATCCAGCCGAGCTTGGCGAGCGGAAGAGTCACCTCGGGATCGACCGCCTTGCGTTTGACCGTATCGTCATAGGCGAAGCCGGGACGCGGATCGTCGGGCTTGTCGCGGATCGCGGCGCGGGTGACGGCGATGGTCTCGTCCCGATGCGTAAGCGCGTAATGCAGCGCGTCCATCTCCGCCGCCACGAACGCGACCGCATCGTGATGCCGTGCGGTGATCGTCTTGCCGGTCATCGTGAGGCACAGCCGCACGTAATTCGGCAGCGCCGCGTGGCCCTCGACCAGCATTTTGATGTTCTTCGGCGCGACCGCCATGAATTCGGCGGCGACAATTCCCGCATCGGCCACGCCCGCGAGCACCGCCTTGTAGCGGTCGAGATCGCCGCCAAGGTTGGCGAAGCGGACCTCGGAGGCCGGCACCTTATTCTTCTCCAGGATCGCTCGGATCAACAGGTTCGGCAGCGAGCCGGGCGCGGCGACGGCGACTGTCTTTCCCTTCAGGTCGCTGACCTTGTTGATGCCCTCGCGCACCAGCAAGCCGTGCGGCACGCCCGGCCAATCGCAGCCGACGATCTTGAGGTCCGCGCCGTGCGCGCCGGCCAGGATGGCCGCGCCTGGACTGGATTCGATGCTGTCAACTTCTCCGGCGAGCAGCGCCTTATGCGCCGTGGCGCCGTTTTTCATTTTGATGATTTGGAGCTTCAGCCCGTGACGGGCGGCGAAATCGCGCTCGCCGACCATGAGGCTGAATCCGCCGTCGCCCTTCGGCTCGATCAAGCCATGCCGCCAGGGCTTCAACTCCTGCGCGGCGGCCGGAGCCGCCAAGGCCGCCGCAAAGGCTATCGCCACAACCGCATTCCGTACGCGCATCGTAATCCTCCCTCGTTTTTTCTTCTGCTCCAAAGCCGATCCTCAACGCCCTATTGGCCACGCCTGCGCGTGCACGGCCGGGACATAAAGGCGTTTACGCCCGTCTTCGACAAGCTATGCCCGGCCATGACCCCTCTTGGAATATTCACTTCGGCTTGTCGGCCCATTGCTGCAGCAGCGGAATGTTCTGCACCGGCTGCGCCTTCGGGATCGACTGCAGGTAGGCGTAGATGTCGGCGAGGTCGGCATCCGAAAGCACCGCTTCGCGGTAAGGCGGCATCGCGCGGTTGGTGGTTCGCACGAATGCCGACAACGTCTCGAACGGAAGGGGATCGGGCGCGAGGCGCGGGCCGGTGACCGCGCCCTGGCCCTGCGTGCCGTGGCACTCCCAGCAGCCCTTTTGCATGAACACGGCCTTGCCGTGCTCGGCGGAAGCGGCGTGCGCGGCGAGCGGCGCAGCGGCAACGAGAGCCGCAGTCGCAGCGGCAATTGTAAATTTATGCATGACGGGCCTCAGCGCGGTTGGGTGACGACATCGACCAGGGCCGGCTCGCCGGCCTTGACCACTTCCACCGCGCGCTTGAACGCCGGCGCGAGATCCTTCGGATCGGTGATCGGCCCGCTTGCCCAAAGTCCCATCGATTGCGCGAGCTTGGCGTAGCCGATGTCGGGCCCGGTGATCCGCGTACCGATCGGTCCATCGGTGAGCACGCGGTCACGCCGATCGGCCATGCGCTGCACGTGCATGACTTCCTGGTGGTAGCCGCGGTTGTTGTGCATCACATTGAGCAGCGGGATCTTGTGATGCGCTGAGGTCCACAACACACCGGGAGCGAACATCAGATCGCCGTCGCACTGGATGTTGACGGAGAAGCGTCCGTGCGGGCGGTTGGCGAGCGCCGCACCCACCGCCGCCGGCGCGCCGTAGCCGATGCCAAATCCGCCCGGCCCGCCGATGTGGTGGTAGTGTTTCTCCATCGGCCACAACCGGCTCGGCCATGAACTGACCATGCGATCGGAACCGACCAGCGACCAATCCTCGTCCTTGATCTGCGCCCACAACTCGGCGCTCATCCGCGCGGTACTGATCGGGCTCGCGTCCCACGCATAGCGCGCCGCTTCCAGTGTGCGCTTGCGCGTTTCGCCCCAGGCCTTGCGCATCGCGTCGCCGCGCTTCTCCATCGCGGCCTTCTTCGATGCGGGCAGCGCGATCTTGACCGCCTCGATCAACGCCGGGAGCGTCGCTTCGGCGTCGCCCGCGATCGAGAGATCGACCGGCTGGAAGCGCTGGAAGTCCTGATAATTGGATTTCAGATAGTAGTCGCCCGAGCTGATGCTGATCAGCTTGGTTCCAGGCTTCACGACCGACTCGCGAAGGTTCTCGCCATTGTCGATGTAGCGGTTCACCGTGCCCCAGAAGTCGGATAGTTCGAGCCCGAGCACGACGTCTGCCTGGCCGATCAGCGCTTTGCCCCGGCCGGTTTGGTGCAGATAGTGCGTGGTCGGGAAGTTGAGCCGACTGCGCCGGTCGATCACGGGCGCGTTCAACAATTCGGCAAGCTCGACAAGAAGCGGCATGCCGGCAGGCGTGCGCGCGCAGCGGTCCGCCACGAGGACCGGGTGTTCGGCGTTGACCAGCATCCGCGCGGCTTCGCGTACCGCATTGCTGTCGCCCTGCGGCGGCGACG
>Ga0134125_10004371_pt1 | contig 16174 bp, 15 predicted proteins | sample KB31751_FD_96464 | JGI IMG/M metagenome (GOLD analysis project Ga0134125, IMG submission 96464) | Terrestrial soil microbial communities with excess Nitrogen fertilizer from Kellogg Biological Station, Michigan, USA - KB3-175-1 | ecosystem: Environmental > Terrestrial > Soil > Unclassified ... | reverse complement strand
CGTCGGGTTGGCGGGAGAGGCGACGACGAGCCCGTCCAGGCCGGCCGCCGAGATCATCTCGACCGTCGGTTGGTACCGCGTTTCCGGACCGCAGGGCAGGTCGATCGTGGTGCAGCCCAGCGCCTGCAGGGCATTGCGGTAGGCGGGGTAGCCGGGGCGCGGCACGCCGACCCTGGCCCCGGCATCGAACGCCGCGAGGAAGGCCAGCGGGAAACCGCCCGACGACCCGGTGGTGACGAACACGGAAGCCGGGTCGACGTCGAGGCCGTACCTGTACCGATAGTGGCCGGCGATGGCCCGGCGCAGCTCGGGGATGCCCGGGCTTTCCGTGTAGCCGAGGATGTGCCGGTCCAGGGCATCCTTGGCTGCGGCCAGCACGGGCGCGGGGGCGGCCGTCGACGGTTGCCCGGCCGCCAAGTTGAACACCGGGGCACCGGAGTCGGCGCGGCGCGCCGCGTCCGCCCACACCCGCATGACGTGGAAGGGCGCGACCCCGGAGCGCGCGGACGGGTGCAGCCGACTCATGCGATGAGTCTCGTCCACGGCGACAGCGGGCGGCGGGGTCGGGTCAGGCGCGCTGACCGGCCCCGACCGACGGAACCACCGGGAGCGGCTGGGTGATCGGTGCGGTCCCGTTCGGGTCGGCCGCGGTGACGGGGGCCCGGGTGACGGGGGCGGCGGGCAGCGCCGGTTCGTGGGGGGCCACACCGTTCGTCGCCCACTGTCCGGGCCGGACCGGAACCGACCCCTCCTCGACCAGTTCCTCGGTCAACGACACGTAGTCGCTGCCCTGACCGAACCGCATTTTCTTGGTGTGCTCGAGGGTGTCCTCGATCAGCATCCGGTTGGTCCGGATCAGGTCGGCGGTGATACCGATGATCACCGACAGGAACGCCACGATCAGCGACACCGCACCGACCAGGATCGACTGCACGTGCTCGCCGTTGTCTCCGGTCAGCCGCAGGATCCCGAACCGGACGAAGAAGAACAGCCCGAACAGCCCGAACAGCATCGCGAAGAAGGTGAAGATCGCGTACGGCTTGTACATGATGTACGACCGGATGATCGCCCCAGCCGACTTCATCATGTGCTCGCGCATCGACTTGAACAGTCGGGATTCCCGGGTCTTCGGGTTGGTGCGGATCGGCACGCTGACGATCTTCAGCTTCTTGTTGCCGGCCTGGATGATTGTTTCCATGCAGTAGGAGAACCGGGTGATGGTGTTCAGCAGCATCAAGCTGTCCCGGGAGTAGGCCCGGAAACCGGACGCCGCATCCGGCAGCGTGGTCCCGGCGGCCTTGTTGACCACCCAGCTGCCGAATTGCTGCATCTTCTTCTTGAAGCCGGAGAAGTGCTCGATCTCGTGGGTCTGCCGGTCACCGATGGTGATCTCGGCCTCGCCGCGCAGGATCGGTGCGACCAGGTCGCCGATCCGCTCCTGCGGGTACTGGTTGTCGCCGTCGGTGTTCACCACGATGTCGGCACCGAGTTCCAGCGCCCGCTGGACGCCGTCGTGGAACGACCGGCCCAGTCCGCGATTGCGTGCGTGCCGCACGAAGTGGGTGACCCCGTACTGCTTGGCCACTTCGACCGTGCGGTCGGTGGAGCCGTCGTCGATGATGAGCACGATGATCTCGTCGATCCCCGGGATCTGCGTGGGGATGGAGGAGAGCACAAGCGGCAGGGTCTCCTCCTCGTTGAGGCACGGGACCTGGACGACCAGACGCACGATACGACCTCTTCATCTCGGTGCGGCCGAACGGGTGACGAAACGGTGGCCGCAGCAGCATTCGACGCCGTTTGGAGGGTACCGCGATCGGCCGCCCCGGTCGGTGCACCGAACCGCTGCCTCCAGCGCATCTTCGCTGGTCGGGGCCAACAACGGGAGGTTCCGCTTTGTTCCCGGCCCTTCGCCGTGGCGATCGGCGGTCGGATCCGGGATCAGCCGGTGGGGGCGCTCGGCACCGTGATCGACCCGGCCGCGGCGGCCGCCGCGATGTCGCTGCGGTGATGACCGCCGCGCATCGACACGCCGTCGACCAGCTGGTAGGCCCGCTCCCGCGCCTCGGCCAGCGACGCTCCGACCGCGGTCACCGACAACACCCGTCCGCCGGCCGACACAGTGCCGCCATCCGGACCGGCGGCGGTGCCGGCGTGCAGCACGCCGTCGACGTCGGCGCCGGTGATCAGGTCGCCGGTCACCGGGGCGCCCGGGTAGTTCTCGGCCGCGATGACCACGGTCACGGCCGCGCCGTCGGCCCAGCTCAGCGGCGCGACCGCGGCCAGTTCGCCGGCCGCGGCGGCGGCCAGCAGTCCGGCCAACGGCGTGTTCAGCAGCTCCAGGACGACCTGGGTCTCGGGGTCGCCGAACCGGCAGTTGAACTCGATCACCTTCGGGCCGTCGACGGTCAGCACCAGCCCGGCGTAGAGCAGACCGCGGAACGGTGCGCCGCGTGTGGCGAGCTCGGCCAGCACCGGATCCAGGATCGTCCGGCGCACCGTCTCCACCAGGTCATCGGGGGCCCAAGGCAGCGGCGCGTAGGCGCCCATGCCGCCGGTGTTCGGTCCGCTGTCGCCGTCCCCGACCCGCTTGAAGTCCTGGGCCGGAAGCAGCGGCAGGGCGACGCTGCCATCGCACAGGGCGAACAGGGACACCTCGGGGCCGGCCAGGAACTCCTCGACCAGCACCGGATGTCCGTCGCCGAACACCCTCTTGGCGTGGGCCGCCGCGACGGCGCGGTCCTCGGTCACCACCACGCCCTTGCCGGCGGCCAGCCCGTCGTCCTTGACCACGTACGGCGAACCGCACGCCTCCAGCGCAGGCTCGATCCCGTCGAGATCGCTGACCGCGACGGAAGCCGCAGTCGGCACCCCCGCGGACCGCATCACGTCCTTGGCGAACGCCTTGGACCCCTCGATCCGGGCGGCCGCGGCCGTCGGTCCGAACGCCGGTATCGCGCGGCCGTTCAGCTCGTCGACCGCGCCGTTGACCAGCGGCACCTCGGGGCCGATGACCACCAGGTCGACATCGAGGGCGTCGGCGAGGTCGGCGATCGCCGCGGAGTCACCGACCTCCACGGGGTGGGTCCGGGCCAACCGCGACGTGCCGGCATTGCCCGGAGCGACGTGCAGCTCGGTGACCGAGGGGTCGCGAGCCAGCGCACGCAGCAGCGCGTGCTCGCGGGCGCCGGAGCCGATGACGAGGATGCGCACGGTCACCGAGGGTACGGGGTGCTGCGGGTCGGTCGGCCCTGGGTTGTCGGAGGGCGGTGGGACAGTGTGTGACATGCCGGTCCTGGTCCCGTTCGACGACCATCTCGCCACGATCCGCGCTCAGGCAGAGTCGCTTGCCGTGGATGCGGCGGCCGCCGGGCCGGACGCACCGGTGCCGACCTGCCCGCGGTGGACCACCGCCGACCTGGTGCGGCACCAGGGCTCGGTGCACCGCTGGGCCGTCGCCCACGCCGAGGGGTTGACAGGAAATCGGCCCGAGCTGGTCGCCAAGGAAGCCGCTCGGGATGCGCCCGCCGGGTTCGGCGCCCGGCTCCGCTGGCTCGTCGACGGCGCCGCCACCCTGGTCGACGCGCTGGCGGCGGCCCCCCGCGACCTCAGGGCACTCCGTTTCCTCTCCGACGCGCCCCCGGCACGAGCCTTCTGGGCCCGGCGGCAGGCGCACGAGACGACGATCCACCGGGTGGACGCTGCCGCGGCCCGGCAGGGCCGGCCACTGAAACCGGACGACTTCGACCTCGATCCGGCACTCGCCGCGGACGGGCTCGACGAGTTGCTCACCGGGTTCCTGCCCCGTAACAGCAGCCGGTTACGCCGTCCCGCACCGGCGCGGTTGCTGGTCGCACCCACCGATCGACCGCAACGCTGGACCGTGCGGATCTCCATGGACGCGCCCGCCACCGTACGCACGGACACCCCTGAACCGGACGTCCTGCTGTCCGGCAGCGCCGCCGGTCTCTACCTGGGCCTGTGGAATCGTGGCGACGGTTTCACCGTCACCGGCGACGAGACGGTGACGCAGCTGTGGCGGGCGCAGGTCAGGGTGCGCTGGAGTTGACCGCGCCGGCAGCTGTCAGGCTGGGGTCATGGCAACCGAGTTGAGCCTCGCCGATCACCTCGAGGCGCTGGCGGCCGCCGCGACCGATCTGAGCGACGCGGCGGCCACCGCCGGTCTCAGCGCGACGGTGCCGACCTGCCCGGGCTGGCAGGTCCGCGATCTGGTCGCGCACGTGGGCGGTGTGCACCGCTGGGCCGTCGAGATCGTCTCGTCGGCCCATCCGCGCAATCTGCCCGACGCCGAACTCGTCGGGATCATGGCCGCCCCCGGCGACGACGAGCTGCTGGACTGGTTCACCGAGGGCGTGACAGCGCTGGGCACCGTCCTGGCCAATGCCCCGGCCGAGCTCACGGCGCTGGTGTTCCTGCGCTCCGCGCCGGCGCCGCGGGAGTTCTGGGCCCGTCGGCAGGCGCACGAGACCACCATTCACCGGGTCGACGCACTCGCCGCTGTGCACGGCCGACTGGTCACCGCTGCCGAGGCCGACGTCGATCACGACCTTGCCCTCGACGGCATCGACGAGTTGGTCACGGGTTTCATCACCCGCCGCTCGTCGGCCCTGCGCAGCGACCTCCCGCTGACCGTGGCGATCGCGCCGAACGACAGCGGCCGCGGTTGGACCGTCGCGGTGTCCCCCGAGCCGGCCGTGACCGTGCCCGGGGCCGATCCTGACGCCGATGTGCTGATCACCGGCTCCGCCGCCGGGATCTACCTGGGCCTGTGGAACCGCGGGGACGAGATCGCGGTGGACGGGGAGCCCGAGTTCCTCGGGGTCTGGCGCGACAAGGTGCGGATCAGCTGGCGCTGACCCGCACCTTGTCCGGTGCTCGATCCCCGTGGGGTCCGGATCAGCCGGCGCCGACCCGCACCTTGCCCGGTGCTCGATCCCCGTGGGGTCCGGATCAGCCGGCGCCGACCCGCACCTTGCCCGGTGCTCGATCCCTGTGGGGTCCGGATCAGCCGGCGCCGACCCGCACCTTGTCCGGTGCTCGATCCAACGGGTGCGGATGGACCCAACTGGTGCGGATGCCCCGACCAGGGGTCTCGACGGGCCGCGGCCTCAGGCCAGTACGTCGTGCAGCACGATCGTCTGGTCCCGGCCCGGCCCGACGCCGATGGCCGAGATGCGTGCCCCGGAGAGCTCTTCCAGCCTTCGTACATAGGCCTGCGCGTTCGCCGGCAACTCGTCGAACGTGCGGCACCCGGAGATGTCCTCGAACCAGCCCGGCATCTCCTCGTACACCGGCGTCGCGTGATGGAAGTCGGTCTGGGTGACCGGCATCTCGTCGAACTGCTCGCCGGCGACCTCGTAGCCGACGCAGATCGGCACGGTGTCCAGGCTGGACAGCACGTCCAGTTTGGTCAGGAAGTAATCGGTGATGCCGTTGACCCGGCTGGCGTACCGGGCGATCACCGCGTCGAACCAACCGCAGCGCCGGGCCCGTCCGGTGGTCACGCCGACCTCGCCACCGGTCTTGCGCAGGTACTCACCCCACTGGTCGAACAGCTCGGTGGGAAACGGACCCGAGCCCACTCTGGTGGTGTACGCCTTGAGGATGCCGACGACGGCATCGATGCGGGTCGGACCGATCCCCGAGCCGACCGCGGCGCCACCCGAGGTGGGGTTCGACGACGTGACGAACGGGTAGGTGCCGTGGTCGACGTCGAGCAGCGTGCCCTGCGATCCCTCGAGCAGGACGTGCTCGCCACGCTCGACCGCCCGGCCGAGCTCGAGCCTGGTGTCGGCGATCCGATGCCGGAAACCGAGGGCCTGCTCCAGAACCTCGTCGACGATCTGGCGCGGGTCGAGGGCCTTGCGGTTGTACACCTTGACCAGCAGCTGGTTCTTGATCTCCAGCGCGGCCTCGACCTTCTGGGTCAGGATCGACGGGTCGAGCAGGTCCTGGACGCGCACACCCATCCGGGCGACCTTGTCCTGATAGGCCGGCCCGATGCCGCGGCCGGTGGTGCCGATCTTGGCCTTGCCCAGGTAGCGCTCGGACACCCGGTCGATGGCCACGTGGTACGGCATGATCAGGTGCGCGTCGGCGGAGATGAGCAACCGGGTGGTGTCCACCCCCCGGCCCTCCAGCCCCGCCAGTTCCTCCAGCAGCACACCGGGATCGATCACCACTCCGTTGCCGATGACGTTGGTGACGCCCGGTGTGAGGATCCCCGACGGGATCAGGTGCAGCGCGAACGACTGGCCATCGGGCAGCACCACGGTGTGCCCGGCGTTGTTACCGCCCTGGTACCGCACCACCCATTGGACGCGCTCGCCGTAGAGGTCCGTCGCCTTGCCCTTGCCCTCGTCGCCCCACTGGGCGCCGATCAGGACCATCACCGACATGACACACTCCCGTTCGCTGGCTCACGTCCGCCTCACGGCTCCGCTGGCTCACGTCCGCCTCAGGGCTGGGCGCCGATCGAAGGGTAGTCGGTGATCTCCTATGCGGTGCTCGACTGTCGGCCCGTGCGCGCCGCCGCCCTGCCGGCCGGCGCGTCCGCCGCGCCGGTGCACCGGGTCGGCCCACGCCCGGGCAAGCAGATCGACCCGCTCCTGCACGGCCGGATCATGGTGCTCGGCGACGACGCGGACCTGGCCGCGGTTTGCGTGCGGCTGCTCCGTACCGACCGGTTCGCCGGCGTCGAGGTCGGCTACGCGCCCCGGTCACCCACGTCGGTGACCCGGTTGTGGTCACTGCCGACGGGAGAACCGGCCGCCGCCGCGATGCGGGAGGCCGAGGCAGTGCCGGTGCCGCTCGTTCGGGACGACGTGGGTGGCGTCCTGATGGGTCTGGGCACCGTGGCACCGGTACTCGGAACGGTGTACGTCGACGAGCACCGGGTGCTGTCCGGACCGGCCTCCTCGGTGCGGGTCCGACCGGATCCGACCCGCGGCCTGGCGGTGACCGTGACCGGCCGCCGCCGGCTCGGTGTCCTTCCAGGGCGATCAGTCACCACGCTGGGTCGGGCCGTCCAGATCGGCACCCATCACGCGCCGGCCACGGTGGTGCGCGACGGGGTGCCGTACCGCCGGCCGATGGAGACGTGGATCTTCTACAAGCACACCGAACCGCTGCTGCTGGTCGGAGCGCGGCCGTCAGGGCACCAGGTCGGAGGGTAGCTTCGGGTCGGCGTCGAGCAGGAACGCCCGGATCCGGGCCACCTCGTCGGTCTCGTCGAACGACGTGGCCGCATGTCCGAGCGATGACAGCGAACGGAGAAATCCCTGATTGGGCTCGTGCGCCCACGGCACCGGCCCGGCGCCCTTCCACCCGCTCCGGCGTAGCCGGTCGAGTCCGCGGTGATAGCCGGTGCGGGCGTACGCGTAGGCGGCGACGTCATCACCGCTGTCCATGGCCTGCTCGGCCAGCACAGCCCAAGCCAGGCTGGAGTCGGGATGGTCGCGGACGATCGCCCGGATGTCGCCGCCGGCCGCGATCGCAGCCGCGGCCGGGTCCTCGGGGAGTTGGACGGGGGCTGGGCCGAGCAGGTTTCCACCGGTCATGGTGGAAACGCTAGTCTCCGCCTTCCGCCGGTTGACTGCCCCGCTCGCCGTGCGCAGGAATACCCGCGCGATGACCGCCAACAACACCAGGTCCAGCAGCATCTGGACGCTCACCACGATCTGCGCCGCGTGACTCAGCGGGGTGATGTCGCCGTAACCGACGGTGCTCAGCGTGGTGATCGCGAAGTACAGCGCCGAGGTCTTGTCCAGCGGCTGGGAGAACGCCCCGGTAATCGCCTGGTCCATCGCGAGATACAGGGTCGCGAAGATGATCAGGAACACCCCGATGCTGAGCATGAGCCCCTGGGCCGCCTGCAGCACCGGGCGCGGCGATGCCCGCACCGCCGCGATCTGCCACCACAGGACCAGGCCGGTGACCAGCAGACCGGTGACCATCCTGAGCGCCCAGCTGCTGTCGATCGGATCCTGGATCGGGGCCACCCAATAGGCCAGCAACAGAACGGCGATGGTCACCGCAATGTGGGCGGCTACCCGCGAGGCATCGATCACGACGGCGCGCTGCGGCACGGCTGCTCCTCGGCCCTGGGATCGTTCGTGCCCACCTTTCCATCGCAGCCGACGGAATTTCGACCCATCGGCAGTCGTGTCGGAGTCGGACCCGGCTCAGCCGAACTGGGCGGCGAGTTGCGCGTCCACCGCCCGGTACTGCTCCGCTGCCTGCTGGACCGCATCGGCCAGGGCCCGGAGCACGAGCTGGCGGTCGTCGGCGGCCGCGTCCCACCGCGACTTGAGCGCCCGATACGCGGTCAGGGCGTCGGCGTCCATGTCCCCGGTTGCGGCCACCGTGGCGTCCAGGTCGGTCAGGTGTCCCTCGATCCGGCCCCAGGTGGCCAGCAGCCCGTCGTAGCCGGCCGCGAGGGCCGCGTAGCTGACCCGGATCTGGCTCACGAGGCCACCGCCGGCAGCCCACCCGCGATCGCCGATTCGGTCTCGTCGTAGCGCCGGCCCGCCCCGATCAGCGACTGGCCGTGACTGTCCAGCGCGTCCTTCAACGTCCTGGCCGTGACCAGATGATCGTCCAACATGGCGGCAAACCGGGGAGCCGCACTACTGGACTGCCAGCCGGCCCTGATCTCGTCGAGCACGCCTTGCATCGCGGCGATCTCACCAGCCAGGGCGGTCCCGACGTCGGTGACTCCGGTGCCGGCAGAGGTGATCCGCTCGGTGGTGATCGAGAAGCCTTCCACTTTCCCCCCTTGTCCCGCGGTCCGGCGGTACGCCGAACCCGTGGTTCCAGGCTGCTGCCCGCACCGCGCCCGGACCAGCGGGCCAGGGAGAATGTGGACAGCCGCGGGTGGTGTGGACAACTCGTCGTGGGCTCAGGCCGGGGCGAGAAACGCCCGGAGCGCTGCTACATACATCGCCTGATCGTCGACGCCGCAGACCTCACGGGCGGAGTGCATGGAAAGCATGGGCGCCCCGAAGTCCACCGTGGTGGCACCGATCGCGGCCGCAGTGAGAGGCCCGACGGTGGAGCCGCAGGGCAGGTCGGAGCGCATGACGAACCGTTGCATCGGCACGCCGGCCTGCGCGCAGGCCAGGGCGAAGATCCCGGCGCCGGCGGCGTCCGTGGCGTACCGAAGGTTGTTGTTGGTCTTGAGGACGGGTCCGCCGTTGATCGCGATCCGGTGCTGGGGTTCGTGGTATTCGGCGTAGTTCGGATGGGTCGCGTGCGCCATGTCGCCCGAGGCGACGACGGAAGCCGCAAGGGACCGCAGCAGATCGGTGCGGTCCCCGCCGGCGCCGAGCACGATGCGTTCCATGGTCGCGGACAGCAGGGTGGACGCCGCCCCCCGCGCCGACACGCTGCCCACCTCCTCGTGGTCGAACAGCACCACCAGCTGCCGATGGGCGGCGGCCCCGCTCTCGGCGGCGTCGATGAGCGCGCGGACCCCCGCGAAGCAGGTGGCCTGGTTGTCCAGCCGGGAACTGGCCAGCAGCGCCCGGTCCCGGCCGATCCGCCGGGCCGGGGTCAGGTCGAACGCCATCAGGTCCCAGGCCAGCACCTCGGACGCCGGTCGGTCCAGCCGTTCGGCCAGATAACCGGTCAGGTCACCAGGGCTGTCGCCGACCGCCCAGTGCGGCGCGAGGTGTTGCTGGGGATTGAGCACCAGGCCCTCGGTGTTGACCGTGCGGTTGAAGTGGATGGCCAACTGCGACACCCGCAGCAGGGGCTCGTCGATCCGCACGGGCAGCAGCTCGACCCCGTCCGCGGCCCGGACCGCCACCCGGCCGGCCAACCCGAGATCACGGTCGGTCCAGGTGGCCAGCAGCGGCCCTCCGTATACCTCGACGCCCAGCAACTGGAAGCCGGCCCTGGCCAGGTCCGGCTGCGGCTTGATCCGCAGCGTCGGGCTGTCGGTGTGCGCACCGATCACTCGGAAGGGTGCCGTCGGGGTGGCGCCGTCCGGGTTGTGCCAGGCGACCAGCGAGCCGTCGCGGACCAGGTAGTGGCGGCCCGGCCCACCGGGCCACTCATCCGTCTCGGTCAGCGCGGTGAAACCGGCGGTCTCGAGCAGCGCGGCGGCGCTGGCGCAGGCATGGAAGGGGGTCGGCGAGGCGTCCAGGAACGCCGCCAGCCCGTCGGCGACTGCGTCGACGTCCGGCGTGCGGTCGGCATCGTTCATGGCTGGGACTCTGCCACGGGCGGTGCGGGGAGAAGGCCCCGGTGGTCAGGTCAGGGCGAGCCGCGCAGCGTCGGCCGCGCAACCCCACGACAACGTCACCCCGTTGCCGGCGTGGCCGTAGTTGTGCACCACCCGGATCCCCTCGACGGGCTCGACCTCCACCCGCGGCGTCGGCCGGCCCGGGCGCAGCCCGACCTCGACGCCGATCACCGGAGAGTTGAGCAGGGCCGGGATCGCCGCTCGGGCCCGAGCCAGGATCGCGGCGGTGATCTCGGGATCCGGGGTCAGTCCGAACGTGCCGCGGCGCGCCACACCGCCGAGCACGACCCGGCGACCATGTGGCATCACCGACAGCCAATCGGTCGGCGCACCGCCCTCGTAGACGAACTCGTCGAGCGACGGACAGTCGACGATCACGTGCTGCCCGAGCACCGGCACCAGGTCCCGGTCACCGGCCAGGTCGGCGGCGCCGAGGCCGGCGCAGTTCACCACCACCTCGCCGTCGCCCGCGACCTCGGACCAGGCCGACACGGCCTGCCACCGGACCTCACCGCCCAGTGCCCGCACCCGGCCCATCAGCCAGGACAGGTAGACGGGCATGTCGACGAAGGGGAGTTCGGCGCGGAGCCCGGCCAGGAATCCGGCGGGCAGGTGCTCCGCAGTCAGGGGTGCGAAGCCGGGCACCTCGGCCGCCCAGGGCGGCAGCGCTGCACCGTAGCCGGAGGTGGTCAGCAGCCGGCCGCGGCGAACGGCAACACCGGCAGCCGGGTCGTCCGCGAGCTCGCGGAACTTGCGGTCGGACGCTGCTGACCAGGCCCGCTGCGCGTCGTCCTCGGCGGCGGCGACCGGTCCGATCATCGCGCCGGCCACGGCGGAGGTGGTCCCGATCGGGGCGCCGGCCGTGCGCACGGACACCGCTGCGCCCGCCTCGAGCAGGCACACGGCTGTGGTCAGCCCGGACACGCCCGCCCCGACCACGACGACGTCGACGGTCATCGGCCGTCGGTTCCGAACGGCTCAGCTGCCGCCCGCGTTGGCCAGCACGTTGAAGGCGAACCCACCGGCCACCGCGAAGATCACGATGAAGACGATGTCCACGAGGTTCACCGACGACCCCCCGGCCTCGGCCTCGTGATGTGCGTCGTCGTGCGCACCGCTGTGGCCGGCCTTGCTGCGGAAAGGCATGCGGCCCAGCATCGCGACCAGTGCGGTGACCGCGACTCCGGCCGCCATCACCAAACTGCTCACCACCATGGCGGTCTCCGTCCCTCGAGCCAGGGCCCCGGATCGAGCCCGCGGTCGAGCCTAACCAGTACGCTCGACGGTCGTGCCAGCCGGGTTGCGCGACCGCAGGGCAGCGGGCCCGACGCGACTCGCTGTGGCGAAGCGTGCCATCGTGGCAACCGTGGCCTGGCTGGCCGGCGCGCTGCTGGTCTGGCTGCAACTCCCGGCCGGCGCCTGGGACGTGTTCTGGGCCGAGGACGGCCGTACCTTCGTCGGCGCCTGGCTCCGCGATCCATCGGTCGGCCTGGTGTTCACCGACTACGCCGGCTACCTGCACGTGGTCCCTCGGTTGCTCACCCTGCTGGTGACGGCCCTGCTGCCGGTGTCGTGGTGGGCGGGCGGGGTGGCCTGGGTGGCCTGCCTGGCGGTGTCCGGGATCGCCCTGCTGACCTTCGTGCTCAGCCGTGACGTGGTGGCCGGCGATCCGGCCCGTGTCGGCCTTGCCCTCATCCCGCTGCTCATCCCCATGGCCCGGCTGGAGGCGATCGGGAATGTGGCCAACCTGCACTGGTACCTGTTCTATCTGATGCCGTGGTTGTTGCTGGCCGTTCCGCGAACGCGCGCCGGTGCCGTGGGCCTCGCCGTGGTCAGCGCGGCCGCCGTGCTCACCGAACCGCAGTGTCTGCTCTTCCTGCCGCTCGTGGTGTTCGTCCTGTTGCGCGATCGCCGCTGGGCCCATCGGGATCGCCGATGGGCGGTCCCGGTCGGCTGGGCGGTGGGCGGCGTCGGGCAGGTGCTGACCATGTTGACCCACGGCCAGCGGCATGCGGACCTGGCCGACACCTGGTCGGCCGTGCTGGGCTACGCGGCGAACGCCGCCGGGACCACCGTGCTGCCGTCGGGTGGTCGCCTGGCCGAGGTGGTGTCCCACCTGGGCTGGTGGCCGTTGCTACTGCTGACCGGCTCGGTGGTGGCGCTGGCCGGCCTGGCATGGGCGTGGGGCAGGTACGAGATCCGGGTGGCTGTGGTGACCGTCGCGCTCGGATCGATGGCGACGTGGGCTGCGTCGTACTTCTTGAACGATCACGCCGACTACCTCTACGGGACCGAGGGCGGTAGGCCTCTGGTGCCGCTGGTTCGCTGGGGGACCGCCGCCGCGATGTTGCTCGCGGCGATCGTTCCGCTGGCCGCGGATGTGCTGCTCGGGCTGGGCGGGCGGTACCGCGTGGCCGGCTGGATCGTCCTGATCGGGCTGATCGTCGTCATGCTCTTCTGGTTCCGCCGGGCAGATTCCAACCGCAGCGGCGCCGACTGGCAGACCGGGCTGGATGACGCCCGTCAAGCCTGCACCGTGCACCCGGGTCGACCGGTGAGCATCGCGACTGCACCCGAGGGCTGGACGGTGCGGATGGCGTGCGCCGACCTGGATTGAAACCGGGCCGCAGGTCGGACCAGCGGCGGGGATACGGAGAGGCCCGGTGCGGCGTGCACCGGGCCTCTCGGGCACCGTCCCCCACGGGCGTCGTGGCGGGCGGGCGTCGGCTGGTTCATCGTTTCCGGCGATGTCCCTGGTCGTTCCGTCGCCTGCCCGGCCCCGTTTGTTACAGCCAGCTGTGCTTCGGCCTCCAGTTAACCCGAATGGGTGAAGTGGGACCGCGCTGAGCTCAGCCCTTCGCCCTTCCCTGCCAGGCCGCCCTCCAGGTGTTCGGACCTATCAATCCCGAGGTCGGTAAGTGGTTGCGCTTCTGCAGGTCCAGCACGGCCGCCTTGGTCGACGGGCCGTAGTAACCGGTGCCGGTGAGTCCGTAGCCGCGCGATCCGAGCTGCCGTTGGAAGCACTGGAGCTCGCGATAGGTGTGGCCGTACCGGAACGCGCTCGTCGAGGTGAACTTGGGTGCCTTGGACTTGCCCACGCTGCACGACGCGTTCGTGGCCGGGACGTAGGTCGAGCCGGACGACGAGTTCGACGCGGACGACGTCGAGCCCTTCTTGTATTTGGTGTTCCAGGCGGCCGCCCAGGTCTTCGGCCCGATGTAACCCACCACGTTCAAGCCGGCCTTGCGCTGCAGCGCGAGCACGGCGACCTTCGTCTTCTCGCCGAAGTAGCCCGTGCCGGTCAGGCCGTAGCCCATCTTGCCCATCTGCTTCTGCCAAGCCGCCAGCTTCGTCGAGTAGTCGCCCTCGTGGAACTGCTTGCCGGGGTACGCGACCTTGGCCGTGCTGGAGACGCTGCCCGCACTGCCGCTGCCGCTCGAGCTGCTGCCGGAACCACCGGATGAACTGCCGCTCGAACTGCGGGTCGGCTTCACCCCCGATCCGCCGTCCTTGTCCTCCTGCAACCCGACGAGGGCGGCGCACACCCACGGGGCCCAGCCGCGCATCCGGTACAGGTACAGCGCGCGGAAGTCCTGTTCCGCGCGCGAGGCTCGATCCGGCCGTCCGCTGCCACCGACGCCGGTCCAGGTGGACTGATCGAACTGGTAGGCGCCGTAGTAGCCGTTGCCCGTGTTGATCGAGTAGTTGCCACCCGATTCACATTGGCGCAGCGCCGCCCAGTCCGCGGAAGACGGATCAGCGGCCGCCGTGCCCGGCGTGAGGAACACGGCGGAGGTGGCCCCGACGAGCAGGGTGGTGACAATACCCAGCAGCTTGCGCACCGGGGTTCCTCTCCCTGGTCGCGCATCGGAGGCGGTCGGGCACCGTGCGTGACGGTGCCCGCGCGGGCGGCGCCCCTTCCCCTTGGCGGGCGTCTCCCGTTCCTCGCCCCCGCCCGACCGGGTATTGCTCGCGGATCACCGTTGCCGGGGTGACAGGGGCGGGGGAGCCCGAGACCACCGGCCGGCCACCCGCTGTGCAGGCAGCCGCGCTCACGGTAGATCACCAGTCACATAAGTCACAAGACTCCCAGCAAACTCATTATTCACAGCAGCACCGTGCGTCCCGGGGCGACACGCCGACGAACGTCACAAATCACATCGGTGTCATTTGCCCGCACCGCCGAAGCGAACTCGACAATTCAGCTCGGCCGCCGAATCCGCGAAAGCAGAAGGTGATGGCGCGCGGACATCCACAGGTCATACCGTCAGCGCTGTGCGAGCGTGGCGGTCACCCATGGCTGGATCCGAGGAATGACGCGCCGCGGCTGGGTCCTGTTCATCGCCCTGAGTGTGATTTGGGGTGTGCCCTACCTGATGATCCGGGTGGCCGTGACCGACCTGAGTCCGGTCGTGGTGGCCGGTGGTCGCACCACCCTCGGCGCCCTGTTGTTGTTGCCCCTCGCCTTGTTTCGCCGAGAACTGGGTCCGGCCTTTCGGCGCTGGCGGGTGTTGCTGGTGTACACGGCGGTGGAGATCGTAGGGCCCTGGCTGCTGCTGGGGATGGCCGAGACCAGGCTCAACTCGTCGACCACCGGGCTGTTGATCGCCGTGGTCCCGCTGATCGCAGCCGTGCTGGTGACCGCGCTCGGGGACGATCGGCTCGACCGGCGCCGCATCGTCGGACTGTTGATCGGGTTCGCCGGGGTGGCCGCCCTGGTCGGGCTGGACATCCGGGTGGACGACCTGCTCTCGGCCGGATTCGTCTTCCTGGCCGCAATCGGCTACGCGATCGGCCCGATCCTCATCAACCGGCGGCTCGCCGACCTGCCCGCGATCGGCGTGGTCACCGCGTCGCTGATCGTGGCGTCGGTGGTGTACCTGCCGTTCGTCATCTGGAGGTTCCCCGACAGCATCCCGGCGGACGCCGCCTGGTCGATGATCGGACTCGGGGTCATCTGCACGACGGTGGCATTCCTGGTGTTCTTCGCGCTGATCGCCGAGGCCGGCCCGGCGCGGGCGACGGTGATCACCTACATCAACCCGGCGGTGGCCATCCTGCTCGGTGTGCTGGTGCTGAACGAACCGTTCACCGTCGGCACCGCGATCGGCTTCCCGCTGGTCATCCTCGGCTCGATCCTGGCCACCGCGCGGTCGAGGTCGAGGCCGGCCGCGGCCGCATCCGCCGTACCGGTCCCGACTTCGGGGCTGAGCCCGGGACCGGCCGAGCGGTCAGGCGGTGGGTGAGGTGCCGGCCGAGCCCAACTGTCGGCAAGCCTCGATGATCCGGTCGGCCATGCCGGACTCACCCAGCTTCAGATAGGCGCGAGGGTCGTAGGCCTTCTTGTTGCCGACCTCGCCGTCGATCTTGAGCACGCCGTCGTAGTTCGTGAAGAAGTGCCCGACCAGCGGGCGGGTGAACGCGTACTGGGTGTCGGTGTCGATGTTCATCTTGACCACGCCGTAGGACACCGCCTCGGCGATCTCCTCGGCGGTCGAGCCGGATCCGCCGTGGAAGACCAGCTCGAACGGCTTCGCCCCCGCGTCCAGCCCGAGCCTGGCCACCAGCGCGTCCTGCCCCTCGCGCAGCACAGCGGGGCGCAATTTGACGTTGCCCGGCTTGTAGACGCCGTGCACGTTGCCGAACGTCGCCGCGACGATGTAGTTGCCCTCGGGTGCGCCGAGCGCATCGACGGTGGCGACGAAGTCGCCGGGGGCGGTGTACATCTTCTCGCTCGCCTCGCCGACGACCCCGTCCTCCTCGCCGCCGACCACCCCGATCTCGATCTCCAGGATGATGTTGGCCGCCTTGCACAGCGGCAAGAGTTCCTGGGCGATCGAAAGGTTCTCGTCCAGCGGAACCGCCGAGCCGTCCCACATGTGCGACTGGAACAGCGGGTTCCCGCCG
>Ga0134125_10004370_pt1 | contig 16177 bp, 13 predicted proteins | sample KB31751_FD_96464 | JGI IMG/M metagenome (GOLD analysis project Ga0134125, IMG submission 96464) | Terrestrial soil microbial communities with excess Nitrogen fertilizer from Kellogg Biological Station, Michigan, USA - KB3-175-1 | ecosystem: Environmental > Terrestrial > Soil > Unclassified ... | reverse complement strand
GTGATCGGTGCATTGATGGCGAAGGTGAAGCCGCGTTATCTTCTCGTGTGCGGAATTTTGCTGGGAAGCTTCGCCATGTTCCGGCTGTCACACTTGAATATGAATGTGGGCTACTGGAATTTCTTCTGGGCGCTCATCTGGCAGGGTATCGGAATGGGATGCATTTTCATTCCGCTCACGACTATTACCAACGATCCAATCCCGGTCGAGCGCATGGGTAATGCGACGAGCTTGTTCAATCTCATGCGCAACATCGGCGCCAGCATTGGAATTTCGATGGTCACAACAATTCAGACTCGCCATTCGCAGATACACGTGAACAATCTCACTTCCCACGTGACGCCCAGCAATCTTCAGGCGCAAGGACTGGTAAATGGGATGACGGGTGCGTTCACATCTCAGGCGGGAGTCGATCCGGCGACGGCGCATCGGATGGCGAGCGGAATGCTTGAAAACATCATTCGTCAACAAGCCGCCATCATGAGTTTCAACGATGTCTTCTGGCTGCTCGGACTTATCTTTCTGCTGATGCTACCGCTGATACTTCTGCTCCGTCCGCCGAAGAAGAAGGGCGGCGGCGTGATGATGCACTAGCGGTACACTTGTCATTCCGAACGCTTGGTCTGGGCGTGAGGAATCCCTACGGACTTCTAGAACGCTCTCTTCTTGTATGAAAGTTAGTAGGGATTCCTCACTCCGGCTCACGCGAACGACACGCGTGAGGCCTGCGTTCGGAATGACAGAAAGAAGGCCTACCAGCGCGGCCCGCGTCCGCCGCGGTCACGATCGCGGTCGCCGCCGCCTCCGCGATTGCCTCCGCGCCCGCCGCCACCGCCAGGACGTCCACCGCCAAACGAGCGACCACCGCCACCGCGCGAATCTCCACGCTCGGTGCGCGGACGCGCTTCGTTCACTGTGAGGGAGCGGCCGCCCAGATCGGTTCCGTTGAGCGCGGTGATCGCTGCATTAGCCTGCGTGCCATCGGCCATTTCGACAAAGCCAAATCCGCGCAAACGTCCGCTGAATTGATCGCGGATTAAATTTACTTCGCCTACGGTTCCATATTTTCCAAACGCCTGTCTTAAGTCGTCTTCGGTAGCGCTGAAGGGCAGATTGCCAACGTAGATGTTCAAGGCTTAGAGGTCCTTTCGAAGATCTCGGCTTACAAATTCATCAGGAGCCGGTACAACACCAAACCCAGGCGGGAGCGCTCGCGAAGCAGGTTTTCTGTCGGCAGGCAACGGCATAGAGCTTGGACGCTCTAACTCTACTCCTATGTCAGTTTTCGTGCTACTCGGAAGCAGCTACGGAGGCCCAGCGCGGAAGCCAGTCGGCTGGGAGATGGCCAGACCAGCCTGTATGAGGCTGGGGCGCACGGTTTGTAGAGCCGCAGCCGCAAAGAACGCGGCTGCCCACACGGCATCGACGGTGGTTCCGTCTGTCCCTTCCATCGGTAATCTTGCCCAATCCACGGTCCCGGGCTACGCTGCGCCGAGTGAGCGATCCGACTCTAACTCGCGAGACCATCTACGACGGTCCTGAAATCACGCGCCCAGTGAGCGTGGTGATTGACCCTGCTTCCGATGATCTCGTGCAGGTCGAACGCGACATCGACGGTTTCGTCGTTCATGTCTTCGCGAGAATTGCAGCGGCATTTCTGATTTCCGCATTCTTCGCCAGCTATTCGGATCGGCTCACGGACAATGTCGCACTGTCCGTCAGCGGTCAGGCGTTGGTTCTCCTGATCGGAGGCATGCTGGCGCTTGCTGTAGTGGTCTCGCGTAAAGTTGCGGATTTGCCAATCAGCGTGGCGACTGCGACGCTCATCGGATACGCCGCCCTGCAAGGCATCCTGTTTGGACTGACATTTCGAACTGCCTACGGATGCTCGTTTGCACCCGGATATCTCAGCATCGCTGCCATTTTTGGGTTGCTGTGCCTTTTTGGAACCTGGTCCAATCGAGACCTGACCGGGTTCGCGCCATTGTTCGCCGGATCACTCGCGGCGTTTGCGATCGCGCTCTGCTCGATTTACATGTGGGACCAGAAGCCCGTCGCAGCATTGGCTACCTGCGTACAGTGCTGGCTGACGCTCGCCCTCGTTGGATATCACCGCGATTTTCTCCGCGATCTGCCTTCGAGTTTCGAGAATGATCCGAAGTGGCAGAAGGCCGCCGTCATCGGTGCCCTGCAGATCTACCTCGACGTCGTGATCATTCTCATCATCATCATGCAGGCGCGCTGGCTGTCGGAGCTCGCCGAAGACCAGAAGCGCGAGCGCAGACGCTCCTTGCTGTAGGCCTAAAGTCTCAGGAACTTTTCTTCCCGATTCAATCCCGAACTGCGGTATAACTGTCCCGCTACAGCCGAACAATTTGGCTTTTCGCCTTTGGCGTTCGTTGCCAGAGCTGTCCAAGGAGGACCATGAGTTCCGCTTCTCTTTCCCCTGTCGCCACGGTGCCGGCCCAGGAGCCCGCCCTCTCCGAACCACAGCGGTTGATGAACGTGTTTGTTGCGCCGCAAAGCACATTTGCAGATCTTCGCCGCAAAGCGAGCTGGTGGGTGCCGTTTGTTCTGAGCTGCATCTTCGCCTACGGCTTGATCTTCACCGTTGACAAACAAGTTGGCTTTGAGCGGGTCACAGAAAACCAGATCAAGCTCAATCCGAAAGCTTCGGAGCGTCTGGATCAGCTTTCACCTGACCAGCGCGCGCGCCAGATGGACATTTCGGTGAAGGTCACCAAAGCGATCTCGTATGCCTTTCCGGTACTCGTGCTGATTGTGAACATCATCATTGCCGCGGTGCTGATGGCGACCTTCAATTTCGGCCTCGGCACCGAGATCAAGTTCGGTCAGTCGCTGGCGATCGTGATGTATGCGGGATTGATAGGCATCGTCAAATCGGTGCTTGCGATGATCACGTTGTTTGCGGGTAGTAATCTCGACAGCTTCAATTTCAGCAACCCGGTCGGCACCAATGCGGCGTACTACATGTCAGTCACGGACACGCCCGCGTGGCTCTATCGCGCAGCCAGCTGGTTCGACGTGATTACGATCTGGCTGTTTGTGCTGATCGGCATCGGCTTCGCGGTTGTAGGACGGAAGAAGATCTCGTCCGGTATCGGCGTCATGGCAGGATGGTTTGTCGTCATGGTGCTGCTGAGTGCCGGATGGGCCGCTTTGTTCGCATAGCCGGCGCTGTGATTTCATTGAGAGGCACGACTCCGAGTCGTGCCTTTTCCAATAGGTTCATGCGCCTCATTGCAGCAGTATCCGTTTCCTCCTCAAGTTCGAATCTCGCGCCTTCGTTCCGACCATGAGGGCACACCACTAGTACATGCCCACTTGCAAGTGCGGTTATACTGATTTTGTACTCAGCCGATCATCTCTGATGGGCTGTATTCGCGAGGCCGGTAGCATCCGCCTCTGACGGATGTCCGGAGACCTGGAGGGTCGTCTTCAGCAGTACGGGTGACCTGGTGCGGACCGCAACTGAGGTCCGACTCGACAATCCGCGACTTCCACTTTTAATGAGAGCGACACGCCCCTTGCTGTGCGCAATGCGTGCCGCCCTCGATAGCCTCGCTGTCGTCCTGCTTCCTTCGAATTGCCGCGTATGCGACCAGCCTCTCATTCGACTTGCGCGAATTCCGGTTTGCGATTCCTGTATCGGCTCGGTTGAGCGCGCTCACGTAAGGGCCTGTTCCATTTGCGGAGAGGCTCTCGATTTGGGTTCTCCCGAGGCGCAGCCGATTTGTCCGCTGTGCCGGCGTGCGCATCCTGAGTTTGATTTCGCCGTTTCGTTCGGCGCGTACGACGGTGCGTTGCGCAAGCTCATTCATCTGCTCAAGTACGAGCAACTCCGGCCGGCAGCAAACATCCTCGGCGCGAAACTGGCGCAGGCAATCGCAGAACCGTCATTTGCAGGCGCCGACCCGGTGCTCCTGATTCCAGTGCCGCTGCATCGAATCAAGCAGCAGTTGCGCGGGTTTAACCAGTCGGAATTGATCGCGCGCAACGCGGCGCGTCTTCTGGATAGGGATCGCTTCACAGTTCACGGGAAGATTTTGCAGCGGGTCCGTCCGACGGTTTCCCAGACCGGGCTAACCCGCCATCAGCGTCGCGAGAACGTGCGAGGCGCTTTCGTGGTCGCAGAGCCTGACCAGCTTCGCGATCGTACGGTAGTGCTGATCGATGATGTCTACACCACGGGCACAACGCTCAACGAATGCGCTCGCGTGTTGCGCAAAGCAGGAGCGCGCGAGGTCGTGGTCGCGACAGTTGCCAGGGTTTATCGGTCGCAGGTCGAGATGAAGATCGTCGGCGTAACAGCATATGCCGCGTCTTCGCAAGTACGGGAGGAGCAAGCCGCCGCGCAGGCGCTTGCGGGATAACGGGTCATGTCGAGACACAATCCACTGTCGCATCGTCACGCCGGCCATCATGCACAGCCAGCGCATCCCGGCTCTCCTGCTGTGCTCGCGACTCACGTTGTGCCCAGCGACAATGGACGCCTGCCCATGCAGTCGCCGGTGCTCGTCCTGAATGCCTCGTATGAGCCAATCAACATTTGCGCCGCGCGACGAGCGCTTGTTCTTGTACTAAAGGGAGTTGCGATCACCGAAGAGGAGAACGGACACTTTCTGCATTCGGCGCGACTGGCAATGCGCTTGCCCTCGGTCATCCGCTTATTGGAGTATCGCCGTATTCCGCACCAGACCCGCGCTCTCTCGCGGAAAAACATTCTTCTTCGCGACCGCAATACCTGCCAGTACTGCGGCGTGGTGCTCTCGTCCGCCGAGCTCACGCTCGATCACGTGATTCCACGCTCACGCGGGGGTGTGTCAACCTGGGAGAATCTTGTAGCCTGCTGCCATCCCTGCAATCACCGTAAAGGCAACCACCTGCTGGGCGAAATCAACATGCGTTTGATGCGCGAGCCGCGCGCCTTCAGCCTGCACACCAGCCGCCACATCATGCGCATGATCGGCCGCTCCGACCAGAAGTGGCGCAAGTACCTCTTCTACTAGAGGAGATCCCACACACTAACGGATGAAGATGCGCGGCCGCTTGGCCTTTTCAGTCGTCGAATATCAGTCTCGGCGCTGTGGTCTTGGTCCGAAATTAAAGACAATTTCAAAAAAACCTGACGCAGATTGCGCGGATGGGACGCGGATTAACGCAGAACTTTCTTGCGTAGTGATCGTTACAAGTGCAGAGTTTGGCGTTTGATTAGGATCGAAAAAGAAGAGCAGCAAAAGCATATTCATGAAGCCGGTAAGGAGCTCTATCCCTATCTATCCTTCCGCGTTAATCCGCGTCTCATCCGCGCAATCCGCGTCGGGTTTTCAGATTCGACGCTATAGTTACGACCGGGGCGTATCCTGAGCGCATGAGTTCGTCTCGTCCGGCACGCGATCGCGAATTGGTGCAAAGAGTTGATTCTGCCCTTGCTGACGTTACGCGAAAGGCAGGGAAGTGGCTCGCATGCCGTCCTGGATGTACGCATTGTTGCGTAGGCGCGTTCGCGATCAGCGTTCTGGATGCAGCGCGGCTGCGAGATGGCTTTGAGGCGCTCCAGCAAAGAGACCGCGCGCGAGCAGAACGCGTAGGGGCTCGTGCTCGCGCGTATGTGGCGCGCACTGCCTCTGAATTCCCCGGTGATCCTCAAATGGGAATCCTGGGCGACGATGAAGATGCACAAGAGGCGTTCACTCAGTTCGCCAACGACGAACCATGTCCCGCGCTCGATCCAGATACAGGCACTTGCGATTTGTATGAATATCGGCCGATGACTTGCCGCGTGTTCGGGCCTCCGGTGCGCAACGAAGGTGGCGGATTGGGAATTTGCGAGCTGTGCTTTCGCGGAGCTACTCATGAACAGATCGCAGCCTGCGAAATGACGCCCGATCCCGATAACCTCGAACAATCCATTCTCGACGAGATGCCCTCTAACTCCGAGAACACGATCGTCGCCTTCGTCCTGGCGAAATAACGCTAATGCCACTTCAGCTGCTGCAGGTAGGCGAACCCGTGCTGCGCGAGAGAGTGCGTGAGCTATCGCGGGAAGAAATTCTCTCCGACCGGATTCAAGGACTGATTGCGCTAATGCACGAGACACTGCGCGATGCGCCCGGCGTAGGTCTCGCCGCTCCGCAAATTGGAGAAGGCATTCAGCTCGCGATCATCGAAGATCTCGCTGAATATTCACGCGACCTTCCGCCGGAGGAGGTCGCTGTGCGGGAACGAACTCCGGTGCCCTTCCATGTCATCATCAATCCCCGAATCGTCTCGTACGGCGAGCAGAAGGTCGAGTTTTTCGAGGGCTGCCTCAGTCTCGCCGGATTCATGGGGCTGGTGGCGCGTTCGCGTGAGGTCGTGGTCGAATGTCTCGATGAGCAGGCAAAGCCGCGCACGATTCGCGCTTCTGGTTGGTATGCGCGCATCCTGCAGCACGAGATCGATCACCTGAACGGCACCATTTACATTGACCGCATGGATACGCGCACGTTCGCTTCCGTCGAGAACTACAAGCGATACCACGGCGCGCCAACTCGAGCATCTTCCGACTGAGTTGGACCAGATCCACTGACCTTCAATTCGCCGGAGTAATAGTGAGTGGATCGCCTGTCTGATGATCCTGGATTTGGAATTTCAGGAAATCGTGGATGGCCGCAACCGCCTGCGGATTTCGGCTTGAAACCTTTACGCTGGCGCCATTCGGCGTGTCTTCCACGTCGTATCGGATATCTTTGCACAGCTTTTTCATTGTCGGCACGCCGGGCAGCGTCTGGGCGTGGATCAGCATAGGCGCGTTGAAATTCCCGTTATGAAACATCTGTGCAATGTGCTCCAGGTGGGTACGGATCTCTTCGCGGCTGGTTGCATCCGACGGATCGGTTGCGAGCGCCTCGATTGTGCCCCCATCCGGAGTGAGCCGGAAATGGTGAATGGTCTTTTCATGCGAGAAGCCCATCACCTGATCGCCGCGCTGGACTACTCCTTCGTGGTGCGGATCAGGAGTTTGCTGAGCAAGGGCATATAAGCTCAGCGCGGCGGCGAAAGCTACGCAAGGAATGCTTTTCATGCTGCTTTGGACGTGCTCATCCAGGTTGGGTAAGCGCGCAGGGACTAATGGCCGAGGGTTTCAAGAATATCGTGCATCGAGACCAATCCCACGAGGTGCCTGGGATCGGCTCGGTGCATGACGGCGAGGAACGGCCAGTGGTGCGCGTGGCGTAGCGCGACCTCCAGGCGATTGTCGGGATAAATGGGCGGCATTCTTGTTTCAGGAAGACTGTGGGCCAGCGTTCGCGTGCCATCACCTTTCCTGACAAGATCCTGCAGAGCTGATGCGTCGATGCTCGACCAGCCAAACGGCGGATCGTGAACCAGAACTTGTTTCGCCCCGCTTTTCTGTGCGGCCGCCAACGCGTCTTCGATGATGTTCTGTGATTCCAAAATGGGAACGTCCACAGGATGCATGGCATCTTCGATGCGCACCACCCGCTCTTCGCGTTCCTCTTCCATTGAGGGCAAATCGAGGCCGTCCTGGCGGCTGAGCAGATCGAAGATTCCCACCGGCTGCAAGCTTCGAGAAATTAGATAGGCAATGGTATTAGCGAGAATCACCGGCACAATGATCGAGTAGTTCCCGCTTACTTCAAGCACCATGAACACCGAGGTCATCGGCACACGCAGGAATCCAGCGAAGAGCACGCCCATGCCTACCAGCGCGTAGGTTCCGATTGAACCTGTAACCAGATGAGGGAAGAGGAGCCGCTCGACTCCGCCGACAGCCCCGCCGAGCATGGCTCCGATGAAGAGCGTTGGCGCAAACATTCCACCCGGCGTGCCGCTGGTGAATGAAAGAACAGTCGTAAGAATCTTCAGGCCGGCGAGGATTCCCAGGACCTGCCACGTGAACTGATTGTGCATGGCCCGATCGATGAACTCATAACCTGCACCCATCACCTCGGGACGTCCTGCCCAACCAATAGCTCCGATGATGAGCCCGGCGATGGCAGGCTGCAGGAATTGCGTCCAACGGGGCAGTGCCTTCATGCGCGGACGCAGAATCTCAATCGCCTTGCTGAAGACAATCGAGGCAAACGCTCCCACGATGCCCAAGGCGGCATAGGCGAGCAGTTCCGACGGAGCCGTGAATTGCACGGCGGGAATACGGAAAAGCGGCTGGGAACCGAGAAAGTATCGCGTTACCACGACGCTCGAAATCGCCGAGAGCACTACCGCGCCGAAAATACCTGCGCTCCATCGTCCGATGACTTCTTCGATCACGAAAAGAATCGCGGAGATCGGCGAGTTGAAAGCCGCGGAAAGTCCGGCGGCGGCTCCGATCGGGGCGATCAGCCGCAGACGCTCGCGCGTAAGTCGCAGCCTTCTGCCCAGCGCCGATGCGATCGAAGCGCCGATTTGCAGCGACGGATCTTCGGGTCCGAGAGATTGGCCCGACCCAATGGCAATTCCGGAGCAGATGAATTTTCCGATCGCGGTCCGGAATGGAATATATCCATCGAAGATGTACAGCGCCGACTTTGTCTGATTGACTCCACTGCCGCGGACCTTCGGAAAGAGAAAAATCACGAGCACCGCGACCAGCAATCCGGTCGCGGCCGGCGCAAGCAGAATGCGCGGATACGGCGGAGAAAGCGACGGTCCAAGCAGGGTAATCCGCACGTATTCAATGGCAATGCGGAAGCAGACCACCGCCAGACCGGAGAATATGCCGATGAAGATTGCCAGAAGCAGGAAGAAGCGCTCTCCCTGCACGCGTTCCCGTTTGGGGAAGAGTTCTCCCGAGTCTGGTGCGGTTACGGCAGCTGCGGGGACGTTCATTACTGCAAGTCCTCCGCGTTCTGGTAAATGCGCAGCATCGCCTGATCCTCGGCGCTAGGCAGCCCGCAGGGATCCTGTTGCTCGACGGTGGTGACCAGGCTGGCGACCGGAGGCAGGAGCTGTACCAGGTCGGCTCCGGTGCGTGCGCGTCGAATCTGGCTGTCAAGATACACCCAACGAGCACGTGCCATCTGGAGCGGATTCATGCCGATCGTATTCAGATCGATATTTTGAGCTTCAGCGCATTGCCGCAGCCGATGGTCCGCCACATCCATGGCGAGGAGCAACCGTTGACGGCGTTCCTTCGTATCGATACGGCTCTCGAATGGATTCGAGTCGATGACAAGCGTCACCAATTGAATGAGCTGCTCAGTCGCGGCGTCGTCATGGATTTCGTCAGCACCTTTGAAATATTCAAGCGCATCGCGGAATCTGCCCATGTGAAATGCCGCGCGTCCCGCTCCCAGCAACGCAGTGATGTCGCGTCGATTTGCACGGACCGCAACGCGATAGAAATCGAGCGCGCTGCGATCGTCGCCAATGCGGCTGAAAGCCTGCGCCACCCAAAGTTGAGCGTTGCCATTCTTCGGCATCTCCGCCGTGTAGGTTAAGAGTTCGCCGCGCGCTTGGGTTTTCAGGTCTTTCGATATCAGGAAATTAATGAACTCCTGGCGGACCTGTTGCCGCTTCGTAACCGGATCGTCTTCCCATGCGCCATAGATGGCGCCATTGAAGTACCGAATCGCGCTCTCCGGCTCATTTTCCTTTTCGGCTAAACGCGCCAGTTGCAGATTCACCGGGCCGCTTCCCGGCTGATCGTCAAGAAGGTTCAGAAAATACGATTTGGCCTCTGCCAGACGATTTGATGCCTCCAGCGCCTCCGCAAGCGTGAACAGGTATTGAGAGTTGTCGTGCGAATAAACCAGTGCGGTTCGCAATTCGCCGATTGCTTCGGCCGGACGATCAGCATTAAGGGAGTCTCTTCCTTTGTCGAATGAGGATGAGCTCAGTTGCTGGCGGCGCTGAACATATAGACGATTTACGCTGAAGGTAAGAGCAAAGAAGACAACCGCCATTAGCGACAGCCAGACGACATAGATCGGCCGCCGATAAGCATGGATTCGCGCGCGTCCTGCGCGAACGCGCGCAGTCCACCAGGACTGTCGGGGAGTGCTCATTTAATACTGTTTACAAAATAGCATCTGAGCGAGGTCTCGGCTGTCGAGTTGTGCGAGGCCGCTGCTATCGAAAGTGCACCATCTGAGGATTAGGCGAGTGATTCAGGGCATTTAGCTCTGTATATCGATTGCACCTTCGTCGTTGCCAACGCGAGGCCGTTTTTTCGTCTGGACCGTCTAAAGACTGTCATCCTGAAGCGCTTCTTTTGCGCGAAGGATCTCCCGCGATGTATCAGACTTAATTGCCACGCGTACGGCTCCTTGGCCAGGACTCGTCGATCGATAATTTGATTCGACGCGCGATGGTTTGATCAGCCTCTTTCATCGATTGTCTCGGAACCAGATGTTCACGTTCCCAACTCTCGCTGAGATCTTGCCAGCGCGGGTTGATCGACTCCATCAGTGCAATCTTCTTTTTGCGGTAACGCCCTTCAATTGTTTCTCACGCCCAATCGCTGCCTGGATGTAGTCATAACGTTCGTAATAAACCAAGCGGTGACAGCGATACTTTTTGGAACAGCCTCCGAACGTACCGGCTTTGTGCTGACGAACGCGCGTTTGCAGGTCGCTGGTTACTCCGATATAAAGCACGCCGGAGCGGCTCGCCATGATGTAGACGGAATAGAGGTGTTCGCGCATTTCGGCGCAATATTTTAGAGCATGGGCCGAAGAGCCTTACCGGCAGCGACTAAGTTTGAAACATCGCGGGAGATCCTTCGCGCAAAAGAAGCGCTTCAGGATGACAGGTCGATAAGATGGCAGATTCTAAAAGGTATCGATGAGAGCTTCGCCAATAATCAAGCCAATATCCGAAATTCCAGCCCCACACAGTAGAATTCTCCCAGCCTTGCGACGTAATAAAAACCGCAGCCCGCTGCTGCGGAGGAGAATCTACTGTTGTTCAGGAACCGATGATCCCCAAACCAGTCGTCTTCCGCAAATTCTTTTTCAGTCTCATTCTCATCAGTGTTGTCGCTGCTTCTTCGCGCCTGGGAGCAGAGATGCCGACTCTCTCGCAGGATCAGGGCTTCGTCGCTCTGCAACAGGAATTGCAACGCCTGCGCACGACTGCGCGATTGATGCACACCACCGCGCATCCCGACGACGAAGATGGCGGCATGCTTACGCTCGAATCGCGCGGCAAAGGGGCTACCGCACTGCTTTGTACACTCACGCGCGGCCAGGGCGGCCAGAACAAGTCTGGTGACGCATTCTCCGACGAACTTGGTGTGCTGCGTACTCTGGAGCTACTGGCGGCGGATGAGTACTACGGGGTTGAGCAACGCTTCACGCGCGTGGCTGACTTCGGCTTTTCTAAAACCCCAGAAGAAACATTCGAGAAATGGGGAGGACACGACATTGCGCTGGGCGACATGGTTCGTGTGATTCGCACCTTCCGCCCCGATGTTCTCGTCGCACGCTTCAGTGGCACACCGCGCGATGGGCACGCTCATCACCAGGCCTCTTCGATTGTGACTCAAGAAGCATTCAAGGCTGCGGGCGATCCCAGTCGCTTTCCCGAACAGATCAAAGAAGGTCTTTTGCCCTGGCAACCGAAGAAGCTCTACATCGGGCATTTCGGCTCGACCGAAGACTCGAACGTGAAGTTCGACATTGGGACCTACTCGCCGCTGCTCGGCATGTCGTATACGCAATTCGCGGTGGAGGGGCTGGCGCACCAGACCTCTCAAGGCACCGGCGGCTTCCGTGTGTCTCCCGGACATCGCTACACGTACTACACGCGTGTCGATTCCACGCTCCCAAAACAGGAATTGAAGAGCGAAGAATCGGATTTCTTCGATGGCATCGACATTTCGCTTCCCGGGCTAGCCTCCAGGCTTGGTGCTGACGAGAGCAAAGTTCCGTTTTTGCGGCCTGCTCTCGAACAGATGACGAAAGATGTGGACCAGGCCACTCAGGCAGCCAAGCCGACCAATCCCTCCGAGGCCGGAGCGCCGCTGATTGAAGGTCTGAAGGTCACGCGCGATCTGATCAAGCAGGTCGATGGATCCTCGCTTTCGGCACCCGAAAAGCTGGAGTTGCTGACGAACCTTCACACCAAGGAAGCGCAATTCGAACGAGCGGCGGATCTCGCAATGGGCGTGCTGCTCGACGTATCCGTCGATCCTCCCGAAAGCGGGCAGGGCGGTTTCTTCCGGCTTGAACAAACTTTTCAGACCGCGGTGCCGGGGCAGACATTTACGCTTACCGCACGCTTTTATGATCGCGGAACACAAGAGGTAGATCTGGAGCAGGTCGCGCTCGACATGCCGCAGGGCTTCAAATCGGAGATCGTAAAGAGCGATCTCAAGCCGCTGCACTCCGGTGATATGGCGTCGGTGCAGTTTCGCGTGACCGTTCCCGAAAACGCGCAATATACGAAGCCATACTGGGGACGCAAGAATGCATACAAGGAAAGCATCGACACGATCAGCGTGCCTGCGTATGAGACTTTGCCGCTGCCACCGTGGCCTTTTCAGGCGCATGCCGATTACAAGATCGCGCAAGGCGAAGGCGTTGCTCATGCGATCGTGATGGCAAAGTTCATCGATCCGCTTACCGGCCAAGGGCAGCATGAGCTTGCGGTCGCGCCGGCGCTTTCCGTTGAATTCGACACTCCCTCGCAGCTGGTTCGTATCGATTCCGGAAAACCATTTTCTGTGGGCGTGCGCGTGCGCAGCCAACTCACCACCGCCGCGGACGCAACGCTCCGATTCAATCCGCCGCAGGGCTGGACTGTTTCGCCCTCCAGCAGTCGAGTGCATTTGGAGCACGAAGGTGATGTCGCTGAACTGCAGTTCTCCGTACAGCCCAAACTCGATCGCGAGCAACACTATGATTTCAACGCAATCGCCGACTACAAAGGCAGGCAGCTGAATGAAGGCTTTGATGTCGTCACGCGCGGCGATCTCGACCGCTTTTACTACTACCATCCAGCCACACTCGACGTAAGCGCCGTGCGTGTGAACCTGCCGGCTGGGTTGCGTGTGGGATACGTGATGGGAGCAGGCGACGAGATACCCGCGGCGCTCAAGCAGCTCGGCATCGACGTGCAGGTGATCTCGCCGGCGAACCTGGCGAATATCGATTTATCCCGCTTCCACACCATTGTTATGGGGATTCGTGCTTACGACGTGAGCACTGACGTGCGCGTAAATAATCCCAGGCTGCTCGACTTTGTTCAGCAGGGAGGAACGCTGATCGTTCAGTACAGCTCAGGTACAGGAGCGTTCAATGCCGGACACTACACGCCGTATCCCGTAACTGCCAGCAATGCGCGCGTGAGCGTGGAGGAAGCGCCGGTAGAAATTCTCGATCCGCAGAGTCCCATTTTGAATTATCCCAACAAGATCAGCGCGCATGACTTTGAGGGTTGGGTGCAGGAGCGCGGGCTTTACTTCATGAGTAACTGGGACGATCACTTCCATCCGCTGCTTGCGTCCAATGATCCGGGAGAACAACCGCAAAAAGGCGGCCTGCTGGTTGCCCAATATGGGAAAGGAACTTATATCTACAGCGGCTACGCCTTTTTCCGCCAGCTTCCTGCAGGCGTACCTGGTGCAATCCGCCTATTCGTAAACCTGTTGAGCGCTGGAACACAACATTGAACACGGAGGACACGGAGGTCACAGAGGTAGTTCGATTTTGGCGATGCAACATGGATTCGTTTAAACGAATGAAATGAATCATCCTTCGTTCCTCCGTGCCCTTCGTGTTCAATCGCCTTTCTGCCTTTCCCATGAAGATGGCCGCTAAATCTGAACAGGGGCTGCTGCGCGGAATTGGGCTGCGCGAGGGTATCTCGCTCAACGTGATCGAGATGATCGGCGTTGGGCCGTTCATCACGATTCCCCTCATCATTCATGCGAGCGGCGGTCCCCAGTCGATGCTCGGCTGGATTCTCGGCGCGCTGCTCGCCATATGCGACGGCATGGTTTGGGCGGAGCTTGGTGCGGCGCTTCCCCGCGCCGGCGGATCCTATGAGTACCTGAAAGAAGTCTATGGGCCGCGGCGGTTGGGCCGACTGCTGTCCTTCTTATACGTCTGGCAGCTCATGATGAGCGCGCCGCTTTCAGCGGCGTCGGGCTGCGTCGGGATTGCGCAGTACGGGGCATACATCTTTCCTTCTCTGCAGACCGTGATCGCTTCGCATAAGTTCCAATTTGGTTCTGGACGATTGGCCCCATTGGGCGCCGAAGTTGCGCTCACTCACGGTACGTTGATTGCGATTGCCGCTTGCGTCGTGGCAATCATTCTGGCGTTTCGCCGCGTGGACATTGCGGGAAAAATTTCCAACTGGCTGCTGGTCGGGGTGCTTGGAACCATCGCTTGGGTGATCTGGACGGGCATCGCTCACTTCAACTCGGCCCGTGCCTTCGACTTCCCGGCCGGTGCTTTCAATCTGAACCACGGCTTCTTTCTCGGACTCGGCTCGGCGATGTTGATTGCGACTTACGACTACTGGGGCTACTACAACATCTGCTATCTCGGCGCAGAGGTGCGCGATCCAGGCAAAACCATTCCCCGGGCGATCCTGTTCGCGATTGTGATCGTCGCCGCGATCTACGTCGTGATGAACGTCAGCATTCTTGGCGTGGTCCCGTGGCGAGAACTCGATCAGTCGGCAGTTACCGAGTCGCGCTTTTACGTGATCTCGACCATGATGCAACGCGTCTATGGGACTCGCGCGGGGCAAATCGCCGCTGTGCTGATCATCTGGACTGCCTTCGCGTCGGTATTCTCCGTTTTGCTGGGCGTCTCGCGGATTCCCTATGCCGCTGCGATGGATGGAAACTTCTTTTCCGCCTTCGGAAAACTCAATCTGCGGGGGCGATTCCCCTCAACCGCTCTCCTCTGCATGGGCGCGCTCACATGTGCGCTGTCGATGTTCCGCCTGGCCGACCTCGTCGCCGCGTTGGTGGTGATCCGCATCATGATGCAGTTTGTGCTGCAGGCCGTTGGCGTAATGATCTTCCGCAACACGCAGCCCGAGCACGAACGCCCATTTCGCATGTGGCTTTATCCCATTCCGGCGCTGCTGGCGCTCGCCGGCTTTCTGTACATCCTGATTTCGCGCAAGAACTTCGAGCGCGAAGTGATCTTCGCTACAGTTCTGGTTGTGATCGGAACGGCCGCATATTTGCTGCGTGCACGAGGCCGTGGTGAATGGCCGTTCGCGGCATCGGAGCTCGCCCGCTAGTCCCAGGGTGGTATGCTTTTCGGTTCTAATTTCATCTCAGGAGATGCAACCGTGAGACTCAAAAACATCGCAGTTGTTGCGACTACCTTTTGTATGTCATGCGCGCTGAGCTTCGCCCAGTCCGGCGGATCGAGTTCCAGCTCGACACAGGCATCCACGGCGGCTCCGACTATTGCCTCTATCCTCAATGGTCAGCTCAGAGGCATCGAAGGAGAGATCATGGGAGCCGCTGAGGCAGTGCCGGAGGACAAGTTTGATTTTTCTCCCGGCACCGCCAATATTCCTGGAGATTTCAAGACTCCTGAGCCGGTCCGCACGATGAGCGAGCAGTTCAAACACATCGGCGATGCGTTGGAATCGTACAGTTCGAGAATCATGGGTGAAAAGCCTCCGTCGACTTCTGGCGAGAACGGGCCGAAGAACATCAAAACCAAGCAGGAAGTGATCGACTATCTGAAGGGAGCATTCGCGAAGGCGCACAGCGCGATCGACATGATCACCGCGCAGAATGCGACGGAAGAACTCGGCACAGGCAGTCGGAAACCGACGCGTCTGAGCCTCGCGGTTCAGATGATTGGCCATAGCAACAATCACTACGGGCAGATCATCGAGTATCTCCGCATGAATGGAATCGTGCCTACCGAGAGCCGCCCGCGAAAGTAGCGATCAGCTTCATGGCATTACCCGATCGAGGCGGTAGCCAGCTTCCGCCTCGATATTTAGTAAGTAAGGAATTGCTTGCATTGGCAGCAGCTCACATCTGCGCTTCCCATTGATAGCTAACTGTGGTCGCTCACGCCCGTCTTAAATAGGGAACATTCGCGGACGCGTCTGCGTAAAATCGCAGTAGCATCGCTCGGGTTATTCCTTCCGTTACACAGAACTTGAGGTCCAGATGTTGGAATTGAGCCAAAAAGCGGCGGGAATCGCGCAGTCGGAGATT
>Ga0134125_10004369_pt1 | contig 16179 bp, 14 predicted proteins | sample KB31751_FD_96464 | JGI IMG/M metagenome (GOLD analysis project Ga0134125, IMG submission 96464) | Terrestrial soil microbial communities with excess Nitrogen fertilizer from Kellogg Biological Station, Michigan, USA - KB3-175-1 | ecosystem: Environmental > Terrestrial > Soil > Unclassified ... | reverse complement strand
TGTCCCTACGGGGACGGTAGTTACGGACAAAAATTTGAAAAAGCGCTATTGGACCGTTTTCAATCCTAATGCTTTCAGGTTAAGCCGAATTCCCGCCCGGGTTTTGCTTGATCTAACGCGCAAGTGCTTCGGGCATTCGTAGCTGCTCACAAAAGGCAGGTGGAAGTCGTCAGGGCGCCCATCTCAGTGCCAGCCCAATGGTCAGGCTGGCGAGCAGGAAATATGTACCTGTCGATCATCACCACTATTCGTGGACTGCTGAATTTGCATCCTCCACTGAGAGGATGGATTCTGGTGGACGATATCGATAGCAAGTAATGTCGAAAGTCCCCGCGCTATATCGGCCTCCGATGCGCGGCTTTGAAGTCCTGCGGCCGCTGAATGCAAGCAGAAATGGCGAGGATATTGGCCAGGGAAGGTAATTTCTGGCGCTATGCAACCCTGCGTTTTACGACTAAAAACGTCTAATGCCTGCAAAAGGGGTTGCTGGTCTGGCCGGGAGTCCGTAGGACGACCTCCCACAGACGATCAGCGAGGGCTGCTGTGGTTGATTTGGTGACAGGGGGAGCGGGCTTCATCGGAAGTCATCTTGTCGATCGGCTGATCGACGAGGGTCGCCATGTTCGCGTTCTCGACAATTTCGTTGTCGGCAGGCGCAGCAATTTGCAGCAGCACGACGGCAATCCGCGACTTGAGATTGTCGAGGCCGACATTGCCGATACGCGCGCCGTCGATGCGGCGTGCACGGACGCCGAACGCGTTTTCCATCTTGCAGCGCGCGCCGACATTGTTCCGTCGATTCAGCAGCCGGAAGATTATTTTCGCGCCAACGTCGATGGCACGTTCGCGGTGCTCGAAGCCGTGCGCCGCCACGGCGCCAAGCGGCTGGTCTATGTGGCGTCCTCTTCGTGTTATGGCGTTCCGGCAACCTATCCGACGCCTGAAACGGCTCCCCCTGATTGCCGCTATCCTTACGCCCTCACCAAGTACCTCGGCGAGCAGATGGTCATGCACTGGGCGCAGGTGTACCGGCTGCCGGCCGTCTCCGTTCGCTTCTTCAACGTCTATGGTCCGCGCGCACGCACAAGCGGAACCTATGGCGCTGTATTCGGAGTTTTCCTCGCGCAGTTATTGGCAGGGGAGCCATTGACCATCGTTGGGGACGGCGAGCAGACGCGCGATTTCACCTTTGTCAGGGATGTTGTCGATGCGTTGCTCACCGTCGCCGCGAGCGATAAAATTGGCGAGATTTACAATGTCGGCAGTGGTAAGCCAGTAAGTGTGAATGAGCTGGTCCGTTTGCTCGGGTCGCCACCTTCGGTAAATATCCCGAAGCGTCCCGGCGAGCCGGATTGCACCTGGGCCGACATTTCAAAAATCCGGAAGGAGCTTGGCTGGGAACCGAAAGTCAGTTTCGCTGACGGCGTGCGCGTGATGCGGGATAATATAGACTACTGGCGCGACGCCCCGGTCTGGACAGCATCGCGGATTGCCGAGGCAACAAGCGACTGGTTTCGTTTTCTGGGCAAGGATATGAACATTAAAGGGGCCGGGACTTGGAATCCAACGTCACAAAACTGAACCGTCAAGCGATTCCGGCTGTGAGTGGGCCGCGCGACAAAGTGCGGACGCTGGATGAGGTTGCGCGGGTTACCGAGCAGGCGCGCGCAAACGGCAAGGTTGTCGTTCAGGCGCACGGCACGTTCGATCTTCTTCACCTCGGCCATATTCGTCATCTGGAAGCCGCGCGCAAGCTCGGCGACGTTCTCGTCGTCACCGTTACGGCGGACCGCTACGTCAACAAGGGACCGGGCCGCCCGGTGTTCAACGCCGAAATGCGCGCCGAGATGCTGGCGACGCTGGAATATGTCGACTGGGTTGCGATCAATGATGCCCCCGACGCGGTGAACACGCTCGAGAAAATCCGGCCCAGCATCTATATCAAGGGGCAGGACTACCAGAACCCGCAGGGCGATGTCACAGGCAAGATCACGATCGAACGCGACGCGGTTGAAGCGCACGGTGGCCGAATTCATTTCACCGACGAAGTGACGTACAGCTCGACGGAACTGATCAACCGCCACCTCAATGTCTTTGAACCGCATATCCGCGAGCATCTCGATGCTTTGCGCCAGGATGGCGGTCTCGATGAATTTCTGGAGTTGATCGACCGCGTCCGCGATTACCGCGTGCTCGTGGTCGGCGATGCCATCATCGACGAATACCAATACGTCTTGCCGATGCACAAGACTCCAAAGGAAAACATGATCGCGACCCGCTACCAGGACCGCGAATTGTTCGCCGGAGGCGTGTTTGCAGCGGCCAATCATGTTGCCTCGTTCTGCAAGCATGTCGATATCGTCACTTGTCTCGGCGAGATCGACAGCCATGAGGGCCTGATCCGCCAGAGCCTTCGTCCGAATGTGGGATTGCGCAGTTTCACGCGCGCCGGGGCGCCAACGACGCTCAAGCGCCGGTTTGTCGACCCGTCCTATATGCGCAAGCTGTTCGAAGTGTATTTCATGAATGACGAGGCGCTGACAGGGGACGTCCAGTCAGAAGTGGACCGCGCCATCGCCGAGATGGCGCCGGAATATGACGTCGTTATCGCAGCCGATTTTGGCCATGGCATCATTGCAAAATCCTCGATCGATGCATTGACCAGGAATTCGCGGTTTCTGGCGGTCAACACGCAGAGCAACAGCGCGAATCTGGGCTTCAATCTGATCACCAGATATGAGCGTGCCGACTACATCTGTATCGATCTGCCGGAAGCCCGTCTTGCGGTGAGTGACCGGCTGTCAGTTGCCGGCGACATTGCGCGTCGGCTGATCGAGGATATGGTCGACTGTTCGAAGATCATCGTGACGCAGGGCAAGCACGGTTGTGTGACCCTTGAGCGCGGCGGTGTTGTTCATACAATCCCCGCATTTGCCAAAAACGTAGTCGACACCGTCGGCGCGGGCGACGCCTTCCTGGCAATATCCGCACCGTTGGTGGCGGCGGGCGGGGCGATGCATCAGGTCGGCTTCATCGGTAATGTTGTCGGTGCTCTCAAGGTCGAAATTATCGGCCACCGCCGCTCGATCGAGAAATCAGCATTGATCAAGGCAATTACCGGCCTGTTGAAGTAAACGAGTAAAGCCGCATGCTTGACAAGACAACGACAGATTTCCGCAGTGGGCTGGACAGCTATTTCAGTACGCTCGCGGACCTGCTCAAAAGCGCCGAAGCGACGGACGGCGCGAAGCGCAAAATAGCGCTGGGTGAGGGCTGCGAATGGTTTTGCCGGGCGGCGCATGAAACGCACAACTCCGGCAACAAGATCATGTTTGTCGGCAATGGCGGCAGCGCCGGGATTTGCAGCCACCTTGCCGTCGATTTCTCGAAAAACGGGGGACTGCGGGCGATGGCGTTCAATGACCCCTCGGCCCTGACCTGCCTTGGCAACGATCTCGGCTACGAGAACGTTTTTGCAAAGCAGATCGAGTTCCACGGCCGTGCCGGCGATCTGCTGGTGGCGATCAGCAGCTCTGGCCGTTCACCCAATATCCTCAAGGCCGTCAAAGCGGCGCGAGCGGCCACTTGCAGGGTCGTCACCTTTTCAGGCTTTACCGAAGACAACGATTTGCGTTCGGCCGGCGACGTCAATTTTTTTGTGCAATCGAAAGAATATGGATTTGTGGAGGTGGCCCATTTGGCCCTTTGCCACGCCGTGCTTGATATCGACATGGGCTGGGGCAAAAAAGCCTAGTGCTGGCTAACGAACGGAAAAGTGGAATGGCGAAACGTTTCAAAAGAGTGCTGGTCACGGGTGGCGCGGGTTATGTCGGCTCCAGCCTGGTCCCCAAGCTGCTGGCGGCGGGCTACGAAGTCTCGGTTCTTGATCTTTATATTTACGGCGCTGTGTTCGCCGATCTGGCTTTAAATCCGAAGCTGATCGAGGTCAAAGGCGATTTGCGCAATCCCTCCGACGTGCAGCGCGCACTTTCCGGCTGCGATGCGGTCGTCCATCTCGCCTGCATCTCCAATGATCCGTCCTTCGACCTCAACCCCGATCTTGGCCGCTCGATCAACTACGACTGCTTCCGCCCATTGGTGAAAGCGTCAAAGGATGCCGGCGTCAGGCGGTTCATCTATGCGTCGTCGTCTTCGGTCTACGGTATCAAGAACGACGTCAACGTGACCGAGGACCTGCCGCTCGAGCCTCTCACCGACTACTCGAAATACAAGGCAATGTGCGAAGAGGTTCTCGAGCAGGAGCGCGCGCCAGGATTCGTAGCCGTCACACTGCGGCCGGCGACCGTGTGCGGATATGCTCCGCGGCTGCGTCTTGACCTCACGGTCAACATTCTAACCAGCCACGCAATCAACAATGGCCGCATCACGGTGTTCGGTGGTGAGCAGCTGCGGCCGAACCTTCATGTCGAAGATATGACCGACCTTTATCTTCAGTTGCTGGAAGCGCCGGATGAGACGATCAACGGCAAAACATGGAACGCCGGCTATCACAATTTAAAGGTGCGGGAAATCGCCGATATGGTCCGCAATGAAGTCGGCAAGAACGTCGATATCGTCGTCACGCCGTCGGACGACCATCGCTCGTATCATGTGTCGTCAGAAAAGATCAAAAGGGATCTCGGGTTCAGCGCCCAGCGCACGGTTTCGGATGCCATTGTCGATCTCACGCAGGCATTCAATGCCGGCAAGGTGCCGAATGCGATGACGGATGATCGCTACTACAACATCAAGCGCATGCAGGCTGTGAAGCTGCGATGACCGGCGCGCAAGGGCCCACTTCGGTGGCTGCCCCCCGGGAGCGGGGCCCCGAAGCAGGCGACAGCAATCGCGGCGGGCCCAAGGCAATCCAGCTCCTGGTGCCGGTGTGGGGTACGCCTTTCATTTCACAGTTCCTCCGGGTCAGCCTGCCAACGTTGCTGGCGCCGGGCAACCTGCCGGCGCTGGCGAAATCGCTGCCTTGCAAGCTTGTTTTTCTGACAAGTTCGGATGATGCGGCTGATCTGCGCGATCACGCAGCCGTCCATTTTCTGCGCAGTGTCTGCGACGTCGAAATCAGGACCATCGACGATCTTATTACCGGCGACAACTATTCGACCACTATTACACTTGCCTATGCGCGTGCCGTGCGCGCTGCCGGCGACGCGATGCTCGACACCTGTTTTTTCTTCATGATATCCGACTACATCATGGCCGACGGATCGCTGGCCAATGTGCTGGCGAAGATGAAAGCCGGATACAGCGGCGTCGTTGCCGGCAATTTCCAGGTTGTCGAAGAAAGCGCGCAGGAATCCTTCTTCAAGGCCTTTGACTCCGGTCGGCCGCAAATGGTTGTCCATGCGCGCAAGTTGATGCGTTGGGCACTGGATCATCTGCATCCGATGACGCTGGCCAACATGGTCAATTTTACGCTCTCTCACAGCGTCCATTCGAACCGGCTGTTCTGGCGCGTTGACGAGAACACGCTGATCGGCCGGTTCTATCTGATGCACATGGTCTGCATCCGGCCGGAACTCAAGGAGTTCGTGGTCGGGTCATCGTGCGATTATTCCTTCATTCCGGAAATGTGTCCGTCGGGCAAGGTCTACGCAATGACGGACTCTGACGATTATCTCGTCGTCGAGATGCAGAAGCGCGGCCATGAACGAAATTTTGTGCGTTTGGGTGCGGTGAATCAGCCGATCCTCACGGAAAGTCTTGCCGAATGGGCTACGGCGACCCATCGCAAGAATGCCCATTCTGCGGTCGTCTTCCACGCCGCAGATTTGTCGCCGGTCTTGGACAAGGTCGTCGCGGAGTCGGGCGCCTACATCGACGAGATCGAACGTTTGCTGCCCAAACCTCCGCCGCATCGCAATCACCCCTACTGGATGGGAGCGATGGCTGCCTATGAGTGGGCTGTCGCGCAACGGCAGAACGCTGCTCGGCCGCGGACCGCGGCCGACATGCTGCAGTCGCGCGCGACAGGCTTTAACTGGTGGCTTTATCGGTTCCGCAACGCTGTCTTCGGCCGTCCTCCCCAGGTCAAGTCATGGCATCCGCGCTGGCCCGACTACCGGATGTTCATGGCTCTCGCGCAACGTCATTTTTCCGGCAACGCCGGGTCATTGCTGATCATTTCCAACGCGCCGGCCGCATTTGGCAACTTCCTGAGCGATGTATCGCAGTCGGTCGTTTCGCTCGATCTGAGCCGATTCCTCACGCTCAATCGCGAGCAATTCAAACCTTTGATGGGATCATTTGAGGGGTGCCTGCTGGTGCTGGGAGATGCGCACATCAATCGCGCGCGCGACCTGATCCGCAGGATCAAAGTTCTTTTACCCCGCGACAGAACCCTTCTGGTATTCGCGATCAATGGGCAAGGTGCCGAACTCGGACCGTGGTTCAGTGGCGACATGCTTCACGACGTCGGCCAGTTTTTCGACCACGATATGCCGATTGAGGAAGTCGTCTTCGTTCCGGCCGGTCTGGTGCCGTGGATTGCGCTGCGAGGAATGCAGAATGCCTTCGCGCTGGTCCAGAAAAACTGGCTCTGGATGTCAGTTGAAAGTTTGATCGTCGGCGTTCTGACGATCGTCAGTTTTCTCTGCAATCTGGGAAGACGCACTTCGAGCGATCCGCCGTACAACCAATCCTGTTCCAGCGTGGGGCTGGTGATGCGCAAGACGGGTGCTCGCTCGCTCGAACTCGAGATCATTGAAGAAAAGCAGCTCTATCTTCCGGCGCAGCGCTTTCTTTGGGATTGGGCGCGTCCAGCGGACGAGGACTATGCGAAGCCGCCCGAAGAGGTTGCGGTAAAGAGATGAGTGCGGGGTTACGCATCGGGGTCGATTTCGACAACACGATCATCACCTACGATGATGTGTTTCTCTCGACCGCACGCGAGCGGGGCCTTGTCGGTGCTGATTTTGCCGGGCGCAAGCAGGCGATCCGCGATACCATTCGGTTGCTGCCGGATGGCGAGCTGTCATGGCAAAAATTGCAGGGTCAGGTCTACGGGAAAGGCCTCGCTCAGGCGTCAATGTTCGAAGGCGTTGACGCCTTTCTCCGCCGCTGCATGTTCAACAAGGTGCCGGTGGTGATCGTCAGCCACAAGACCGAATTCGGCCACCACGACCCCGACCGCGTCAATCTGCGCGATGCGGCGCGCGACTGGATGACCGCGCACGGGTTCTTTCACCCCAACGGGTTTGGCATCGCTCCCGATGCGGTTTATTTCGAGGCGACACGGCAGGACAAGCTCGCGCGCATTAGGCAGCTTGGATGCACCCACTTTATCGACGATCTTGAGGAAGTCCTTTCTGATCCGGCTTTCCCACCGGGTGTCGAGCGCATTCTTTTCACCGAGGGGAGACCAGCGTCGGCGCCTTATATTGTTTGTCCGACGTGGCGGCACATTGAAGAGCAGGTCTTCCGTGCACACAGATGACACTGGTTTCACCCAAGCGCGAGACGTCGTTGATGCGCTTATCGGCGCGCCGGCAGAGATCGAGCGCCTGGTTGGCGGCGGCCGCAACAGCCGCATTTATCATGTGCAATCCGGCTCGAAGGAATTTGCGCTCAAGCAGTATCCGTCGCGTGCGGATGATCCGCGCGACCGGCTGTCGACCGAAGTGGGCGCGCTGAATCTGATGGAGCGCTATCACATTGATTCTGTTCCCCGTGTCGTCGGCGTGGATCATCAACGCGGCTTTGCGCTCCTGAGCTGGATCGACGGCGCTGCGGTCACCGACATTGTGGACGCCGATATTGATGCGGCGGCTCATTTTCTGGCGACGGTTCACAAGTTGGGGAATACGCCTTGGGCGAAAGAGCAGCCTCCTGCCGCAGAAGCCTGTCTGTCAGGGGTCGAAATCGAACGGCAGGTCAGGGGCCGGTTGGCGCGGCTTGAGGGCATGCGCGGTGAGGGTGCTCTGGCAGGCTTCCTGGGAAATGACCTCGTTCCGGTCTTCGAACGCGAGTCCGTCGGCGCGAGAGCGAAGATTCAGGCTGCTGGTCTTGATTTCGCAGCCGATCTGCCGCAGGAATGGCGAAGTCTGGTGCCGTCGGATTTCGGATTTCACAACAGCCTGCGCCGCAAGGATGGATCTTTGGCGTTCGTCGATTTCGAATATTTCGGTTGGGACGATCCGGTGAAACTGTCGGCCGACATCCTGCTGCATCCGGGCAGAACGCTTGCGGCGCCGCAACGTCTGCGTTTTCGTCGCGCGGCTTGCGAGCTCTATGGCAAAGATCCCTGCTTTGCGGAGCGGCTCGACGCCTATCTGCCACTGTTCGGACTACGCTGGGTGCTCATCCTTCTCAACGAGTTCATTCCCGAACGCTGGCAGCGGCGCGTGCTCGCCGGCGCTGGCGAAAGCTGGGCGGACGCGAAGACGACGCAGCTCGCGCTTGCATCCGACTTTCTCGCCGCTTTGCCGGGCAAAGTGAAGGACGCGTAAATGGCTACTAGCGCCGAAGCCGTAAAATTTATCAAGCCCACTGCGCCGCCGCTCGATGAGCGGTCGAAATATCTGCGCAAGCTGGTGGTTCGCGCGCTTGAAGGCGGCGAGCGAGGCCATATCGGCTCGTCGATGTCGCTCATCGAAATTATGCGTGTGCTTTACGATGACATCCTGCGCTATCGGCCCTCAGAGCCGGCGTGGCATGACCGTGACCGCATGATCCTGAGCAAGGGGCACGGCTGCATCGCGCTCTATGTCATGCTTGCCGACAAGGGTTTTTTTCCCGTCGACATACTCGACACATTCTGCCGCCGCGACTCGATTCTTGGTGGTCATCCGGAAGCCGGCAAAGTGCCCGGCGTTGAGGCCTCGACCGGCGCGCTCGGCCACGGTCTTTCGATCGGTGTAGGCATGGCGCTCGCCGTTCGCATGCAAAAGCGCGACAGCCGCGTGATCGTGGTGATGGGAGACGGCGAAATCGACGAAGGTTCTGTATGGGAAGCCGCGATGTGCGCGGGCAAGCATCGCCTGTCCAACCTGACCGCCGTGATCGACTACAACAAGGTGCAGTCGGCCGGGCCCACGCACGAGATTCAGGATCTCGAACCGCTCGCCGACAAGTGGCGCGCTTTTAATTTTGCAACGATCGAAGTCGATGGCCACGATGTCGAAGCGCTGCGCAGCGTGTTCCGCCGTCTGCCACTCGCGCAGGACCGGCCGACCGCCATCATCTGCCACACGGTGAAGGGCAAGGGCGTCGGATTTGCAGAGAACGACGCCAGCTGGCACCACAAGTCCAAGATCAACAAGGAGCTCGTTGCCAAACTCTATGGCGCGCTGGAATAAGTCATGCGTCAGACCTGTCTCAACATGGTTTACGATCTGGCCAAGCGTGACAAGCGGGTCGTGTTTATCGGTTCCGATCTCAGCCCCGGGCTGCTCGCTGACATGAAGCGCGACATGCCCGACCGCTGGTACATGGAAGGCATCACCGAGCAGAATCTAATCGGCATGTCGGCCGGTTTTGCCAAGGAAGGTTACATTCCTTACGCCAACACCATAGCGACTTTCATGACCCGCCGCTGCTACGAGCAGGTTGCCGTCGATCTGTGCCTGCACGATCTGCCGGTACGGCTCATCGCCAATGGCGGCGGCCTGGTTTATGCGCCCCTTGGGCCTACGCATCTGGCGATCGAGGATATTGCCATCATGCGTGCACTGCCAAACATGACCGTGACCGCGGTCTGCGACGCCAAGGAAATGGTGCGGCTGATGAACGCCACGCTTGACTGGCCGCACCCGATCTACATCCGGCTCGCCAAAGGCGGCGATCCGGTCGTCAGCCGGGACGAGCTGGGCTTTGCCATCGGCAAGGCTATTCCGATGCGGCGCGCGCGATCACGGCATTCGGTCGTGTTGATGTCAACCGGAGTGATGACCACCAACGCGCTCGCCGCCGCCGATCTTCTCGCCAAGGACGGCATCGAAGCCTCGGTGGTCCATTTCCATACGGTCAAGCCACTCGACGAGGCGACCGTCCTCGACTTTGCGCGCGATGCCGAGCTGGTCGTGACGATCGAGGAGGGCATTCGGATCGGCGGTCTGGGCAGTGCGATCACCGACGTCCTGGTTGACCAGCTGGGAACTGCTGCACCGCCCGTCAAGCGCCTCGGCATTCCGGATGAATTTCCGCACAACTATGGTCTGCAGGAGGACTTGTTCGATATCTATGGCCTGATGCCGAAGCAGATCGCGGCGAGTGTCGGCCAGGCTGCGAACAAGAAGAACAAAGTTGCGTAGCGCAGCCACCACCAGCAATGTGCGGTGCCATTTTTTGATCCAGGTCCGGTATGTGGCTGCTTGTCGGCGGTGATTCCGAAATCGGGGCGGCAACCCATCAATTCCTCAAAGCGCGTGGGCACGCCGTTTCCGCCACGACGCGGCGCAAGCAGAACGTTGCGATCGATCGGCCATTTCTCGATCTTTCAGCTCCGCTCGACACCTGGGAGCCCCCGGCCGGCACGACCGCGGCCTGCATTTTTGCCGCCATTGCCCGTATCGCCGCCTGCGATGCCGATCCGCAGGGCTCCGGTTACGTGAACGTGACGCAGACTCTCGCGCTGGCTGACCAGCTTTTAGCCCGCGGCATCCCGGTATTGTTCCTCTCGACGAACCATGTGTTCGACGGCAAAGCGCCGAATGTTGCGGCCAATGCGGCGTATTCTCCGACTACAGAGTATGGGCGGCAAAAAGTCGCCGCTGAAACGGCCCTGCGAGCGCGCATCGAGCGGGGCCTTCCAGCCACGATCCTGCGGCTTGCCAAGGTTGTTTCCCCGGACATGCCTCTGGTGCACGACTGGATCGATGCGCTCTCCAAAGGCCAACCCATCCGCGCATTCGGCGATATGACGATGGCCCCCACGGAAACCGAACTTGTAGCAGCAGCGGTCGCTGCACTGATGAAAGATGCCGCGCGCGGCATTTTCCAGCTTACCGGCTCGCGCGACCTGTCCTACTTCAATATCGGCTGCTATCTCGCGGACAGGCTCGGTGCCAATCGGGCTTTGGTCAAGGAAAGCAACACCACTGATGCCGGATTGCCGATTGGATCGGCTCGGCCCCATACCACACTTGACTCATCGCGATTGCGCGACGTGTACGGATTTGCAGCCTCAGATGTCCTCAAGATCGTGGATTCAGTTGTTGCTGCATCGCTGCAACGAAACTAGCCCCCAGCGGTCGGGTTGCAGAAGATCGACGCATTTCGTCCGGATGACCCTCGGCAAAATTCGAATACTCAATATGGCTTCGGAGCGGTCGCAAGTTGCAGGGGTCGATCTCCTCGCCAAATAAGCCAAGCCTCGACGCTAAAATAGGTAAACTGTCCCTCCACCTTGATCTTCAGGGGGGCGAAAACCTGGCCCGAACCGGCCTGCAATCGAACCGTTGTCTCTCCAATTGCCTCAACCGGCTGAGCTCCGAAGCCGCGTAACACGACCTGAATGTCGAGCGAACCCGTCGCCGCACTCTCGTTAAGCTGCAGCTCGAGTCCGTTGACGGCTGGCGACCACCAACGCAAGCGACCAAACGTTGTCGGTCTATTGGTTACAACATATGAGGTTGGGGCTTGCAGCACGATAAAATCGGTATTCGGGATGACAGACCGCGCACGATCGAATGACCTTGAGGTATCGCTCTTCTCGGTCAGCCCGCCGAGTTCACGCCATCCGGGATTGACGGCGAGAAAATCCCGCGCTGCAAGAAACGGTCCGGGCTGGGCGATATTGTCGACAAAAATAAAGCCGCCATGCGACATGTATTTTGCGGCACGCCCGATATCGAATAGCGCGAATTCGTAGTCGTGATTGCCATCCACAAAAACGACCCCTGGGTGGATGCCTTGGCGCTCCATTTCCGTATAGAAGTCCATGGAACTCATTGAATGGACGCGAACGTGCTTAAGCAGTTCTGGTGGCCAGTGTTTAAGCGTTGCCGTGATGTAATCAGCCCGAAAGGGGTCCACGGTGTGAACAAGGCCATGACTATTCGCATGGAGGGCGCGGCACAGCGACTCTGTCGTGCCGGCTTTGTAACTTCCGATTTCGAATACGTGATCGGGTTGCAGGTTACGTAAAATGGAATAGAGCAACGCCTGCGCTTGCGGCGAGACTAGCGACCGTTGGCTAGCGGGATTGTCTGCGAAAAAACGGGTGGCCGGCTCAAACTCAATGGAAGAAAGAATTGCTAAGACCGGGTCACCGGATTGAGCTAAGTCGATAGACGGCCACGCGATGTCCGCAATCGGTTCGACATCCAGACCCTTGTCGAGGCCATCAAGGCGGACCTCGATATATCTCGCATGCCGGTGCAACGAATTTGCCGCGGACGCCGCAACCCTCACGGCACCGAGTTGCGCGATGCGCAACGCACGCGAAAGCCCACCGGACACTACATTTTGTAGGCGCGCCTTCATCCAACTCTCAGAACCACCCGCCCGGCATTGCCGCTTCGTACCATATCGAGCGCGGCATTGATTTCATCCAGTGTGTATTCATGGGTGATGATGCCATCGAACGATAGTCGGCCAGCCTTGGCCAGGCGTATCAGCCGTGGAATATCGACGTGCGGTGCGGCATCGCCGCCATGTGAACCGGTCAAGACCTTATTGAAGTGAATTGGTAGCGTATAGATCGTGACCTTTTCGTTTGGAACACCGACCAGGACGCAGGTGCCATCGGCGTGGGTGAGGTCATAGGCCTGTTCAATGACCTGTTTGACACCAGTCGTTTCGATCACCTTGTCCGGGCCCTTGGAGCCAACGATGTCGCGAATGGCAGCGGGAATATCCTTGACTTTGGCCGAATTGAGCGTGTGGGTTGCGCCGCGTGCCTTCGCCATGTCGAGCTTGCCGTCAATCAGATCGACCGCAACGATCGGGTTCGCGCCAGCCAAATGCGCGAATTGCACGACGTTGAGCCCGACTCCACCAACACCAAAAACAACGACTGACTCGCCAATTTTCACTTTGGCATCGTTGTTGATGACGCCGGCAGCGGTCGTGACGGCACAGCCGAGCAGCGGCGCAACCTTAAGATCATAGTCAGCCGGAATCGGAGTCATGCGGTTTTCGGAAACCACCGCAAATTCATTGAATGTTGTCACCCAGCCGGCGTTGAGCTTTTCGCCGCGCCATCTGTAGGACGGCGGCGTGCATTGGATGCCGAGGCTCGGACGCCAGTGCAGCACGACGGTGTCGCCTGGTTTGACGTTGCTGACGCCCGGACCGGTTTCGAGTACGGTGGCCGACGCTTCGTGGCCAAGCAAATGGGGGAGGAACCTGTCCGGCCCCTTGGCGGCGGCGATCTCGTTGAGCTGCGCGCCACAAATTGTCGTGTAGAGGATCTTGACCAGAACGTGCCCGACATCGAGCGCTTCGGGCAGATCGATCTCGTCGATGATCAACGGCTCGCGCGATTTGGCGAGAACCGCCGCCTTTGATTTCTTGATTTGCATCGTCCGACGCTCACTCGAAATAGATGAACTCGTAGTCGCCGGTGTATCCAAAGTGGTTGTAGAGCCAGATCCATTCCGACGTGTGCAAGATGGATTCGGCGGTGAGCGCCCAGCATTCGAGGTTGAACTGCTCGAGTTCGTTCCGGTAGCCCTCGACCATAATGTACTTATTCTGGCCGACGCGCTCGATCTCCTGCACCGCGGACTCCAGCTCGTACAAACGTAAATTGTGCAGAGTACCGAGCGAGATCACCAGATCGAAATGTTGATCGCCGAAGGGATACCGGTCCTGTGCGCGATAGCGGAACAGATAGGGTTTGATATTGTCGCGGGCTTCCGAAAGACCATGTCTGGAAATGTCAAAACCGGCGACCTGCAGGTCGGGCAGGATCTTTTTCATTTCGTACAGCAGGAAGGCCTTGCCGCAACCCACGTCGAGAACCCTCGACCCGTTCTTGAGGCCGTAGATATCGATCAGCGCCTTTGCCACCGGGCTCCAGCGTCCCTCGATGAATTTGTAACCACCGTAACCATATCGCCGGTCGCCGTCCCAATAATCGTATTCGTATTCTTTGGCTTTCATCATGCAGTGGACCTTGTCGTCCACCATCCGCGCCAAATAATCCCGCTTTGTTGCCTTATGAAGCGGCGTCACAATCTCTAACAGCCGGCCCATTCTTGTTTCCTCAGTCCATAGCAATCCGGATATTCGAGCGCCAAAAGCGGGGGCTCAAAATCTCAGAAGTGTCCAGAGATCGAAATCTCTTGCGGGGCGTGCCCGATAGTCTTTTGAAAGTCAAGAATACCTCATGGCTGGCTCATGCCGATAAGTCGGCGCGTTGCTGCCTGACATGGGCGGCATCGTACGATCGGGTTAGGTGCGCGGTCGCGGGACCGGAACAATGCACAAAAGCGTAGGGACCGGGCGCTGGTGCGGTTCGACTTGCCGACGACCGAACTCGAAAGAATTGCTTTCGACGCGCACGGAAACCGCGGCCCGTACTTTCAGGAAGCGGGCGAGGCCCCCGCTAGCGCCGCCGGTGCTGGGCGCTTCCTCCAAAGTCCTCGGAGCCATTTGCGTGCCGGCGCCTCGTAGTAGGCGTAGAGGACAAGCGAGATCAGCAAAACCGCTGTTAGAAGCAGAACGAGTTTCATCAGGTCGTAGGCGAAGCCGTGCTTGGCCGATCCGGTCAACTTGACGGCGATCCCCAGGACGACATCGTGCACCAGGTATATCGAATAGCTCGCCGCACCCAAGAGAAGTATGGGGCGCGAGATCAGCACCCGCGATCCCGCATTTTTGTAGCGGGCACCGCAAAAAACCAGCAACGCTGCAGTGGGCGCCAAAGCGAAATTCATATTCATCTTGCGGAAAATATTCGTGCCGACATCCGGGCTGTAGTTTAGGTAAGTGATGATAATGACAGATACCGCAGCTGCAAAAAAAACCACCGTGCCGATCAAATTCTCCCGGTGGGAAACCGGTCGGTTCTCGATGTTGATATAAAGTTGGGCCATGAATGCCCCAAGCATGAACTCGCCCATGCGCACGTAGGGCGAAAAGTAGAATAGCCATCGTACGAATGACTCCTGGGAATGCTCCTCACTTCCGGCATCGGGCCCGAAATACTGGACGGCCCACGCATCAATTGGAGCAGACCGGTCATAGAGGCCGCTCGTCACAGCAATCCAGAGAGCGCACCAGAGCAGGGCAAGCACGATTGCGAGTCTCGGAGTGCGGGCCCGCAGGATCAGCCACGCAATCAGCGGATAGGCCAGATAAAAGAACCACTCTGTGCTGATCGACCACGTGATCGGCGAGCCACCGCCGATGGCGCTGATGAGGGGATTTCCGTCAATCAGGGTGTAAACCCAGCTGTGGATCGAAAACACGAAATAGGGAAGCGCACGCAGAATGCTGCCGAATCTCTCCGGGTGACCATTCAGCAGATCGAGAGTCCTGCTGCTGAGGATCACGTACACCAGCATCATCAGCAGAAAAAGCGGATAGAGGCGCGCGAACCGCGCCCAGAAAAAGGCCGCGGTCCCGCGCAAACCCTTGCTCACCAGGTTTCCGTAGTTGTAATGGATCACAAAGCCGCTAAGGACGAAAAAAAGTGTCATGCCAAGTCCGGCGATTTGGCTGACCCAAAAAACGACGCCGCCCGGTGTCTCATGGTTCTGCAGGATCCATGAAAAACCGTGTCCGATAAGTACGGAGAAGGCTGCAACGAAGCGCAGGCCCGTCAGCGCTGGTACGTCCTGTCGGCCGGATCCGCTGCGGGACACGCTAGCCGAAACGTCATTTAATTCGAGTGCGCGCACAAACTAAAAGACCCGCCCAAAGGCGATGCGACGATACCAGTTGCGGAGCTCGTATCCATGCTGGACTCGCCGAAAGCGAAGCCAGAATGGCACATATCTGAGGGTCCTTCGGATTACAGCGCCGGCTCGATTTCTCAATCGTTGCATTGGCTATACTCAAGTTAGGCACCAATATTTTCTGACATTGTCACGGTATTGCCAAGTTATCAAACGCTGCAGGAGGCCAAAAGTACAATCCGGACCTGTCCCGGCAGAGGCGGCAAGATTGAGGTCGAGAATTATTGCGGGCAGGTCCACGAAACAGCTAAACAGACGCGTTGGATCCCAAACGTCGATTTTCAGCGAAGATCGCGGTTTGGCCACGAGGCAAACTCGACCG
>Ga0134125_10004368_pt1 | contig 16185 bp, 13 predicted proteins | sample KB31751_FD_96464 | JGI IMG/M metagenome (GOLD analysis project Ga0134125, IMG submission 96464) | Terrestrial soil microbial communities with excess Nitrogen fertilizer from Kellogg Biological Station, Michigan, USA - KB3-175-1 | ecosystem: Environmental > Terrestrial > Soil > Unclassified ... | reverse complement strand
GAGGACGCGCGGCGTCGCCCGCCTGCTCGCTTGTCATCCATGGTCATGGCAATCCTGTTCGTGAAACTGTGTGGGGCCCAGCCAGGCCCGATGCGGCTCGCCTTCGACCAGCACCCGGCCATCCGGCATCAGGCGCACTCTCCGCCAGGCGAGCCAGCGCAGTACCTGGGTGTAGATTCGATGCTCGACCGGCAAGAGGCGGTCGGCCAGGCGCTCCGGCGTGTCGTCAGCCAGCACCGGAATCGTCGCTTGCGCAATGATGGGGCCATGATCCAGTTCCGGCGTCACGAAGTGCACCGTGCACCCGTGCCACTGGACACCCTGGGCCAGCGCCCGGGCATGCGTATGCAGGCCGGGAAAAGCCGGCAACAACGACGGATGGATATTGACGATGCGTCCCTCGAACCGACGCACCAGTTCGTCGCCCAATACCCGCATGAATCCCGCAAGCAGAATGTAGTCCGGCGCGAGCTGCTCCAGACGGGCACGCAAGGCCGCATCGAACGCCGGACGGCCGTCAAAGCCGACGTGGGCCAGCACATCGGTCGGCAGGCCGCGTTCGCGCGCCCAGGCCAGCCCCGCCGCATCGGCGCGATTGGAGAGAACCGTGCAGATCTCGACCGGCAGGTCCTCGGCCAGGGCAGCCTGGACCAGCGACTGCATGTTGGAGCCTCGTCCCGAAATCAGAATCGCCACCCGCACCCGAGACCGGTCGGGGCCGGACGGCCCGCCAGCCAGATGGTTTGCAGTGGGATGCGCCATGCGCAGGCTCTCCGGCATAAAATTCACACGAAAGCTGAAATTGTAAACTGTTGCGCGTGAAGCCTACCGTTCCCCGTTTGTATCGCACCCTGCCCCGACACGACTCGACGGCGCCCAGCGCCGTCACCATCGGCAACTTCGACGGTGTGCACCGGGGCCACCAGGCCATCCTGTCCGAACTCCGGCGAGCTGCTTCGGATCGAGGCCTGCTGCCGACCGTGATGACGTTCACTCCGCACCCCAGGGCCTTCTTCGCCCACCGGGGCCAGCGTCCCGAACTCATTCCGACTCAGATCAGCGGCCTGCGCGACAAGATCCTGCTGCTGGCCGAACAGGGAATCGGCCAGGTCGTGATCCAGCGATTCGATCAGCACCTGGCCGACATGAGCGCCGAGGACTTCATTCGCAAGCTGCTGGTCCGGGGCCTGAATACCCGCTGGCTGCTGGTGGGCGAAGACTTCCGCTACGGCCACAAACGCACCGGCGACATCGCCTTGCTGCGGCGCCTGGGCGATGAGTGCGGCTTCGCCGTCCGGACGCTGGCCGACGTGGGCGACGTCCACGGCCAGAGAATTTCGAGTTCCGCACTCAGGACGGCCCTGGCGGTCGGCAATCTGGCGCGCAGCCAGGAGCTGTTGGGCCGCAGCTATCGAATCAGCGGCCACGTGATTCACGGGCGCAAGCTGGGACGCGACCTGGGTTTCCCCACACTGAACATGCGGGTCCCGGCTCCTTGCGCCGCACGCTCGGGCATCTACGTCGTACGCGTCCACGGCCTGGGCGAGAAGGCCCTGCCCGGCGTCGCCAGCCTGGGTGTGCGCCCAACGATCGCCGATCATGGAGCCCTGTTGCTGGAGACGCACATCCTGGATCGGTCCGTTGACGCCTACGGTAAACTGGTATGCGTCGAATTCCTCGAATTTCTGCGCGACGAGGAATCATTCCCCGATTTGATGACCCTGACCGCCGCGATCCGCCAGGATGCGCGAGGCGCTCGTGACTATTTTGCCTCCCATGGACTATAGAGACACACTGAACCTGCCCGATACCCCCTTCCCGATGCGAGGCAATCTCGCCAAGCGGGAGCCTGGCTGGATCGACGCCTGGGAGAAAAACGGAATCTATGCCGCGATCCGGACCGCCGCGCACGGCCGCCCGAAATTCGTGCTGCACGACGGGCCGCCCTATGCCAACGGCGACATCCACATCGGCCACGCCGTGAACAAGATCCTGAAGGACATCATCGTCAAGAGCCGCGACATGGCGGGTTTCGACGCCCAGTACATTCCGGGCTGGGACTGCCACGGCATGCCGATCGAGATCCAGATCGAAAAGAAGTTCGGCAAGCACCTGCCGGTTGCCGAGGTGCAGGCCAAGGCCCGCGCCTACGCATCCGAACAGATCGAACGCCAGCGCAAGGACTTCAAGCGGCTGGGCGTCCTGGCCGAATGGGACAACCCTTATCTGACCATGAACCACAGCAACGAGGCCGATGAGCTCCGTGCGCTGGCGCGCATCATGGAAAAGGGGTTCGTCTTCCGCGGATTGAAACCGGTGAACTGGTGCTTCGACTGCGGCTCGGCGCTGGCGGAAGCCGAAGTGGAATACGCCGACCGCAAGGACACCTCGGTGGACGTGGCCTTCGCCTTCGATGACCGGGCGGCCGTGGCGCGGGCTTTTGGCCTGCCCGGCGAAGTCGATGCCGGTGCCATCGTGATCTGGACTACCACACCGTGGACGCTGCCGGCCAACCAGGCTCTGAACCTGCATCCCGAACACGAGTACGCGCTGGTGCGGCTGGCGCAACCGCTGCCCACGGGGCCGCTGCTGCTGCTCGCCGCCGAATTGGTGGAATCGTGCCTGAAGCGCTGGAACCTCCAGGGGGACATCATCGCCCGCGCCCCCGGCCAGGCGCTGGCCGGACTGACTTTCCGGCACCCGCTCCATGACGTGGATCCCGGATACCGGCGTCTTTCGCCCGTTTATCTGGGCGATTACGTCACGCTGGAGTCGGGTACGGGGGTCGTCCATTCCTCGCCCGCCTACGGCGTGGAAGACTTCCAGTCCTGCAAGGCAAACGGGATGGCGGACGCCGATATCCTGAACCCGGTCATGGGAAACGGCCACTACACGGAAAGCCTGCCGCTCTTTGGCGGGGAACTGATCTGGAAGGCAAACCCCCACATCGTGGATGCGCTGCGCGCGGCCGGCTCCCTGGTACAGGCCCAGTCCCATACCCACAGCTACATGCACTGCTGGCGTCACAAGACGCCCATCATCTACCGCGCGACCAGTCAGTGGTTTGCCGGCATGGACATCCGACCCTCCTCCGGGCCGACCCTGCGGGAAATGGCGCTCAAGGGCGTGGACGATACCGCGTTCTACCCGGCCTGGGGGCGAGCGCGCCTGCACGCCATGATCGCCAACCGCCCCGACTGGACGCTCTCGCGTCAGCGGCAATGGGGCGTCCCCATGGCATTTTTCGTACACAGAGAAACCGGTGCGCTGCATCCGCACACGCCCGAACTGCTTGAAAAGGTCGCCGATCGAGTGGAGCGCGAGGGCATCGAGGCCTGGCAGCGCCTGGATCCCCACGACCTGCTGGGCGACGAGGCGGACCAGTACGAAAAGAACCGCGACACGCTGGACGTGTGGTTCGACTCCGGCACCACGCACGCCACCGTGCTCGGGGGCCAGGATCACGACCTGAAGGGCTCGCACGCCCGGCAACTGGCCTGGCCGGCGGACCTTTACCTGGAAGGTTCCGACCAGCATCGCGGCTGGTTTCACTCCTCACTGCTCACAGGCTGCATGCTCTACGGCCGCGCGCCCTACAAGGCCTTGCTCACCCACGGTTTCGTGGTCGACGGCGAAGGCAAGAAGATGAGCAAATCCGTGGGCAACGTGATCTACCCACAGGAAATCGCCAATTCACTGGGTGCGGAAATCCTGCGGCTGTGGACCGCATCTACCGACTACTCTGGCGAACTCTCGATCTCCAAGCAGATCCTGGACCGCGTGGTGGAATCGTATCGGCGCATCCGGAATACGCTGAAGTTCCTGCTGGGAAACCTTGCCGATTTCGACTTTGCGTCGCAGGCGGTGGCCCCCGAGTCGCTGCTGGAAATAGACCGGTATGCGCTCCAGATGACGGCTGCCATGCAGGCCGAGGTTCTCGCTGCATACGAACATTACGAATTCCATACGGCCATCAACCGTCTGCAAATCTTCTGCTCGGAAGATCTGGGCGCGTTCTATCTGGACATCCTGAAGGACCGGCTCTATACGACCGCCCAGGACAGCCATGCGCGCCGGGCTGCGCAAACGGCCCTGTACCACGTCACACACGCTCTGCTGAAACTGCTGGCGCCGATTTTGTCCTTCACCGTCGAAGAAGCCTGGGCGGACCTGAATGGAACCCCGGCGTCGGCGACGATCTTCACCGAGCTGTTTCACGTGATTCCGGTGCCGGACGACGGCGAGGCGCTGGTCCGGCGCTGGAGCCGCCTGCGCGACATTCGCGCCGAAACCACCCGCGAGATCGAAGCCGTGCGCAGCCGCGGGGAGCTCGGCTCCTCACTGGCGGCCGAGATTGATTACTACGCCTCCGGCGACGATCTGGCGTTGCTGCAAAGCCTGGCAGACGATCTGCGCTTTGTCATGCTGGTATCCCGAGCGGACGTGCATGCCGATGACGGCGCATTGCGCACGGCCGTGCATGCCACTACCCATGCAAAGTGCACACGCTGCTGGCACCACCGCGCCGATGTCGGTCGCGACGCCGACCATCCCGAGCTCTGCGGACGATGCGTGAGCAACCTGTTCGGCCGCGGGGAGGCCCGTGAGCACGCCTGATCGGGATGGCCCAGGGCGCGGTGAACGCCTGCGCAGTCTGGCGGGCTGGCTGTGCGCGGCGCTGGCGGTCATTGCCCTGGACCAGATCGCCAAGTTCTTCATCGTGCAATCCCTGAGTTACGCTCAGCGTATTCCGGTGCTGCCGTTTTTCGACATCACGCTGCTGTTCAACACCGGCGCGGCCTTCAGCTTCCTGGCCGACGGCGGAGGCGGGCAACGCTGGCTCTTCACCGGCCTGGCGCTGGCGGCGGCCGTCTTCATCACCGGCTGGCTGTATCGCCATCCCCGCCAGCCGCTGCTATGTACCGCGCTGGCCAGTATCATGGGAGGTGCGCTGGGAAACGGAATCGACCGGATGCTCCATGGGCACGTGGTCGACTTCCTGCTGTTCTACTGGCGGGACTGGTTTTTTCCAGCATTCAACGTGGCGGACATTGCCATCACCTGCGGGGCCGGGCTGCTGATCCTGGACGAAGTCCTGCGCGGGCGGCACAGACCCGCTTCCTGAGGAGAGCTTCATGGCGGAGCTGACCGGCAAACGCATCATCCTGGGGCTGACGGGCGGAGTCGCCTGCTACAAATCGGCGGAACTGCTGCGCCGGATGCAGGACGAGGGTGCCATCGTGGACGTGGTCATGACACACGCCGCCACGCGCTTCATCACTCCCGTCACCTTCCAGGCTCTGTCGGGGCGCCCCGTCTGGGAGGACGCCTTCGACACGCGCATGGGCAACGCCATGGCTCACATCAACCTGAGCCGGGGCGCGGACGCCATCCTGATCGTGCCAGCCAGCACCGACTTTCTGGCAAAGCTCGCCCACGGCCTGGCCGACGACCTGCTCTCGACGTTGTGCGTGGCGCGCGGCGCGGTACCGCTGCTGGCGGCTCCGGCCATGAATCATGAGATGTGGACCCACCCGGCCACGCAGCGCAACGCGGCCCAACTGCGGGCCGACGGCGTGACGCTCATCGGGCCGGCCGCGGGAATGCAGGCCTGCGGTGAATCGGGATCGGGCCGCATGGTCGAACCGGACCGGATCCTGCAGGCGCTCATTGCCTCTTTCCAGCCCAAGGTCCTGGCGGGAAAGCGGATGTTGATCACGGCCGGCCCCACCAGCGAGGCCATCGATCCGGTACGCGTGTTGACCAACCGCTCATCCGGGCGCATGGGCTACGCGATCGCCCAGGCGGCTGCCGAGGCAGGCGCATGCGTCACGCTGGTGTCCGGACCCACGGCCCTCGCCAGCCCGGACCAGGTCCAGCGCATCGAAGTGTTCAGTGCGACCGACATGCATGCCGCCGTGATGGCCCGGATCACAGACCAGGACCTCTTCGTCGCCGTCGCCGCCGTGGCAGATTGGGGCATCGCCAACCCCTCGTCGACCAAGCTGAAGAAATCGGACGCCTCCACCCCGCCGCACATTGATTTCGTGCAGAACCCCGACATCCTGGCTGAAGTCGCTGCGCTTCCCCACGCCCCCTGGTGCGTGGGATTCGCCGCCGAAACGGACCACCTGCACGAGCACGCACAAGCCAAACGGGCGCGCAAGCGTATTCCGGTGATCGTGGGCAATCTGGCGCAGCAGGCCATGAATGCCGAGAACACCGCACTCACCATCTTTGACGACGCAGGCGCACACCCGCTGCCGCTACAGCCCAAACGTCAGGCCGCCCGCGATCTGGTGGGCTGGATCGCCGGGCACATGCCTCGCTGACCGTTCCGGGCGCCCACCCGCCACCTCTCTATTCCCGCACAGTCACCGCCATGCAACGACGACTCATCCAGGCCCGCATCGTCAACCCGCTGCTGGGCTCCAGCGCCCTTCCTTTGCCCGACTATGCGACCGACGGTTCGGCCGCCATGGATCTGCGCGCCTGTCTGGAACAGCCCTGCACGCTGGCGCCGGGCGAGCGCTTGCCGGTGCCTACCGGCCTGGCGTTGGACATGCGCGATCCGGGCCTGGTCGCCATCGTGGCCTCTCGCTCCGGTCTGTCGCTGAAACACGGCATCCGCGTCGCGCAAGGTATCGGCGTGATCGATGCCGACTATCACGGCGAAATCCGCGTGCTGTTGACGAACGACGGGACGTCTGCTTATGAGATCCAGCCAGGCGAGCGTATTGCACAACTCCTTTTTCAACCGGTGATCCAGGTGCGTCTGCACGTGGTCGAGCAGTTCGACACCCCGACACAGCGCGGCGAAGGCGGATTCGGCAGCACCGGTCGCCACTGACGCGGCCTGCCCGACACACGGCAACGAACCGGCATCGCGTGTTTCCGTTTGGTGGCCGTCGGGGCGACGCACTAGGTATTTTCACCGGTTGTACTGATTTTTAGCTGTTGGTTATACTTCGCGGATTCTCCGGGTTGTTCTTTAGGTTCTACTCCGCTGGCGCACTATGCCGCGGTCCCGGTTGAACCGGTTAACCCTAGCGATCGGCTTCGGGAAGACCATCATGGCAGGCCTACCGACATGCCGATATGTTTGTTGTATATCTGTTGTTCCTGGATCCGTTCAAAGGAGAATCCAAATATGAGCAGGCTGACACAACTCACGACCCTGACGGCAGCGGTCTTGCTGGCCATGGGCGCCGGCACCGCATCGGCCGCAAGCGGTCCGATCAAGATCGGCGTTCAAGCGCCCATCACCGGCGAATACGCGGCCGAAGGCCAGGGCATCCAGAACGGCGTGAAACTGCTGGTCGACCAGCAGAACAAAGCGGGCGGCCTGCTGGGGCGCAAGATCCAGGTCACCGTATGCGACGACGAAGGCAAGGCCGCCCAAGCCGCCATCTGCGGCCGCAAGCTGGTCAATGAAGGCGTCATCGCCGTGATCGGCACCTATACCAGCGGCGCGGCACTGGCTGCCGCTCCGATCTACTCGGCTGCCAACGTCATCCAGACTTCCGACGGTACCAGCGACGAACTCACCCAGAAGGGCTGGAAGACGTTCTTCCGCAATGCGCCGCCCAACAGCGATGAAGCCGAATTCACGGCCAAATACCTGGTCAACGTCAAGCAGTACAAGCGCATCGCCATCCTGAGCGATCACTCCAGCTACGCCACAGGTCTGGCAAAAGCCACGACGAAGTCCATCGAGGCGCTGCATGGCAACATCGTGGCCAACGACTTCATCAACGCGGGCACTCAGGACTACAGCGCCGTGCTGACCAAGGTCAAGTCCAAGAACCCAGACATCCTGTACTTCTCGGGCTACTACACGGACGGCGGCCTGATCCGTGCGCAAATGAAGCAGCTCGGCATGGATGCCGTGTTCGTGGGTGGCGACGCCAATCAGAACGCCGCCTTTGCCAAGATTGCCGGCAACGCCGCCCAGGGTGCAGTGATCATCAACGTGCCCGCCCCGGAAAACCTGCCTTACCCGGAAGCCAAGACATTCCTGGCGGACTACACCAAGACCTTTGGCTCGGCGCCTCCCAGTATCTACACCTTCACCAACGCAGACGGTCTGCGCGCGGTCTTTGCGGCCATCGAAGCCACGAAGAGCACCGACACGGCCAAGCTCATTCCGTGGCTGCATGACATGAAGGAACCGTTTGCCGGCCTCACGGGCCCCTTCAAGTGGGATGCGAAGGGCGAACGGATCGGCAGCCCGATGTCCGCGTTCGAAGTCGAATCCGACGGCACCTACCGGACCATCTACCCGACGAACTGATTTCGTCCTGACCTTGCGCCCGCATCCGCTCCGGATTGCGGGCGCGGTTTTCTACAGCTCTGACCGGGCCCACGCGGCCCGCAAGCACTCTATGGGAACGCGTCCATGGACTTTGTCCTCCAGCAATTCATCAACGGGGTGACGGTCGGCGGCATCTACGCGCTGATTGCCCTTGGCTACACGATGGTCTATGGGGTGCTGAAGATGATCAACTTCGCCCACGGTGATCTCTGCATCATGGGCGCCTTCATCGGGCTGACGACGCTGACTTCCGGCGTCTTCGGCGGGCTTCCCACACCAGTACTGCTGGCGCTGGCTTTCCTGATCGCAATGATCGTGGTGGGTGTGGCCGGCACGCTGCTCGACCAACTCGCCTACAAGCCGCTGCGCAAGGCTCACCGTCTCTCGGCCGTCGTGTCCGCACTGGGAGCGTCGATGCTGATCGAGAATGGGCTGATGCTCATCTGGGGCCCGAACGTGCGGGTGTTTCCGAGCAACATCCTGCCCACGACCACGTGGCAAATCGGCGGGGCCTACCTGAGTTTCGTTCAGCTGGTCATCATTGCCGGCGCCTTCATCCTGATGGCCGCCTTGTACTTCTTCGTGCATCATACCCGTCTCGGGACCGCCATCCGCGCCACGGCCATCGATCAGGACGCGGCACGGCTCATGGGCATCAACGTGAACCGCGTGATTGCCCTGGTCTTCATCATCGGGCCGGTGCTGGGTGCCATCGGTGGACTGTTCGTCGGCCTCTACTATCGCCAGACCTACTTCACGATGGGCTGGTCCTACGGCCTGAGCGCCTTCATCGCAGCCATCATCGGCGGGATCGGCAACATCCCGGGCGCCATGCTGGGCGGGTTGGTCCTGGGCCTGTTCAACGCCTTCGGCGCCGGATACATCTCCAGTTCCTGGCAGGATGCCATCACGTTCCTGCTGCTGATCGCGATCCTGCTGGTTCGGCCCTCCGGACTGCTCGGCGAACGCGTGGCCGAAAAGGTGTAAGTCATGGATACTCCAGTGAATTCCCAGACCCCTGCCTCTTCCGCGGCCCCCAGGATTTCAACCGTCGCGCGGACGCTGCGCATCCTCGGCCCTTTGCTCTGGTTGCTGGGTCTGGCGATCCCCTCGCTCTTTCCGCCCGCGTGGATCACCATCGGCGGCATCTTCGCCATCTATTCCATCGTCGCGCTGTCGCAGGACATCGTGCTGGGCCGGGCGGGCATGTACGACATGGGCCACGCCGTCTTCTTCGGGATCGGCGCCTACACCAGTGCGATCCTGTCACTGAGCTTCAACTGGCCCATCCTGTGGACGATACCCGTGGCGATCGCCCTGTCGGCGGCCCTGGGAGCCATCCTGTCGGCACCCATCGTCAAGCTGCGAGGCGACTACCTGCTGGTAGTGACCATTGGATTCAATGCGATCTTTGTGCTGGCCATGCAGAACAACGTCTTCGGGATCACCGGCGGAGCCGACGGCCTCTTCGGCGTCAGCGGCCCTTCCGTATTTGGCCAGACGTTCGGCTCCCAAAGCGAGCTGTTCTACCTGAATTGGGTGGTGCTGGCGATCGTCCTGTGGCTGATGCGAAATCTGGACCGTTCGGCGCTGGGCCGCACCTTCCGCTACATCAAGTATGACGAACTGGCGGCAACGACGTTGGGGGTCAACGCGCGCGGCTACAAGGTGGCGGCCTTTGCATTGGCGGCCGCAATCGCGGGGCTCGCCGGCACCCTGTTTGCCATGCAGCTCTCGGCCGTCAGCCCGGGCTCGTTCCAGTTCACGGACTCGGTCGTCCTCTTCGCCATCGTCCTGGTGGGCGGACAGGCATCCGTGCCGGGCGTGCTGCTCGGTACCGCCATGATGTTCGTGGTGCCGCAGATCTTCACCGATCTGGCCCAATACCGCTACCTTGCCTTCGGGATCGCCATGATTCTTGTCATGATACTCAGGCCGCAGGGCATCTGGCCCGCCCGCAAGGGGGCCTTATGAAAGCCCCCTCCTCTGTCGGGAACCCGACGGCGTCCGCGCCGGAGACGCTGCTCGAGCTCGACGGTATCGGTATCAGTTTCGGCGGGCTGAGAGCTGTCGATGACCTCAGTTTCAGCGTGCGCCGTGGCGAGATCGTGGGTCTCATCGGCCCCAATGGTGCTGGCAAGACGACTGTCTTCAACATGATCACAGGCGTCTACCGCCCCACCGACGGCCATATCCGCTGGCACGGCAAGGACATCACCGGCCTGGCGCCGCACCGGATCGCGGCGGCCGGCGTGCGCAGGACATTCCAGACGATCCGGCTGTTTTCGGACATGACCGTGCTGGAAAACGTGGTCGCCGGCGAACATCTGCAGATCCGGCAGAAATGGTGGCAGGGACTGCTGAACACCGCGGCCCAGCGCCGCGAGGAACGCGAGCTGATCGAGCGCGCCAATGCCGTGCTGCGGCAGCTCGATCTGCTGGACGTCGCGCATGAAATGGCGACTTCCCTGCCCTATGGGGCACAGCGCCGCGTCGAGATGGCGCGCACGCTGGTGGCCAAACCGGAACTCGTCATTCTGGACGAGCCGGCCGCCGGTTTGAACGAACTGGAATCCGCCGCCCTGAACGACACCATCCGGGCGATTCGTGATACGGGGATCACGGTCATTCTCGTGGAACACGACATGAGCGTGGTGATGAGCGTCACGGACAGCATCGTGGTCATCAATTTCGGCAAGAAGATCGCGGAGGGCAAGCCCGAAGACATCCGCACCACCCCTCTGGTGATCGAGGCCTATCTGGGCCAGGACGACGACGAAGACGATCCGCTGATGACAGCCGTACATCAAGGCCAGGTGACGCCATGACGCATTTGCTTGAAATCGAGGACCTGCGGGTCAACTATGGCCATATTCAGGCACTCAAGGGCATCTCGCTGCACGTGGATGAACGTGAGGTCGTGGCCATCCTGGGCGCAAACGGGGCCGGCAAGACGACGTTGATGCGCACCTTGAGCGGCTTGATCGCGCCAAAATCAGGGAAGGTTTCCTTTGCGGGCCACGAGACCACGCACCTGGGCGCTGATCGCATCGTGCGGCTGGGCATCGGGCAATCCCCGGAGGGCCGCCGGGTCTTCGGAACGCTGTCGGTCGAAGAAAACCTCCGCATGGGCGGTTTCACCCGCCCTCCCGCCGAGATCAGCGAAAGCTGCGAGCACGTCTACAGGATCTTCCCGCGCCTGCAGGAACGGCGCGCGCAACTGGCCGGGACGCTATCGGGTGGCGAACAGCAGATGCTGGCCATCGGCCGGGCCCTGGTCACAAAGCCCCGTCTGCTGCTGCTGGACGAGCCCAGCCTGGGGTTGGCGCCCATTATCGTGCGCAACATTTTTCAGGTGCTGCGCGACGTGCGCGACACGGGCGTCACCATCCTGATCGTGGAACAGAACGCCCGCATGGCGCTGAAGCTCGCGGACCGTGGCTACGTGCTGGAAGTCGGAAAGCTGTCCCACGAGGGCCCGGCCCGCGAGTTGCTGGCCTCCCCGGAGATTCAGGCGGCGTATCTGGGGCATTGAAGGTGGGGCGCTACCGGCTGGCCGAGACGGTAAAGGCGCCCAGGGCCGGGCTTGCAAGCCCGGCCCGTTCGCCAGGCTAATGAAGGTCCGCAGGGCCAGCGGCTTGCCATGATCGTAAAGGCACCCGGGGCCGGGCTTGCAAGCCCGGCCCGTTCGCCAGGCTAATGAAGGTCCGCAGGGACCTTCATTAGTCCAAGCTCACCCCACCATCATGAGGGTGGCGTTGCCGCCGGCGGCCGCGGTGTTGATGCACACCGATACCTCGCGTACCAGCATCTCGAGCGGGTATACCGCACCGGCGGCCAGCTCGTCGGAACGCCGGGCGACAACAGGAACGATGGGGCCGGCGCGATCGGCCACGTGTTGCGTCAGATGCAGCAGATCGTCGCCATCGCCCTCGAACAGCACGGCCTGGTAATCCGCCGTGGCGACCTCGTCAGCCGCCACCCAGTCCGGTGTCGGCCCGGCATCCGCGAACTGATACAGCGTGCGGGCAGACGCGGAGTCCATACACAGCATGCTGTTGCCGCTCCGGCGGCAGGCGTCGCGCTGTGCTCGTGCGCCAGCCGGTGTGGCCGCCTGGCACAGCACGACGCCGCGCGGCTTGAGGCGATAGAGGTTGCTCTCACCGGTGGGCCCCGGCAATTCGAGCGCGGCTGTGGAATCTCCAACCCCCGCCAGCGGCAGATCCGTCGGCCCCGAGGCCAACAGCCGGTGCAGGTAGAGCGGCCCGCCGGCCTTGGGGCCGGTGCCCGACAGGCCTTCGCCGCCAAATGGCTGCACACCGACCGTGGCGCCTACGATATTGCGATTGACGTAGATGTTTCCCGCCCGGATGCGATCGGTCACATGATGAACGGTTTCGTCCAGTCGCGTATGCACACCGAACGTCAGGCCATAGCCACGTCCGTTGATCTCATCGATGACACGATCCAGGTCCTCGCGCTGATAGCGCAGCACGTGCAGCACTGGGCCGAAGACCTCGCGTTCCAGTTCCCCCACGTCGGTGATTTCGATCAGGGTGGGGGCGACGAACGTGCCGTGGCGCGTCTGCTCCGCCTCCAGTTCTCGTCGCGCCACGGGGTGCCCGGACGTCTGCATGGCCGCCACGTGCTTCTCGATGACGCTTTGTGCCTGGGCATCGATGACCGGGCCGATATCGGTGGACAGCAGATCCGGCCGCCCTACCCTCAGCTCCTGCAACGCGCCGCGCAGCATGGTCAGTGTGCGATCGGCGCAGTCTTCCTGCACGCACAGCACTCTGAGGGCCGAGCAGCGCTGGCCCGCCGAATCGAAAGCGGAGCTGAGAACGTCGTAGACGACCTGCTCGGTGAGCGCCGAGGAATCCACGATAAGGGCATTCTGGCCCCCCGTCTCGGCAATCAGCGGGACTGGACGACCTGTAGGATCCAGGCGTTTTGCCAAGGTGGCCGCGATGAGTTTCGCGACCTCTGTGGAGCCCGTGAACATGACGCCGCGAATCGCTGGACTCGCCACCAGCGCGGCTCCCACCGTTTCGCCCTGTCCGGGCAGCAGTTGCACGGCGGCCGCCGGGACGCCCGCACGATGCAGCACCGATACCCCGTACGCCGCAATCAGGTTGGTCTGCTCGGCCGGTTTGGCCAGAACGACGTTCCCGGCGGCCAGAGCCGCACTGATCTGGCCAGTGAAGATCGCCAGTGGGAAATTCCACGGACTGATGCACAGCACCGGCCCCAGCGGCCGATGCGTGTCGTTGGAAAACTCGGCTTCGATGCGGGCGGCATAGTAGCGCAGAAAATCCACCGCTTCCCGTACTTCGGAAATCGCATTCGGATAGGACTTCCCGGCCTAGCGCACGATGAGCCCTATGGTGGTCTGCATCTCGGCTTCCATGATCTGGGCCGCATGCCGCAGGCACTGGGCGCGATCGGACACGGGGGTGGCCGCCCAGATGGGCGCGGCATACTCGGCGCGGCGCAATGCGGTCTGCACGTCGCCGTCGTTCGCCTCGATCAGCATTCCGACCTGATCGCGGTGATCCGCAGGGTTCAGGACCGGCCGGGCGCCTGCCGGGTCCCAGTCCCCCGCCGGCGCGGCACGCCACTCCTGAGTGCCGCTGGCCAGGAGCGCGGCCGCCAGAGAGCCGAGGCGATGTTCGTTGCTGAGGTCCAGGCCGGCCGAGTTGAGGCGATGATCACCTCGCGACCGATACAGGTCGCGCGGAAGAGGAATCCGATCATGCGCCGCGCCCAGCGGCTGGATGGCGCGCGCCTTGCTCACCGGGTCCGCCACCAGCCCATCGACCGGAATGCTCCTGTCCCCGATCTGGTTGACAAAAGACGTGTTGGCGCCGTTTTCCAGGAGGCGGCGCACCAGATAGGCCAGCAGCGTTTCATGGGTCCCCACCGGAGCATAGATCCGGCAAGGCCGGTTCAGCCTGCCCTTGGAGACGGGACCGACGACCTCCTCGTACAGCGCCTCGCCCATGCCGTGCAGACACTGGAATTCATACTGCCCGGGATAGTAATTTTCGCCAGCGAGGTAATAGATCGACGCCATGGTCTGCGCGTTGTGGGTCGCAAACTGCGGAAAGACCGCCTCGGGAGCCGACAACAACTTGCGGGCACAGGCGAGATACGACACATCGGTGTGAACCTTGCGCGTATAGACCGGATAGCCTTCCAGGCCATCGACTTGCGCACGCTTGATCTCCGAGTCCCAATAGGCGCCTTTGACCAGCCGGACCATCAGGCGATGCTTGCTGCGGCGCGCCAGATCGATCAGGAAGTCAATCACGAAGGGACAGCGCTTCTGATAGGCCTGGACCACGAAGCCGATGCCGTTCCAACCGCGCAAGCGCTCGTCAAAGCACATCGCCTCCAGCAGGTCCAGTGACAGCTCCAGGCGATCGGCTTCTTCGGCATCGATATTCAAACCGATGTCGTAATGGCGGGCCAGAACGGCAAGCTCCAGCATGCGAGGCAGCAATTCCCCCATGGCACGATCCCGTTGTGCACGGGCATAGCGCGGATGCAGCGCCGAAAGCTTGATCGAGATTCCCGGGCCTTCGTAAATGCCCCGTCCCTGGGCAGCCTTGCCGATGGCATGGATGGCCTGCTGATAGGACTTGTGGTAGCGGGCAGCATCCTCGGCCGTCGTCGCCGCTTCCCCCAGCATGTCGTAGGAATAGCGGAAGCCGATGTCTTCGAGCTTGCGGCCATTGGCCAGCGCCGAGGCGATCGTCTGCCCGGCCACAAACTGCTCGCCCATGAGCCGCATGGCCATGTTCACCCCGCGGCGAATCAGCGGCTCGCCGCCTTTGGCAATCAGTCGGGTCAGCGCCCGGGACAGGTTCTGTTCACTGTGTACGCCCACCAGTTTCCCGGTGACCAGCAAGCCCCAGGTCGCGGCATTCACGAACAATGACTGCGATTCGCCGATGTGCGCCTTCCAGTCTCCCCGGCTGATCTTGTCACGAATGAGAGCGTCGCGCGTGGCACGATCCGGAATGCGCAGCAGCGCTTCGGCCAGGCACATCAGGGCCACGCCTTCCTGGCTGGACAAGGAAAACTCCTGGATGACGCCCTCGACACCGCCACCGGTGCGCTTGTCGCGCAACGCCCCGACCAGGCGCGTCGCCAGCGCCCGCACCGGCTCGGCCTGCTCGACCTCGGCCTGGTCCAGCAACATGGCTACGCATTCCGGCTCCGGCCGTCTATAGGCGGCCGTGATCGCCGAGCGCAGCACGGATTGCGGCTGAATATCCTGGGCGAACGCGTAGAAAGGCATTTGCGGATCGGACTCGCCGGATGCCTCAGGGGCGTCAGAACCTGGTCGATGATCGATATCCTGAGGGACCTGGCCCCGCTCGATCGCTTCGATGTAAGTCACCAGCGCCTGCTTGTGCAACCAGTGAGGCGTGCACCCCATTGATTCCGCCAGTTGCTTCAGGCGCCCGCGCAGCGCCTCATCGACCTTTACACCCAGGGTAACCGTGCTCATATCAGGATTCGCCAGAAAACCAGAGCCGGGAGGGGTCCCGGCCCGAAGGGTATGCTACCGGGTTGTACCCAACCCTTCCATTATGGTTAACCCGTTATCTTATCAGGTGCAACCTGAATATTGAACCCCCGGAATGCCGGTGGAACCCGGCGTGGACCCCTGGCCGGCTATCAGGCGGCCCAGCGACTGCAACGCCCGGCGCTGGCCGTCGACCAGCGCCGCCATCCCGGCACCGACCGACAGGGAAACCCCCGCGCGGCACAACCGGGGCGCCGACGCGCCAGGACCATGGTCCGTCCAGTCGGCTTCAAGCACGGCGCGCTCGTCCCACACGAGGTCAAAACGCGTCACG
>Ga0134125_10004367_pt1 | contig 16186 bp, 14 predicted proteins | sample KB31751_FD_96464 | JGI IMG/M metagenome (GOLD analysis project Ga0134125, IMG submission 96464) | Terrestrial soil microbial communities with excess Nitrogen fertilizer from Kellogg Biological Station, Michigan, USA - KB3-175-1 | ecosystem: Environmental > Terrestrial > Soil > Unclassified ... | reverse complement strand
CCACCACCACCACCACCACCACCGCTGCCACCGCCACGGAGGCGATCCCGTGAAGCCGGCGTTGCGATGGGCGCTGGTGGCAGTCCTGTTGGCGGGTGCTCTCGTCATGGCGTTGTGGCCGCGGGCGAGCCCGGCGCCGGCACCATCGTCGACTGGCGCCACCCCGGTTGCTGCCGTTCCCAATATCGATCAGCCCAGTCTCGATCAGTTGCGGTCCCGCGCGGCGCTTCAACCCTGCCCGTCCGCGTCCGGCACCGTGAGCGAGGCTCGGGGACCGTTGTCCGGACTGGCGCTGCCCTGCCTGGGTCAACCGGCAACGGTGAACCTGGCGGCGGCACTGGCCGGCCGGCCGGCATTGCTCAACCTGTGGGGACCGCTGTGCCAACCGTGCACCCAAGAGCTGCCTGCGCTGGCCGCCTACGCCGCCGAGCCGGGCGCGGTGATGGTGCTCGGCGTGGAGGTGCAGCAGCTGCCCGCTGCGGCGCTGGATGAGCTGGCGGCGCTCAACGTGCATTACCCCTCGGTCAGCGATCCCGCTGGCAGGCTGCGCGCCGCTCTGGCGGCCCCGCCCGTCATCCCGCTGACCTACCTGGTTTCCGCAGACGGCACAGTTCGCCAGGTCAACCCGCCCGAGGTGATGCGCAGCCCGGAGCAGGTGCGGGCCGTCGTGGCGCGCTATCTCGGCCCCGGAGCGCGTGGATGACCGGGCCGTCTGCAGCCGGGTCGATGGTGGCCGGGCCGCTGGTCGATCCGGCTTCGCTGCCGAGATGGTTGGCCACGCTGGTGCGCCGCACCGTCGGGCTCGTCCCCGCGGATCTCGGCCGGTTCCCGACACCACCGCCAGCCGGCCGGCGAGCCGCGGTGCTGGTGCTGTTCGCCGTGGATGCGCACACCGGCGAGCCCGACGTGCTGCTGCAGCGGCGTTCACTCGTGGTGTCCGCGCATCCGGGCCAGGTCTGCTTTCCCGGCGGAGCGGTCGACGGTGCTGACGACGGACCGGTGGCGACGGCGCTGCGGGAGGCAGCTGAGGAAGTCGGGGTCCGCGCTGATGACGTGCTGCCCGTGGCGGTGCTGCCGCAGCTGTACCTGCCGCCGTCGGATTTCCTGGTCACCCCGGTACTGGGATATTGGCAGCGGCCCGGGCCGGTGGCCCCGGTGGACTACCGGGAGACCGTCGCGGTCGCCCGGGTGCTGCTGCGGGTGCTCGCGGACCCGGCGAACCGCCTGATCGTGCGCGGTCCCAGTGGGTACCCGTACCCCTCGTTCGTGCTACCTGGAATGCTGGTCTGGGGGTTCACCGGCGGGTTACTGGCCGCGCTGCTGACGATGGGCGGCTGGGCACGGCCTTGGGAGCCGGCGGCTGAGTACGACCTGGAAGCTGCGTGGCGGCTGGCCGAGCGGACCGAGGTGATCCGGTGAACTGGGTGGACGTGCTGGTGCTGGTACTGGCCTTGCTGGCCGGGATCTCCGGCGCCCGGCAGGGCATGGTCGCCGCCGCGGCGTCGTTCATCGGCGTGCTGGCCGGTGCCGTGATCGGGGTGCGCATCGCGCCGTCGCTGATCGCCAGCTACGAGAGCCCGGAGGTCCGGGTCGCGCTCGGAGTGTCGATCGTGATCGTGCTCGTGGCGCTGGGCGAGACGCTGGGCGTGTTGCTCGGTCGGGCCGTGCAGCGTCAGATCGACGCCGAGGCGGTGCGCCAGGTGGACAGCTTCCTCGGCGCCGTGGTGCAGGGCATGGCGGCTCTGGTGGTGGCCTGGCTGGTTGCGCTGCCATTGACCAAATCCTCTGCCTATACCGGGCTGACCGGAGCGGTGCGGGATTCGTCGGTGCTGCGGGTCGTCGACACGATGATGCCCAACGTGCTGCGCGAGCTGCCCACTGAGCTGACCAGGCTGCTGGACGTCTCCGGATTCCCGGACGTGCTCGCGCCGTTTGCTCCCACGCCGATCACCGATGTCGGGCCGGCCGACCCCGTGCTACTCAACTCACCCGTGGTGCGCCAGGCCCGGGCCAGCGTGCTCAAGGTGCGCGGACGGGCGAGGTCGTGTTCCAGGGCACTGGAGGGCACCGCGTTCGTCATCGCGCCGCAGCGGGTGATCACCAACGCGCACGTGGTCGCCGGCACCGACCGGGTGCAGGTCGAGACCTCGGATGGCGCGCTGGACGCCACGGTGGTCACCTACGACCCGGAAACCGACGTTGCGGTCCTCAAGGTGCCAGGGTTGCGAGCACCGGTGCTGCAACTGGCTTCGCAACCAGCCGTCTCCGGGTTGAGCGGGCTGGTGCTCGGCTACCCGCTGGATGGCCCCTACACCGCCTCGGCTGCCCGGGTGCGCGACCGTATCCACCTGCGCGGCCCCGACATCTACAACGCCTCGACCGTGGTCCGCAACGTCTACACGGTGCGCGCGGTGGTGCGCAGCGGTAACTCGGGTGGCCCCTTGCTCGACGGGTCCGGCCAGGTGCTCGGCCTGGTGTTCGGCGCCGCCGTGGACAACGACGAAACCGGGTTCGTGCTCGCCGACGACGAGATCTCCGACGACGTGGCGACGGCATCCAGTCGCAACGTCGAGGTCTCCACCGGTGCCTGCGCCTCCTGACCCGCGCGGCCCGTATACCGCAGTCTGGATGCAGACTGCGGTATACGGGCCCGCTAAAACAGCAGTCTGCATCCAGACTGCGCCAGCGGAACGTTTCCCGGAGTGACCTGAGGGGAACAGGCGGGCGTGGCGGATGCGCATGGTCAGCAACCTGAGCAACAGCAGTCAGGGCCGGGTACCACCGCGGAGATGGAGCCCAAGCCACAGGACGAGATGGCTGATTACGTGGGACGCGGGCTGCTGGCGGGCAAGCGGGCCCTGATCACCGGTGGCGATTCCGGGATCGGGCGGGCGGTGGCGGTGGCTTTCGCCAAGGAGGGCGCCGACGTCGCGATCGCCTACCTGTGCGAGCACGAGGATGCCCGGCACACAGCCGGTCTGGTCTCCGCAGCCGGACAGCGGGCGGTGCTGCTGCCCGGCGAGCTCGCCGACGAGCGGCACGCGACGCAGATCGTCGAGCGGACCGTGGCCGAACTCGGCGGCCTGGAAATCCTGGTCAACCACGTCGGCACCCAGACCCCGGCGAAGTCGCTGGAGGAGCTGAGCTCCGAGCAGTTCGACTACACCTTCAAGGTCAATGTCTACAGCCATTTCTGGACGACCAAAGCCGCGCTGCGGCACCTGCCCGACGGTGCAGCGATCATCAACACCGCGTCCATCAACGGCTTGCGAGGTAACAAGACGCTGCTGGACTACTCCGCCACCAAGGGCGCGATCATCGCGTTCACCTACTCGCTGGCGCAGAACCTCGTTGAACGGCGGATCCGGGTCAATGCGGTGGCGCCGGGCCCGGTCTGGACGCCGCTCATCCCGGCTACCTTTCCGCCGGAGAAGGCGGGGTCGTTCGGGCAACAGGTGCCCATGGGCCGGGCCGCGCACCCCGACGAGATCGCTCCTAGTTACGTGTTCTTCGCCGCCGAGCGGCTGTCCAGCTACTACACCGGGGAAGTGCTCGCGCCCATCGGCGGCGAAACCCTGCCCGGTTAGCCCGTCAGCGGCGCCTCCCCTCCCGGGGATTCGTTAGGCTCGCCGTATGATCGCCCGCCGGCCTCGCGCCGCTGGGTTGGCGGCTGTGCTCACCGGCGCGGGAATGCTGCACTTCGCCGTGCCCGCGTCCTACGACGCGATCGTGCCGAAGCAGTTGCCCGGCGCAGCCCGCACCTGGACCCAGCTGTCCGGTGCGGCCGAACTGGTGGTCGCGGCGCTCATTGCATTACCGCGTACCCGGCGCTTCGGTGGGCTGCTCGCCGCGTTGCTGTTCATCTGCGTGTTTCCGGCCAACGTGAAGATGGCGATCGACTGGTCGTCCAAACCGCTCTGGATGCGCGCGCTGGCCTACGGTCGGTTGCCGCTGCAGATCCCGCTCGTGCGGTGGGCCGTTCTGGTGTACCGCGGCCCGGCCCGCGGCCGTTAACCGGCGCATACAGCCACCGCTGGGCGCAGCAGAGTTCCGGCGCCGCGACGGCCCAGCGGGTCGATTACCGACCGCTCGTCGCTGTGATCGGCACATCTGGCGCACGCGACACGACTACGCGTTTGCGGGGTTTGCCGACGTTGTGGCCCTACCGTTACCTTCCGCCCGTCACAGATCACGATCTGGCCGCGATAAGGCGCCGTTGCAGCGCCCAGAACTCCGACCAGGTCCCCAGCGTGAAAGGGATCGACAGTTGGCGCGTCACCGCAGCCCCCGCGGTCGTCAGCGACATCCCGAGTTCGTCCCTCCAACTGCTCCCGCGTCCGTATCCCGAGGTGCGCATCGCATGCCCCGGCCAGGCCCGGTGCTGCGGGGGCGGGCCGTGACCGCAGCCGTTGCCGTCGGCGCGCTGGCGGTGGCCGGTCATACGATGCACACCACCACTTCGGCAGCGACCGAGCAGGTCGCCGACGTCGCCCCCGCGGCGCTGACCGGACCGTCGCTGGAACCTGAGATCATGCAGCTGGACTCCATCCGCGCAGCCGCGCCCGAGCTGCCCGCGCTGCGCCGCGCCGTCGAGCGCGCCGACGCCGCCCGAGCCGCGGCCTACCAGGAGGCGCTGCGAAACCGTCTCGGGCAGCCCTACCAGGCCGGCAACAACCACAGCCTGGACGGCTGGATCGCCAGGGCGCTGGGGTTGATGGGCCTGCCCCAGGCCCTTGCCGAGGGCGTCAAGTCGATCATCATGCATGAATCCGGTGGTAATCCCAACGCGATCAACAACTGGGACAGCAACGCCGCGGCGGGCATCCCGTCCCAGGGCCTCATGCAAACCATTCCCAGCACCTTCAGGGCCTGCGTGCTGCCCAGCCTGGCCGACCGGCCGATCACCGACCCGATAGCCAACATCACTGCCGGAGTTCGCAGCATGATCGCTCACCATGGGCTGGCCACGGTGATGGCCGGCGGGCGGCGCGATGCCCGCGGCAACTACATCGGCTACGGCGGCGCCGGCTGCGGGAGTTACGACCTCAACGCGTACGCGAGCCAATTGCGCACCCTCTGGAAAGACGAGCCGCTACCCGGCCTGTCCTGACCGCGGCGCGCCTGCCTGATCAGGCCCGACACCGCCGCGCATTCACGTCGTGATGGGAAGATCGCTCGAAACGTTGGCGTTGTCCGAGGTGACGTCGAGACGAGGAGAGTGCGTTGGCAGACGAGCAGGGGCAGGCTGCGCGGCGAGTCCTGGTGATCGCGGCACATCCGGACGATGTGGACTTCGGATCCGGCGGCACGATCGCGACCTGGACCGACGCGGGTTTCGAGGTGTCGTACTGCATCGTGACCGATGGGGATGCCGGTGGTTTCGACCCGAAGGTGCCCCGCTCGGCGATCGCCGGTATCCGGCAGGACGAGCAGCGCAAGGCGGCCGCCGTCCTGGGCGTCACGGACGTCGAGTTCCTCGGTTACCCCGACGGGCGGCTAGTGGTGAGCTTCGAGCTGCGCCGCGACATCACCCGGGTCATCCGCCGGGTCCGCCCGGGCCGGGTCGTGGTCCAGCCCCCGCAGCGTGACCTGCGCAATGTCTACGGCAGCCATCCCGACCACCTCGCGGCCGGGGAAGCCGCGTTATGTGCCGTCTATCCCGACGCCCGCAACCCCTTCGCGCACCCCGAGTTGCTCGAGCAGGAAGGATTGGACGTTCACACGGTCGGCGAGGTCTGGGTGGTCAGCAGCAACGGCAAGGCCGACCAGTACGTCGACATCACCGACACGTTCGACCGCAAGATCGCGGCGTTGCGCGCGCATGCCAGTCAGACCACCCACATGACCGGCCTGGAAGAGCGGATACGGGCCTGGGGATCGCGGCAGGCGCAGGCCGCCGGCCTCGCCGAGGGCAGGCTGGCCGAGGGCTACCTCGTGCTCGACACCCATTGATCCACTGGTCACGAGTTGGCTCCACAACCTGACCCGGATCCCCAGCGACCTGACGATCCAGCGGGTTTCGTCCTGGATCGTCACCGAAACCCCGGCGCCGCTCAGACGCTGCCGGTGAGCAGGATGTGGGCCACCAGTTCGGGATTGTCGTTCATCGGCACGTGCCCGCAGCCGGGTAGCCGCAGCAACCGGGCGTGCGGAATCAGCCGGGCAATCGCGTGGGCGCGGGGCCGACGGAACAGCAGATCCCGGGATCCCCAGGCGATGGTCACAGGTACGTCGTGCACCTCGCCGGCGAAAATGATCCGCTCACCAGCGGCCAGGGTGGGGCTGAAGCCCACGGAATTGATCATTGCCTGCATGTCTGCCAGCAACACGTGTGGCTCGATCAGGTCCGGGCGGCCGAACAGGATGCCGCACATCACGGTCCGCCCAGCGGCCGTCCGGGACAGCCGATTCGCGAGCCGCTGCGGCATGTACCGCGCGGTGCGGTGTACCTGGCGCACCATGCTCAGCGACACCCGCCGCCCCATCGGGGTCCACAGCCCCGCCGGGGACAGCGCAGTGGCGCTGCTGACCATCCCGTGCTCGGCCAACACCAGGGAGATCAAGCCCCCCATCGAGTTGCCCGCCACGTGCGGCCGGTCCAACCCCAGGTCGGCGAAGAACTCCTTCAGCACGATCACCGCGGTGTCCAGCTCGTAGGGCAGGTGATCCGGAAGCGGTGGTGACTCGCCGAATCCGGGCATATCCACGGTGATCACGTCGCGGTGCCGGGCCAACCGCTGCATAACCGGAAGCCAGCCTTGCCGCCGGTGCCCGGCGCCGTGTAGCAGGACCAGCGGCGGACCGCTGCCACATCGGTCGTAAGCCAGCTGCATCCGACCACTGTAGCTATTAATTAACTCTCCGGTAACTGCTGCTCTAGGGTGAGTGATCGGCTGGCCGGTGGTCGGGCGGGTTCGTGGCTGACGTCATTGACGGGCGGGAAGGAGATCGCTGTTTCGTGGGCGTATCGCTGACCGAAGCGCAGATCGCGCGCCGGCAGGCCGCCGCACCGCGCATTCATTACCCGCCGGCGCTGCCGATCAGCCGGCACACCGGCGAGATCGCCGAGGCGGTCGGTGCCCACCAGGTGGTGATCGTCGCTGGGGAGACCGGATCCGGCAAGACAACCCAGCTTCCCAAGATCTGCCTGCAGTCGGGTCGCGGGATCCGCGGCACCATCGGGCACACCCAGCCGCGCCGGCTGGCGGCGCGCACGGTGGCCGAGCGCATCGCCGAGGAGCTCGGCGTCCCGGTCGGCGGTGCGGTCGGCTGGAAGGTCCGGTTCACCGATCGGGTTGGTGACAACACCCTGGTCAAGCTGATGACCGACGGGATCCTGCTGGCCGAGATCCAGTCCGACCCCGCACTGTCGCAGTACGACACGCTGATCATCGACGAGGCGCACGAACGCTCACTGAACATCGATTTCGTGCTCGGCTACCTCAAGCAGCTGCTGCCACGCCGACCGGGCCTGAAGGTGATCATCACGTCGGCGACCATCGACCCCGAGCGGTTCTCCCGGCACTTCGATGGTGCCCCGGTGATCGAGGTGTCCGGTCGCAGCTACCCGGTGGAGATCCGGTACCGGCCCTCCGGCCCGAGCGCCGGCAGCCCCGACGGCTCTGACGATCGGGATCAAACCCAGGCGATCTGCGACGCGGTGGCTGAACTGCGCAGTGCGGGGCCCGGCGACATCCTGGTGTTCCTGTCCGGCGAGCGGGAGATCCGCGACACCCGGGATGCCCTGCAGGCGCTGGCGTTGACCGATACCGAGATCCTGCCGTTGTACGCGCGGTTGTCGGCGGCCGAACAGCACCGGGTCTTCGAGCCGCCGGGCACTCGGGCGCGACACACCGGACACCGGGGCGCGACACGCCGGATCGTGCTGGCTACGAATGTCGCTGAGACGTCGCTGACGGTGCCGGGGATCCGGTACGTGATCGACCCTGGCACGGCTCGGATCTCCCGGTACAGCCGCCGGCTCAAGGTGCAGCGGCTGCCGATCGAACCCATCTCGCAGGCCTCGGCGATCCAGCGCGCCGGGCGGTGCGGGCGCACCGCCGACGGTATCTGCATCCGGCTGTACTCGGAGCAGGACTTCCAGTTGCGCTCGGAGTTCACCGAGCCGGAGATCGTGCGTACCCACCTGGCGTCGGTGATCCTGCAGATGGCCGCGCTGAACCTGTGTCAATCCTCGTGGGATGACGTGGCGGCGTTCCCGTTCATCGACCCACCGGATCGCCGGCAGATCTCCGACGGGGTGGCCCTGCTGCACGAGTTGGGGGCTCTTCAAGGCCGGCCAACCCCCGGGTTGGCCGGCCTTGAAGACACCCCAACGCCCCGGCTCACCCGGATTGGGCGCACGCTCGCGCAACTGCCACTGGATCCGAGGTTGGCGCGGATGGTGGTGGCCGCCGGCCACCACGGATGCCTGGACGACGTGCTGGTGATCGTGGCGGCGTTGTCCATCCAGGATCCTCGGGAGCGTCCTACCGACGCGCAGGTCGACGCCGATGCCCAGCACGCCCGGTTCGCCGACCGCAGCTCCGACTTCGTGAGCTTTCTGAACTTATGGCGCTATCTCGAGAAGCAGCAGCAGGCCTTGTCGTCCACCCAGTTTCGCAAGCTGTGCAAGGCGGAGTACCTGCACTACCTGCGGGTGCGGGAGTGGCAGGACCTGCACGGGCAGCTGCGCCGGATCGCCCGTGGCCTCAAGCTGACGGCCGGGACGGCGTCGAGCACCGCCGCGGATCGCCAGCAGGTGCACGTCTCGCTGCTGGCCGGGCTGCTGTCGCACATCGGGCTGTTCGACGCCGAAACCCGCGACTACCTGGGCGCCCGCGGAGCCCGATTCGCGGTGTTCCCCGGATCGGCGCTGTTCCGCAAGCCGCCGCGCTGGGTGATGGCCGCCGAGCTGGTGGAGACCTCCCGGCTGTGGGGCCGAATCGCCGCGCGGATCGAGCCGCAGTGGGTGGAGCCGCTGGCCGGGCACCTGGTCAAGCGCAGCTACAGCGAGCCGCACTGGGAACACCACCGCGGCGCGGTGGTGGCCCTCGAGAAGGTCACGCTCTACGGCATCCCGATCGTAACCGCGCGCAAGATCGACTACGCCAGAATCGATCCCGAGCTGTCTCGTGAGCTGTTCCTGCGCCACGCGCTGGTCGAGGGGGACTGGGACACCCGGCACGCCTTCTTCTACGCCAACCGGGCACTGCTCGATGACGTCGAGGAACTCGAGCAGCGGGCCCGCAGGCGCGATATCGCCGTCGACGACGAGACCCTGTTCGACTTCTACGATCGGCGTATTCCGGCTGAGGTCGTCTCGGCCCGGCATTTCGACAGCTGGTGGCGCGAGGCCCGCAAGACCCAGCCGCAGCTGCTCGACTTCGACTCCGCGATGCTGATCGCCGGTGCGGGCGTCAGCGAGCGCGACTACCCAGGATCGTGGCCGGCGGGCTCCCTGCCGTTGGAGCTGTCCTACCGGTTCGAGCCGGGTGCCGACGCCGATGGCGTGACCGTGCACGTGCCGATGCAGCTGCTCAACCAGGTCGACCCGGCACCGTTCAGCTGGCAGGTCCCCGGCCTGCGGGAGGACCTGGTCGTGGCGCTGCTCAAATCGTTACCCAAGCCGCTGCGCCGGCAGCTGGTGCCGGTTCCCGACTATGCCCGAGCCCTGCTGGCCAGGATGACGCCCTACCAGCAGCCACTCCTCGATGCCCTGGAACGCGAGCTCGCCCGGGCGGGCGTTCCGGTGCGCCGCGCGGACTGGCGGCTCGACCGGGTACCGGCACACTTGACGATCACCTTCCAGGTGCGCGACGGCCAGCACGTCCTCGCGCAGGGCAAGGACCTGGCGGCGCTGGCCCACCAGTTACAGCCGCAACTGCGTACCACCTTGTCGGCGGCCGGCGGTGGTGTGGAACGGCGGGGGTTGCGCAGCTGGGATGTCGGCAGCCTGCCCCAGACCTACCGGTACGAGCAGGCTGGTCATCTGGTCACCGCCTACCCGGCGCTGGTGGACGAGGGCGACGCGGTGGCCGTCGCCCTGCTCCCTACCGAGCAGGAGCAGCGGCACGCCATGTGGGCGGGCACCCGGCGGCTGCTGCTCCTGGCGATGCCCGGGTTGATCAAGTCGGTGCAGCGCAGCCTCGACCGGCAGACCAGATTGGTACTGGCCCGCAACCCAGACGGCGACCTCGAGGCCCTGCTGGCCGACTGCGTCACCTGTGCTGCCGACGCGCTGATCGCCGCCTGCGACGGGCCGCCCCACGACGAGGCCGGCTTCGCCGTGTTGCGCGATCGCGCCCACGCGGAGCTAGCCGGCGCGGTGCATGCCGTACTCGGTCAGGTCCAGCGGATCGTGAGCGCCGCGCACACCGTCGAGACGCGGCTGGCCGGGCTGACGGCGGTGGTGCTGGCGCCCACGGTCGCCGACGTCCGAACGCAGCTTGCCGGCTTGCTCGGGCCCGGCTTCGTCACCGCCACCGGCGCGCAGCGACTCCCCGACCTGGCTCGATACCTGCAGGCCACCGTGCGCCGGCTGGACACGCTGCTCCGCGATCCGGACCGTGACGCCGGCTGGATGCACCGCATCGACGCCGTCACAAAGGCCTACCAGCAGCTCCGCGACGACCTCGGCGACGTGCCGCAGGTCGCGCAGATCCGCTGGATGATCGAAGAACTGCGGGTCAGCTACTTCGCCCAGCAGCTGCGCACTCCGTATCCCATCTCTGACCAGCGCATCTACCAGGCGATGGACGCCGCGCGCCGAGGTTCCCCTCGCTCGATGTCACGCGAATGACCCGGTGTCCCGCCCATTGACTGACACATGGCCCCGTGCCATCCACATACATTGCAAAGTCGGTGATCGCGCCGGGGTCGCCGACTATGCATGAGTCCTGCATCCAATTACCGTGCCACTGAGCGCGGTCAGTATCGGATGCGGTGGCGCGCGCTATCTGGACATAGCCAGGATCGCATCTCCATTGAGATGACGAATCCCCGGATATGAACCATTCCATCGACGACCGGCGCGGCATCGATACAGGTGCGACCAGCGGGCCTTCCTCGGTTAGGAGCTTGAGTCGGTGTGGCTGATCCCGCCCCCAGTCACCGAGGTGCTGGGTATTACTATGCGGATGGGGGGTGTTGATGATGGTTGATTTGGGCGGTGCGCTGGCTGGTTGGCTGGTGTCCCTAATCGGTAATGCCGGGATCCAGTTGATACGCAAATCCCCGGACGAGCGGGCTTTGCGCACAGCGATGGGGCTGGCCATCGACAGGGTGGTCGAGCAGGTCGATTCATCGTCTCAAGAGGTGCTGCGTGCGGGATTGCGGCAGTGTTTCTCCGCTGTGCCCCGGCTGGGGTTTGATGTTTCGGTCTCTGTGGGCGAGGGGCTGCGGGCCGCGATCGCGGCGCAGGTGGCCGAGCTTGATCAGATGATGCACAACGATTCCGGGCAATCGTTCTACCAGGCTTTCTATCAGGCTGCCGCGGTCGACCGGGACTGGCTGGTCAAGCAGCTCACCGGAGCGATCCTTGCTGCCTTGCCGCAGGTCGCGGCGGCCAATAGCCTGCCCGAGTTGGTCCACGTCCTCTACGCCGAAGGGTTGTCTACCCGGCTAGATGCGCTTAGTTCGCAGATCAGCGCGTTAAGCATGGCTGCTCCGGCTGCGGCGATCCGGACCTTACCGCGGGATATCAACAACTTCACCGGTCGCCAGGGCCCACTGCGGCAGTTGATACAGGCGGTGACCAGCCGGGCGAGCACCGGAGGGCTGGTAGGCATCTACGCAATCGATGGGATGGCCGGGGTGGGCAAGACCGCATTAGCGCTCACGGCCCGTGGGACCAAGCCGTGACCCTGCACCACACCGCGCTTAACGCCGCCCGAAAAATCGGGGACCGGCACGGCGAAGCAACCGCCCTCAATAACCTCGGCGATGTCCAACACCTCACCGGCGACTATCACGACGCGATCACCAACCTAGAACAATCCGTCCGGCTATACCGAGACCTCGACGACCGGCACGGCCAAGCCAACGCGCTGAACAATCTCGGCCTGGTGCACTACCTCACCGACGACTCTGCGAACGCGACCGCCGCCCTAGAACAATCCCTGCTGCTGTACCAAGGCCTCGACGACCGGCACGGCCAAGCCGACGCGCTGAGTAACCTCGGCCTTGTCCAGCGCCAGACCCAGCACCATGACGTCGCGATCGCTAACCTTGACCATGCCCTGGCAATCTACCGCGACCTCAACGACCGCCAGGGCCAAGCCAACGCCCTCAGAAACCTGGGCGCCGTTCACCTGGCTACCAAGTGCTATCCAGAGGTCACCACCAGTCTTGAGCAAGCCCTAACGCTCTACTGCGACCTCAACGACCGTCAAGGCCAAGCCAACGCCTTGCTCATCCTTGGGGTCATGCAGCAACAGATCCAAGACTATGGCCGCGCGATCACCAGTCTCGAGCAAGCCCTAGCGCTCTACCGCGACCTCGACGACCGCCGCGGCCAAGCCAATGCTCGCAACTACCTAGGCGCCGTTCAGCTCGCCATCGGCTAAACCCATACGCAACCATGGACCTGGACCCAGCGAGGCCAACGGCCGCACCACCCCAACAACGCTGAGCAGCGGACTGTTCGCGGTTCAGCAGCGAGGGTGGTCACCCGCGGCCCCCGGAGTAGGTGGCTGTCAGGCCACTGGGCAATGCTGCACAGTGTGGAAGACCCGCATCGAGCCAGCGTTCTCGTCGTCGACGACGAGCCGAACATTCTGGCGTTACTGTCGGCCTCGCTGCGGCTGTCCGGCTTCGAGGTGCACGCGGCAGACAACGCTGCCAGCGCCCTGAACACCGCCGCGCAGATCCGGCCGGACATCGTGGTCCTGGATGTGATGCTGCCGGACTGCGACGGCTTCACCCTCGCCCGCCGGTTACGCGCGCAGCAGGACGCGCTGCCGGTGCTGTTCCTGACCGCCCGCGACGGCGTCGACGATCGGATCGCGGGACTCACCGCGGGCGGTGACGACTACGTGACCAAGCCGTTCAGCCTGGAGGAGCTGGTACTGCGGCTGCGGGCGATCCTGCGCCGCACCCAAGGCGCTCGCAACGGCGAATCCAGCGCGACCACGAAGACCTATGCCGACCTGGTATTGGATGAGGAGGCGCACGAGGTGCGCCGCGCCGGCCAGCTGGTGCAGCTGTCGCCGACCGAGTTCAACCTGCTGCGCTACCTGATGATCAACGCCGGGAAAGTGGTCAGCAAGGCCCAGATCCTGGAACGGGTCTGGAACTACGACTTCGGCGGCGACAGCCGGATCGTCGAGTCCTACATCAGCTACCTGCGCCGCAAGATCGACCGATGTGATCCGCCGCTGATCCACACGATCCGGGGCGTCGGATACACCCTCCGGCTGCCCCGTGACGCGCTCGGTAGCGGTGTGTCGTGAGCAGGCTGCGCCGACCGGTAAGCCTGCGAGGCCGGTTGATTGCCGCGCTGCTGGTGTTCTCCGCGGTCGGCCTGGTGTTGTTCGGTGGGGCCAGCGAGCTGCTGTTGCGGCACTACCTGCTCAGCCGGGTGGACCAGCAGCTGCTGCACTTCTCCGTGCACCGGGCCTTCGAGACCCCGCCACGCGTGCCCAGCGACTACCGCATCACCGTGCTGCGACCGGACGGCTCGACCGACTCGGAGATCGGCCAGCAGTCCGGGCAATCCGGCGGCCCCAGATTGCCCACCTGGGATCGGTCCAGCCAGCGGGCTCGCGCTGATACCCTGTTCACGGTGCCCGACCTGGCCGGCGGCAGTGCCTGGCAGGTCCGGGAAGTGCAGCTTCCGGACCAGCGAATCGTGGCCATCGCCTTGCCGCTGGTTTCGGTGGAGGCGACGCTGGGGCAGCTGCTGATCATCGAGTGCATCGCCGGCGGCATCGTCCTGGCCCTGATCGGGATCGTCGCCACGGTTGTGGTTGCGCTCGGGTTGCGCCCGCTGACCAGGATCGAGCGCACCGCTGAGGCGATAGCCGGCGGCGATCTGCAACGTCGGGTGCCCGACAGCGACTCACGCACCGAGACCGGCCGTCTCGGTGCCTCGCTGAACGTCATGCTGGGTCGGCTGGAGGCCGCAATCCAGGAACGGGAACGCTCGGAGCAACGGCTGCGCCAGTTCGTCGCCGACGCGTCACACGAGTTGCGCACCCCATTGACCTCGATCCGCGGTTTCGCGGAGCTGTACCGCCGCGGCGGTGCGCGCACGCCCGCCGAGATCGAACTGCTCACCGGACGGATCGAAGCCGAAGCCACCCGGATGGGCGTGCTGGTGGAGGACCTCCTGCTGCTGGCCCGGCTGGATCAGGAGCGAGCGCTGGACATCACCGACGTCGACCTGCTCGTGCTGGCCGCTGACGCGGTACACGACGCGCAAGCTCGGGAACCGGGCCGCCCGGTGACGCTGGCGCCGGGCAGCGATGCCGTGCACGTGCTGGGCGACGAGCACAAACTCCGGCAGGTGGTGAGCAACCTGGTCACCAACGCGCTGACGCACACCCCGGCCGGCACTCCGGTGCAGCTGACCGTGCGCCCACACGATGCGTCCACCCCAGGCCCGGAGCCGGTGGCGCAGGCCGGAGAACTGCACCAGAAGCAACCGCCACCGTGGGGAGTACTGGAGGTGCACGACGAGGGTCCGGGCATTCCCGTGGAGGCGGCGACGCAGGTGTTCGACCGGTTCTACAGCTGGCTACCCGGTGCCCGTCCGGGACCTGATCAGCACCGCAACCGCAACCGTGGCGGCTCGGGTCTCGGCCTGGCGATCACCGCGGCAATACTGGAAGCCCACAATGGCCGCATCGAGCTGCATACTGCTCCCCGGCACGGCACCACCTTCCGTGTCCTGCTGCCCCTGGCGTGATGCGACGGACCCCAATGCTCGGCGTGTCTGTCCGGCGCGGCGCGAAACGCAACAGCGACACCGTCGTTACTCCTTGTGGCGTAGCCCTGCTTCGGCAATCAAGGGGAGAGAGCAGTATGACGATCCGCTCCGCAGGCAGGCATCGGAAGAGCAAGCCCGCTCGCCGGTCCCAGCTGGGGTCCCGGCGCTGGGTGGCGATGCTCGTGCCGATGTTGGCGGTCACCACCGCGACCACGGTGGTGGGCGCGGTCAGCACTGCCAGTGCGGCGGATAACCCGAACTCGACCGTGATCGTCGGCGGTGATCCCCAAGGTGTGGCCGTCGATGCCGACGGCAAGCACGCCTACGTCGCCAGCTATGCCGACAACGCGCTGCGGGTGATCGATACCAACAGCCAGCAGGTGGTCGGAAGCATCCACGTCGGCGCCAACCCGCTCGGGGTCGCGGTGGATCCCGACAGCCGGCACGCGTTTGTGACCAACTTCTCTGAGAACTCGGTGAGCGTCATCGACACCGCCACCGGAAAATTGATCAAAAACGTGCCGGTCGGCAAGAACCCGGCCAGCGTCGCGGTCTTCCCCCGTAGTCACTACGCCCTGGTGACCAACTTCTACAGCGGTAGTGTCAGTGTGATCAACAGTGCCACCCTCAAGGTGATCGGCGCGGTGCCGGTGGGAATTCAACCCGATGGTGTGGCGATCGATCCTCGGGGCGAGCTCGCCTACGTGGCCAACAGCGGTAGCAACACGGTCAGCGTGATCGATATCAAGACCCAGAAGCTGGTCCGCACCGTGCTCGTCGGTCGCGCTCCGCAGAAGGTGGCGATCGACCCCGACGGCAGGCACATCTACGTGACCAACTTCGGCGACAACACCGTGAGCGTCATCAACGCGCCGGTCAACCTCGACCTCGCCTACATCCAGGATTACCTGCTCAAACTCAAAAACCTCAAGGTCAACAGCGTCATTCCGGTCGGCATCAACCCGCGCGGGCTGGCGGTCTCCAAGGACAGCCACCACGCATTCGTGGTCAACGTCGGCGAAGACACCATGAGCGTCATCGACACCGAGAACTCGACGCTGCTCAGCACCGCATACGTCGGCTTCACGCCGGATCAGGTTGCCGTAACACCCGACGACACCGCCTACGTCACCTCCCGCGGCGACGGAACCGTCACCGTCATCCGCCCTTCCTGACAGCCTGCGGTTGCGTACGCTTCCTGACCTCGGATCAGCGACGGTCTTGTCGCGTCCGGTGATCAACTGAAGGAACAATCCT
>Ga0134125_10004366_pt1 | contig 16187 bp, 9 predicted proteins | sample KB31751_FD_96464 | JGI IMG/M metagenome (GOLD analysis project Ga0134125, IMG submission 96464) | Terrestrial soil microbial communities with excess Nitrogen fertilizer from Kellogg Biological Station, Michigan, USA - KB3-175-1 | ecosystem: Environmental > Terrestrial > Soil > Unclassified ... | reverse complement strand
CGGCACCCATCATCCGCCGGGCCGGGAGCTGGCGGCAGGTACACGAGACGCTCGGCGCAGCGGGGATGCGGTTCGAGAAAAGGGGCGCGGGCGCGCTTCTGTGGATGGGCGACCAACCGGTCAAGGACAGCGCCGCCGGCCGCGATTGTTCCATGTCCGCACTCCAGAAGAGGCTTGGCGAATTCGAGCCGTCCGTCACGCCCCTACCCGCGCTTCCCTTACACAAGCCCGCTGCCCGGCCGCTCGTTCCGGCAGCGCCCTTGCTGGCGTCCTACTTGGAGCAGCGCCAGCAGTTCTGGGAAGAGCGCGCCAAGCCAGCCGCGTATCTTGATCGTCACCGCGCCGAGTGGGGCCGGCTCCTCGATCGACAGCGGCAGGAGCGCGTTCACATCCTTCGCGGTTCGTGGAAGGGGAAAGGCGATCTCCTCAACATTCTTCGCAGCCTCACTGCCACGCAGCAGGCGCAGGAGAAGGCCGACCTCCGTGACCGCCACAGGCGCGAAAGGGCGGCGATTGCGCAGGAGCGGGCACGGTTCCCGTCGTACGAAGACTGGCTCGCGCGTTCCGACCGTAACGCGGCAGACGAGTGGCGCCACCGGTCCCGCCGTCCTGCCACGATCGAGGGCTCGAGGTTCGACCAACCGACCTCGCGCGACATCCGCGCGGTGACCGCCTTGCTGGACGGCGGCAGAGTCCACTACCACCTCGCCGGGGCCGGCAGGTCGCCTGCCTTCACCGATCGCGGCAAGACCATCGATATCCACCAGGGCCGTAACCGGGAGGCAGTCCTGGCCGCGTTGCAGTTGAGTGCCCAGAAGTGGGGTGACTTTTGGATTCGCGGCGACGCGCAGTTCAAGAGGATCTGCGTCGAGGTGGCCGCAGAGCACGGATTCAAGATCACGAACCCTGAGCTCCAGCAGGCCATCGCCGCCGAGCGTGGGCGACTCCGAACCATGAGGGAACCCGATGCCCCGACCCGCCATCCGGAGTCAATGACACCCGCAGCGATCTACAGTCGCCACCTGGCGGACGTCGTCCGGGAGCAGCCGGGGCGGCGGGTGGATGCCTCGCGCCTCGACGCGGAGATCGCCGTACGTCTGGCCGTCACCGGCCACTCGCGCGCACAGATCGTTACCGTGATCAGGGACGGTGCGCGCACGGTTCGACCAGATGAAGCTCGGAATTGGGACACTTACGCCCGCCGCGCGGCCGACTTCGCCTTCAGCCCGCCCGGTAGGGAGATGCGTGAACGACTGGCGGGCCAAGAGCAGAAGCTGCTCCGCCTCGAAGGCCGAGAGGACGAGCACGCCTTGCTCCGACGGCTCGGCGGTCCGATGCGGCACCTATGATCAGTTGGCCGAGGTCATCGGTCTTGGGAGCGGGGCACCGGGTACTGCTCGGACCCATCCTTTCAGCGAACGACGGCCCTCACTTGCACGTCGACTCGCAGCGCGCCCAGATGTCGCTTGTCGTGTAGAGCGAAGAGACACAGCATGCCCAGGCGCACACCGTGGTCGTGCACTGGCCGCTTGCAGGCTCCGGGTCGTTTTCGTCGCTCGAGCAGGTCCAGTTGGTGGGGGCCAGGGTGCCCTCACAGCCGAGTAACGCCAGGAACTCCGTCTGGCAGGTCGCGGTCGATCCCGGCGTCGGCATGATCGCGGCTGTCGTCAGGCAGTCGTTCTGGCAATTCGAATCCACGCAGGCCAGGGCCGTCTGCATCGCGCAGGATTTCGCGCACGCTTGAACGAGAGCGGGTGAGCCGCCGACGGTGCCGCCCTGGCCGCCGCTCCCCCCGCTGCCTGAAGTCCCGCCGGTGCCCGTCGTGGAACCGATGGTCCCCCGCAGGTACGGAGCCAGCCCGAGGTTCTGGGTCTTGAACGCGTTCGCCACGATGCTGGCGAGCATGGTCGCACCGGCCAGGTTGGTGTGCGTCGCATCGCTGCCGAGGGCGTGGAACTTCAGCGCGGCCGCCTTGGATCCGAGCGAGTTGTACCAGGCGGTGGAGAGCGACGTCAGGTCGACGTAGGGCACCTTCTTGGCGGCCGCGGCGCCCTTGGCCGAGGCGGCGTGCAAGCCCGACTGAGACGCCAGCGTGTTGCCGCTCCAGGTGCCAACGCGGGCCGGTGGAGAGATCACGATCGCGTTCACGCCGGCAGCCTGGGCGTCGGTGACGTACTTCTCGAGGTTTGTCTCGACCTGGGCGTCGGTCGCGGTCTTGTCGTTGTGGCCGAACTGGATGAGCACCCAGTCTCCTGCCTTCCAGTTGGCCTTGACCGCCCCCCACAACCCGCCAGACCCGTAGAAGCTGGCCGAGCTCTCGCCACTGTCGGCGTAGTTGGAGATCTCCACGGCGGGACCGAAGAACTCGGGCAGCATCTGGCCCCAGCCCGCGTAGGCGGAGCTGGGCTGATCGCACACCGTCGAGTCGCTGGCGATGAAGATGTTGGTCGGCCGCGTCGCCGTGGTGGCGACCGCGTAGCCGATCGCCGACACCTCGGGATTGGTCCCGGAGAAGTAGAGATCGAGCCCCGGGTACCCCGCGTTCACGTTGGACTCCGTCGGCTCGGATTCACGCGCCCGGACGTCTACCGCAAACGCGTACTCGACCGAATTGCCAGCGGCGGTCGTCACCGTGCTGAGGAGGCCCCGGTTGGACTCGGCGCTCACGAACGTGTCGCCCGCCGCCGCTCCGCCGAGAGTCACAGTCACCAAGTAATTTCCCGCCTCCGAGGTGGCCTGCGCGGTGGGCGCGAAGGCGTTGATGGCCGTCGGACCTCCGAAGAGGCACTCGATGCAGACCGGCCCGTTGCCGCCACCCGGGCAAACGCCGCCGGACAGCGGGACCTTCTTGCACGTCGAATAATTCGCGGCGGTCGGTGTCGGATATCCCGCCGGGATGCTACCCGTGGCCGTCATGCCACCCGCACCCCCGGTGCTGCCACCGGTGCCGGTTTTGACTCCCCCCGCGCCGCCCGTCGAGATGACGGTCCCGCCGCTGCCCGAGTTGGTTCCGCCCGAACCTGCAAGGCCTCCGTGGGCACCTGCGGTTCCGGTGTTGGTGGTCCCACCTGTTGCCAGCGAGCCGCCGAGACCGGGGCTTCCGCCCGTGGCAGTGCTGCCCCCAGTGGCCGACACCCCGCCAGCTCCGGTCGAGGTTGAGCCCCCGGTACTCTCTCCGCCCGTTCCGGTGACGGCTCCCCCGCTTCCGCCCCCGCCGGTGGTCATGTCGGAATCGTTATTCGCGCAGGCCAGAAGGCCGATGAACGTGAACATTGGGACCAGTGCTCGGCGATGGGTGGTCGTCATGATCTCCTCATGCTCTCCAAGGGGCCGCCGCTCACGTTTTGGGACGTCATCGGCAAGATCGAGGCGCTTGAGGCCCTCCGGTCCGAAGGCGTCATGACGATTTCGAGAAGGACTCAGGCCGCCGCCCCCTTGTGACCATGATGGGTTCCCGACGGTCACCACAGATCGCTTGTCTGTTAGCACCCGTAGTGAGCCTCACGGCCTTGCTCGGCTCGATCGCCCAGGCGGCTCAGACAATTACGATCAGCAGCACGGGTACGGGCAGCACTTACGAGGGTGTTGGCGCCGTGAGCGGCGGAGGAGGCACCTCCGTGCTCCTCCACGACTACGTCGAACCCCAGCGCTCCCAAATCCTCGACTACCTGTTCAAACCGAACTACGGCGCCGGGATTCAAGAGCTCTACGTCGAGATCGGCGGCGACGGCAACTCGACCCAGGGCTCTGAGCCGAGCCACGAGCACACGAGCACCGATCGAAACTTCAATCGGGGCTACGAGTGGTGGCTGATGGAACAGGCGAAGTTACGCAATCCGAACATTCAGCTCGATGTCACCGCATGGTCTGCGCCCGCGTGGGTAGGCGGCGGCAACTTCTTTTCGAAAGGTACGACGACGTACCTGGCTGACTACATCGCGGGAGCGAAGTCGGCGCACGGCCTGGACCTGAATTACATCGGCTGCCGAAACGAGAAGGGGATCGACGAAAACTTTCTCACGACGCTCCGAACGACTCTGAACAGCGCCGGTTTGACGGCGGTCGGCATCCACGGTTTCGACAACTGGGAGTACGCCACGGGCTCCGGCTCGCCGTGGAACTGGGTTCCGGACCTGAACACGAACGCGACGCTCAAGACTTCGGTGTACGCGATCGGCGAGCACACGACCTGGGGCTCGGGCGCGCCCCCTGCAAACATCAAGGCCGCGGCCAAGCAGGCCGGGAAGGCGATCTGGGACACCGAGGAGCACGTCTATGAGCACGGGTTCCAGTGCGAAATGGACGTCACGCGAGCGTATCTTCAGAACTACGTTCAGAGCGGCGTCACGAAGACCATCTACTGGTACCTCATCAGCGCGCTCTATCCGGTGGAGTCCTACTACGACATCACGGTCGGTGTCGCGAGCACTCCATGGAGCGGGGCGTACACCATCAACCCCGCACTCTGGGCTTACGCGCACATCACTCAGTTCGCGCAGCCGGGTTGGCACTTCGTGGACAGTGCGTCCGGGACCCTGAGCGGCGGCGGGGACTACGTGACGTTGATTTCGCCCAGCAAGGCTGATTTCAGCATCGTCGCCGACACCAACGGCGCGGGAGCGACCCAGCAGGTGACCTTCACGCTGGCCGGCTTCTCAGCCACTTCGGTCAATGTCTGGCGCAGCGACGCCGCTGCGCAATTCCAGAAGCAAGCTGCGGTTCCGGTGTCGAACGGGTCCTTCACCGTCAGCATGGAACAGAACGCGATCTACTCGATCACGTCGACGTCGGGCCAGACGAGGGGATCGGCCCCGGCTGCGCCGGCAGCGAGCGCGTTTCCGTTTCCCTATTACGAAAACTACGATCACTACGGGGATTTCGTGTCGGTCGGATATCGTCCCTATTACCACGCAGACATCGCCGCCACGTTTGAGCTCGCCAAGCGCCCGGACGGAACGGGACAGTGCCTGAGACAGGTGGTCGCTCAGCCTGCGCAGAGCTGGGCACCGGAACCTGCGGGGCCCTACACCATCGTTGGCGACGGCGGCTGGAAGGACTACGAAGTGAGTGTCGACGCCTCGATCGAGTCCACCGGGTGGGCCTCGCTCATGGGTCGAGTAAGTGGCGTCGGCACCGGTTATGGCACCGGCTTCAAGGCGTATTACCTGACTCTGGATACGACGGGGGCGTGGGGCTTCTACGTCGGCAACGGAGCGAACTCTGCCAATACGGCAGAAACCTCGACGACTCTGGCCTCCGGGAAGGCCACGCTGACCGGCGGATCGTGGCACAACATGAAGCTCGTGTTCTCGGGAACATCAATCAAGGGGCTGATCGACCGAACGCAGGTGTTCTCGATCTCCGACGGAACATACAAATCTGGGCAGGTCGGGCTCGGCACGCAGAGCCAGTCCGGGAAGTACACGATTGCCGACTTCGACAATCTCATTGTCAATACGGTAAACGGCGCGGCACCATCCCCGACGACATTCGTGCAGGACGGTCAGAATGGTGGCAGTAACGGCGCCGCGGGTGCGAACGGCGGAAGCGGGGGCAACGCTGGATCCTCCGGCGGCTCTGGCGGAGCTGCCGGTTCGACAGGAAGTGGCGGCGCAACCGGGGGGAAGGCTGGATCTGCCGGCGGATCCTCCGGCGGCTCTGCTGGAAGTACCGGTTCAACAGGAGGTAGCGGTGCAGGCGGGACGGCTGCCGGGGCAGCCGGTTTCGGGGGTTCGAGCACCGGCGGCAGTTCGGCGGGATCGAGCGGCGGGACATCGCAGTCCGGAAGCGGCGGAGCCGCTTCCGGGGGAATGGGCGGCAACTCCACAACGGGCGGGCAAGGTGGCTCCATGACCACCTCGAGCGGCGCGGGGGGATGTTCGTGTGGCATTGTCGAAGATGCCTACGGCGACTCACTGACGGCGGTCGGGCTCCTCTCGGTCTTGGGCCTGGCCATGAGGCGGCGACGCAAACCCAGGCGGAGTGCACCGAACACGCTGTTGTAGCCGCCGCGCCAGATGCCGGCACCCGGTCGCCTCGTGGGGAGCAGAGCCAACTCGCACGAGCGTTCCGGTGACTTGGGGGGAAGGAACCCGGTCCGCGGCCCCTTGTTCCAGCTGACGCTACCGTCGGTTGTCCTGAGCCCGGCTCCTCACCTGGTTGCTACGAGGTGAGTACCTCCAGAGGAGACAAACATGTCCAGCCTCCCAAGATACGCGCTCTACATTGCCATTGTGTCTGCCGCAGCAGCTGGATGCTCGACAACCGACCAGAATCTATCGGGGCAGGCTGGCGCTGGGGGTAACAGCGCGGCTAGCGGTGGTTCGACGGGGAGTGGCGGCGGGTTCACGACTGGGACGGGCGGAAGCGGCGTTGCGGGCACGGGCGGCTCCGCCAGCGGCGGCAACACTGGCTCAGGCGGCGCTGGAAACGGCGGCTCGGCCGCCTCAGGTGGCGCGACGGGGACCGGAGGTTCGGGCACCGCCGGCGCGACGGGCGCGGGCGGTAGCGGCGCGGGCGGCAGCGGGACCGCGACGGGCGGCGCGGGCATGGGCGGTCACGCCACGAGCGGCGGCGTGGGTGGCACCAGCACGGGCGGCACTGGCGGCAACCTCTCCACGGGGGGGGCGCCAGGAACGGGCGGTATGACGAGCACCGGCGGTTCAGGGGGAGGCCAGCCCGCCCCCGGGTGCGGGAATGCCGCCTCACCCAAGGGGGCGCGGAATTTAACGATTCAAGTGGCCGGAAAGGCGCGCACGTATGTGCTGTACGTGCCGAACGGCTACGATGCGGCAAAGTCCATTCCGCTCATCTTCGCTTGGCACTCCAGCGGGGTCACCGGTGCCGAGTCACGCAAGTACTATAAGTTGGAGCCTGTTACCGGGGACGGGGCGATCATCGTCTATCCCGATGGCTTGAATGGCGCCTGGGATCTGTCTGCCAACGGTGTCGACATGAAGTTTTTCGATTTGCTCCTGGAGTCGATTTCCAACGACTACTGCGTCGACCAAGCGCGCGTCTTCAGTACCGGATACAGCTTCGGCGGGATGATGAGCAACTCGCTGGCGTGCGATCGTGGCAACAAGCTGCGCGCATTCGCGCCGATGGAGGGGGCGTTCTTTGATGGCACCAAGAGCTGTCCAACGCCAGTGGCTGCATGGATCGCTCATGCAAGCAATGACCCCACAGTCAGCTTTGCGTCCGGCGAGGCTGCGCGCGATATCTGGCTCAAAACGAATGGCTGCAGCACGACGACGATGCCGACCACCCCCAGCGAGTGCGTGGCCTACCAGTGCACCAAAGAGCCAGTGATCTGGTGTGTCCACACTCAGGGCCACGTCTGGCCCAACTTCGCATCGAAGGGTGTGTGGGCGTTCTTCCAGAGTCTGTAGCGACCGACAGCGTGGTCTAGTGACCTTCCGGCGCCCGCCGGTCCCGGCGACGGTTCATTGCGTCTGGCCGGTAAGCCATCCCTTTGCGGATCAAGCGACCGCACACGGCCGAGGGGCACCCTTGCCGGTCGGGCGCTTCTTGTGCGAGCTACTGGCAGCTCATCACGGCAGTTGAGGGTGCCGCCGGGCCCGACTGAGACCGACAAAATGAATCGCGCGGAGATCGCGATATTCGCTCCGCAGATGCATCACCTTCTCGGGTGCGGGCCCTGACAGCAGCGAAGCGTCGTCGTTCGCATCGTGCGCCAAGGCGGCTTGTAACAACTCGGGTGGCGCCGACCCTTGATTGGGCGCAAGTGCCTCGTGCCCCGCACTCTTCCCCCAGGAGATCAATTATGAAGACCACGCCTGCTTCTGTCCTGCTCTGGAGTTTCGCCTCTCTCTTTGTCGCCTGTGCCGACGGAACTGGGGGCGCATCGGGCAGCGGCGGATCGAGCACGACCGGCAGCGGCGGCACGGCGAGCGGGACCGGTGGCGCGACAGGCACGGGCGGTGAGATCGGCTCCGGCGGCACGACCGGCTCCGGGGGTGCGCTCGCGACGGGGGGCGCAATCGGGTCGGGCGGCTCCATCGGCACCGGCGGGGCCAAGGGCGGTACGACCGGCTCCGGCGGCAGCGCGGCGACGGGCGGCGCGACAGGATCGGGGGGATCGGCGGCGGGCGCGGGAGGGACGGCGGCGACGGGCGGCAGCTCAGGCAGCGGCGGCACGAAAGGAACCGGGGGCGCAGGAACGGGAGGAGCCGCGGGCGCGCCGGCCACGGGTGGGACGACAGGCGCCGGCGGCACGCCAGCGACGGGCGGCGCCGGTGGCACGGCCGGACCGTTTCCGTTCAACCCGCCGTACATGCTCGGCGCTGACATCAGCTGGACGCTGGAACAGGAGGCCAGAGGGGCGACCTATTCCGACGGCGGTAAGGTGCTGCCCATCGAAGAGATCCTTGCGAACAATGGATTCAACTACATCCGCATTCGGACGTTTGTGAACCCGAGCGCGCCCGGCGGTTACAGCGCGGCCGGTTTCTGCGACATCGCACACACGATCACGTTGGCGAAGCGCGTGAAGGCCTGCGGGATGGGGATCCTTCTGGACTTTCACATGAGCGACACGTGGGCCTCCATCGGCGAGCAGCACGTGCCGAGCGCGTGGGCTGGGATGTCGCCCTCCGCGATGCAGACGGCGGCGCACGACTACGTGAAAGCGTCGCTCGCGCAGATGGTCGCCGCTGGCGTCAAGCCCGACATGGTCCAGGTCGGCAACGAGATCAACTCGGCGATGTCGGGCGTGTCCATCAGCAATTGGGCCAATTTCTCGGGGCTGGTGAACGCCGGAATCAAAGCCGTGCGCGAGACGGATCCGAAGATCATCGTCATCGCGCAGCACGGCAGGCCACGTCCGGACGGCAACTTCGAACCCTGGGTCGACAAGTTCCTCGCGGGCAGCCCTCCGATCGACGAGGACGGTATTTGCGGGTCGACGTATGGGACGACCAACAACGGCGCCGACTGGACCATGGAGTTCAGCTACGTGATCAACAAGTACAACAAGCCCGTCTGGAGCTGCGAGTACACAGACGACCACCGGGCGCTCATAAACGGCGTCATGCGCGCGATGCCGAAAGGAATGGGGCGGGGCACATTCATCTGGGAGCCGACGCAGTACGGACAGCCGCTCTTCGACACCAGCGGCAGTAAGTTCGTCACCAACGCGAGGATGGCAGAGTATCCGAAGCTTGCGAAATCCTATGGGCTGCCGATTCCCTCTGGAACGTGCCGTTAGCTCCGAACGGGTCGCCGGCCAATGGTCCGCGTCTGGGCGCGCGCCATTGCCGCGAATGCGGGAAGGTCTTGCACCAGCCCGCCCTTGTTCGGGGTGATGGCTCGATACCTCCGACGTCGCACCACGCCGAACGTTGATCAATCTGGCCCGGGTACGCTGACCAGACTGGCGGTCTGGTCAGCGGCTTGCCTGACGCTGGGCGCGCTTGGGTTCATCGGCTGTTCATCGCAGGCGGGCGGGAACGGAAGCCCGGATCCTGGGAAGCAGACCGGCGGAACAACGGGCGGGGCGACAGGCGGCGCTCCGGGAGCTGGCACGGGCGGGAGCGGCCCATCCGCAGGCGGCACCGGAGGGACGGCCGGCGCGATAGGCAAGGGCGGAGACAACGGAAACCCCGGCTCAGGCGGGGTCGCCGGGACCTCTGGTGGTGCCGGCGGAGGTACCGGTGGGACGGCCGGTGCGACAGGCAAGGGCGGAGACAGCGGGCACCCCGGTTCAGGCGGGGTGGCCGGGACCTCTGGTGGTGCCGGCGGTGGTACCGGTGGAATAGCGGGGAATGGCGGCCAGCCGGGCGCCGGCGGCAGCAGCGCCGGCGGCGGCTCCGGGGCCGGTGGAACCGCAGGCAATGATGCATGCCCTGGAGCTACCTACGACCCTACTTCGCCCCCCAAGGCACTGATGCTGACCGGCGACCTTGGTGCGCACGACCCCGCGGCTTATGTGGTGGGGAAGACCGTCTATCTCGCCGCGACTGGCATCGTCACCAAGTCGTCCACGAAGCTCACCACCTGGATGTCGTGGCCGGCGGGCGGCGGTACGCACGCGGGCGCATGGGCACCGGACATTTCGAATTTCGGCGGACTGTTCCACCTCTACTACGCCGTGTCCTCGTTCGGCAGCAACAAGTCGTGCATTGGCCAGGAGACGCGTGCAGCGCTGGACAGTGGCAGTTGGGCCGACAAGGGCAACGTCCTCTGCTCGAACATGGGGACGACCAAGGACGACTGGAACGCAATCGATCCCAATATCATCGTCGATGACGACGGCGTGCCCTGGATGGATTTCGGCAGCTTCTGGAGCGGGATCAAGATCGTCAAGCTGAATACCGACGGCACCCAAGCGGATATGGTGGTGCACGGCCTGGCGAGCGGCCCGAGCGGCGGCGCGGTGGAAGGCCCGTTCATCTTCAAACGTTGCGGCTTCTACTATCTGTTTGTCTCGTTCGGTTCCTGCTGTTCCGCTCCGTACAACTACACCATCAGGGTCGGACGCTCAGCGACGGTGATGGGGCCGTACGCGGACAAGGACGGCGTCGCGATGATGAAAGGCGGCGGCACGCTGCTGGTTCAGGGAAATTCCAGCTGGAGCGCCCCTGGGCACAACGCGGTCATCGTCTATGACAACCGCACCTACAACGTTTATCACGCGCTCGCCGCACCTTCTGGACAGAACGGTACGGCCACACTGCGCATCTCCGAAATCGCATGGGATGCGAACGCCTGGCCGGTCTCCGGCGGACCGTAGCGCGACGACCACGACCCCGGCGGGGAGCTGGACGACCTCGTCAGCCACGTCAATCAACACGATCGTCAGGCAACAGATCTCCGCGGTCCGCCCCTCTTCTCTAGAGAAATGCTCACACGCGGAAAGCTGATCCTCGGTGCCACTTTGGTTTTGGCGTGCGCGAATAGCGCCGGTGGTGGCGGAAGCGATGGATCGACCTCCGGAAGCGGCGGCAACAGCGCCCCTGGGGGAACGCCGGGGAACGGCGGTAACGCGACGGGCGGAAGCAAAGGAGCTGGGGGCGGCACCGGCGGCGAGACGATGGGGGGAAGTAACGGAGCTGGGGCCGGCACCGGCGGTAGTGCGACGGACGGGTCGGGCTCGGGCGGAGCGTTGTCGACTGGCGGCTCGGGAGTGGGCACGGGCGGTGCCGTGGGCGGTGCTTCGGGATCGGGGGGCGTGGGCGGTCGGGCTGGCGGTGGCGGTCTCGGCGGAATTGCTGGCAGGGGCGGCACGACGGGGGCGGGTGGCCTGGCAGGAACGAGCGGCGCGGCCGGGCGGGGTGGCTCAGGCGGCGCGGCGGGAGGCGGCGGGGCGGGAAGGAGCGGAATTGTGGGCGCAACGCCGCCGATGGGCTGGAACTCTTGGAACACGTTCCAGTGCAACCTGAGCGAGACGCTCATCAAGCAGATCGCGGACACATTCGTGTCGAGCGGAATGCAGGCCGCCGGCTACGAGTATGTGAACCTCGACGACTGCTGGATGAGCGGGCGCGATTCGAGCGGGAAGCTCCAGTGGAATACCAGCAAGTTTCCGTCCGGGATCCCCGCACTTGCCACCTACGTCCACGGCAAGGGGCTCAAGCTCGGTATCTACGAGGTTCCGAACACCACGACCTGCGTCGGCCTTTACGGCGGCATCAGCCCCTCGGTCGCCGTTGGCAGCGGAGGCCACGAGACGACTGATGCGCAAACGTTCGCGTCTTGGGGTGTCGACTACCTCAAATACGACAAGTGCACGGGTCCGCTCAGCGGCTTCTCCGTGATGGAGAGCGCCTTGAAGGCGACCGGCCGCCCCATCTTCTACAGCATCAATCCCGGCGACGGGACCGGGTGCCCGCCGAGCACGTGCTCGATCAACCTGCCGACGATCGCCAACATGTGGCGCATCGGGTTCGACATCAACGCGAGCTGGTCGTCGATGATCGGCCTCGTCGACCAGGACCAGAACCTCTATTCTTACGCGGCTCCCGGACACTGGAACGATCCCGATATGCTCGAGGTGGGCAACAGCGGCCTCTCCGACACCGAGGGCCGCACGCACTTCAGCATGTGGGCCATCCTGGCCGCGCCGCTCATAACCGGCAACGATCTCCGGAGCATGACCGCGACCACGAAGGCGACCCTCACGAACGCCGAAGTCATCGCCGTCGATCAGGACCCGCTCGGCAACCAAGGGCGGCTGGTCGCCACGCCGGGGACGAACCTGCAGGTGTGGTCCAAGACGCTCACCGGTACAAACACACGTGCCGTCGCCCTCCTGAACCGCGGCACGGCGGCCGCGGCGATTACGGTTCAGTGGAGCGCTCTCGGCATCCCCGTCGGCGGGGCCACGGTTCGCGACCTCTGGGCTCATACCGACCTCGGGTCGTTCAGCGGCTCCTACACGGCGTCATCGGTCCCCGGTCACGGCGTGGTGATGCTCAGGGTGACCAGCGGTTCCTGACCCGCGCGGTCGCTTCGAAGTTCCAATGGGATTCGGCGGAGGAGTCGAGCAGCGCCATCAGCTTCTTGCGGGCCCGATGGATGCGCGCTCGGACCGCAGCGAGCCGGACCGAGTGCATCTCGGCGATCTCTTCCGCGGTGTAGCCCTCGATCTCGAACAACACGAACGTGGCACGCAATCGATCGCTCAGCTTGGAAAGGATGCGCTCCAGCTTGCGCTGGCGCTCGCGGATCTCGAGCGCCATGAGCGGAGTGGGCGTCGCTGCTCGCATCTCCGACATCTCCGACGAGGACGCGCCGCCTCGCCGGAAGATGTGCTTGACCCACACCAGCCGTCGGTAGTCCCGGACCTGATGGGCGGTAATCCGATACAGCCAACCGACGAGGTTGCGTCCGTCAAAGTCCGGAAGGCGTCGGTAGACGACAACGAAGACCTCTTGGATGAGATCATCCTGATCTGCCGCCGGTCCACCGAGAGCCCGGATCCAACGCGCCACCTCGTGCCAATAGGCGTCGTAGATGCTTCGGAAGTTGTAGATGTCGAGCTCGGGCCGGTGCCCTTTGTCGTCCACGGGTTCCAGCGGTACCACCTGGGCGTCAGGGTGCCGCCGGAGCTGGGCTTGCGTGAACGTCATCGTTCAACACCGAACCGAAGGGGGCGAGAAGCCGCCGGAGATTTATCGAGCCACGCGAAAAGTCCGGTCACCTTCCCTACAGGGATTTGTCGATGGAGAAACTTACGCAAAAGATGTCGACCGTTCGCGAGTGCCCAGTCGACGCGCACCTACGCTTGCTGCGGCGACCCGGCCGCGCTGATGGTGCTGGCGGTCAAAGGCACGTCGACGAAGGTTCCTAGGCAGGTTTAGCGCCGCCATCCCCTTTCAATGGCGGCGGCTATCGCTCACTCGTTGCCCGCCTCGAGGACCCATGAGGACACATCGAAGCTTTCTAGGGCTGACGCTTTGCGCGGTGGTCGCCAGCGCCTGCGCATCACCGGAGACTACAATGGACGGAACGGGCGGAAGCGCCGGGCAGTCCAACGGTAGCGGTGGCAACAGCGGGACCGGCGGTGGGACCGGCGGGGGGACCGGCGGCGGGACCGGACACTCGAGCGGCACGGGGGGCGCAAATGCCGGCGGTGGTACGACGGGAACCGGCGGCACCAGCGGCTCAGGGGGAACTACCGGCTCCGGTGGGGCGATCGCGACCGGCGGGCATGGCGGCACGGCAGGAACCAGCGGCGCCCCCGGCTCCGGCGGAGCGACGGGCTCCGGAGGGGCGAGCTCCGGCGGTACGACCGGGTCCGGCGGTACGACCGGGTCCGGCGGTACGACGGGGGCCGGTGGTACGACCGGGGCCGGTGGTACGACCGGGGCCGGTGGTACGACCGGGGCCGGTGGTACCGGAGCGACCGGCGGCGGCGGGAGCGCGGGCGTCGGCGCGGTGATCGTCAACGACACATTCTGGAAGGACAGCGGCGGGACTTTCATCTACTCGCAGGGGGGCGGTGCGCTTCGAGTAGGTGACACGTACTACTGGTACGGCGTCTCCTACGGCGGGGCGGCCACCTACGCGGCCAACCCCTCGAAGGGAAAGAACAGCGATGAGTCCTTCAATGGGATCACCGCCTACTCGTCGACAGATCTCGCCAACTGGAAGCTGGAGAGCACTTCGCGTCCCGCGAACACGGGCGGTTGGTTCGGGCGACTCGGCGTCGTCTACAACGCCACGACGAAGAAATACGTCCTGGTGGCGCAAGGGGGCGGGGGGCTCTACTTCGCGACCAGCGACACCCCCAGCGGCCCGTTCGTGTACAACAACGTGCAGACCAACCTGCCTGGCATCGTCAACGGCGGGACGGGCGATCAGACCACCTTCCAGGACGACGACGGCTCCGCGTACCTGGTCAGCTCGAGCAGCAATGGGCGCGCGAACCGCTACGTGTCCCCGTTGAGGCCGTCGGATTTCCTCGCCGCCCAGAACGCGATCTTCGTCTATTCGGGAGGCGGCCGGGAGGGGAACTGCATGTTCAAGCACAACGGCACGTACTACTTCTGCTCGTCGGATCTGCACGGATGGAATGCGTCGCAGACCTACTGCGTGTCGGCGACCAGCCTCAAAGGCCCGTGGTCCGCCGAGTTCGTCCTGGACGGCACCCAGCCGGACTACAGCCATGTCACACAGACCGGCTTCTTCATCAGCGTCCAAGGGACCGCGGGATCATTCGTCATCTTCGCAGGCGATCGCTGGAGCGACTTCGCCGGCAACGGCCTTGGTTTCAATCAGTGGATGCCGATTTCTTTTACCGGGACGACGCCGCACTTTCAGTCACTCAGCCGCTGGTCGATCGACGCCAAGGCAGGCACTTGGGCCGTCGCTCCCGGCAACGACTATGTCCTCAACCCCTCGTTCGAGGCGGATCGCGTCGCGGTGACGGTCCCCGAGGGCTGGAAAGCGACTGGCGGCAGCAACGTCTCAGGCGGGCACACCGGGCACTGGTCTTGGCAGATCGCCGGCAACGGCAATCTGCAGCAGCAGATCGCCGCCATCCCGGACGGGACCTACACGTTATCGGTCTGGGCGAAGGCGAGCGGCACCGGCGCGCAGCTCTACGCGAAGAACTGCGGCGGCACCGACGTAACGACGGCGATCGCCAGCGCCGCGGCTTTCACGAAGGTGACGTCGACTGCGATCGCCGTGAGCGGCGGCCAGTGCACGATCGGAATCACCGCGGGCGCTGCGCAGGTGACCGTCGACGACTTCGTGCTGTCGGATGGCTGACAGCCTCGGCCGCTCGCTCGTCCGCGCTCCGCGTGGCGCCCACCCAGGCTGACCTGGGCGGAAGCGACGCCGTGGCGGGAGCAGGGTCCAGTGCGAAAGGTCGAGCCGTTCGGCGGCCCAAGCGCCCTGACCTCTCGCTCTCGCGTGCCCTCCGGTCAGGTCAGGTGGCGCGTGAGGCGACGGCCGGATCGCCGGATCAGCAGGGCGGCGGCGAGCAACACGCCGTAGACGCCGAACCCGCCAGCCGCCGGTCCGGTGTCGCACGAGCAGCCTGACCCGCCGTCCATCTTCCCTGCGCCGGAACCGCCTGCGCCCAAGGCGCCACCGGTCGCCGACGAGGCGCCGCCCGTCCCCGGTTGCGCACCGGCCGCGCCGCCGGAAGCCGTGGCGCCTCCACTTCCGGTCGAACCACCGCTGGTACCGGACGATCCGCCTGACGATCCGCCGGACGATCCGCCGCTGGAGCCGCCCGCGGTACCGCCGGCCCCGACGCCCGAGCCACCCCCCCACCCCGAACCGCCTCCCGTCCCAGGCCGGCCGGCCGCGCCGGCGGTGCCGCCGACGCCACCGGTGGCCGTCGCTGCGCCCGCCGCCCCGCCCTCGCCCCCCACTCCGCCGCCGCCGTGTCCGCCGGCCGCGCTGGAACCGGCGGCGCCGCCCGTCGAAACCGGATTGGACCCGTCGAGACCGAAGAAGTGGACGGCGTCAGCCATGTCCACGACCAGGTTGTGGGGCTGGCCGGTCTCCTGGATCGCCTCGACTTGAACGGTTCCCGAGCTGTCCGCGTACCGCGTCCGAACCCAACTCGACTGGATGGCGTTGTTCTCGGTGGTGGTCGGCGTTTCGCTGACGCCGAGGACATTCGTCCACTCTTTGATCTCTTCGCCGAAGTTGTGGAAGCTGACGGTCGCGTCCACGGTGCCGTGCCAGAGTTGGACGCGCGGGCGCTT
>Ga0134125_10004365_pt1 | contig 16188 bp, 15 predicted proteins | sample KB31751_FD_96464 | JGI IMG/M metagenome (GOLD analysis project Ga0134125, IMG submission 96464) | Terrestrial soil microbial communities with excess Nitrogen fertilizer from Kellogg Biological Station, Michigan, USA - KB3-175-1 | ecosystem: Environmental > Terrestrial > Soil > Unclassified ... | reverse complement strand
GCGTGAAGAAACCGACGACACCCGCCACGATCGCCGCAACGATCTTCGGCAGCGACGCGAATGCGGGATCGCCCGGCGGTGCGGCGACGACCATCGGCAGCACGAGCGCCGTCAGCATCGCGGCCGGCACGTAGCGAAACGCGCGGCCGAGCAGCACCGGCACGTGCCGCCGCGCGAAGATCGCGATGAACGACAGGCGCGACAGGTAATTCAGAACGCCGACGATCGCGACGACCGTCCAGAGCTTCAGCGCGGCGTCCATTGCTCCTTCGCGAAATCGGCCAGCGTGCCGGCGAGAATGCCCGCGACGCCGGCGACGATCAGGTTGAGCTTCATCGGAAGGGAGGCGAGCGCCAGAACGCCGACGCCCGCGACGAGTGCGGCAATGATCGTCGGCGACGAGCGAAAATGCGGCGCGACGAGCGCGATGAAACAAAGCGGGACGGCGAAGTCCAGCGACCACGCCGCTGGTATCAGGTTGCCGACGAAATAGCCGGCGACGTTCGTGAACTGCCAGAACAGCCACAACGCGAAACCGCTGCCGAGGAAATGCGCACCCGCGGCGCGCGCGTCGCCGCCGGCGTCGAAGCGGCGGACCGCGACGGCGAACGCCTGATCGGTCAGCAGGAACGCGAGCGTCTTCTGCCAGCGCGGCGGCAACGGCCGCAGGTAAGGCGCCATCGCCGCGCTGTAGATCAGGAAGCGCAGACCCGCGACGAAGCAGGTGAGCACGATCACCGCGACCGGCGCGCCGGCGGCGAGCAGTTGCACGGAGAGGATCTGCGCGGCGCCGGAGAAGACGATTGCGGACAGTCCGATCGCGCCGGCGAGCGATGCACCCGCCGCAGCCGCGCCGACACCGCAGACGAGCCCGAACGGCATGAGCGCGAGCGCCGCCGGCAGCATGTCGACGAAACCGGCGCGAAAATCGGGATTGGCAATGACGCGGCGCATGGCGGCTTGCGCGCTGTCCCGCGCAAAAAAATCGGGAGGCGAGAAGCCTCCCTGCCGCGACGATTATAGCGTCAGCCGTCCTTCGAGGATTCAGGCGTCGACGGGTGACTGACGATAAAGCCAGGGCGCGCGGCGCGCGTGTTCGGCGCGAAAGGCGTCGATCGTCGCCCGTTTGCGCAGCGTGGCGCCGATCTCGTCTTCGCCCGACAACAGTTGCGCCTGCCGGCGCGCGTCGAGATCGAACCCGATCGTCGCGCCCGAGGGCAGAACGATCCGGCAGCTTCGCACGTCGACGGTCACTTCGCACTCATCGCGTTGCTGCACCTCGGCGACGATCAGCGCGTGTGCGGCTTCCGGCAGCCTGACGGGGAGCACGCCGTTCTTGAAGCAGTTGCCGTAGAAGATGTCGCTGAAGCCGCGCGCGATCACGCAACGAATCCCGAAACGCTGCAGCGCCCAGACGGCGTTCTCACGCGAGCTGCCGCAGCCGAAGTTCGAGCCGGCAAGCAGGATTTCGGCATGGCGAAACCGCGGATCGTTGAGCACGAATCCAGGGTCCTCGGCGCCGTCGGCCTTGTAGCGCCAACGCGCGAAAAGCCCGCGGCCGGGGTTCGTCGAGAGCGACCGCATGTACTCCGCGGGAATGATGCAATCGGTGTCGACGTTGTCGCGCAACAGCGGGGCGACGACGCTCGTGAGGCTCGTCAGCGGCTTCATGCGCGCTCCGCGAGCCTGCCTGCGTCGACGATGCGACCGGCGATCGCGCATGCGGCGGCCGTGATCGGACTTGCGAGATGCGTTCGCGCGCCCTTGCCCTGCCGGCCCTCGAAGTTGCGGTTCGACGTCGACACGCAGCGCGCGGCAGGCGGAACGACGTCGTCGTTGATGCCGAGGCACATCGAGCAACCGGCTTCGCGCCATTCGAATCCCGCCGCCCGCAGCACGACATCGATCCCTTCGTCCTCGGCGGCCTTCTTGACCTGGCTCGAGCCCGGCACGACGAGCGCGCGGACGTTCGGCGCGACCGTGTGTCCGCGCACGAATTCGGCGACGCCGCGCAAGTCGGAAAGGCGACTGTTCGTGCACGAGCCGATGAAGACGACGTCGACGGGGAGCCCCTCGAGCGGCACGCCGCCCTCGATGCCCATGTACGCGAGCGCGGCCCGCGCGCCGTCGCGCCGGCCGATTGGAAGGCTCGCGATGTCGGGCACCGGCTCGTCGACGGCGACGATGTCGCCCGGCGTCGTGCCCCAGCTGATGAATGGCTTGAGCCGCGAAGCGTCGAGCTCCAGCACCTTCGCGAACCGCGCATCGTCGTCGCTGCGAAGCGTCGACCACTGCGCGAGCGCGCGTTCCCAGTCGCGGCCCGCGGGCACATACGGCTTGCCATACAGATAGTCGAACGTCGCGTCGTCGGGAGCGACGAAGCCGAAACGCGCACCGAGCTCGATCGACATGTTGCACACCGTCATGCGTCCCTCGATCGGCAGAGCGCGTATCGCTTCGCCGGCGTACTCGATCGCGTGGCCGACGCCGGCCGTGATGCCGAACGAGCGCAGGATGCCGAGAATCAGGTCTTTCGGCGTCACACCGGGACGCAACCGTCCATCGACGCGGATCTGCATCGGCGCAGGCTTCGACTGCGCGAGCGTTTGTGTGGCGAGCACGTGTTCGACCTCGGAGCTGCCGATGCCCCACGCGAGCGCTCCCAGCGCGCCGACCGTGGCCGTGTGGCTGTCGCCGCAGACGAACGTGCAGCCCGGCAGCGCCAGACCCTGCTCGCCGGCGACGACGTGCACGATGCCCTGACGCCGATCGTCGACGTCGAAGAGCTGGATATTGTGCCTTGCGCAGTTGGTGCGGAGCAGCCGCACGTATTCCGTACCGAGCGCGAACGTCGTATCGGTGCGCCCTGGCGCCGTCGACAGAATGTGATCCTGTGTCGCGAAGGTCTGGCCGGGCGACGCCACCGTCCGGCCCGCCGCGGCGAGGCGCTGGAACGCTTCGGGACTGCTCACTTCATGCACGACGTGCCGGTCGATCTGCAGAAGACCGACACCATCGCCCAGATCCTCGATCAGGTGATCGTTCCAGATGCGTTCGAACAAGGTGAGTGGCACCGCGCGCGACTCGCCGTAACGACGTTCGGCAAAGATTAGAAGGCGGCCGGGCGTGGGTCTAGGACGAAATTGCGCGAGTCACGACCCGCGTGCGGACTGGTCGTCCATGACTTCGCTGACGAGCCATTCCTCGAAGGCCGATACGGCATCCGAGCGGGCGCGTTCTGCGGGATAACAGAGGTAGTACGACCCGTCGCCGGGCACTTCAAGGTTGAGCGGTGCGATCAGCCGGCCGGCACGGAGATCGTCGAGCACGAAGCTGCGCTGCGCAATGACGACGCCCAGGCCGTCGATCGCGGCCTGATAGGTGAGCGCCGAGTTCTCGAGCTTGATTCCGTTGTTGCCGTCGATGTCGGTGATGCCTGCCGCAGCGAGCCACGTCGGCCAGTCGCGCGGACGGTTGAGCGAGCAGATGAGCACGTGGCGCGCAAGATCGTTCGCGCCATCGAGGCTCGCGCCCGACAGCGCGGGGCTGCAGACCGGCAACAGGCGCTCGCCGAAAAGACGCCGGAAGTGCGCGTTCGCGAGCGGCCGCGTATCCGAATGAATGCAGGCGTCGACGTCTTCGCGATTGAAGTCGACCGGCTGATGCGATGTCGTGATCTGTACGTCGATGTCGGGATGGCGGGCGTGGAATCGCGCGAGCCGCGGCACCAGCCAGCGAATGGCGAACGTCGGCGGCAGCTTGAGCCGCAGCGTCTTCTCGTCCGGGCGCTGCTGCAGTTGACGCGCGGCGTATTCGAGCTGGTCGAGGGCACCGCGCACGAGCCGAAAGAACACCTGGCCCTTGGGCGTCAATTCGATGCCGCGCGAGTTGCGCGAAAAGAGCTGCACCTTGAGCCATTTTTCGAGCGTCGACACATGCCGGCTCACCGCGCCCTGCGTGATGAACAACTCCCGCGCCGCGCTCGTGAAGCTCGCGTGCCGCGATGCGGCCTCGAAGGCCCGCAGCGCGTTCATCGGAGGAAGTCGTCGCGACATCGACGCTCATGAGCTTTACTCATGGCTAGTATGACAAAAATTGGCTTGCGCGACGAGCCGATGACAATACGATTCGGGTTGGCGCGCAGATCCGCAAGACCGCAATGAGCCTTAGGCATAGCGAGGAAAGCATCGACACGGCGGCCGCGGTCGATGTCCGCCGCTTGTCACGGATGCGTGCGCTGCCCATGGACGCGATCCGCCGCCACATCCGGACGCATCTCAACGGCCGCATCCGCGTCTCCGACATCGCGGACATCGCCGGCCTCGACGTGTCTGCCTTCGCGCGCGCGCTCCGACGGGAATTCCATACCACGCCGTATGCGCTGGTCATCGCGATGCGGGTGGAGGCGGCCGAGCACCTGCTGCGCAACGGAATGAGCGTCGTCGATGCGGCCCAGAGCGCAGGCTTCTGCGACCAGAGCCATTTGACGCGGCATTTCCGGCGCCATCTCGGCGTCACGCCGAGCAAGGTTCGCCCTGCCCGCAAGGGCAAGGCATTCTGACGTACCCGATGACGAGGAGCACGCCATGAAAACTGCGTTGGCCATCATCACGATTCTTTGCCGCGGTACGGCGTTCGTCGCGGCGATCGCGCTCTGCGCGCCGCTGGCATTCGGCGCCGACCCGGGCGCTGCGCTGCTGAGTGCCGCCAAGAAGGAAGGACAGGTCACGTACTACACGTCGGCCGATCTCGCGCTCGCCAACAAGCTCAAGGCGGCGTTCGAGAAGAAATACGGCGTGACGGTCAACGTTCTGCGGCAAAGCTCCGCGCCGACGTTCAACCGCGCCGTGCAGGAGTTCGACCTCGGCGTCAACGCCGCCGACGTGATCGAGACGTCGGTCGTCAGTGCGTTCCAGGACATGAAAGCCAAGGGCATGCTGATGTCCTTCACGCCCGCGACCGCGAACCTGATCCGCAGCCCGAAGCTTTCGGATCCGGACAACGACTGGCACGCCGTCAAGCTCGAGCTCACGTCGCTCAACTACAACAAGGACCTGCTCAAGCCGGCCGACGTCCCGAAGACATGGAAGGACCTGCTCGACCCGAAGTACAAGGGGAAGATCGTCCAGGGGCACATCAAGGCGAGTGGCGACACGGGTCTCATCGTCTTCAACCTGGTCAAGATGTACGGCTGGGAGTACTTCGAGGCGCTGCGCAAGAACGACGTGCTGACGATGCAGGCCTGCACGCAGAACGAGCTCGTCGCCCGCGGCGAGCGGCTCATCATGATGTGCGACTACTCGCAGATCGAGACGGCGCGCACGCAGCACCAGCCGATGATCGCCGGCGTGCTGCCCGCAGACGGCGTGTTCATGCTCGTCGGACCCGTCGCCGTCCTCGCGAAGGCGCCGCATCCGAACGCGGCCAGGCTTCTTGTCGACTTCCTGCTGTCACCCGAGGGGCAGACGATCTACGCCGAAGGCGGCGACGCGCCGTCGATCAACAGTCCCGATGTCAAGTTGCCGCCCGGATTTCCCGACCTCAAGCAACACAAGCTCATCGACACCGACATGACCGAGTACCGGAAGTGGCTGCCGGAAGGCACCGCCAGATTCGTCGAGTTGTTCGGAGGCTGATCGGATCGCGCGCGTGCAGCGGGGCGCAGGCAGATGGCGCAGCGTATCGACGCAGACGCCGGTCTTCGCCGGCGTCGCGCTCGTCGTGGCGGTGCTCGTGCTGCTCCCGCTGTACCACGTTGCGGCATCGAGCGTGACGGGCCCGCACGGCCTCTCGCTCGACAACTATGCCAACGTGTTCCGAACGCCGCGATTCGTCGCCGCCGTCGGCAACTCGCTGCTGCTGGCGGTCCTGTCGTCGCTTACGTCGATGCTGCTCGGCGCGCCGATTGCGTGGCTCGTGAGCCGCAGCGACATGCCGCTCCGCCGGACGACGCGCGTGCTCGTGCTCGCAAGCTTCGCGGTTCCGGCGTTCGTCAATGCGCTTTCGTGGGTGCTCCTCGCCGGGCCCAACGCCGGCGCGTTGAACAAGGCGTGGATGGCGGTCACCGGATCCGATCACGGCTTCATCGACATCTTTTCGATGACCGGATTGCTGCTCGTCTACACGGCCACCATCTATCCGCTCGCGTTCATCTTCATGCACAACGCGTTCGAGTCGATGGATGCGCGGATGGAGCACGCGGCGCGCCTGCTCGGCGCAGGGGGAGCGCGCGTCGCGCTGACGATCACGCTTCCGCTCGCGCGGCCGGCGATCCTCGCCGCGTTCATCATCACGTTCCTCGAAGGCCTCACGAGCTATGGCGCGCCTGCGGTGATCGGCGTGCCGGCACGGGTCTACGTGATCACGACGCAGATCTGGTCGCTGTTCCAGTACCCGCCGCAGATCGCGCTCGCCGCCGCGCTGTCGTTGCCGTTGCTGATCGTCACCACTGCGCTGCTCGCTGCGCAGCGCCTGCTGCTCGGCCGGCGCGGCTTCACGACGATCCACGGCAAGGCCGGCCTCGCGCCCCGCACCGAGCTCGGCGCCTGGCGCTGGCCCGCCGTCGTTCTTTGCCTCATGATCGTCTTCGTCACCTTCGTGCTGCCGAACGCGATGCTGGTCTTCGAGGCGTTCTATGCCCGCAACTACGGCGCTCTGTCGCTACGCAACGTCACGCTCGAGCACTTCCGATACGTGCTCGTCGACTACATCGACGGCGCGCCGTCGATCAGGAACAGCCTGTTCACGGCGACGATCGCTGCGACGCTCGCCGTGCTGCTCGCGTTCACGAGTGCCGTGATCGTCGCGCACGTCAAGTCGCGCGTCGCATCGATCCTGAACTTCCTGTGCCTGCTTCCGCTCGTGATTCCGTCGATGGTATTCGCCGTCGGTCTCGTCGCCGCTTACAGCAGGGGTCCGTTCGTCCTCTATGGGACGCTCTGGATCATGATCCTCGCGTTCCTCACGCTGAACCTTCCCTACGCGTTCATGAGCAGCAGCAGTGCCCTTGCGTCGGTACACCGCGAGCTCGAGAGCGCGGCGCGCACGCTCGGCGCGCCGCTCCTTCGCGTGCTGCGCGACATCACGATGCCCCTCGTGGCCGGTGGCCTTCTCACCGGCTGGATCGTCGTCTTCGCGAATTCGCTGCGCGAGCTGAGCGCCGCCGCCCTGCTCTTCACGTCGAGGACCACGGTCATCGCGACGGCCATCATGGACCTGGACTACGCGTCGAACTGGGGTGGCGTGGCAGCGATGTCGGTGATCCTCCTCGCGATCAACGCGATCGTCATCACGGGCGGATACCGGTTCGTCGGAAGGAATCTATTGGACCCGCATCGCCGCTGAAAGCCATGGCCACGAAGCTGCAGCTCACGGATCTCGTCAAGCGCTTCGAGCGACAAAGCGGCGCCGCCGTCGGCGGCCTCACGCTCGCGGTGGACGAAGGGGAGATGCTGGTGCTGCTCGGACCGAGCGGCTGCGGCAAGACGACGACGCTGCAGCTGATCGCCGGACTGATCCACCCGGACAGCGGCTCCGTGGTCATCGACGGCAAGGCGGTTGCCGGGCCCGGGTGGGGCGTTGCGCCGGAGAAGCGCAACCTCGGCATGGTGTTTCAGAGCTATGCGGTGTGGCCGCACAAGACGGTCGCGCAGAACGTGGCCTATGGCCTGCACCTGCGCCATGTCGCAGGCGCAGAGATCAAGCGGAAGGTCGCCCGCGTTCTCGACATGGTCAAGCTCGGCGGGCTCGAGGCACGCTATCCGTCCGAGATCTCCGGCGGCCAGCAGCAGCGAGTCGCGCTCGCGCGCGCCATCGTCGTCAATCCGTCCCTGCTCCTGCTCGACGAGCCGCTCAGCAATCTCGACGCCACGCTGCGCGAGCAGATGCGCACCGAGCTCAAGTCGCTGCAGCGCGATCTCGGTCTCGCGTCGGTCTACGTGACCCATGACCAGGCGGAGGCGATGACACTGGCCGATCGGCTCGTCGTGATGCACGACGGTGCGATCGTTCAGGAGGGGAAGCCGGAGGACGTATTCTCGCGACCCGCTTCACGCTTCGTCGCCGGCTTCCTCGGCACGACGAATCTGCTGCACGGCCGGCTCAGTACGGTTCGAGGTACCCGCGCGCGGCTCGAAATTCCCAACCTCGGCGTACTGGAAGGATGCGCGGTCGCCGACGTGGCGGCGGACTTTCGTCCCGGCACCAACGCGTGGCTGTCCGTACGTCCGGTAGCCTTGGCGCTTTCGGCCGCCCGGCCTGCGTGCGCGAACGTTTTCGAGGGACGGGTTCGGACGCGCACGTTTCTCGGCGACATCACCGAATACACGGTGTCCACCGGCGAATTCTGCTGGCGCGTGCACGCGATCTCGTCGCAACGCGTGGCGCTCGACGACACCGCGTGGATCTCGTTTTCATCCGACGCCGCGACGATCATGCCCGATCGGTGAAGGGCGCCGGCATGCAGCAATGACCCACGGACGCAATCCACCGCGTAACCGAACAGGAGATTTTTCGTGAACGCCACGTCCGACAGCGAGAAGTTCGCCACGATCAGGGAGCGGCTTTACACGCCGGTCGTTTCCGACGCGCTCGACCGTCTCGGGCACACCCATCAGGCGATGCGCCACGACATTCGCCCCGTCCATGCCGACTTCGTCGTCGTCGGACGCGCGCGAACGCTGCTCTGGATGGCCACGTACGAGCCGGTGACCAAGAACCCGTACGTCAACGAGATCAGGGCGATCGACTCGCTGCGCCCCGGTGACGTCGCGGTGCACAGCACCGATCATTCCGGAACCATCGCGCCATGGGGCGAGCTGCTGTCCACGGCGGCACGGATGCGCGGCGCGACCGGCACGATCGTCGACGGCTTCGTCCGCGACGTCCGGCAGATCATCGCAATGTCGTTTCCGGTGTTTGCACGCGGCATAATGCCGCTCGATTCGTGGGGTCGAGGCTACGTGGCGGACGTCGACGTGAAGGTTGCCTGCGGCGGCGTGCTCGTGTCGCCGGGCGATCTCGTCTTCGGCGACTACGACGGCATCGTCGTCATCCCGTCGGCGATCGAAGACGAGGTCCTCGCGCGTGCGCTCGAGAAAGTCACGGGCGAAAATCGCAGCCGCGAGGAACTGTTGCAGGGGCGCCTGCTCCGCGAAGTCTACGAGCGTCATGGCGTTCTTTGACGAGCCATCGGCCGACGAACAGGAGCCCTCGTGAGGTACCGCGCGCTCGAGCAGTCGCTCTCGCAATGCCACTCGGCGGTCATCTGCGACGTGCTCGATCGCCTGGATCGGCGCGCGCAATGCATGGCGCCGCAGGTCCGGCCATTGCTCGCTTCGATGCGCGTCTGGGGCGAAGCCGTCACGGCCCGCTTCGAAGCGGTCGACCATCTCCCCGAGCATCCGTTCGAGCTCGAGATGGCGCTCACCGACTCTCTGCGTGAAGGACAGGTCCTCGTCAGCCAGTGCGACGGCGGCCAGCCGGCTGCCGCCTGGGGCGGCCTGCTCACGGCGGCGGCGAAGAGCCGGGGCGCGCACGGCGTGGTCACCGACGGCGCCGTACGCGACTACGCCGAAATCACCGGGCAACGCTTCCCGACGTTCTGCGCAGGCTTGACGCCGTACGATTCGCTTGGCCGCATGGACGTCGGCGCGATCAACGTTGCGATCCGCTGCGCCGGCGTTGCCGTGCAGCCCGGCGATCTCGTCTTCGGCGACGCCGACGGGGTCGTCGTCGTCCCGGCCGAGATCGCTGAGCGCGTCATTGCGCTCGCGGTCGAGAAGATGAGCGCGGAAGCGGCCGTTCGCAGCCGTCTGCGTAACGGCGCGAGCGTGTCCGACACGTATCGCGAGTACGGTACCCTCTGACGACGAACCGTCACATTCGTGACCGATTGCCCGCACCGAACGGTTTCACACCGATGAACCGCAAATCATTCCGTAGCGCCCTCGCCGCCGAGCGCCCGCTCGTCACGCCGCTCGCACACGACGCGCTGTCGGGGCGCCTGATCGAGCGCGCCGGTTTTCGCGCGTTCGCGATCGGCGGCTCGGCGATGCTCGCGGCGCGCTACGCGCTGCCCGACCTCGGCATCGCGGCGCGCGGCGAAATGGCCGACGGCATTCGCGACATTGCGGCGGCGACGTCGTTGCCCTTCCTCGCCGACGGCGACGACGGCTACGGCGACGCGAAGAGTGTCGCGTACACGGTCGAGACGTACGAGCGCTTCGGCGTCGGCGGCATCCTGATCGAGGACCAGCGCCGCGATCGCAAGCAGCCGCGGGCCGAAAAGGCGCGCGGCGTCGTCGACGTTGCCGAGATCGAACAAAAACTGCGCACCGCGATGGACGCGCGGCAAAGCGCCGAAACGCTGATCGTCGGCCGGACCGACGCGTACGGCGCGCTCGGCCTCGAGGCCGCGATCGCGCGCGCCGAGGGTTTTCTCGCGCTCGGCGTCGACGCGGTGTTCGTCGCAGGACTCAAGACCGAGGACGAGTACGCGCGCGTCGGCCGCGAGCTTTCGGGCGCGCTGCTCTCGGCGGCGATGTTCGAAGGCGTCGGCACGCCGTGGCTCACGCCGCAAACGCTCGGGGAAATGGGCTACGCGCACGTGAGCTTCCCGGCGTCGCTGATGTTTCGCATCGTCGGCACGATGGCCGACACGCTCGCGATGCTGCGCCGGTACGCGCAGGGTGCCGAGGCGATGTCGCCGGCGGCCACGAGCGCGACCGATCGCGGCGTGCTCGACGACGCGCTCGATACCGCGCGCTGGCAGCGGGTCGAGACGCAGTTTGCGAAGGATGGCCGATGAATGCGCGGATGCCGGAGCCGAACGACGCGAACGCCTCGAGCGTCGAGCGTCCGCAGCGGTCGGCAGGCACGGCTCGCTTCGGCAGCGACGCTCTCGCCGACATGCTGCGCGCGCTCGACGTCGAGTTCATTGCGTTGACACCCGGCGCGAGCTTTCGCGGCCTGCACGACAGTCTCGTCAATCATCTCGGCAACGAGCGCCCGCGCATGCTGCTCGCCGTGCACGAGGAGACGGCGGTCGCGATCGCGCATGGTTACGCGCGCGTGAGCGGCCGCCCGATGGCCGTCGCGCTGCACGCGAATGTCGGGCTCATGCACGCGACGATGGCGATCTTCAACGCCTGGTGCGATCGCGTGCCGATGCTGCTGCTCGGCGGCGTCGGCCCGATGGATGCCGTGCAGCGCCGCCCGTGGGTCGACTGGATTCACACGGCGCGCGATCTCGGCGCACTGGTGCGCGGGTATACGAAGTGGGACGACCAGCCGTCGTCGGTCGCGGCCGCGCTCGAGTCGATGCTGCGTGCGTGGCAGATCGCGCAGATCCCGCCGCAGGGGCCGGTCTACGTGTGCCTCGACGCCACGATTCAGGAACAGCCGCTCGATGAAAGCATCGCGCTGCCCGATCTCGCGCGCTTTCGCACGGCCGCGACGGCGGTGCCACCCGCAGAAGTGACCGCGGAAGCCGCGCGCGCGCTCGCGAACGCGAAGCGCCCGTTGATCCTGATCGGGCGCGTGTCGAGCACGCGCGAGGACTGGCGGCTGCGTGTCGAGCTCGCCGAGCGGCTGGGCGCGCGCGTCGTCACCGATCTCAAGACCGGCGCGACGTTTCCGACGCAGCATCCGCTGCACCCTTTCGCGCCGGGCATGTTCGCGAGCAGCGACGCCGCGTCGCTCGTCCGCGAGGCCGACGTGATCCTGAGCCTCGACTGGATCGATCTCGCCGGGACGCTGAAGGTCGCGTGCGGCGGCGAATGGCCGTCCGCGACGATCATCCAGTGCTCGCTCGACGCGTACTGCCACAACGGTTACAGCATGGACTACCAGTCGCTGCCGCCGGCCGACATTTCGATGCTGACGAGTCCCGATGCGCTGGTACGCGCGCTGCTCGACGCCGTCCCTTCGCGCGGTGCCGGCGAATGGCCGGCGCCGCGGCAATCGCAGCAAACTTCAACGCAGACGCAGGCGATGCCGGCAACGAAAGTGCCGGACGCGCCGGGCATTCGGATCGAGGAGATGGCGCGCGTGACCGTCGACGCGCTCGCCTCCCACGCGCCGTCGTACATCCGGCTGCCGATCGGCTGGCCGGGACAGTTCTGCCGTTTCGCAGATCCGCTCGACTACATCGGGTTCGACGGCGGCGGCGGCATCGGATCGGGACCGGGCATGGCAGTGGGCGCGGCGCTCGCGCTTACTCGACGGCGCCCTTCGCCGGAGCCCTCTTCCCGTCCCGCCGGCAGAGGGAGCGAGGTGGATCGGCTGCCGGTGGCCGTACTCGGCGACGGCGACTACCTGATGGGCGTCACCGCGATCTGGACGGCGGTTCACTACCGCGTGCCGCTGCTCGTGATCGTCGCGAACAACCATTCGTTCTTCAACGACGAGCTGCATCAGGAGCGCACGGCGCGCGTGCGCGAGCGGCCGGTCGAGAACCGCTGGATCGGCATGCGGATGAGCGATCCGCCGCTCGACCTCGCGCGGCTTGCCGAAGGCCAGGGCGCGATCGGCATCGGACCCGTGACCGACGTGGCGGCCTACGAGGAAGCGCTCGCGTCGGCGGTCGAGCGGGTGAAAGCGGGCGCGACGTGCGTGATCGACGTGCACGTCGCACCCGAATACGCGCGGGCCGTGTCGTCTGCATTGTTGCGCAACATCCCCTCACCCCAGCCCTCTCCCCGTGAACGGGGAGAGGGTGCCGAGCGACAGCGAGGCGGGTGAGGTCCCGAGGAGATCGATGAACGCTCGCGACCCCGCAAACGCATTCGAACTGCCAGCGCAGCGCGCGCATTTCTACGGCGGTGCCTGGCACGCGCCGCGGTCGGGCGCGATGCTCGGCGTCGAGAATCCGGCGACCGGCGAATCGCTGGGCCAGGTGCCGAACGGCGATGCGGCCGACGTCGACCGCGCCGTTGCCGCCGCAGCCGCGGCGTTCCCGGCGTGGCGCGACACGCCGGCGCAAACGCGTGCGCGATGCCTGCGCGACGCCGCTGCAGTGCTGCGAGAGCATCGCGACGAGTTGGCATGGCTCGACGCACTCGACACCGGCAATCCGCTGACGGCGATGCGCTACGACGTCGACATCAGCGTCGGCTACATGGACCTGTTCGCCCGCCCCGTCACCGAGATCAAGGGAGCGACGATCCCGATCGCAGGCGACGTCCTCAACTACACGCTGCGCGAGCCGCTCGGCGTCGTCGCACGCATCGGCGCGTTCAACCATCCGCTGTTGTTCGTGGCCGGCAAGTGCGGTGCACCGCTCGCCGCCGGCAACACGCTCGTCATCAAGCCGGCCGATCAGACGCCGCTGTCGGCGCTGCGCATTGCGCAATTGTGGGAAGGCGTCTTTCCGCCCGGCGTCTTCAACGTCGTGACCGGCGGCCGCGACGCGGGCGCAGCGCTCGCCGAGCACCCGCGCGTGGCGAAGATCGGCTTCATCGGCAGCGTCAACGCCGGCCGCGCGGTGATGCGCGCCGCGAGCGGATCGATCAAGGCGCTGACGCTCGAGCTCGGTGGCAAGAACGCGCTGATCGCCTGCGCCGACACGACGCCGGAAGAGGTCGCCGACGGCGTCGTTCGCGGCATGAACTTCCGCTACGTGACCGGGCAGTCGTGCAACTCGACGAGCCGCGTGTTCCTGCACGACGCGATTCACGATGCGGCGCTCGGAGCGATCGTGCAAAAGGTGGCCGCAATCCGCATGGGCATGCCGACCGATCCCGACACCGAGATGGGGTGCCTCTCCAGCAAGGCGCAGTTCGACAAGACGATGTCGTACATACGCGCCGGACAGGACGGCGGTGCGCGGCTGGTCTACGGCGGCAAGCGACCCAGCGACCCGCGGCTTGCACGAGGCTACTTCGTCGAGCCCACGGTGTTCGCCGACGTGCGCGACGACATGCGGATCGCGCGCGAGGAAATCTTCGGACCGGTCGTCAGCATCCTGCGCTGGTCCGACGAGGACGACGTCGTCGCGCGCGCCAACGCGCTCGACGTCGGCCTCACCGCGTCGATCTGGACGCACGACCTCGATCGCGCGCATCGTCTCGCGTCGCGGATCGAGGCCGGCTACGTCTGGATCAACAATGCGAGCACGCACCACGTCGGCGTGCCCTTCGGCGGCTACAAGCAGTCGGGCATGGGCCGCGAGGAGTCGATCGAGGAGCTCCTTGCCTGCACGCAAATCAAGAACGTCAGCGTGACCATTTCGAGGAGGACGACATGATGGATCGAATCAACCGCCCGTTCGCGTGCATGCTCGCGGCAATCCTGGGCTTGTTCGCAACGCTCGGCATCGCGCACGCCGAGAACATCGCCGTCGGCAATTACGGCTCGTCGGCGAACGGCATGCCGTTCGCGGTCGCGCTGTACAAGGGCTTCTTCAAGGAGGAAGGCGCCGACGTCACCGGCATCGTCGCGTCGCAGGGCGGCGGCACGTCGGTGCGCAACGCGATGGCGGGCGTCGCGTACGGCGAAGCGAATCCCGGCGCGATCGCCGTCGCGATCCAGCAGGGCGCCGACATCAAGATCGTCAGCGACAACGTGCTGACGATCGCCGAGTTCGCCTGGATGGTGAAGAAGGATTCGCCGATCAAGACGATCAAGGACTTGAAAGGGAAGAAGATCGGGTACACGAATCCGCGCTCGACGAGCCAGGCCCTCGCGGTGCTGCTGCTCAAGAAGGCGGGCTACAAGCCCGAGGACGCGACGCTCGTGAAGACCGGCGGCTTCGGTCCGATGCTCGCCGCGCTCGACCTCGACCAGATCGACGTCGCCGCGGTCACCGAGCCGCTGTGGTCGAAGGTGAAGGACAAGTACCGCGTGCTGATCACCGGCGCCGAGGCGTTGCCGCCGCTCGACAACGTCGTCGGCATGGCGACCGGCGAAGCGATCAGGACGCGCGGCGACTTCATCCGCGCGGTGATCCGCGCCCGGCGTCGCGCCGTGCAGTTCATGATCGACCACCCCGACGAAGCCGGCGATCTTGTCGCCAAGGACTTCAACATCACGCCGGAAGTCGCGCGCAACGCCGTGCGCAACCTGACGACGAGCTACACGCAGGGCATTCCGTACTGGGGCAACGGCCAGATCCATCTCGACGGCATGAAGCGGATCATCGAGGTGCAGAAGAGCGTCGGTGCGCTCCAGGGGGACATCGACATCTCCAAGATGATCGACACCGACTTCCTGCCCGAGGACATTCGCACGCCGGTCCAGGGCAAGTAGTACTTCGTCAATGCAGGCGTACATGAGCGCCGGAGAGCCGTCCCGAGGCGCGAATTGCACCCCCTCGGGGGGCAGCGAAGCCGCGCAGCGGCAAGCGTGGGGGGACCATGTCACGCTGGGCGGGGTGACGAAGCGTTTTCCCGCCCGCGCGAACGGCCACGCGGTGCACGCGCTCGGGCCGATCGACCTCACGATCCGCAAGGGCGAGTTCTTCGCGATCGTGGGGCCCTCGGGTTGCGGCAAATCGACGCTCCTCGAACTGATCGCCGGGCTCCTTCCGGCGTCGGAAGGCCGCATCGAATTCGAGGGCCGACCGATCGCGCACGAGATTCCCGACGGCATCGGCGTCGTGTTTCAGGAGGACGCGTGCTTTCCGTGGCTGACCGTGCGCGACAACGTCGCGTTCGGTCTGCGCAAGGCGTCGCTCGATGCCGTCGAGCGCACGAAGCGCGTCGGCGACGCGATCGCGATGATGGGCCTCTCCGAGTTCGGCAACGCCTACCCGGCGCAACTGTCGGGCGGCATGCGCCAGCGCGTCTGCATCGCGCGCACGCTGGTCGCGCAACCGCGGCTGATCCTGCTCGACGAGCCGTTCGGCGCGCTCGACCAGCAGACGCGCCTCCTGATGGGCGACGAAGTGCTGCGGCTGTGGCGCGAGACGGCGGCGACCGTGTTCCTGATCACGCATGCGCTCGATGAAGCCGCGATGCTGGCCGATCGCATCGCGGTGATGTCCGCGCGTCCGGGCAGGGTGATCGATCTCGTCGAGACCGACTGGCCGCGCGAGCGCGACAGCCGCATCGTCGAGCGCGAGGCGTTCGGCGCGATCACGAGCCGTCTGTGGAAGCGCCTGCGCGACGAGTCGATGAAGACGATGGGCCGCGCTGCCGTCGCCTGATGCGCAAGGTCACGCTCGTTCAGGTCGGCATCGTCGCCGGCCTC
>Ga0134125_10004364_pt1 | contig 16188 bp, 15 predicted proteins | sample KB31751_FD_96464 | JGI IMG/M metagenome (GOLD analysis project Ga0134125, IMG submission 96464) | Terrestrial soil microbial communities with excess Nitrogen fertilizer from Kellogg Biological Station, Michigan, USA - KB3-175-1 | ecosystem: Environmental > Terrestrial > Soil > Unclassified ... | reverse complement strand
CTGGCGACCGGCGCAATGTCGCGGGCGAAGGAAAAATCGAGATGCTGATAGAGCGTGACATTGATGGCGCCCGGCGATCCGGCAAGCAGCAGCGTATAGCCGTCGGGCGCCGCGTGGACGACGGTGCCGGTGCCGAGATTGGTGCCGGCGCCGCCGCGATTGTCGATGACGAATTGCTGGTGCAGGTGCGGCTCCACCGCTTTGGCGACGAGCCGCGCTACGATGTCGAACGTGCCGGCAGGCGGCGACGGCACCACCAGATGGATCGGCTTGGTCGGGTAATCGTCGGCGAACGCGAAGCGCGCCGCCGCCGGCCACAGCGCCGTCGCAGCAGCCAATTGCATGAAGCGCTTGCGCCCAAGCTGCATGGTCGTGTCCTCCTGCGTGCCGCCGATTGTACGGCTGGCGCCACGCGGCGTCCCGCGCCCTTCGGTCGCGCTCGTCACTCCGCCTTGATGCCGGCGAACTTGATCACCTTGGCCCATTTGTCGGTTTCGGCCGCGACGATCCGGCCGAAATCGGCGGGCGAGCCGCTCACTTCGAGGCTGCCGAGCTCGGCAAAGCGCGCTTTGATCTGCGGCTCGGCGAGCACCGCGTTGATCGCCTGGTTGAGCTTGCCGATGATTTCCGCCGGCGTGTTTTTCGGCACGCTGATGCCGGTGATGCCGGTCACTTCGTAGTCCGGCAAAAATTGCTTCATGGCCGGCAGGCCGGGCAGCAAATCCGTCATCGGCTTGGCGCTGGTGACGGCAAGCGCCCGCAGCTTGCCGCTGCGCACATAGCCGAGCGCCGACGGCACCGGATCGAACATGACCTGCACGCGGTTGCCGAGGAGATCGGCCTGCGCCGCGGTCTCGCCGCGATAGGGCACGTGCAACAGGTCGACGCCGGCCATCATCTTGAACAGCTCGGCAGCCATGTGGGTGAGATTGCCGTTGCCGGTCGAGGCGACGTTGATCTTGCCCGGATTGGCCTTTGCATAGCTGATGAATTCGGGAACGCTATTGGCCGGAAACGCCGGGTGGACCACCATGACGAACGGCGAGCCGCCGATGCTGGCGACCGGCGCGGTGTCGCGGATGAAATTGTATTTCAGGTCCGGATAGAGCGCCGGATTGATCACGTTCGGCGCGATGACCATCAGGAGCGTGTAGCCGTCGGGCGGCGCCCGCACCAGCATTTCGGTGGCGATATTGCCGCTGGCGCCGGGCCGGTTCTCGACCACGAACGGCTGGCGCAACCGTTCGGACAAGCGGTCGGCGATCAGGCGCGCGTAAATGTCGGGCGTGCCGCCGGCGGGAAGGCCGACGATCAGGCGCACCGGCCGCGTCGGATAATCGAGCGCCGCCGCGCGCCGCGCCAATCCAGACGAGCCTGCCGCTGTGGCGGCAACGAACTGCAGCACGGCACGGCGTGATATTTTCATCAATGACTACCTTGAAGCGATTGCAGCGATGGCGCCCGATCAATCGGCCTTGATGTCGGCGAACGCGATCACCTTTGCCCACTTGGCGACTTCGGCGTCGACATATGAACCAAACGCCGCCGCCGAACCGGGCAGCTCGGTGCCGCCGAGCGCGACAATCTTCGCCTTCATGGAGGGGTCGGCGAGGCCTGCCTCGATCTCGCGATTGAGCGCTTCGACGATGTCGCGCGGCGTGTTCTTCGGCGCCATAAGGCCGACCCATTGGGTCGCCTCGAAGCCGGGGACGGTGTCTGCCACCGTCGGCACGTCCGGCAGCAATTCGGATCGAGCCGTGCCGGTGACGGCGAGCGGGCGCAGGCCGCCGGCGCGGATCTGCTCGATGGTCAGAAGCACGGTGCCGATGACGCCCTGCACTTGGCCGCTGAGCGCGTCCGTAATCGCCGGCGGCCCGCCGCGATAGGCGACAAAAACGACATTGATCCCGGTCAGCATCTTCAACAATTCGCCAGCGACGTGCTGCGGCGAGCCGATCGGCGGCGTTCCGATGTTGATCTTGCCGGGGGTTTGCTTGGCGGCGGCAATCAACTCAGGAAGGCTTTTGGCCGGGAACGCCTTACTGACCGTGATCACCATCGGAAACGCAACGACGCCGGCGATCGAGGTGAAATCGCGCAGGATGTTGAATTTCAGATTGTGGTAGAGCGTGGCGTTGATGGCGGCGGAGGCCGACACCAGAAGCAGCGTGTAGCCGTCCGGCGCCGCGCCGGCCACCATTTCAGAGGCGAGATTGCCGCTGGCGCCATTGCGGTTGTCGACGAAGAACGCTTGGCCGAGCCGCTTCGACAGCCAGTCGGCCATGAGCCGAGCGACGACGTCCGGCGCGCTGCCGGGCACGGCGCCGACGATGATGCGCACCGGCCGCGTCGGATAGGTGAGGGCGGCAGCGCGACGCGACCACGGCGCCAGCGCTGCGCCAGCGGCTGCAAGACCTAACCACCGGCGGCGCGATGCTGGCATCACTTTCCTCCCACGCGTAGCGCAGCGAAGCGGGGGAGGGGGACCATCCGTAGCGAGCATAGCGAGCGAAGGATGGTGGAGGGGGCGCGCGGCGGAGAGGTTTGCTCAGTCGCTGCAACAAGTGTCATGGCCGGCGCCCCTTCCACCATCTTGCTTCGCAAGATGGTCCCCCTTCCCCGCTTCGCAGGGAAGGATATTTCATCAATCCAGCTGGATATTGGCGAACTTGACCACCTCGGCCCATTTCGCCGTGTCGGCTTCGATGAGCTTGCGAAAATCCTGGCGCGAGGTCGAAAATGCCGGCGCGCCGATCTCGTCGAGCCGCTTCTGTAAGGCCGCGTCGGCCAAAGCGGCGTTGATCGCCTCGTGCACCTTGTCGAGGATCTCGGGCGGCGTATTGGCCGGCGCGCCGAAACCCTGCCAGCCGCTCGCCTCGTAGCCTTTGACGACGTCGCCGATCGGCGGCACGTCGGGCAACGCGTCGTAGCGGTTCGCGGTGGTGACGCCGAGCGCGCGCAATTTGCCGTCCTTGATCGAGCCGATCGAGGACGTGACCAGGTCGAACATCACCTGCAGGCGGCCGCTCAACAGATCGGGCACCGCCGGTCCGGTACCGTGATAATGCACCGGCACCATTTGCACGCCGGCCATCATCTCGAACAGCGAGCCGTACATGTGCGGCCCGGAGCCCGGACCACCGGTGCCCATGTTGAGCTTGCCCGGATTAGCCTTGGCGTAGGCGATGAACTCGGCAACGCTGTGCACCGGAACCGAAGGGTTGACCTCGAGCACGCCGCCGGCGCGCGAGATGCTGGCGATCGGCGTGATGTCGCGCAGGAAATTGAAATCGAGATGTTTGTAGAGCGAGCCGTTCCAGGCGTTGATGGTGGTGATGTTGAGCAGCGTGTAGCCGTCCGGCGCCGCCTTGGCGACAAGGCCGGTGGCGATGTTCATGGCGGCGCCCGGCCGGTTTTCCACGACGAAGGCCTGGCCGAAACGGTCGGTGAGCTTCTGCGCCATCAGCCGCGCGATGATGTCGGCGGCGCCCGACGGCGCAAACCCGACGATGATGCGGACGGGCCGCGATGGATAAGTGTCGGCCCGCACCAGGGCGGGCAGCGCCGGAATAGCGGCCGCCGCGGCGGCGGCTTGCATGAATCGGCGTCGATGCAGCTTTTTCATGCCGCGATGCTAGCAGGTTCCGCATGCCATGGCAGGCCGCGCGCATGGGACATTTTGCGCCATGCCGCTATACTCTGGCGACCGGAGCGGAGGAATCCCATGGCATCCATCGACCAATTCAACGAGCATTGCTGGAAGGACGTCGTTCCGGACAGCGACCTTGCGCTTTATGCCGGCTGGCGACGCGAGACCTATGTGGGCCCGCGGCCGGCGCTCCTTTGCATCGATCTCTACGACCTCGTCTATCGCGGCGGTGCCCATCCGCCGGCCGAGCTCAACGAGCGTTATCCCAACACCTGCGGCCTCTACGCCCATCGCGCCATCGCACCGACCAAGACGTTGCTCGCGGCGGCGCGCCGCGCCGGCATACCGATCTTTTTCTGCACCCAGGACATCCGCCCCAACAACCGGCCGCCCGGTGCGGTGTCGACGCGGCGCAAGCGCGAGGTGCCGGACGACGGCTACGGCATTTATCGCGAGTTCACCCTCGAGCCCGGCGACATTCTGATCCCGAAACAGCGCGCCAGCATCTTTGCCGGCACGCCGCTCACCTCGCATCTGGCGCTCCTTGGCGTGCAGAGCCTGATCGTATGCGGCGAAAGCACGTCCGGCTGTGTGCGCGCGAGCGTCGTCGACGGCTATTCGTCCGGCTATCACATCAGCGTCGTCGAGGAATGCACCTACGACCGCGCCGAGCTCACCCACAAGGTCAATCTGTTCGACATGCATCACAAATACGCTGACGTGATGCACGTCGGCGAAGTCGTCGCGCATCTCGACTCCGTCGGCCTCGCGCGCGCCGCGGAGTAAGCGCCGGACATGGAAGGCGGATGCACCTGCGGGCAGGTCCGATATCGCCTCATCGGAACGCCGTTGATCGTTCATGCCTGCCATTGCCGCTGGTGCCAGCGCGAGACTGGTACCGCCCATGCGCTCAATGCGCTTTATGAAGCCGATCGCGTGGTGCACACCGCCGGCGAGCCGGACATCGTTGCGACGCCCTCGGCGAGCGGCAGGGGCCAGAAGATCGCCCGCTGTCCGACCTGCCGGGTGGCGGTCTGGAGCAATTACCCGCAAGCCGGGCCGGCCGTCCGCTTTGTGCGCGTCGGCACCATGGACAACCCCGACCTCTGTCCGCCGGACATCCACATCTACACGTCCTCCAAACAGCCGTGGGTGACGCTTCCCTCCGGCGCCAAAGCGGTTTCCGAGTTCTACGAACTGGACGCCGTCTGGACGGCCGAAAGCCTGGAGCGCCTTAGGCTCATGCGGGCGAAACGGCAGCAGACATAATCCGGCTTCGCCAGGGAGAAGGGTCAGGGGGCGGCGGCCGGCTGTCGGACGGACCGCGCCCCAATTGTGCGTTGCGCAATGCCGGCGGTTCGCTATATAAGCCGCGCAAACCTCACACGCGGGCCTTGGCCCCGAAAGGGGACCGTCCGGTGCTTCACCTTAAGGGTGAGGCTCTTCGGTCCGCGGCGGATCAACCGGAGAATATCTATGGCGCTGCCCGACTACAGCATGCGCCAGCTTTTGGAAGCTGGCGTCCATTTCGGCCATCAATCCCATCGCTGGAACCCGAAGATGTCCGAGTACATCTTCGGCACCCGCAACAACATCCACATTGTCGACCTGACGCAGACGGTGCCGATGATGCACCAGGCGCTCCAGGCGATCAGCGACACGGTCGCCAAGGGGGGCCGCATCCTGTTCGTCGGCACCAAGCGCCAGGCCCAGGATGCCGTCGCCGACGCCGCCAAGCGCTCGGCTCAGTATTACGTCAATTCGCGCTGGCTCGGCGGCACGCTGACCAACTGGAAGACGGTGTCGAACTCGATCAAGCGGCTGCGCAAGCTCGATGAGATGCTGTCGTCGAACGAGGCGCAGGGCTACACCAAGAAGGAGCGGCTGACCTTGCAGCGCGAGCGCGACAAGCTCGACCGCGCGCTCGGCGGCATCAAGGACATGGGCGGCCTGCCCGACCTCTTGTTCGTCATCGACACCAACAAGGAAGACATCGCCATCAAGGAAGCGCGCCGGCTCAACGTGCCGGTCGCCGCGGTCGTCGACACCAACTGCGATCCCGAGGGCATCACCTACGTGGTGCCCGGCAACGACGACGCCAGCCGGGCGATCACGCTGTACTGCGACCTCGTCGCCAAGGCGGCGATCGACGGCATTTCGCGCGCCCAAGGCTCGCGCGGCGTCGATATCGGCGCCCAGGCGGAACCGGTGATGGCCGAGGAAGTGCCGGCCGAGACCAACAAGCTCGGCTTCGAGGCCCTGTCCGGGCCGCGCGGCGTCGCCGACGATTTGAAGAAGCTGCCCGGCGTGTCGCCGGCGATCGAGAAGCAGCTCAACGACCTCGGCATTTTCCACTACCAGCAGCTCGCCGAGATGTCGCCGACCGCCGCCCACAATGTGGGCGAAGAGGTCGGGTTGCCCGGCCGCGTCGAAAGCTGGGTCGCCAAGGCCAAGGAACTGACCGCCGAGACCGAGTAAGCGTCATTCCGGGTGCGCCGCTCGTGCGAGCCCGGACCCATAAGTCCGGAACGTGCGGCGTGCCGGCGATCGCATATCTATGTTGGTGATGCGGGCGTCTCGGCTGGCTTGGTCCCCGGACGTCGAACGCGATTAAGGATGAAACGAATGAGCACGACGAACATCAGCGCCGGCATGGTCAAGGAACTGCGCGACAAGACCGGCGCGGGCATGATGGATTGCAAGGCGGCCTTGACCGAGTGCAGCGGCGATCTCGAATCTGCGGTCGATTGGCTGCGCAAGAAGGGCCTCTCGAAGGCCGCCAAGAAAGCCGGCCGCGTCGCCGCCGAAGGACTGATCGGGGTCGCCGCGACCGCCAACAAGGGCATTCTGGTCGAGGTCAATTCGGAGACCGATTTCGTCGCGCGCAACGACCTGTTCCAGGGCCTGGTCAAAATGATAGCCAATGTCGCATTGGATGTCGGGGCCGACGTGGACAAGATCCTCGGCGCGCGGATCGGCGACCGCACCACCGCCGATGCCATTTCTGAAACCATCGCCAAGGTCGGCGAGAACATGACGCTGCGCCGCGCGGCAGGTCTGGCGGTCGGCCAAGGGGTGGTCGCAAGCTACATGCACAATTCGCCCGGCGACGGGCTCGGCCGCATCGGCGTCATTGTCACGCTCCAATCGACCGGCAATGCCGACGAGCTCAAGGCGATCGGCCGCCAGGTGGCGATGCACGTGGCCGCGGCCAATCCGCAGGCCGTCGATTCGTCAGGGCTCGATGCCGCAACCATCGAGCGCGAGCGCAACGTCTTGGGCGACAAGGCCAAGGCGCAGGGCAAGCCCGCCAACGTGGTCGAGAAGATCGTCGAGTCGGGACTGAAGACCTTCTACAAGGAAGTCTGCCTGCTCGATCAACCGTTCATCCACGACGACAAAAAGAGCGTCGCCCAGGCACTCAAGGAAAGCGAAGGCAAGGTCGGGGCGCCGATCAAGGTCGGCGGCTTTGTCCGCTTTGCGCTCGGCGAGGGTATCGAACGGCCGGCCGGCGATTTCGGTGGAGAAGTGGCGGCGCTCGCCGGCGCCTAGGTGTAGGGTGTCAAGCCAAGCGAATCCCGCCGCGGATGACCAGCCGCCCAGCGTGATTTTCGTCGCCCGCGACCGGTCCGATGGGACGGAAGATCCGTCATGGCCAAGCTGAAAAATTACCGCCGGGTCGTGGTCAAGCTCTCCGGCGAAGCGCTCAGCGGGCCGGAGAAATTCGGCATCCATCAGCCGACCATCGACCGTTTCGCCGCCGATCTCGTCGCCGCGCACGGGCTCGGCATCGGGCTTGGCGTCGTGGTCGGCGGCGGCAACGTGCTGCGTGGCGCGCAGATATCCGAAGACGGCCTCTCGCGCCCGACCGCCGATGCCATGGGCATGCTCGCCACCGTGATGAACGCGCTGGTGCTGGAAGCCGCGATCGAGCGCGCCGGAGTGAGCGCGCGCACCATGTCGGCCTTGTCGATGCCGCAGGTCTGCGAGACCTACGAGCGCCAGCGCGCGCTTCGCCACCTCGAGGACAAAAGGGTCATCGTGTTCGCCGGCGGCACCGGCAACCCGTACTTCACCACCGACACTACCGCCGTGCTGCGCGCCGCCGAAATGGGCTGCGAGGCCGTGCTCAAGGCAACCGACGTCGACGGCGTCTACACCGCCGATCCCAAGCGCGATCCGAGCGCCAAGCGGTACGACAAACTCGACCACCAGGAAGCGCTCGATAAACGCCTGAAAATCATGGATGCGACGGCGTTCGCGCTTGCCCAGGAAAACCGCATGCCTATCATCGTGTTCTCGATCCTGGAGCCGGGAGCGATAGCCAACGTGTTGCGTGGCAAGGGCCACTTTACGACTGTCGGCTGATTGTCCGGCATCCTGGTCTTGCCGAAAGCCGCGCAGGGCCGGGGAGAGATACTCAAATCCTCCCGTAGGCGGGAGGAGCGCGGCCGAAAATGAAGACGGCCGCTCGCGGAGGGCGCCATGGCGACCACGAATTTCGACCTCAACGATCTCAAGCGCCGCATGCAGGGCGCACTCACCTCGATGAAACAGGAGCTGTCCGGCCTGCGCACCGGCCGCGCCTCGGCGGGCCTGGTCGAGCATGTTCAGGTCGACGCCTATGGCAGCCACATGCCGCTCAATCAGCTGGCGACCATCAGCGTGCCGGAGCCGCGCCTTCTCAACGTGCAGGTCTGGGACCGCTCCATGGTGCACGCGGTGGAGAAGGCGATCTCGGCGGCGAATCTCGGCCTCACGCCGACCACCGAAGGCCAGGTGCTCAAGCTGCGCATTCCGGAACTCAACGAGGAGCGGCGGCGCGAAATCGTCAAGGTCGCGCACAAATATGCCGAGGCCGCGCGCGTCGCGGTACGCCACGTGCGCCGCGACGGCCTCGATCTTCTCAAGAAGCTTGAGAAGGAACACCAGATCAGCGAAGACGAGCAAGAACGGCATTCCGGTGAAGTGCAGAAAGCGACCGACGCTTCGATTGCCGAGGTGGAAAAGCTGCTCGCCGCCAAGGAAAAGGAGATCATGACGGTTTGACCAAGATTTTAGGCGCGAGACATCAAACCTCGCCGGTGAGGGGCGAGGGCGACGGGTTCGAAACGCCGCGCCATGTCGCCATCATCATGGATGGCAACGGCCGCTGGGCCGCGGCGCACGGTCTGCCGCGCATCGAAGGTCACCGCCGCGGCGTCGAGGCGCTGCGCCGAACCGTGCGCGCTGCGCGCGACCTCGGCATCGAGGTGCTCACCATCTTCTCCTTCAGCTCGGAGAACTGGTCGCGACCGGCGTCGGAAATCAAAGACCTGCTCGGCCTGTTGCGCCGCTTCATCCGCAACGATCTGGCCGACCTGCACAAGAGCAACGTGCGGGTGCGTATCGTCGGCGAGCGCGACAACCTCGACCGCGATATCCGCCTGTTGCTGCAGGAAGCCGAGGATTTGACGCGCGATAACGACGGTCTGACCCTGGTCGTAGCCTTCAATTACGGCGGCCGCCAGGAGATTGCGCGCGCCGCCGGCCGGCTCGCGGCCGAAGTCGCACAGGGGCGGCTGGCGCCCGAGGCGATCTCGCCGGATCTGATCGCCCGCCATCTCGACACCGCCGATTTGCCCGACCCGGATGTGATCATCCGCACCAGCGGCGAGCAGCGGCTGTCGAATTTTTTGCTCTGGCAATCGGCCTACAGCGAACTCGTCTTCGTGCCGATCAACTGGCCCGATTTCGACCGCGCGGCGCTCGAGGCCGCCATCGCCGAATATCGGCGGCGCGAACGCCGCTTCGGCGGTCTCGTCGCGCAAACCGGATCGTGACCATCCCCACAGGCCGTGGCGCCGCCGACGCCGGCCCGCGCAATCTTGTCTTGCGGATCGTATCGGCTGCCGTGCTGGCGCCGATCGTGCTGGCGATTGCCTATTGGGGCGGCTGGATCTTTCTCATCCTGTGTGGACTCGCCGCCGCCGGCATTTTTTGGGAATGGACGCATCTGGTCGCCGGCCGTGCGGACCTGCGGCTTTTGACGCTGGGTTGTGCTGCATTGCTGGCGGCGCTGGTGCTGGTCGCGCTGGGCTATCCGGCCATCGCGGCGGTCGCCATTGCGATCGGGGCTGCGCTGGCCGGCGCGGCAGCCGCGCTAGGCAGTGCGGCCGGACAGCGTGTCGGCGTGCTATGGGCGGCCGGCGGGGTCATCTATGCCGGGATCGCCTTTCTCGGCCCGGCGCTGTTGCGCAACGACGCCAAATTCGGCTTCCAAGCCTTTCTGTTCGTTGCGCTTATCGTCTGGATGACCGACATTCTGGCCTACTTTGTCGGCCGCGGCATAGGTGGACCGCGGTTGTGGCCGCAAGTGAGCCCGAACAAAACCTGGTCGGGTGCGCTCGGCGGGTTGGCCGGGGGGGTTGCCGCCGCTATCGCGGTCGCTTATGCGAGCGGCATTGGCCGCTGGGTGAGCGTTGGAGTCATCGCGTTGGCGTTATCGGTGTTGGCTCAAGCCGGCGACCTCTTCGAATCCGCCGTGAAGCGGCGCTTCGGTGCCAAGGATAGCGGCCGCATCATTCCGGGCCATGGCGGCCTGATGGACCGGCTCGACGGTTTCCTGTTCGCCGCCGCCGCTGCCGCCCTTATCGGCATTCTGCATGCCGGAACCGGTGCTGCGGCCCAGGGCTTGCTGCTATGGTAGCGCGATGACAAAGAGGCAGCCCCTGGCGACCGCCGATTTGATGGCCGCCGTGCCCCGCACGGTGACGCTCCTTGGCGCGACCGGATCGATCGGGTCGAGCACCATCGACCTGTTGCGGCGCGACCCGGTCCGTTACCGGGTGGAGGCCGTGACCGCGCGCCGCAACGGCGCGGCCTTGGCCAAGCTCGCCCGCGAGCTCAATGCACAGTTCGCCGCCATTGCCGATCCCGACGCTTATGCGGAGCTGAAGTCCGGCCTCGCCGGCACGCGCATCGAGGTGGCTGCCGGGCCTGCAGCCCTCGTCGAAGCCGCGCAACGCCCGGCCGAATGGGTCATGGCCGCGATCACCGGCGCCGCCAGCCTGCAACCGACGCTCGCCGCCGCCGAGCGCGGCGCCACGGTCGCCTTGGCCAATAAGGAGTGCTTGGTCTGCGCCGGTGCGCTGTTCATGCGCCGCGCCGCCGCGGCCGGCGCCGCGGTGCTGCCGGTCGATTCCGAGCACAATGCGATCTTTCAGGCGCTAAGCGCGGGCCGCCGCGAGGACGTCAAACGCATCATTCTGACCGCGTCGGGTGGGCCATTCCGGACATGGTCGCTGGAGGCGATCCGCAACGTCACGCTCGAACAGGCGCTCAAGCATCCGACCTGGACCATGGGCCCGAAGGTCACGATCGATTCGGCAACCCTGATGAACAAAGGTCTCGAGTTGATCGAGGCCCATCATCTGTTCGGACTGAAACCCGACGAGCTCGATGTCGTGGTGCACGCCCAGTCGGTCGTTCACGGCCTGGTCGAATTCCGCGACGGCTCGGTGATCGCCCAGCTCGGCTCGCCCGACATGCGCATCCCGATCGCCCATTGCATGGCCCATCCGGCGCGCATGACGACGCCGGCGCAGCGGCTCGACCTCGCCCGGATCGGTACGCTCAGCTTCGAAGAGCCGGACCCGGTGCGTTTCCCGGCCCTGGGCCTGGCGCGCCGCGCGCTCGCGACCGGTGGCGCGGCGCCGACCGTTCTCAATGCCGCCAACGAGATCGCGGTTGCCGAATTCGTCGGCCGCCGGCTCGGATTTGCCGGCATTGCGGCCCTGGTCGAGGCGACGCTCGACGCCGCAGAGCGCAAAGGTGTCACCGGCGAGCCGCAATCGGTTGAGGAAGCGATCGCCATTGACCATATGGCAAGAAGGCTCGCGGCCGACCTCTTGCCCGAAATTGCCGCAATGGCATCCTAGCGTACCGGCTTGGGGCCGGACTACCGGGGCGTGGGAACAGCGTGATGGGGACCGAGATTATCTCGCATTTGCAAGCGCTTGGCGGCGACGTCCTGCGCTATCTCGTGCCCTTTATCTTCGTCCTGAGCATCGTGGTCTTCTTCCACGAGTTGGGCCATTTCCTCGTCGCGCGCCTTTGCGGCGTCCGAATTTTGGCATTTTCGATCGGATTTGGGCCGGAAATCGCCGGATTTTATGACCGGCACGGCACGCGTTGGAAAATCGCGGTGATTCCGCTCGGCGGCTACGTCAAATTCTTCGGCGACGAAAGCGCCGCCAGCACCCCCGACAAGGCGCGAATCTCCTCCATGGATGAGGCGGAGCGTGCCGAAAGCTTCATCTTCCAGCCGGTGATCAAGCGCGCGGCCATCGTCGCGGCCGGCCCGATCGCCAATTTCCTTTTGGCCATCGTCATCTTCTCCGGGATCTTCATGCTGTTTGGCATGCAGACCATGAGCCCGCGGGTTGACGAGGTGCAGCCCGACAGCCCGGCCGCCGCCGCCGGCTTCCAGCCCGGCGACATGGTGCTTTCGATCGGCGGGGAGAAGATCGACAGCTTCTCCGACATGCAGCGCATCGTCTCCGACAGCGCCGGCGACAGCCTCAACATCAAAGTGGAGCGCAACGGCAAAGAGGTCGACCTCAAAGCCACGCCCGAGCTGCGCGAGGAAAAGGACATATTCGGCAATGTCCACCGCATCGGCTTATTGGGCATCAAGCGCTCGCCCGCGCCCGGTGACGTGAAATTTCAGCCGGTGTCGCCGCCGCGGGCGGTCCTGCTCGGCGCCCAGGAGACCTGGTTCGTCGTCGACAAGACGCTGAACTATATCGGTAAGGTGATTATCGGCCGCGAATCGGCCAATCAGCTCGGCGGCCCGATCCGCATCGCACAGATGTCCGGACAGGTGGCGAGTGTCAGCTGGGTGGCGCTTATCCACATGGCGGCAGTGCTGTCGGTGTCGATCGGTTTGCTGAACCTGTTTCCAATCCCGTTGCTCGACGGCGGCCACCTTTTGTTCTATGCGATCGAAGCTTTGCGCGGCCGTCCGCTGTCGGAACGGGCCCAAGAAGTCGGGTTTCGTATCGGTTTTGCAATCGTTTTGATGTTGATGATATTTGCAACGTTCAATGACATCGTGCATCTGGCGACGTCCTAGGGGCGGGCGTCGCGATCTGGCACAAATCGGACGGAGGATAGCCGAATAGGGCACGCGTTGATCGGGGCGACGAGAACGTAGAGCAAGAGCGTAGGGGATGTGAGTGACCTGCCAGTTTCGGGGCGGCCACGAAGGGGAATAAGGGCGCTTTGCGCATGATGAAGTGGGTGCGGGTAAAACCGGGGCTTGTCGTGGCCGGCATGCTCCTCGCAGTGGGTTTGTTTGGCTTGGCGTCTGGTTGGACGTCTGGTGCGGCGTCGGCTGCGCCGCGCAGCGCTGGTGCGACCGAAATCGTGGTCGAAGGCAACCGCCGGGTCGAGGCCGACACCATCCGTTCATATTTCAAGGCGGCGCCCGGCGAGCGGCTCGATGCCGCACAGATCGATGCCGGATTGAAGGCGCTTTATGCCTCCGGCCTGTTTCAGGACATCCATGTGACCCCGCAGGGCAACCGCCTGATCGTCACCGTCGTGGAAGCGTCGGTGATCGATCGCGTCGCCTTCGAGGGCAATCACCGGATGAAGGACGAGCAGCTCCTACAGGAGATCCAGTCGAAGGCGCGCGGGGCGCTGTCGCGCCCGGCGGTGCAGGCCGACACCCAGCGCATCATCGAGATCTACCACCGCAACGGCCGCTTCGACGTCAGCGTGACGCCGCAGATCATCGAACGGCCCAACAACCGCGTCGACCTGATCTTCAAGATCAACGAGGGTGAGAAGACCGGCGTCAAGGCCATCAACTTCGTCGGCAATCACGCCTACACGAACTGGCGGCTCAAGGAGGTCATCAAGACGGCGACGTCGAACTTGCTCAGCTTCCTGCAAACCACCGACGTCTACGACCCCGACCGCATCGAGGCCGACCGCGACCTGCTGCGCCGCTTCTACCTCAAGCACGGCTACGCCGACGTGCAGATCGTCTCGGCGACCGGCGAGTACGATCCGGCCAAGAAGGGCTTCATCATCACGTTTACGATCGAAGAGGGCCCGCTCTACCGCTTCGGCGCCATTGACGTGCAGTCGAATGTGCGCGCCGTCGATTCGAGCTCGCTGCGGCCGATCCTGCTGACCCATCAGGGCGACACCTATAACGGCGAAGGTGTGGAAAAGACCGTCGAGAATCTGACGGTCGAGATGGCGCGGCGCGGCTATCCGTTCGGCACGGTGCGGCCGCGCGGCGATCGCAATCCGCAGACCCGGACCATCGGCGTCGTCTACGTCGTCGATGAAGGAACCCGGGCCTATATCGAGCGCATCAACATTCGCGGCAACACGCGCACTCGCGACTACGTGATCCGGCGCGAGTTCGATATCAACGAAGGCGATCCGTACAACCGCGCCCTGATCGATCGCGCCGAGCGGCGCGTCAAGAATCTGAATTTCTTCAAGTCGGTGAAGATCACCAACGAGCCGGGCTCGGCGCCCGACCGCGTGGTCGTCAATATCGACGTGGTCGAGCAGTCGACCGGCGACTTCTCGGTGATGGGCGGCTACTCGACCGCGCAGGGCTGGATGGTCCAGGTCTCGGTCTCCGAGCGCAATCTCCTGGGCACCGGCCGTTTCGCCAAGGCATCGGTGACGTACGGCCAGTACATCCGCTCCGCTGAGCTGAATTTCATCGAGCCGTATTTCCTCGATCAGCGGATCGGCGCCGGCCTCGACCTGTTCGCCAGGCAGACGCTGCCGAACACCTACTTCTCCTACGGCACCGAATCGATCGGCGGCACGCTGAAGTTCGGCATTCCGCTGCGCGAAGATTTCAGCGTGCAGCTGCGTTACTCGCTCTACACGCAATCGATCGACCTGCCGTCGCTGCTCAACGACTGCAACAACTTCAGCACCGATAATACGTTGTGGACGCCGGCATTCCTGCAGGCCACCGGCAACAACCCCGTTCAGACCAACTGCCTGCTCTACGGCCAGGCATCGCTGCCGATCCGCGTCGAGCTCGGCGAAGGCGCGACGATCACCTCGAGCGTCGGCTACGGCTTGATCTACAACACGCTCGATAACAACAAGGATCCGACCAACGGCATGGCCATCAACTTCGGCCAGGACTTTGCCGGCGTCGGCGGCGATACCCAGTACATGCGTTCGAGCGTCGATTTCCGCGGTTATTACGAGCCGGTCTCCGATCTCGTCAGCCTCATTCACCTGCAGGCGGGCAACATTCTCGGCATCGGCAACGACAGCGTGCGCATGCTCGACGACTTCAAGATGGGCCCGAACCTGGTGCGCGGCTTCCAGCCGGCCGGCATCGGCCCGCGCGACGTCACCAACTATCCGTTCGGCTACGGCACCGGCGATGCGCTCGGCGGCACGATGTACTGGGGCGCCAGCGCCGAGCTGCAATATCCGCTTTATTTCCTGCCCAAGGACTCCGGCTTCCGCGGCGCGGTATTCGTCGATGCCGGATCGGTGTGGGGCTACAAGGGCGAAACCTCGAGCCCGGCAACCGGCGAAATCAACGGCGTGATCAACAATCCGCTCGTCGGCTCTGTCGTTTGTAATCCGACGCCGTTCCCGCAGGGCGCCAAAGGCGGCGGCTGCGCCTTGCTCTACACTGACGATGCCAGCGTGCGTCTGGCGGCCGGCGCCAGCTTGATCTGGAACTCGCCGTTCGGCCCGCTGCGTTTCGACTTCGCCTGGCCGATCATGAAGCAGTGGTACGACCGGACCCAGTTCTTCCAGTTCGGCGGCGGAACGCATTTCTGATGCCGTCGGGCGCTTCGCGAGCGGCGGACGCCGGCCGCGCGGCCGGCGCGCAGGTTGATGCGTCGGCGCGGCTCGAGGCGGGCGTGACCATCCAGCCCCTGGCGGCGGTCGGACCTCGCGCCGAGATCGGCGCCGGCACCGTGATCGGCTCCGGCGCCGCAATCGGCCCCGATGTGCGTATCGGCCGCAATTGCGCGATCGGCCCCGGCGCCACCATCCTGCACGCCTTGATCGGCGATCGGGTCGTGATCCATCCCGGCGCCCGCATCGGCCAGCCTGCATCGTCCGGCGCGGCGGGCGGAGGCGAACCGCGGCGCGCAGGACTGCCGACCGGACGCGTCATCGTTCAGGATGGGGTCGAAATCGGCGCCAATTCGACCGTTGACCGCGGTTCGGTTCGCGACACCGTCATCGGCGAGGGCACCAAGGTCGACAATCTCGTCCAGATCGCCCGCGACGTCGATATCGGCCGGCACTGCCTGATTGGCGCCCAGGCCGGAATCGCACGTGGCGTCATGGCGGCAGACTTTGTCATAATAGGCCATCAGGCCGGCGTGACCGAGAATGTGACGATCGGCGAAGGCGCGATCATTGCCGGGCAAAGCAGCGTGCGCGGCGATATTCCCGCCCACGCCGCCGGCAAGTCGGACGAGGGCGGGCCATGAACACGGCCACGAGTACGGAGACGGTCGAGGCCGCCCAGATCGGCG
>Ga0134125_10004363_pt1 | contig 16190 bp, 12 predicted proteins | sample KB31751_FD_96464 | JGI IMG/M metagenome (GOLD analysis project Ga0134125, IMG submission 96464) | Terrestrial soil microbial communities with excess Nitrogen fertilizer from Kellogg Biological Station, Michigan, USA - KB3-175-1 | ecosystem: Environmental > Terrestrial > Soil > Unclassified ... | reverse complement strand
GTCGCCCTGGGCGGCCGTTTGAGATGGGGACGTTACTTTGGCCTGCATGGCAGCGATGTCTGCGTCGATGCCATGCAGTCGATCGCTCCAATGACCGCGCCGCTTCGGAATGCGGCCGTAGGAAATGTCTGAACGATAGACAGTAGCTGCACGCTCTGCCATCGTCGCCCACGCTTGCCGAGCTTCTTTATACTGCGCAAGAGCCAGCTTGCCCGATTCAGAATCTCCCGTCTGCTGATAAATCTCAAAAAGCACCGCGCTGCGCAGCTTGTACGCAAAAAAAGTTCCAAGCCCTATCTGGATGAGGACGTCTTCTTCGATACGGCGAAACTCTGGCGAGCTCTGTGACCTCGTTCTGCGGCGAGCTTCGTTCAGCGAATCGCGTGAAACGGCTACGCAATCCTCCACCCACTGCGCAACCTCTATAGGCGAATACTTCGCATCCGCCCGGCCCGCAAGCAGCGCCTGTGTGTACTCGACCACGGTGGAGAACATCTGCGGGTCCAACGGGCTCACTGTGCCGAAGCACTTAGGAGTTGGTGTGTCGCTGTATGGAGAAGGCTCACTGCCCAGCACAATCGGCATATTCGTCGGCAACTCGTACCAGAGATCGTGATTGCTGGCAGACGCCAGGTGTGCCGACGTCAGTAATGCGAGGATGCGGCTAGCGTTGGCGAGGGAAGTTTCAACCGCATTTGAAGCCGAGCCAAAATCTGCCTGCAGATGTCTGCGCCAAATTTCGGAACCGGCATTCGGATCGTAGAGCTTTCGTCCCCAAACCCGGTAGTAATACTCGTACTTTTTCCAATCCGCTTCGGGACTCAAGGATGCATCGAGGTATGCACAGCGGCCGCCCGCGCCGCCGGTACCTTCCCGGCCCTTGAACGTGAGGGGCTCCATGAGGTCCAAGCCTGCGGCGCCACAAAAGCTGGACGCGCGAGAGTAGGCCGCAGCCATTTCGGGATCGGCGGATAACAAGTGCCGCTGCGTCCCGGGCCATAGGCGAAACATTAGACGATAGCGAGCGCCTTCATGCAGGAAGTCGCCATAGCCATACCGTGTGAACAGCCGGGACCCGCTGCTGAGGCTGAACGGAGTTGACTGTGCGTTTGTCTGATTTGCCCGAGGAATTTCGAGAGCGCGAATATCGGCCTGTTGATAACCGAGGCTCTGATGTTCAGCCGAAAATTTCGCGCCCAGCTTGACGGGCATTCCCGTCGCCGCAGCAACATCGATCATGGTCTGATCGACGCCTTTCGCGTGCATATCGATTTCGATTTTGCGCCCGCTACTTGAAATCGCTTCAAAAAGGGTTTTCCAGAAGTCGTAGCTTCCTTCTGGGATTCCGCTCTCGCCGTGGACACGCATTGTAAGCCCCTGAATCTCCGGGCATTCCTTGAGAATGATCGAGAGCGCATCGCGACAGTAGCGGGCGTGAGTTTCGGGAGTAAGCCCATCGATCCGGTGGTACGCATCCGGGCTGTCAGTCCATTGATAGGCATGTGTCCAAATACCGAGTTGAAAGTGAAGGCCCCGCGCGCCCGTCTCTGCCGCGATGTAACGCAGCATCTCGAAATTCTTTTCCCGCTCCTCATTACTGAGCGGCACCGGCGACGCAAGCCTCGCGCCATCAGGAGAAGCAAGCTGCATCACGCGAACATCGGGGTATCCCGGCACGTCGACAAGATAGGGATAGACGAAATGGAAATAATCGTCAGTGACGCCGCGCGGAAAGTCGTACTCGAGACCATAGGCAAAATTGAAGCGATTGAAACGGCAGGCGACGAGTGTATCGAGATAGCCAGTCCAGAAGTTCTTGTCGTAATACCAGGGTTTGTCTTCAATTTCACTGCAGAAGTACCGACCTACGCTGCGCACCTCGTTCGCAGGTTTCTGCTCAACGACTTGCGCCAAACGTAGCGCGGCCAACGGATCTGCGCTGAACTGCACCCGCTCGGCCAGTTCGAGCAGCCCGTACACGAAGCCGCGAACATCCGCTGCGGAAACCAACACACCGGAAACCGAATCAACCTTGCCCGGTGATAGACGCAGACTCTCAGGGGCGACGAGTGCCGGATTCCGCGGAAATCCTGGCGAGAACTGCGATTCCGGACCCGCGGCAACGACACAGACTGACGAGCCCGCGGCTGCTTCGAGTGTTTGTGCCGTGATGCAAGAGACTCTTTTGGCCTCAAGTGCGTGGCGAACCCGCTCCATGGCTCGCTTCACCGGCTCGCTCGAAGCGAATGGATTCCGATGATCGATAATCAAGCAAGCTCGACCTGCGCCTGCAGCAAACGATGTCTGAGGCAGGCTACATACAGCCGCCGCACCAGCTACCTTCAAAAAATCCCTGCGCGCGATATTGGAAGCAAAATGAGTTTTCATCGGCAGAAGCTAAGCCTCGATCCAGTGAGCCGTATTTGCACCCACGCTCGACACATTCGCGTTGATGGTACGACCAATGTCAAGCGGTGTCAAAAGCCTCTAGGGACCAGACGGAATGGCGTGGCAGCAGGAATGGCACCTGAAAACCAGGAACGCGGTTGCGGACGATTAATACCGGAGTGAATTGGTGGACGTGGCCGGGATCGAACCGGCGACCCCCTGCTTGCAAAGCGCACGAATCCGTTCTAACAGCTGCGCTGGTAGTTTCTAACTAGCAGCGTTTACAACAATTCGGGGAATCTGCTTTTCGCTCAAAGCTAACCCAAATGCACTGAAAGCGGTGTATTCGTGCACAGTTCGTGCACAAAAATTGTTCGTGCACACTTCGCGCACAGCCGGGTCCGCCGGAAAACCCGAAGACTGAACCCGCCCTTGAGACAAAGATGTGAATCACACTATCAGCGGATGAACGTCATCATCGCCGCTGCACACGGCGTCCTCTGTTTGGCATGAACTTCCTCTTCGAATTTCGCCGGGGAACAGTAACCGAGTGCCGAATGCAATCGGTATTGGTTGTAGTAGCCTTCGATGAATTCTTCTAGGCATTTCTGCAGGTCCTCAAAATCATTGTACGTGTTCGCGTAGATTTCTTCGCGCTTTAGTGTCTTGAGAAAACTCTCGCATGTACCATTATCGTAAGGATTGCCTGGCCTGCTCATACTGGGAAGCATTCCGTGCTTCCAGAGCGTTTGCATGTACTCTTTGCTTGCGTACTGCACTCCCTGGTCGGAATGGTGCACAACACCGTGAGGTGGCCTTCTGTTAGCTATCGCTCTTTCCAAAGCACAAAGGGGAAGCTGGGCCTTCAGAGTTCGACCCAGAGCCCAGCCAATTACCTTTCGCGAAAAGGCGTCTAGCACAACGGCCAGGTAGACAAATTCTCGAACGAGGCGGACATAGGTAATGTCGGCGACCCACAGTTGATTGGGTCCGAGCAGAGTCATTCGGTTTGCAAGGTTCAGGTAAACTCGTGCGGCGCGAAGAGAATGCTCCGAGGGATGTAGACAATCTTGGCGAACTCCCAGCAGATTGTCTTCCCGCATCATCCGAGCTATTCGCTTGTGGTTCACCATCATTCCGTGCGATCGCAGCTCGGCGGTGACTCGCCTGTAGCCATACCTCCAGCCATGCTGCATGACGATTTTCTGGACGGCAGATCGAACAGCCACATCCTCCTCGGCCTGCCACCCACCTCCTAAATAACGATAGAATCCAGCCCGGCTTACCCCTGCTAACCGACATATTCGCTCGACGCTCAATCCGCCTTGCAATGGCATCCTAGCTCTTATCTCGTCATAGATGCCCCGTCGCCAGAACCGAATTTCTGATGACGCCGAGCCCCTACTCTTCGCAAGGCATGTTTGAAAAAATCCAGTTCGACAGTCTTGTTTGCCAACAGTCGCTTTAAATTGAGGATCTGTTTGCGCAAAATCAGTTCGCGCGTTCGTGTAGGAAGTGCATTGGTCTCGTCCAGGCGATCACGCCAGTTGTAAAGAACTCTGCGACATACGCCAAGCTCTCGCGCCAGCCGGACGATATTGTTACATTTACGCATTTGTTCAACAGCCTCTCTTCGAAACTCAGCGCTGTACCGCTGCCCCTTTTTTCGTTCCACGTAGCCACTCCTTTCCCCCAAAGTGGATGAGATCGGTAACATCAGAAACCAACTTTGCTTGGAAAATCGATCGCACAGATAAGTGCCGTATCTCTATTCCCAAATGGATGCCATTGATGGGAGGACAAACAGTCGGTATGCGGCGTCAACCTTCTTAGGTGAAGCGCGTTCTTCGAACAGACCAACCGTATGAAGCCGCACCAAGAGCGCAAGCTTTGGCAGTCGTTTTCGGGCGATCATCTGGCAGAAGGCGAACGATTTCGCCTTTCGAAACGATGGCTTCTACTATCGCCGACAACAGAAATCCGAGTATCAGCCCCCACAGAATGTCCTAGAACATCACGAACGCAATCGATAGGGCGTGACTAATGGCATGCCCCACCCGCACGGCTATAACGCTTGCATCGGAAAGGATGAACTCGGCAGAGGTCATGGAATTTCGATGCCCAAGTCTCGCAGCAGATACGGTATGGGGCAACTCGACATGCGCAACTATCCAAACATCCAAAACATCCAATTTGTTGACTGCCACGTACAAGGATTATAGATTTAGAAGACGCCATGAAGCGGATCGCCTCAGTATTCGCGGCAACAGCTCTTGCGCTGATGATGCAGTTCGCGTCCTGTTTGCCCACGGCAGGAGCGAGCGCGCAGAGCATGAAATGCTGCGCTTCAATGCCATGCACGCCCGCGAATCACAACAATGGGTGCTGCAAGAATATGGCTTCCGGTAAAGGGCCGACCGTCATTCCCGCGCAATCGGTTTCGTTGCAAAGTCCGATCCTCGGGATTTTTGAATATCCGCCCATTTCTAAGCTTCTGCACCGGACTTCCGAGTTTCCGCCGATCACCGACGCGCAGCAACACTCTCCGCCGAAGCTCTACACGCTTCACGCATCACTTCTTATCTAGACCCTGCCTTATCCGTGTGCGTTCTGCACGCGTGTGTTTATCTATCCATCTTTTCATTGTGAGCCTTTACCTATCGAGGCCGAGCTTTCTGCGCGACTCTTAAGGAGCGCACGCTCAGGTTTCTCCAAGGAGAGAACACCATGTTCATATCACCGCGTCAACCGCGCGCCAGCAAACTTCGGCACACTTCGTCCCTCATCGCGGCGGTCTCCATCTTTTTTGTGTGTGCACCCGAAGTGTTCGGACAGGCGACGATGGCACAGAAGAATCCACCCCCCGCATCATCAGAAGTGCAAACGACAGCTCGCTTGAGCGATCTGCTTACGGAAGCAGAGCGGAGCAATCCACAGATTCAGGCGGCGCATCAGGCGTGGATCGCGGCGCAACAGGTGCCGTCTGAAGTCTCCGCGCTTCCTGATCCGCAAGTCCAGGTTCAACAGTTCACCGTCGGCAGTCCACGTCCATTCGCCGGATACACGAACAGCAACTTTGCCTATATCGGACTCGGGGCCTCGCAGGATTTGCCATACCCGGGGAAATTGCGCTTGAAGGGGCAAATCGCGAAACAAGATGCGGCTGTAGCGCAACAGGAATACGAATCGGTGCGCCGGGACGTGCTGGCGAACGTCAAATCCGCATACTTCCAATTGGCTTATTTATCTCAGACGCTAGCGATCCTTGAGAGCGATGGCGAACTGCTCAACGAGGCTGAGCAGGCCGCTGATGCACGCTATCGCTCGGGAATGGGGAATCAGCAAGACTTGCTGGAAGCGCAGCTTGAAAAAACGAAACTCCTCCGCGAAATCACTATGCATCACCTCGAAGTAGCAAAGCGAGAGGCGCAGCTAAAACAGCTTCTTAATCGCTCGCAATCCTCGCCAGATATCGCGACGACCCAGATATCCCAAACCCCGCTGACGTACACGTTCGACGAGCTTCTGAATGCCGCAAAATCGCAGAATCCAGATATTGCAGCGGCACAGACTGTCGTCCAGAAAGGTAAATTACAAGTTGATCTGGCGCACAAGGATTTCTATCCCGATTTCAGTCTCCAATACATGTGGCAGCGCACCGATCCAACACAATACCGCGCCTATTACATGCTGACGTTCGGCGTTAACATTCCCATCCACCGGAGCAAGCTTCACCACGAATTAGCCGAAGCGGAAGCAAACCTGAACCGCTCGCGGAGCGAGGCCGACGCGCAATCTCAACAGGTCGCTTTCGAGCTTCGCACGGAATACGACACGGCACAAAAAGATGCGGAGCTATTGAACATTTACAGCAGCGGCCTTATGCCGCAGGCGCGTGCTGAATATCAGTCCGGGATTGGTACCTATCAGAATGACCGCTCCGATTTTCAGACCCTCTTGAACTCCTTTCTTGACGTTCTGCATTTGGACGAGGAGTACTGGCAGACATTTGCTGACCGCGAGGACGCACTGGCCGGTATTGAACAACTCACAGGCCTGTCTCTGCGTCAGGAAGGAGCACAGCAATGAAGACCTATCGCGCCGGATTCATTTGGGCCTTAGTAGCCAACGCAGTGCTCATTGCTGCTCTCGCTTTCGTTTGGTTGCGATACCGCTCCGCCGGTGAAAGAGCAGACGTGCGGAGCCAAACTGCCTCAGAGTCAGCGCAGCAAAGCTCTTCCCCAAGTCCAGTACCGTCCGCACCAAGCTCTGCTGAAACGCAGTTAGTCCCGGTGCAAATCTCGGCGCAACGATTGCAGAGCATTGGCGTGACGATTGGCCAAGTTCAGCCGAAAAACGTTGAAGATGAAATCCGTACGACCGGCAACGTCGCTGTGGACGAAACCAAACTCGCTTACGTTCAAGTTCGCTTTTCGGGGTACATCCAGCGCGTGTTTGCCGATGCGACCTATCAGTACGTCCAGAAAGGGCAGCCGCTCTTCACGATCTACAGTCCCGATCTGGTCGCGACGGAACGCGAATACGTTTTGGCAAAGGAGAATCAGCAGCAGGTGGCGCATAGCACCATTCCTGGAGTGGCCTCGGGAGCAGAGTCTCTCGTTAGCGCCGCTCTCGAACGTCTCACGCAATGGGGAATTCCGCAGCGAGAAATCGCAAGGCTCGAATCGACTGGCCAGGTCCAGCAAGAACTCGAAATCGATTCTCCGATTTCGGGCTACATAACGGAACGCAACGCCTTACCCGGCCTCACCGTTCAGCCCGACACTCGCCTCTACACGATTGCCGACCTTTCGACCGTGTGGGTGCAGGTCCAGGTTTTTCAGAATGACCTTGGGAGAATCAGGAAAGGTGATCCCGCCAGCCTAACCGTGGACTCCTATCCAGGACGCACGTTCACCGGCCATTTGGATTTCGTGTACCCGCAGGTGGACATGAACACCCGAACCGCAAACGTACGGATTGTGTTTGCAAATTCCGAACTCCTCCTCAAACCGGGAATGTTCGTTAGCGTGAGCCTGAAAATTCCAATGGGACGGCAATTAACGATTCCGGCCAGCGGCGTTCTCCAATCCGGCACGCGCCAGATTGTCTTCGTGGATCGCGGCGATGGCTATCTTGATCCGCGCGACGTGCAGCTTGGCGCGCGAGTTGGGGACAACTTCATAGTGATGAAGGGGCTGAAAGCGGGCGAGCGTATCGTCACTTCGGCCAACTTCTTGATTGATTCCGAGAGCCAGTTGCAAGCCTCGCTTGGCTCCTTTGCCCCGCCTCCCCCCGGTGCTGGCGCGGCGTCGGCCATCAATGCTCCCCAATCAAATGTCGAATTCAGTACCGACCCAAATCCTCCCCACAAAGGCGCGAACGGCTTCCGCGTGAAGCTGACGGGCACGAATGGATCGGCAATTACCGGCGCACAAGTCAGGGTGACGTTCTTCATGCCCGCGATGCCAGCAATGGGCATGGCGGCAATGCGCACGACTGTAACGCTGACCGATAAAGGGAACGGCTTTTACGAAGGCTCAGGCCAGCTCGGAAGCGGCGGAACTTGGCAGGTCACCGTCCTCGCCCAAAAGAACGGGCAAACGATTGGAAGCAAGCAATTGAACGTGAATGCCACGGGAGGAATGTAACGTGATCTCCCGCTGGATTGACTGGTGCGCGCGAAATCGCTTTCTTGTATTCACAGGCACAGTTTTGCTTGTGCTCGCGGGAATCTGGAATATGCGCCGAATTCCGCTCGATGCGCTCCCGGACATTTCCGATGTGGAAGTGATCATCCACACGTCTTGGGCCGGCGAGCCACCGAACATAATCGAGGATCAGGTCACCTATCCGATTGTCACTACTCTTTTGGCTGCACCTCGCGTCAGCGCAGTACGGGCGCAAACCATGTTTGGCGATTCGTACGTTTTCGTTGTTTTTCAGGACGGAACCGATCTCTATTGGGCGCGCTCGCGCGTCTTGGAATACTTGCAACAAATCCAAGGCCGCTTACCCGAAGCCGTGCACCCCGTGATCGGCCCCGATGCAACAGGTGCAGGATGGGTCTACGAATACGCGCTTGTTGACCACACCCACAAATACAGCCTGGCAGATCTGCGCAGCCTTCAGGATTGGTATTTGCGCTATCAACTCGAAACCGTACCAGGTGTTGCAGAGGTCGCAACCATTGGCGGATTCGTGCGCCAGTATCAAGTCAACCTCGATCCCGACAAACTGCGCGCTTACAACATCCCGCTTTCGACCGTGATTGACCGCGTGCGCGCCAGCACCAACGAAGTCGGCGGACGACTGCTCGAACTTGGCGGCGCCGAATACATGATTCGCGGTCTCGGCTACCTGCATTCCTTGGACGACCTCGCCAGCGTGCCTGTCGCGACGAAGAACGGGACACCTGTCCTTATTCGTGACCTGGGTACGGTCTCGTTTGGGCCGGATATTCGCGAAGGTGTCGCCGAGTGGAATGGGAATGGCGAAACGGTTGGTGGAATCATCGTGATGCGTTACGGGATGAACGCGCTTACGGTGATCAATGGCGTGAAGCAGAAGCTGGCGCAGATCAAAGGCTCATTGCCGCCCGGCGTGGAAGTGGTTTCCGGCTACGACCGTTCCGGCTTAATTCACGATTCGATTGCGACGCTTCAGCGCGAGCTGATTGAGGAGATGATCATCGTCAGCCTCGTGATCATCATTTTTCTGTTTCACTTCCGCTCCGCGTTTATTCCCATTTTGACGCTGCCCATCGCCGTGGTCGCGTCGTTTATCCCCATGTACTACCTCCATGTATCGAGCAATATCATGTCGCTTGGCGGATTGGCTTTGGCAATCGGAGTCATGGTAGATGCGGCCATCGTTATGGTTGAGAACGGATACCGCCATCTCGCTGAGCGCCAATCCGAGCAGCACCACGGAATTGAGGAGCCAGAAAGGCGCGGCATACTCATTAATGCCGCCAAGCAGGTCGGCCCTGCAATCTTCTTTTCGCTACTCATTATCGTGGTTTCGTTTCTCCCTGTCTTCATGCTCCAGGCACAAGAGGGGCGCATGTTCAAGCCATTGGCCTGGACCAAGACGCTGGCGGTTGGATTCTCTTCGATTCTCGCGATCACGCTTGTTCCAGTGCTTATGATCCTTTTCATTCGCGGTCGCCTCAGACCGGAAGCACGAAACCCTCTCTCGCGCATAACACAGGCTGTGTACCTGCCCGTCCTCCGACTTTGTTTGCGGTACCGGAAGACAACGCTGCTGTTGAATCTCATCTTCTTGCTAGTGACGTTGCCAATCGCTTTTCACATCGGCAGTCAGTTCATGCCGCCTCTGTTTGAAGGTTCGGCGCTCTACATGCCGACTGCGTTACCAGGGATCTCCATTCGACAAGCATCGCAGTTGCTTCAAGAACAGGACAGGATCATTCGCACCTTTCCTGAGGTCGAGTCTGTTTTCGGAACGGTAGGGCGTTCCGACAGCGCCACGGACAATGCGCCGCTCGATATGTACGACACAACCGTCATGCTAAAACCGCGCGATCGATGGCCGGACGGAATGACCTACGAGAAGCTCATTCAGCAGATGGATGCAAAACTGCAATTCCCCGGTCTATCGAACACCTGGACCATGCCCGTGGAGAATCGCCTGGATATGGAGCTTACGGGAATCAAAACGCCCCTAGGCATGAAGATTCAGGGCGCGACGCTTGATGGCATCCAAGAAACCGGAGCGCGAATCGAACGTGTGCTATCGACGTTGAAAGAGACGCGCTCGATTTTCGCTGAGCGAGTTTCCCAAGGTTTCTACATCAATGTTGCCGTGAATCGGGAAGTCGCGGCACGCTATGGCCTAACCGTCGCAGACGTTCAGCAGGCTGTCGAATCCGGGATCGGCGGAGAGGACGTCGCCGAGAACATCGAAGGGCGAGAACGCTATCCAATTAACGTCCGCTACAATCGCGATTTTCGCGACGATCTCGATGAATTGCGCCAAGTCCTGATTGCTACTCCCGCCGGAGCGCAAATTCCGATTTCGGAAGTTGCAACGGTCTCATTCTCGCGTGGTCCAGCTATGATCCGCGACGAAGATGGACAACTCACTGGATACGTTTACATTGACCTGAACACGAACGATTACGGCGGATTCGTGAAGCAGGCGGACGCTGTCCTCCAGCAGAAACTTGCGTTGCCGGCAGGCTATACATACACCTGGTCTGGCGAATACGAATTCGAATTACGGGCGAAGAAACGTCTTGAAGTGATTCTGCCTGTCGTTTTCTTCATCATCTTCTTGCTTCTCTATATGGTATTTCATTCGGTTACGGAAGCCACCGTCCTGATTTTTCCCACGATCTACGCGCTCACCGGCGGCCTCATTCTCCAGCGAATTCTTGGCTACAACTTCAGCGTTGCCGTTTGGGTCGGCTATATCGCGCTCTTTGGAATTGCAGTCGAAACCGGCGTTGTAATGGTTGTGTATCTTCACGAAGCCCTGGACCGCCGCATCGCATCGGGCGTTCCGCTGAGGCATGAAGATATCGAAGCGGCCACCATTGAGGGTGCGGTGCAGCGCTTAAGACCTAAGCTAATGACCGTCTGCGTGGTTCTCGCCAGTCTGATACCCATTCTATTGGAGGCCGGCGTCGGCTCGGATGTGATGAAGCCGATTGCCGCGCCGATTGTCGGCGGCATGATTACCTCGACAATCCATGTGCTCATTCTCGTGCCGGTTTTCTTCGCGCTCATGAAAGAGCGCGCGCTGAGGCGCGGCAATCTAAGTTCATCGAAGCAGTAAATGGCGAACGATCGTTCCCAAAAGGAGGCGGTCAAATGAACAATCGGTCTATGCGGTTGAGGATGCTCTTTGCGGTTACAATTGCCTTCGTTGCATTCGGCGTTAGCGCCCGCGCACAGGACGCCAGCCACCAAACAACTCTCACCGGCGTCGTGAGCGACCCAGCCTGTGGAGCGCATCACAGCATGAAGGGCATGAGCGCCGCGGATTGCACGCGCATGTGTGTCAAAGCAGGGCAGAGCTACGCGCTGGTAGTTGGACAAAGGGTTTACACCCTCAGCGGACATTCTGCCGAATTGAGCAAGAATGCGGGCCAGAGGGGCACCGTTAAGGGAATCCTGAACGCGAATACGCTCGCAGCCGAAACCGTCAAGCCAGCAAAATAGAACTGCCGCGAGAGGATACGGGAGTCTTCGCCATTCGAGCGGTATTGCGTAATCCCTAATGGCACGCAATGCCTTGATACGTGTAAGTCATCGGACGCGGCCCAGGGAGATAAAAGTTCGTCAGCTCAACGAACCTAAAGCCCGAGTTAGCGATCAGCTCGTCAACTTTACGATTCAAATGACAGCCGCCTCCGATACGCTTCCAAATCGGCGTCAGGCGATTCTGCCACCTCGCCACGACCGCATCAGGAGACCGGCCATGCTCGATAAAGAGCAGGCGACCGCTTGGCCTTAGGACCCGCCTCATTTGTCCCAGCGCTTTCGACGGATTCGGAATCGAGCAGAGCGTCCATGTCATAAGAACTGTATCGATGCTCTCGTCAGGAATGGGAAGTGCCTCATCCGCAGATTGCGAAATGAATTCTACTTTCAATGCTCGTCCAGCAGATCTTTTGCGGGCCATGAGCTGGAGTTCACGCGAGGGCTCAACGGCATAAACTCGACGCACGTCTGATGTGTAGAGCGGCAGATTTAAGCCTGAACCAACGCCAATCTCCAGCACGTCGCCTGAGGCTTTCGGAACCCACTCTGCGCGCACGCGAGCGGTTTCCTTGTTCCTCATCGCAAGATCGATGACGTGAGGCAAAATGTGCTTCGAATAAAACCCCATCCCCTTAGGCTCTCACAATCAGTCTCACGCGATTCGAACCCTCAAAGTGTGACGCTGCTCACTGGAGGAGTGTGCTCGGTCGGATGGTGTGCATGAAAATCTGTCTCACTTTAGGGGTTCACTCCAGTGCACGAAACAACGCGGATCGAGGCAGTCGTGAACGTCTTAAGTGCTTTGCAGTCAGCGAACAAGTTGGTGGACGTGAGGGGATTCGAACCCCTGACCCCCTGCTTGCAAAACAGATTTCCGTTCGTGGAGAAATCTATTGAATTTTGTTGATTGTAAGTAATGCTTATTGAAAGTGTTGCCGGCGAGCACGAGATTTCTCTTGAGCTTTGCGGTTCGTTTTGGATTTCTGTGCTACAAAATCGTCTACACTGCAGTGAGGTGAACCCCCTTCCTGAGACGGTTTGCGTGTCTACACCGGCCGTTTGCTTTTGAAGTGAACCCCCCACGTGAAACAAGGTCCGTTCCTACAGTTTGCAACACTGCTCGTTCCTCGCACTTATCTCGCTGATTCTTTAGCAGGGATGCGGACTGGGGGAAGGGACGGCGCTTGAGTCCCTTCCCCCAGCAGCCCTGTGGAAGAATCCGCGTCGTTTCTGGCAAAGAATCTCACCGTCGCACTACTTGATGCTTCGACGCGATCGCTCTGCTGAATTCCTCCGGCGACAGGTAGACCGCTGCCACACCAAACGATTAGGCTGACAGCACATCCCTTTATGCGTTAATTCCTCCAGCGCCCTTTAGCCTCGATCAAGAGAATGAGCTGGCGCTCGAAAGCTGTGGAATCAAAAGACCCGTCTGGTTTGCACGGAATCCAACTCTCCGCAGGAGCAACAGAACGCCACTTCCAGCCTGGTGATGCGGCATTATGGTCCGGCAATGGATTCGGCTCAAAAAGCTTAATCCCATCGGAAATAAGGCCGGCGCAGTAGCTGAAGCAACCTTTGGCCATGATGAGAACGTCGGCGTTTATGAGCTCTTTCATTGTCCAAACAGCATCAACATTCAGAAATAGCTTAACGCCAAGCCGGGAAAATTCGGCGAAGTCCGCCGTACCGCCTTCGGAGTGAACATCGACTTTGTACTGAACATTGCGGCCGTTAAGTACCGACTGCGCCACGGCGATCGTTCGTAGAATTACTTCATTGCTGGTGAAATAACCCGGGTGGCCCTGAGACACATCACCGCGCCGAATATGCACGGCAACTGTAATTTGATTCGTCTTTACGGGAGATTTATTCAGGTAGTACTTGCGTCGAACCTCGGGTATTGCGGCCCGGAATCGTTCGGCCATTTCGTCCCACCGCCACTTGGAGCCAAAACACTTACCAAGTTGGGTAAAGTTATGGGAAAACTCGACCACGTCGCGTCGTTTCTCGTTACAAGGTGTCTCGCCCGAGCCGAGATTGAAGAGCGATTCCCAGACTGCCGCCCACTCTTCCTTTGGCCGTTCAGCATGTCCAATAAAACTGAACGGTGTATGTACGTACTCAAAACCATACGAACGGGCGAAATTGATTGCATTCAGCATCATCAGCGCCTGCGATCCAGCACCTTCACACCCCCCGAGACCTCTACATGTAATCTTCCGGATCGGTCGAATTCGGGTCAGATGAAGGACGTATTGCCGCAGGAACAAACCAGTTTCGTCGAAAGTGGAATCCCGGCGTAATACGAATTTGATGCAGTTTTTTACCTTACGCCATGCGCTTCTGCGGGCGGCCTTCAGCAGAAACAGGACTATATCTCGCTCTTGCACCAATCTGCACGCCACAGAACAAGCAACTGCTCGCTGGTTCCGATTTAGCCGGTTCGTATGCATTGCCTTAGGCCATGGCTCCGCTCGACTATGCAAAATGTCATAACCCTCCCAGAAGCACAAACATGTGTGGGCCGCGCTCCAAAGAAGTCTCGTCGGCTCCGACGGTCGATTTCACACTCGCTTGCACTTTACTCTCAGGGGCAGCGCGAATGGTTGAGTGCTTGCGAGTGCACAGACAGGTCGAAGCCGAGAAAATTGTCGCAACCGCAGATTCGTGTTTTCCTTGGCCACGTGTCGCCAGGAATCTTGTGAATCGCAAAAGCCGATCTGCACTATCGGTGGCCAGGCTAAACTCCTTCCGCTGTGTCACCTGCAGTCCGCGATTCCATGTCAGCGAGGGTCGCAGGGTTGGCGGAAGTTTGCGAACATGTTTGCCCGCGCCGACCTCTATCGAAAATGCGAGCAGGACGATCACCGCTCCAAAAGAGGAACGGTGCCTTGACGATCATCCAAGGTCATTGCTTTTGAGTCCTCTTGAGCGTCGGACTCTCTGCCCTGAGGTACTTCTGTTGAGTGTCCGAATCTGTTTTAGAAATTCTGTGCGACAAAATCGCTTACATCGAAAAAATGATACGATTGCAACGGATTCAGAATGCCATGGGACCGCACTGCCGAGAAGTCTTAAACCAGCACTGTGGGCTTCCTAGCAAGAATGTAGCCTTGGAGCACGTAATGGCCGGCGACCAGAAAAACGAAATTACGAAGCTGGACACCGTTTCAGACCCCGAAAAAGCACAAACCAATAGTAGTTCCGGCAAACCGTGTTCCGCTGATTTCGAATTGACCGATAATTTCTGCAAAAAGCGATTGAGCAAGGCTGATCTGAAAAAGCAATAGTCGAAGCAGCCCGGGCCGTTACAGAATCCAGAACAGACAGCCTGCGGTACATATTACCGAGGCAACGATCAGCCAGCAGGCAACCTCAATATTGTTGTGAATCTTCGCGTTTACCTGAAAATTGTCTCTAACGCACCTTGAAATGGAGTTCAGGAATTTCTCCTGGAATCTCTCCAGCTGCCGCTCATGCGGAAGCAGCTGAATATCAGCATAATCGACGAACTGTTCAGCCTGCTCGCGCAACAGGGGCAGTACAGGCGGTAGCCTGTATTTCTCCAGCCATATGGAGCGCAGCAAGACGCCGATACTTATGAGGCACAGCATCAACGCTCCGCCCCAGCCCCATCGCGGGAGCTGGAGCCCGAACATCAGGCTAACTATAACGAACGCGGATTCAGCGGCAAACACGAACGCTGCGAATACCATCAACAAGCCGTTCTTTGTTCCAAGCTGCGCTGCCATATTGTGAATCATGGCATCCTGGCGTAACCCCTCTTGCAGCAAAAACCTGTTGAAGTGGATGTTAGGCCTCAAGAGTTGATCATCTTTCATGCTCGCGAACCTCATTTCGAGGGTCAAATTGTGAACTTCAGTGTAGCCTTGAAAGCCGTTCCGATATTATATTTAATCGTCACTATATTGTGACTGTCTAATGGGCACTTCGCGGCGAGAATTCCTTAGAACCGTTTCGGGCGCAGGATCATTGATCGCCGCTGCATCAGTTTGCCCGCCTAGCGATTTGGCTAATTCGCTACCGCAACACAGTTCCCCGGCTCGATCAAAATCTCTTAATTCGGCGGATCTTTTTAAGACGCGCGACTTTGAAATCCCTGCGTGCGCCTGGTCCAGACCTCTCGGCAAACTTCCGAAGGTCGGCATGACGCCTGAAGAAGCTCGAAACCCCAAAAACTTCTTCGGTTTTCCGGATTCAAACACACCGGCCCGCGTTAAGAAGGGAATCCCGTTGGGAGGGATCGGTGCGGGCAACTTCATGTACAACATTTGTGGATCGTTTGGTCCATGGATAATGAAGGCAGGGCGATATGAAGAACGATTTTTATCCCAGGCTGCCTTCCATATTTGGGAATCGGTTGAAGGTGACGAGCCAATCGTACGCACTCTCGCGACGCACGACGTCCTCTCAGCGTGGAAACGCCTCGATATTGGGCAGGCTGATTACCACGCGCTGTTCCCCAAAGGCTGGGTAACCTATCGCGGTTTTGCTAACGAAATCTCGATGGAGTTTTTCAGCCCAATTATTAAAGACAATTACCGCGAG
>Ga0134125_10004362_pt1 | contig 16191 bp, 15 predicted proteins | sample KB31751_FD_96464 | JGI IMG/M metagenome (GOLD analysis project Ga0134125, IMG submission 96464) | Terrestrial soil microbial communities with excess Nitrogen fertilizer from Kellogg Biological Station, Michigan, USA - KB3-175-1 | ecosystem: Environmental > Terrestrial > Soil > Unclassified ... | reverse complement strand
GACGGCCTTCATGTCATAGCTGGTGACGATGGCCTCGTCCTTGGTGCGCGTCACCGGCACGAGCTCCGTCAGCGGCTGCGGCGCGATCACCACACCCGCCGCGTGGACGCCCGCTCCGCGCACTAGACCTTCCAGCCGCATCGCGGTATCGATCAGCTCTTTGATCTTCTGATCGGTGTCGTAGGCCGTTGCCAGCGGAGGCGAGTCTTTCAGCGCCTGCTCGATGGTGATGCCGATGGTCGCCGGAATCAGTTTCGCAATGCGGTCGACTTCGCCATATGGCATATCGAGCGCACGTCCCACGTCCTTGATTGCCGCCTTCGCCGCCATGGTGTTGAAGGTAATGATCTGCGCAACCTGGTCGTTGCCGTACTTGCGGCGAACGTACTCGATCACTTCGCCGCGGCGATTCATGCAGAAGTCGATATCGATATCGGGCATCGATATACGTTCCGGGTTCAGAAAGCGCTCGAACAGCAAATCGTTCTGCAGCGGGTCAATATCTGTAATGCCAAGCACGAACGCAACCAGCGACCCCGCCGCCGATCCACGCCCCGGGCCGACGGGAATGTTCTGCTCTTTCGCGTAGCGGATAAAGTCCCACACAATCATGAAGTAGCCGGGAAACTTCATCTGCTTGATGCAATCGATCTCGCGATTCAGCCGCGCCTCATAATCGGCGATCGACTTCTTCAGAATTCCGCGGCTCTCAAGATGCGCCACAGTTGTCTCGCGGCGATGCTTCCAGCCCTCGCGGCACACCACCTCGAAGTAGCTGTCGAGCGTTTCTCCTGACGGCACATCGAACGCCGGAAACGGGTCGGCGACCTTCTTCATCTCCAGCTTGCAGCGCTCCGGAAACTGCATCGTGCCGGAAATGACGCTCGGATTGTCCGGGAACATCCGCGCCATTTCGTCGGCGGTTTTGATGTAGAACTCCTGCGTATCGAACTTGAATCGCTTGGGATCGTTCATGCTGCCGGCGGTCTGCACACACAGCAAAATCTCATGCGCGCGCGAGTCGTCGTCGGCGATGTAGTGCGAATCGTTGGTAGCGATCAGCGGAATGTCGAGGTCTTTTTCCAGCCGGAACATCGCCTCGGTGGCCTTCTTGTCTGGCTCCAGGCCATGGTCCTGAATTTCGAGGAAGTAGTTCCCTCGCCCGAACATGTCCTGATAGAAGCCCGCGGCCTTCTTTGCCGCTTCGTAGTCGTCAGCCAGAATGTGTTGCGACACTTCACCTGCAAGGCATCCCGAAAAACCGATCAGCCCCTTGGTGTGTTTTGCCAGAAAGTTCTTCGATACGCGCGGCTTTTTGTAAAAGCCATGCAGTGCGGCCTCCGATGTCAGGCGTACAAGGTTTCTGTATCCCTCCTCGTTTTCCGCCAGCACCAGCATGTGGTTGTACTTGGCGTCGGGGTCCGCAAACTCCCGCCGATGGTCCTCTTCCTTACAGACATAGAGCTCACAGCCCAGGATGGGGTGCAGCCCCTTCTTCTTCATCGCATCGAAAAAATGCACGGCCCCATAGATGTTGCCGTGGTCGGTCATGGCCGCCGATTTCTGGCCGATTTTCGCAAGATGTTTGGCGAGTTTGTCGACGTCGCAAGCGCCGTCCAGAAGCGAGTAGTCCGTGTGTAAATGAAGATGGGTGAATTCTGCCGCCATGATCCTAGTTTACTGCTTGGTAACGGGCAGGCTTCTGAGGAAAACGGGGCTGTTAGGGCAAGCTGAGGAAGAGACGCAACGCAATATCCACCTGCAACATCACTTCGGGTTCGGCCTCACCAGCGAATCCACCGATTCTGTCTAGCCGAGTCGTCTGCAGGTTATCGATCATTATTTCGGAAGGTTTACGAAGCCCATTCCGCACGCTTGGCTGAATTGGAACTCGAAAGCCGCTGGTATATGCAGGATCACTTGTGATCAGAGCGACGGTAACGGTTTCCTTTTCATCGAACACTTCAGCCTGAACAATCAGGCATGGGCGCGGCTTATTGAAAGGCGACGGAGGAGCGAGGATGACGATATCTCCACGCTTCATTCCCAGCCCTTGATGGAGGCCCAGTCAACCTCCGTCCAATCCGCATTTCCGTTGCGGCGATCATGTTCCGCTATCGCCAGCATTTGACGCCGATACTCCACTGCGAACTCTGGAGTCCCGCGAATTTCCAACAGCTCGCTAGCCGTAAGAAAGCGCGGTGATGGTTCGGATTTTGGCAAGCTCGCCATAGCTGAATTCTACATCCGGCTCAACTCTCCGGCAGCCACTTATTCTTCTTGAATCCAGCATGCGTCAGCGCCCAGCACCCTTTCGCTTCTCCTCGAAAATGGGTTGCAATATCCCTCGCTGAAAACTCCACCGGCCACTTCGACGCATGGGTTCGCCACGCAAACGTGTAGTGCTGCAAAATCAGAGCCGTCCGAGGCAGGTGCGACGGGGAGCTCACGACTTCAGCCGACTTCCAGCCACGCTCCTCCATCAGCTTTTCGCTGAAGTAGATGTTCTGGATCGTGTCCATCGCCTGGCCTTCTTCGACGATCGCTTCCGCCGGCACGCCCTGGGCTTCTGCAAACACCTTCATCGCATGCGCTTCCACCAGATTGTTATGTGTCGGTCCTCCGGTCATAATCACGTGCCCGGCCACCCCGGCTTTGTATTCCCTGACTCCCTCCAGGACCCGTTCCCGCAACTCGGGTGCGAGCGTGCCATCCGGTTTCGGAGGCTGTCCAAGCACGATGAGCGTGTCGAAGTGCGTGAGCTTCGTATTGCTGGCGGGGATCGCAAAATAGTTTGCGTACAACACTGCGGTCGCCACCACGACCTTGAACACTGCTGCCACACCCTGCCTCATCGGGAGATTCTACAGGCGGGACCGTGTCGCGGCTCGGCCATCGGTCACGACATTTTTCCTAAACATCCAGTTTTAGACCTGCTTCATCGGGTTACACTGAGCGCGTTACCGCACCGCCATCTTCAACGTTCCATAGGAGATTCCAATGTCGGATCCATCGAACCCGAACGGCTGGCAACAAGTTCCCGGTACCCCTCCCAACGATGCCTCCCAAGGCTATCCCCCGCCTGCCCAGGGATATCCTCCACCGCAGGCTGCCTATCCTCCGCCTGACGCGGGCTATCCGCCACCGCCAACTGGATACCCTCCGCAGCAACCTCCGCCTGCGCAGGCTTCCGGCCTCTCCGATACGGCGGCGGCGGCCATCGCCTACATCACCATCATCCCGGCAATCATCTTCCTCGTCATGGAGCCGTACAAGCGTGTTCCGCTGATCAAGTTCCATTCTTTACAGTGCCTTTTTTTCAATGCCGTCGTGATCGTGCTTTACGTCATCTTTTCTATCCTGTGGGGCATCGTTGCTCACATCCTGCCGCTCCTCGCTTTGCTCGGTATTTTTGTTTGGCTGGCGCTCTTCCTCGTGTTCTTCTGCATTTGGGTATTTTGCGTCTTCAAGGCGAGCAAGGGTGAGTGGTTCAAACTGCCCATCATTGGCGACATTGCCATGAAGCAAGCCCAGTCGATGAACCTGTAAGCATTCCTCAAGTGCCAAGTGCCCCACTCATCACGCAGCATCTCGCGCGATGAGTGGGGTTCTCCGTATGCCTGCGACGCTACCTCACCTCGCCGCCACAATCCCATACTTCGTCGCCAGAAAGCCTCGCAGAACCGGCGGCAGAGCCTTCGCCACCTCCTGCCAGCTCAGCACCGCCATTCGGCTCCGCAGGTCGAAACTTACCACCGCCCGCATCACTCGAAACCACATCTCCTGCAGGTCCGCTCGCCGCCCGTCGCACAGCAAGACAAACCTTCCTCCACTTGCCTGCGCGGCCAGAACACCGCGCACCAGTTGATATCCCACCACCCGGTTTCCGGTTCGCGGCAACTCGTCAAGATCGAAGATCTCACCCACACCCTCGTACCGCATCACCCGTTCCATCGATGCCGTTTGAAACCCGGTCTCGGTCAACTTCGCTTCAAACAAGAGCTCGCCAATTTTCATATCCAGTTCGGTTCGATCCACCTCGCCGCGCCGCATCGACAGCATGGCTCGTACACCGAACTCCGGACGCAGACCAGTCTTTACACCCAGCAGCGCACAAAGCTCCGGCCTGGCCATCACTCGCGGGTAGCAGAAGATATTCATCAACAGCGCATCCGAGCTGGCGCAGCAATCCAACTCCCTGCGCTTCCGGTCCCCCGCCCTCGGAACGCGCGCGTTGGCCGTGTAGCTTTTCTCTAAGCGCAGACGCCACTGCGGGTCGGCGCAGATGCGCTTGTACGAAGCGGCCAGAAAGTTCCCGTGGCCGCCGGCCTCGTCCTCCGCATACACAACACTCGGCACGACGCCGTATGTCGCTTCATGCGTCATCGTCTCCGCACGCACGAGATTGCGCATGCTGAGCTCACGCCTCAGACCGGCCGCTGATTGATGGTCTTCTCTCACAACCTTCATCATAGCGAAGAAAGAACGAAAACAATGTTGGCTTCCGATGCGGAAAAGCGCTCGCGCAAAGTGCGCAAAAAAAGGCGCAAAGCTCCGCCACAGCATCTTTGCGAAACTTCGCTCACTTGGCGAACTTTGCGTGAGCGTCTTTCGGGCCCCGCAGCACGCAGCTCAAACCTCCAACCGAGAACCATCAACCCGATACCATGAACTCAGCATGCGCATCGTCTCCCTCCAGCCCTCCATCACCCTGACGATCGCCGCCCTCGACCGTCTCGATACCGTCTGCGGCCTCACCAAATACTGCATCGAGGCCATGCCCGAGCTTGCATCGCTCGGCCTTCCCGTGCTGCATGATTCCTGGACAGCGAACCCAGCCGAAATCGTTGCCTGCCAGCCTGACCTGGTGATCGCGTCCGTCCCTTACCGCATGGAATCACTTGCGACAATCCTTAAATCCGGCCTTCCTGTTCTCGCTCTCGCGCCACACTCCCTCGCCGACATCTTCAAAGACATCCGCCTGCTCGCGGCCCTCACCTTCGCCACTGGAGCCGGAGAGAACCTCATCGCCAGTTGCGAAGCCGAACTCGCCGCCACCCGCGCCGTCACAGACACGCTGCCGCACCCCACCGTCTATTGCGAAGAGTGGGGCAAGCCCCTCATTCGCTCGCAGCACTGGGTTGCTGAACTTGTCGGCGCGGCGGGTGGTCAATATATCGGTGAGCCGGGATTTCATACCACTGCCGAAGAAGTTGCCGATTCGGATCCGGACGCCCTGGTCTTCGCATGGTGTGGTGCAGGAGACCGTGTTCCCCTCGCCCGCGTGATCGAGCAGCGTAACTGGCGCCATCTTCGCGCGGTGCGCAATGGCAACGTCTTCTGCGTCCCCGATGAGTTTTTCAATACTCCTGCGCACACGCTGATGGAAGGGCTTCACTGTCTCGCGGGGGCTCTGCACCCGGATCGTTTCGTGGCCCATCCACGTGTGGTTCGATTTGGCGGAGACGTGCACAAGCAAGTGCAACCGCAAGTGCTTTAACGCAAAGGTCGCGAAGGGAGCCAAGTTTCGCCAAGGAAGACAGTGCTCGGCGAAACTCTATGCCTTGGTCACAAAGCTTCGCAGAATCGCCGCCTGAACGACCGGCCAGGCCTTGCTTTGCGGATCGACGAGGTCAAAATGATCCGCCCCGGGAATCGTGGTTACGATCACCGAATCTCCCTGCCGCCGGGCGTTATCGGCCCACCGGTCCGGCAGCGATGGCGGAATCTGATCGTCCTCGCTGCCCTGCAACAGCATCTGCGCAACGTTCAGCGGCAGCAAGTCTCCCGGATTCGCCGCGCGATAACGGTCTTCCGCCTCATTCGGCAGCCCGCCCACCAAGCTCGCCACGGCAGGCTTTCCGCTGGTAAACCGAAACCTCCCGCCAAGGTCGACGACCAGCCGCAAATCCACCGCTCCAGCCAGTCCAACCACCGCAACCAGCGGCACAACCGGCTGTGGCCGATGCAATGCGCTCGCCGCCGGAATATGCTGTCGCCCCGCCAGCCAGAACGCCAGATGCCCGCCCGCGGAGTGTCCAGCGGCGATCACGCGCCGCAGATCGAGCGGATAGCTCTTCGCCAAAACAGCCAGATGGTCGAACCCGGCAGCGACATCCTGCATCGTCCCGGGCCACGCGCCGCCCGTGTTGCCTACGCGCCGGTACTCCAGCGACCACGTGGCTACGCCCGCGGTCTTCAACGCGGCGCAGACATGGCCCATGTATTCAAGGTCGTAGTTAGACTTCCACCAGCCGCCGTGAACGATCACCGCAACGGGCAGCAGTTGCCCCGGCTTCGCAGCCGGCAAGCGCAGGTCTCCGAACTGTAGAGGGTCAGCCCCATAACGTATGCGGTGATCGGCGGGCGGAGGCGTTCGACTCAGTATGTCCACTCCAACCTCCAGGGGCCCAAACGTACTTATGGCTTGGATGCTGTTGGCGTAGTCGATGGCTGTGGATCGGGCGGCAGCGTGTAAATCACCTCGCCCGAGCGTGTGTAGTGGAGTTCTTCCCGCGCCTGGTGCTCAATCGCGCCGGGGTCGTTCTGCAACCGCTCCACATGCCCGCGCAAACGATCGTTTTCCTGCTGCAAGGTCTGCATTTGCCCTTGCAGCGCCTTTGTGTCCTCACGCTTGTGCTCGTAAGCGATCAGGCCATTCTGCCCGAACACGACGTGGTAGCCCATAAATACAGCCAGAGTTCCGGCAGCGACTGTAGCAGCGGTACGCCGCAGCGCATACGCACGGGATTGCGCCGTATCTACGGCGGTAGTCCATCGCGAAGGCTGTTTGTAGTCCTGCTTGCTGCTCATACGGGCCCCAGTCCATCTAAGTATCGCAGCGGACAAGGCCTTGATTTCTTCCTCCATCTCTATAGGAATCCAATTGGATACCCCATTTTCTCCGCACCCTCCTTTGCTATCCTTAGCAAGCACTCATGCGGACGCTCTTCGTCATCTCGATCCTTGCTCTGCTGGCGTTGCTCTGGGCTTCCATCTCGATCGCCAGGCACATCCGCCAGGCTCGCAAGCGCCGCGCTTCTGTTCCACCACCTCCGGTACCCGATTCGGAGTTCGCCAACCACGACCTCGTAACCACCAACACCGATCAACCCACGCAGTGACCTCGATGCCGCACAAAGGACACACCATGCAGACCGCACTTACACAAACCAACGGCTCCGCCATCACCACCGGCTTCACGCGGACGATTCCAGGCAAGATCACCCTTGGCCTCGCCGCCACCCTCGTCGTCGCGGGAGCCGCGCACGTCTCGATCCCCCTGTGGTTTACGCCTGTGCCTCTGACGCTGCAGCCGCTCGCCGTCCTCGGCGTCGGTCTGGCGCTCGGTCCGGTCGCCGGGTTTCTGACCATGCTCGCGTACCTCGCCGAAGGCGCCCTTGGCCTGCCCGTCTTCAGCCCGATCGCCGGCCCCGGCGGAGTGGCACAAATCGTTGGCCCCACGGGCGGCTACCTTATGGCGTATCCGCTCGTCGCCTTTATCGCCGGCGCTGTGACGCGCGCTCTGCAGTCCAGAACGCCGCGCTTTATCGCTGCTGCCATTGGCTGTACGGCTGCCGTTACCCTGCTCTTCCTTTGCGGAGCTGGCTGGCTTATGAACTATGTTCACCTCAACCTGCAACAGGCCTGGCTGGAAGGTATTGTTCCGTTCCTGCCCGGCGAGGCGATAAAGATAGTAGCCGCCGCCGGGCTCTATCGCGCTCTCTCCCGTCCGGCCCGCACCTAACCTGTACTCAAACGTTCAAAATGTTCAAAGGACCCAATGCCCACCGCACCAACTGAAGTTCGCAACATCAGCATCGCGCACAGCCCCGACTCCGACGACGCCTTTATGTTCTACGGCCTCGCCACCAACAAAGTGCGCGTGCCCGGCTACGCCTTCCATCACACTCTCACCGACATCGAAACCCTCAACCGCAAGGCCCTCAACGAGCAGTTCTACGATGTCACGGCGATCAGCTTCCACGCCTACCCCTACATCCAGGACAACTACACTCTGATGGCCTGTGGCGGTTCGGTTGGCGAAGGCTACGGCCCCATGATCGTTGCGCAACGCAAGTACACACTCGACGAAGTGAAGAAGCTGCGCATCGCCGTCCCGGGCACGATGACGACTGCGTACCTGACGCTCAAGCTCGTCGCCCCCGACGTCGAGACTGTCACCATCGACTTCGACCGCATCATACCCGCCGTGCAGTCAGGCGAGTTCGATGCCGGCCTCATCATCCACGAAGGCCAGCTCACCTACGCCAAAGACGGCCTCGTAAAAATCCTCGACATGGGCCAATGGTGGCGCGAGCTTACCGGCCTTCCACTGCCCCTGGGTGGAAACGCCATCCGCCGTTCTTTGCCTGGCGATGTACAGCTCATCACCACCAACGCTCTGCGCGACAGCATCCAGCATGCGCTCGATCACCGCGAATCCGCGCTCGAGTATGCCATGCAGTTCGCCCGCGACCTCGATCCCGTGCTCGCCAATCGCTTCGTCGGCATGTACGTCAACGAGCGCACCATCAACTACGGCGACGACGGCCGCGAAGCCATCCGCAAGCTGCTGGACATGGGCTACGAACGCGGCATTATTCCGCAGAAGGCCAACGTGGATTTCGTTGGCTAGAGTATCAACACAGAAGCTCGCTTCCGTCGTTGCTCTTGTCTCTCTTGTTGTCATCCCCGCAGGGGATCTGCGTCTCCTGCGGGCTACAACCTTTGGAAATCCACCGCCACATCGTGTACACTAACTTTCGTGCGATACGTTCTTTATCGCACCTGTCTGCGAACGAATTCCCCAATGAATTCCGCATCGCGCCTTCCCTCCCGGGAAGGTTCTAAGGCCTGGACGCGTAGCTCAGCTGGTAGAGCATTCGACTCTTAATCGACTGGTCGTAGGTTCGATCCCTACCGCGTCCACCATTTCTCTTCGCATGCAATCTCAAAATGCCGAATGTGTGACTTTAGGATTACCTTTGTACGACAAGGTAGGTAACTCTCGTAACTTATTGAAAATAAACAAGAAAACACACCATAACGATGCTACGCTCTCTGTGAATTCACCCCAGGGAGCTCTCAATGCGTCTTCGTCTAATGGTTGTAGCCACAGCACTTTCAGCGTGCCTTGCCGCACATGCCGACTCGTTCGTATACGACGTTTCGATATCGTTCGGAAACGCATCCGTCACGGGAACCATCACAACCGATACGAACAGCGGCACTCTTGCCACCGCAGATATTACGGACTTCAACCTTCTCCTGACGCAGGGCTCCGATTCAATGTCAGAGACTCCGGCAAATGGCGTGGCGCTGATCGTCGGTAACGCTGTTACGGCAACCGCCTCCGGTCTATTTTTCAACTTCAATGCCGGTAATGGCAGCTTGCTGGATTTCCAACACCCGTTCGCAGGTTCTTACATCGATTTCTTTTGCGCTCAAGATGGTAACGACGCCTGTATCGGTGGACCGCCAGCGGGATATACCCTCTCGGTCGGAAAGGGAACGCAGGGCGGTCCAGCCGGTGAAATCACGACAGAGGCTCAAACGGGGAACGTGCAAATTGCGTCCGCCGTACCTGAACCTTCCAGCCTTTTTCTTCTAGGCACAGGCTTGGTCGGTGCACTCGGAGCAGCGCGACGGCGCTTCTCCGCATAACAGGAACCGACTGACGAGGGCCGTTTAAGTAAATTCCCCCGACCTGATACGACTCATACGAAAACACCGCGATGCAACCGCGACATGTCTCGCCATCGGATCGCGGTGTTTTCGCTTTTAAGCATTGACTCTTCACGCAAGGGCATCCTATCGCCCCTATCTACGTCCCGCAAAACGTCGCACGCACGCACTCCTCCGGCCGAGCCGGCGTAGCGTAACGCTCCACCTCCGGCCTGTCGTCAAAAGGCCGTGAGCCTACGTCCAGCAACTCATCGAAGGGCTGGAAGTCCTCTCGCTCCATCGCCGCATCCAGCGCGCGCTCGACCAAATGATTGCGCGGAATGAACATCGGATTCGCCAACCGCATCGCCTCCGCACGTTCGTGCGGCGAGACATCTTCGAGTGCCAACCTCTGCCGCCATCGCTCGGCCCAGGTGTCGTAGGATCCGCCGTCCGTGAACAGAGCACGCACATCCGCATCCGCTTCAGACCGGGCGGCGGCTTCGCACAAACGTCGAAACGTCAGCGTGAAGTCCGCACGGTTCATCGCCATGCGCTCTAACAGGTCTTGTACCAGCACCGTGTCGCCTTCGCGTTCCGTGAAGAGACCAAGTTTGCGTCGCAGGCCGCTTTCGCGAGCGGCATCGTATTGCGGCGCAAACGCTGCGAGTGCCTCGTACGCGGAGGCCAGTCCAGCTTCGTCGCTTCCCTCTTCCTGCACCAGCAATGGCAGCAGCGCTTCGGCAAGGCGAGCCAGGTTCCAGTGCATCGCATTTGGCTGGTTGCTGTAGGCGTAGCGTCCCTGCTGATCGATCGAACTGAATACCTTGTCCGGCTCGTAGGCCTCCATAAACGCGCATGGCCCGTAGTCGATCGTCTCGCCGGAGATGGATGTATTGTCGGTGTTCATTACGCCATGGATAAACCCCAGCAGCATCCACTGCGCGACCAGCCGCGCCTGCCTGCCGATCACGCCATCCAGCAATGCGCGATATGGCCGCTTGTTCTGTGCGGCCTCAGGATAGTGCCGCGCGATAGCATAGTCCGCCAACGCGCGCAGGCCTTCCAGATCATGCCGTGCAGCAAAGTACTGGAACGTTCCAACCCGCAGGTGACTTGCAGCCACGCGGGTGAGCACCGCTCCCGGCAGGGACCACTCTCGCAGCACGCGCTCTCCCGTCGTCACCGTCGCGAGAGCGCGGGTCGATGGCACGCCCAGCGCCGTCATCGCCTCGCTCACGATGTATTCGCGCAGCACCGGACCCAGCGCTGCCCGACCGTCGCCGCGCCGCGAAAACGGCGTCGGGCCGGAGCCCTTCAACTGGATGTCGTACAGAACTCCATCGGCACCCCGCACTTCACCGAGCAGGTTGGTGCGTCCGTCGCCAAGCTGTGGGACGAAGTGTCCGAACTGGTGCCCGGCGTATGCCATCGCCAGCGGTTCCGAGCCCTCGGCCACGCGATTGCCCGCGAGCACCTCCACGCCTTCGACGCTCGCCAACGCTTCAGGATCGAGCCCCAGCTTCCTGGCCAGTTCCGCGTTCACCTTCACCAGGCGCGGAGCAGTCACGGGCAGCGGTTTTACCTGCGCGTAAAAACGCTGCGGCAGGCGCGCGTACGTGTTTTCAAAACCGAAACGAACGCCATCGCCGACGCTCTTTTCAACTGCGCTCGGTGCGGCTTCGGGAACTGTACTTGAACTCATACCTTATTCGATGCAGCCCTTTCGCTTTCGCTCCAAATACGCCTTCTTCGCATGCTATCTGGAGGGTGCGGATTTTGTTTATTTGTACATCTATTTTTGTCGACAACGCTGTTGTGGAGCGGTATTCTGCGCGGGTAAGCATTTCCCTATGGGTGTATTTCAACGCCGCAAATCTCATGGGCGTTTTCCGCAAAGAAAGCGCCGCCGCACAGTTGTTCCGGGAACCCCAGCACTAGGGAAAATGCTTTAGCTTCTGCATCGCCGGCCTGTGTCTTCAACGAAATGAGGAACGCCATGTTTGCTTCCGCTATGTCGAAGCCGAAAGGCAAGTCTTCCTTCATCGCCAATACGCGAACGCTTCTGCAGCATTCCGGCCCCGCTGCCGGCAAAGACCCTGGCCGCGGCATTGGGAATCAGGCCACGCTTCGGCTCAAGGCCGTGCAGTGCAAGCTCTCCATCGGCCGTACGGACGACCCTCTTGAACACGAAGCCGACCGCGTCGCCGACCAGGTAATGCGCACTCCCGACTCGGATGTTGCCACGACGCCGTCCGGTCCGCAGGTCCAGCGTAAGTGTGCCTCCTGCGAGGAAGAAGACAAGGTCCACGCGAAACCCGATGCGGCCTCCTCCGGGCTTGAGCCGGAAAGCACCAGCGCCGTGGAAGACACGCTCAACTCCTCCGGCCAGCCGCTTGATCATGAGACACGTTTCTTTATGGAGACGCGCTTTGGCCGCGACTTCTCCGGCGTTCGTGTCCACTTCGATCAGAACGCCGCCGCTTCAGCCCGCAGCATCGGTGCGCGCGCCTATGCCTTCGGTCCGCACATGGTCTTCGGCGCCGGCCAGTATTCGCCGCGCACACCGCAGGGCCGACGCCTGATCGCGCATGAGCTTACCCATACCGTCCAGCAAGGCGAAAGCAGCAAAGGCCCAGCGGCTCGCAGCGCTGCTCCTGCTATCGGCGCGGGCAATCAGAATACGGTGCGCCGCGTTGGCGAGTGCGCAGGCAAGACTAACCGCAATTGCTTCGGACGCTGCACCACTGAGACCGAGGGTGCCGGCAGTTGCATCTGGTCCGGCTCTCTCGCTACTGGCTGTATCTGCTACGTCCGGAAATGGACTTCTGTCGCCATGCAGATGCTCTATCAGGTCATCGAAGCAGCCCTTATTGCGGCCGGGATCATTCTTACTGTGGCCGCAGTCGCGGCGATCGCCGCCTGTCTCTCCGGGCCCTGCGAAATCGGCGCACTCATCGCTGCCCTCGGCTACGCCGGCGCCATGATCGTCATGGGCATCATCCGTGGCAGCGGCCGCGGCACCGGCGCATCGGCCGGTCCTACCGCTTCCGCAGGTTCACCGCCTCCGAGTAGTGGAGGCGCAAGCGCACCCGCCTCGGCCAACGCATAGACTCCGTCACCATCTTTGGAAAGTGAGATCGTCGCTTTGCCCTCTTTCGCCGTAGCCGACTCCGCGAACAACGCCGTGGCAGAAAATGTCATAGCGAATCAACCCGCCACGGAAGCCCCACAAGAAAAGCGGGCCGGCGGCAAAGAGCCGCTGCGGCAGAAGTACTTCGGCAACCAGGCCACCATTCGCCGCTTCCCTGACCTTCTACGCACATCCCAAACCGTGCAGTGCAAGCTGACCGTCGGCCGTCCCGACGATCCTCTCGAGTACGAGGCCGACCGCGTCGCCGATCACGTGATGCGCATGCCCGATCCCACTTTCTCCACCTCCTCGACAACCGCGAAAGTGCAACGCAAATGTGCAGCGTGCGAGAAGGAAGAAATCCATCGCAAATGCGCCGCCTGCGCGCAAAAGGAAGAAGCAGAAAAGATTCATCGCAAAGCCACACAACAAATGGGGGAGCCGCCCGTAGTTCCGCATTCGGTGCAGAACGTGCTGCGCTCCAGCGGCCAGCCTCTCGACGCCTCCACTCGCAGCTTCTTCGAGCCGCGTTTCGGCAGCGACCTCAGCAAGGTGCGCGTGCATACGGACTCCACCGCAGCCGAGTCTGCTCGCGCTATCAGCGCCCACGCCTATACTCTCGGCCACCACATCGCGTTCGGCCCAGGCGAGCATGCACCTTCCACTGCCGCCGGCAAGACTCTCATCGCGCACGAGCTCAGGCACGTTATGCAGCAAAACGGCCCACAGCAGGTTGTTCGCCGGGACATCTTCTACGGCGGCGCCTATCCGCAGCGCCCTTACGCCAGCGCCAAAGAGGAGCTGGATGCCGGCTCCGCAAAAAAGAAGGAGTGGTTTCCCGCAACCCAGGATTTTGCTGCCCTGGCCGCCAACTCGGGTGGTGGTACAGCTGTCAAGACCCTCGACGATCTCTTCAAGCAGATCGAGGCCAAGGGTAAGCGCACCATAACGCGCCTCGACCTCATCGGTCATGCCAACGGAAAGGCTTTATGCTTTGCCGGCGAGATTAAGAAGGATGATGTCTACATGAGCGAGTGTCTCGGCGTCGACGAACTCGCCGACAACGCCGGTCGCATTTCCGCACTCAAGGACCGCTTCGCACCCGGCGCCAAGATCACGCTCTACGGTTGCGATGCCGGCAGCAGCACCCTGCCCGATCTCATCGGTTCCGCCTTCGGCGTCTGTACCGAAGGATTCACGACCGAGCTTTCGTATTGCATTTCGAGTAACGGCCAGGGCGGTCTGACGCGCGGCCGCATCTGGGTGCAGGACCCCGGCGATCCCATGCCGACCCGACCCGACAACTGTGCGGGCTTTAGAACAGCACTTTCATCCGCCAAGACCGACGCGCAGTCCAAGCAATGCAAAGCGCCGGCGCAACCCGCGCCCGGCGCTCCGGCTCCTAAACCGCCCGCTGCTCCCGCAAAGTAATCGGGCGGGGCGAATTTCTCGTTCCCCCCGATGCATACGGTCACCCAATCGTGTTCAGGAACGCCCACGCGTTCGTCCCTGTGGACACGACGCGCCCAGGAATGGCGATCCAGCTTGTGTGGATGATGTTGCCCATAAAGGCCTGCTGGTTCCGTTCACCCGAGATAAAGACCGCGCACGGTATCTGCTCCGTGTCTCCGGTCTGGACCTGACCAAAGAGGTTGCCGGTCACAATCGTGTTCGCTGCCCATATGGAAGCCACGGCGATCGAAAAGCGGTTGGGCACCTCAACGTTATTGCCTTCCAGAAAGACCGCTCCCCTCGGGTCTTCCTTCGTCAGGATCACACTCATGCCAAGCAGCGAAGGTTCCACGAGATCGCGCTTTGTACCCAGCAGAGCGGGAACCAGCGATAACGTATTGTGCCGCAGGGACAGGTTCGGCACAGTACCCGTGCCCAGCACTTCCGTTCCCAAACCTACTTCCGAAAGACCGTTGTAGGCTGCCACGGTCTGGTTGTACGTCTCCGCCGGCAGCTTCGGAGCCGCGACTGCCTTCGCATCCCCCGCAGGTGCCTTCGCCGCGCGTTTGGAAGTTGTTGTATCTACCTTCACCTCTGCCGACGCATCTGGTTGAGGAGGTGTCGCGTCGGTCTGAGCAGCACCCGCACCCGCCTGAGGCGCAGCAGCCGGAGCGGCCGCACCCGCTGGAGCAGTCGTCGTAGTGGTACCCGCCGGCGGTGCAGTCTTTACTGGATCGTTGGTGGCGGGTGGCGGGTCCTGCGTCGTTGCGTTCTGCGCGACAACATACTTGTACGCATCGCCCCCCAGGGTATCGAAGTTCTGCGCCAGCACATTCTTGTTGTCGTCGGAAAGGAACTGTGTGGGCGTCATATAAGCGCCCTGCAAGCCTGTCTCTCCTCCAGGGAACGTACTGATGATCGTGCCCGCGTCGTCGATTGCATTCGCCAGCAGCACACCCTGCATCACCGCGCGCAGGGTCATGGGTAGTGCCTCCCCGGTCGTGTTTTCATCGTCCAGCGCCTTCTTCAGCAACTCGGTGATCGTCCCCAGAGCGGCGCTCCAGAACAGGAAGCCGCCGCAGCTCTTGGTCACATCGTTGTCCGTGCAACGCACAGTACCCAGTTGCGCCAACACCAGCGCGGCGATGGTCATGCCGTTGAACCGGTTTTTCGAAATCTCGGCGTGGTCGAGCACGTGGTTTGTGGCGATGACGAACGCGCCTGGAGCGGTGTCCGTCGCTTTCACATCCAGAAGATTGGTCTTCACCCCGGAAGTATCCGTTGTCCCGGTGCGCGCCACGTTGGCTGGGCTCATCCACAGGCCGGCCAGCATACGCTGCGCCGCGGCTGTGCCTGCTCCGCCCGTCGATGACGTGAAGATGTTCTGCGAAACCGTGATGCCCGTGCAGTCTCCCTGGGCAAAGATTCCAGCCCCGATGGTGCGCGCCGCGGCAGCTGTTCCCGTAGCGGCCGGCACTTCAAACGCAAACTCGCACCCCTCTACCGTCAGTGCTTCCGCATTGAGCGCACTGATGCCAAGCAGCGTCGCAATGCGCGCCTTCGCCGCCGCCTTCTTCGCTCTTGCCGTAGCGCCCACTTCAGTTTTCAGGCCGGTTGTCGGGTCGGGAGCCTGCGCTCCGAGCGGCACCAGTGGCAACACGAGCGTGAGGTTCTCAAGCTTGATCTGTCGCGACTTCCCAACCGTAATGAGTCCAGGCGTAAATTTGGCAATTTCTTTGTGGTCGGCGCGGAAGATTACGGGCCCGGTATTGCAACCCGAGAGTGTGAAGCCGTTGTGAGCAGCCGTAAGCGCCAGGGGCGCTTCCAGTACATACTCGCCCGGCCGCAGGCCCAGCGACTGCTTCTTCTTGGCCTGCATGTCGACTACTTTTTGCAGGCCGCCGGCGGCGATCACGTCCGCCGGTCCCATGGTGATGCCG
>Ga0134125_10004361_pt1 | contig 16194 bp, 13 predicted proteins | sample KB31751_FD_96464 | JGI IMG/M metagenome (GOLD analysis project Ga0134125, IMG submission 96464) | Terrestrial soil microbial communities with excess Nitrogen fertilizer from Kellogg Biological Station, Michigan, USA - KB3-175-1 | ecosystem: Environmental > Terrestrial > Soil > Unclassified ... | reverse complement strand
ACGACGGCGGCCGAGATGGTGATGCCGAACTGCCGGAAGAACTGGCCGGCGATGCCCTTGATGAAGGCAATCGGCATGAACACCGCGACGATGGTCATCGTGGTGGCGAAGACCGAGAGCGAGATCTCCTTGGTGCCGTCGAGCGCCGCTTGGGCGGGTGTTTTTCCGCGTTCGAGGTGCTTGAAGATGTTCTCGCGGACGACGACGGCGTCGTCGATGAGTAGCCCGATGGCGAGCGACAAGCCGAGCAGCGTCATCATGTTCAGCGTGTAGCCGAGCACGTACATGATGAAGAAGGTGCCGATGACGCTCGTCGGCAGCGCGACCGCGCTGATGATCGTCGAGCGCAGGTCGAGCATGAAGATGAGGATGATGAGGATGGCCATCGCGCCGCCGAAGACGATGGCGACCTCGACCTCGTGCGCGTTCTCCTGGATGTAGCGCGCCTGGTCCAGGATGAGCGACGTCGACACGCCGGGCGGGTAGATGTGCGACAGCTCCGCGAGCTTCTCTTGCACCGCCTTGGAGACGGCGACCGAGTTCTGGCCCGACTGCTTGAGCACGCTGAAGCTGACCGCGCTCTCGCCGTTGGCGCGCACGCGCGTGCGCAGCTCCTCGAAGCCGTCCTCGACGGTGGCGACGTCGGACAAGCGCACGCCCGAGCCGTCCTTGTTGGTGGCGACGATGATGTTGCGCACGTCGTCGACGTTCTCCAGATCGCCGACGGTGCGCACGCTGATCTCGTGCTGGCCCTCGTCGTAGCGGCCGGCGGGCACGGTCAGGTTGGCGGACTTGAGCTTGGCCTCGACGGCGCCGAGATCGATCCCGAGCGCGTCGAGCCGCGCGCGATCGACGTCGACATGGATCTCGCGCGCCGCGCCGCCGCGCACCTCGACCGAGGCGACGCCGTTGACCTGCTCGAGCGCGGGCTTGATGACGTCCTCGGTGTACTTGCGCGTGGCCGACAGCGAGCCCGAGCCGCGCACCGTATAGATGAGCACCGGCGCCGAGGCGACGTCGAAGCGCACGATGCTCGGCTCTTTGACCTCGTCGGGAAAGCGCGCGCGGATGCCCGAGACGCGCTCGCGCACCTCGGTCGCCGCCTCCGACAGGTCGGCGCCGAGCTTGAACATGATGACCGACTGCGACAGCCCCTCGCGCGAGTAGGTGCGCACGCGGTCGATGCCGTTGAGGCTCACCACCGCGTCCTCGACGGGGCGGCTGACCAGCGTCTCGACCTCGCGCGGGCCGGCGCCGGGGTAGGCGATGTTGACCGTGACCACGGGGACCGAGACGTCGGGGAACAGGTCGGTCCCGAGGCGGCGCATGCCGAGGAAGCCGAGCACGAGCAGCGCCACGGTCATCATGACCGTGAACACCGGGCGGCGGATGGCGATGGACGACAGGTTCATGGGTGCCTCTAGTGCGCGGCCACGGCCAGCGGATCGCCGTCGGCCGCTTCCGCCGTCGGCGTGGCGACGACGCGCTCGTTGCCGTCGAGACCACCGCGGACGAGCAGGGCGCCGTCCGCCGCGCGGGCGAACACGATGTGGCGCACGCGCATGCGCTGGCCTTCGGCGACGAGCACTTCGTTCTGCGAGCCCGGCCGCAGCGCCGAGGCCGGCAGGCGCAACACCGGCACGGGCTTGAGCCCCGTGACCGCCGCGCGCACGAACGAGCCGCCGAAGAGCGGCTGGCCGCCGTCGTTCTTGATCTCGGCCTCGAGCGGCACGCGCCGCGTGGCCGCGTCGACCGACGCCAACACCGCCACGACCTTGCCGCTCGCCGTGCGTCCGTCGAGGCGAACCTCGAGCGGCGCGCCCGGACGCACCAGCGACGCGTCGGCCTCGCCGATCGCGCCCGACAGCTTCACCGTCGACGTGTCCTGCACGTGGAACAGCACCGTGCCCGGCTGCACGATCGCGCCCGCGCCCGACGGCACGCGCGTCACCGATCCCGAGAACGGCGCCTTCAGCACCTGATTCTGCAGCGCCGCCTGCATCAGCGACAGCTGCGCCTTGGCCGAGTCGAGCTGCGCCTCGGCGAGCGTGCGCTGCTGCCCGGTCTGCACGCCGGCCTGCGGCGACGCCGCGCCCGAGCCCACCATGGTGGATGTCCGCTTGGCCGAGTCGTCCGCGAGCGCGAGCTGCGCCTGCGCCGCGCGCACCTGCGCCTCGGCGGCGTGCACCTGCGCCTCCGCCTCGGTCGCATCGAGCACCGCCAGCGTCTGGCCGCTGCTCACGTGATCGCCGAGCCGCACGCGAATCTGCGCCAGGCGCCCCGGCACCTTGAAGCCGAGGTCGGCTTCGCGCACCGGCTGCAGCGTGCCCTCGAACTGCACCTCGGGCTGCCACGTCTCGGCCTTGGGCGCGACCAGCGCCATCGCCGCCGTCGCGCCCGCCGTCTTGGCCGGCTGCGCCGCCGCCGCCTTGGCCACCGCGTCGCGCTCGTCGGCGAGCTGCTTCTGCGTCTTCATCGCCGCCTGCAGGCGAATGCCGAACCAGGCGCCGAGCGCGGCCAGCACCAGGAGCAGCACGATCAGGGTGCCGCGCGAACGCGGCCTGGCCGCGGCCGGCGCGGCCGCGCTTTCGACGGGTACGTGCTCGACCTGGGGCACGAGGTCACTCATCTGCTCCCTCGCCTCTTTCACGTGGCACCGTTCCTTCTCGCAACTTGGATGCGCGCCGCGGTTCGGACGGTGCGCGCGGACGCTTTCTTGACCGGGCGGTCAACGACCGCGGTGACGCGCGCCGATCCGATGCCGGTGAGGCAGACGCGCTGCAAGGTGGCGAGCAGCTTGGGCAGGTCGGGCTTGCGCTCGGCGCGCACCAACTCGCGCGCGACGCGGTCGTAACCGCCGGCGAGCACCATCGAGGCGACGTCGACGTCGAGGTCGCTGCGGTACAACCCGTTGGCCACGCCCAGGCGCAGCGCCTCGGCCGCCTGCTTGCGGCTGCGATCGGCGAATTGATCGATGAGGTAGCCGAAGTCCGACGAGCCGCCGCCCTCGAGCATCAGGCGCATCACGCGACGGTTGGCCCAGATGAACTCGAACATCTCGAGGTCGTCGGCGCGCCACTTGGCGACGTGCTCCCCGGGTGGGAGCCGGACGCTCTCGTGGATCTTGTTCTCGTCGAGGCAGGCAGCGAGGCGCGCCAGCGTCGATTCGACGATCTGGCGGAAGGCGTCCTCCTTGGATCCGAAGTGCAGATAGAAGGATCCTTTGGAGTGGCCGGCGCGCTCGGTGATCTCCCCGACCTTGGCGTTGTCGAGGCCGCGCTCGGCGAACACCTCCTCGGCGGCGCGCAACAGGTCGATCTTGGCGTTGGGGTCGGCTGGTCTGGGCATGAGTTCTTGACTGGAGAGTCAATAACACCGTTCGGTGCGTAGTCAAGGCACCCAGGTCACAGATGTAGGTGTTCTGCCAATTTGAGATAGACTGCGCGCATGCTGCCAGCCCTGCTCGTCATCGGCGCGTTCCTCTTCATCTCGATGTTCTCGAGCCTGCGGATCTTGCGCGAGTACGAGCGCGCCATCGTCTTCCGCCTCGGGCGCGCCAAGCAGAAGGCGCTCGGCCCCGGCGTGGTCCTGATGCTGCCGTGGGGGATCGACCGTGCGACCGTGGTCGACACGCGCACCAAGGTCATCCAGATCCCGCAGCAGGAGGTGATCACGCGCGACAACATCTCCATCGGCGTCGACGCCGTCGTGTACGCCGACGTCGGGTCGCCGATGGATGCCATCCTGCGCGTCGAGCAGTACATGCCGGCGACGCTGCAGCTGGCGGCGACGACGCTGCGCTCGATCATCGGCCGCATGGAGCTCGACGAGGTGCTGGCCAAGCGGCAGGAGATCAACGACGAGGTGCGCACCATCCTCGATCAGCGCACCGAGCAGTGGGGCGTCGAGATCACCGCCGTCGAGATCAAGGACATCTCGCTGCCCGTCGAGATGAAGCGCGCGATGGCGCGGCAGGCCGAGGCCGAGCGCGAGCGGCGCGCCAAGGTCATCATGTCCGAGGGCGAATTGCAGGCCGCCGAGAAGCTGGCGCAGGCGGCGCGGCTCATCGGGCAGGAGCCGGCGGCGTTGCAGCTGCGCTTGTACCAGACGCTCGTCGAGGTCTCGGGCGAGGCCAACTCGACGATCGTGATGCCGGTGCCGATCGAGCTGTTGAGCGGCGGCTTCGGCGGGGGCGCGGCGGTCGCGCAGGCGGCGGCGGCGCTGGCGGCGAGCCAGACCAAGGGGCAGCTCGGCGCGGGTGACAAGCAGGCCGAGCTCGAGCGGCTCAAGCGCGAGCTGGAGAACGCCAAGAAGTAGTGCGCGTCCTCCCACGCTTCGTCTATCGCGCGCCGCTTCTGCCCGTCGGGGCGCCGCTCGAAGGCGCGCTCGCGGAACAGGCGTTGGCGATCGCGGGCGTGGTGCCCGAAGCGCGCGCGAGCTATGCCCGCCGGGCGGCCTTTCGCGCGACGCCGCACGGGCTGTGGGCCGGCGTCGGCCTGGGCACGCTCGGCGACGAGACCCGCGCGGCGACGGGGCCGATGCGCGCGCACGTGACGGTGGCCTACGAGCGGTTGTGGCGCATCGCGCGCGAGCGGCTCGATCCGGCGACGGCGCGCCTGCGCGTGGCGCCGTCGTTGGTGCACGACGACTCGGTGGCGTCGTGGATCGCCTTCGCGGACGAAACCGAAGCCGACGCGCGCAGCGCCGAGGTCGACGACGTGCTGGCGCAAATCCTCGACGGCGCCCGCCAGTGGGTGGCGTGGAGCGCGCTGCGCGACCGCGCCGGCGTCGACGACGACTTTCTGTTCCTGCTCGTCGACGACGGGCTGCTCGTGCACGACGGCGCGCCGCCGCTGGTGGGCCCGGCGCCGCTCGCCTGGATGATCGCGCGCCACGGCGATCCCGCGCTCGCCGACGAGGCGCCCAAGCACGCCGTGCTCGTCCACGAAGGCGAGGTGACCCTGTCGCGCGCGATGGTCGAGCGCGCCGCCGCGCTGGCGCCGCTGTTGTTCCGCCTGCAGGAAGCGCTGGCGCCGCCGATCGCCGAGCGCGCGCTCGATGCCAGCATCACCGGCGCGCTCGACACCGTCGAGGAGCTGTTCGGCACCGGCGCCTACGATCTCGGCGCGCTCGCGCTCGGCCGCTACGGCACGCCGCTCGACGTCGAGACCGACGCATCGCCGCCGTCGCAGCACGCGGGCGTGGTGCGCGCGATCGTCGGCGCCATCGTCGAGGCGGTAGCGGCGCGCGCCGCGGCGGCGACGCTCGATCGCGCCGCGCTCGAGGCGATCGCGCCCGCGGTCGACGTGCCGGCGACCTTCGAGCTGATGCTGGCGCCGGCGCGCGGCGAGCACGGCTGGCTCCTCGGGCTGCACGCCCCCGCGGGCGCGAGCTGGGGCCGCTTCGTGCACGCGGTCGGCGCGCCGCTCGGCGAAGCGATGGCGCCGCTGGCCGCGTTGCCGGCGACGGTGGACCTCGACTTCGCGCCCGCGCTGCGCCTGGGCGATCTGACCGCGCATCCGCCGCTGCGCGCGCGCGCGATCGCGATGTCGAGCTGGCCGGCGAGCGACGCACTGCCGCTGTCGTCGCTGGCGATCGCGCTCGATGCCGCCCGCGGCGCGCCGTCGCTGCAGGCCGAAGACACGACCATCGTGCCGATGCCCTCGTGGCGCGTGCGCGCGTCGACGGCGCCGCGCGGTCCGGCGCGCCTGGTCGCGGCGCTCGCGCTCCATCGCCAGCATGCGCCCTGGGCGCTCCACCTCGGCGCGCTGGCCGATCTGCCGCACGTGCCGCGCCTCGTCCTCGACGGCTTCGTGGTCGCGCCCGCGAGCTGGCGCTTGCCGCCGCTCGCCGATGCCGAGGCGCTCCGTCGCTGGCGCGAGAGCTGGCGCGTACCGTCGCACGTGCAGGTGGGGCAGGGCGACGAGCTCCTCTTGGTCGCGCTCGACGACGCCGACGCGCTCGATCGCCTGCGCGACGAGCCGCGCGCCTACGAAGTGTGGCCGCCGCTCGACGCTTCGATCGACGCCGGCGGCCGGCGCATCGAGGCGATCGTCGCCGTCATCGCCGATGAGTCAGCGCCGCCGGCGCCGTTGCTGCGCGTGCCGCCGCCGGCCGAGCGCGAGCCGGCGCGCGCGTGGCACACGTGGAAGCTCTTCGGCGCCGCGGATCGCGCCGATCGCGTGCTCCACGGCGCCGTCGCCCCGGCGGTCGCCGACGGGCTCGCCGCCGGCGAGATCGAAGGCTGGTTCTTTTTGCGCTACGTCGACGGGCCGGGCCACCGCGATCATCTCCGCCTGCGCGTGAAGGCCGCCTCCGACGGCGCCGCCGCTTCGTTCACGGCGCGCCTCGCCGCCGCGCTCGCGCCCGCCCGCGCCGCCGGCGACGTCGTCACCGTCGAGCGCGCCGAATACCAGCGCGAGCTCGGCCGCTACGGCGCCGACGCCATCGACGCCGTCGAGCGCGTCTTCGAGTCCGACAGCGCCCTGGTCCTCGCGCTCGCCGCCGGCGAAGACGGCGCCGACGCCGATCCGGTCGAGCTCCTCGTCGCCGGCTACGACGCGCTCGCCGCCGGCGCCGGCCTCGACGAGCCCGCCCGCCACGCGCTCGCGCAACGCCGCCGCGCCGCCTACGGTCTGGACCGCGACGACGCGCTCGCCGCCGAGTACCGCGCTCGCCAGAAGTCCCTGCGCGCCCGCCTCGCCGCCCCGTCGCCGCCCTTCACCGCGCACACGGATCGCGTCGCCGCCGCGCTCGCGCCGCTTCCGCCCGCGCGCCGCGCCGCGCTCCTGCCCGCGCTGCTGCACCTCGCCGCCGTGCGACTCGGCGCGCGCGAAGAGGCCGCGATCTATTTATGGGAACGCGCGCGCGAGTCGCTAGCGCGTCACGGAGTACGCTGACTCGAGCGCCTTCGGATCCGCCGCCGCGCCGCCCAGCCAGTGGTGGAACCAATCGATCATCGTCGCGTACCACAACCGCGAGTTGCCCGGCTTCAGCACCCAGTGGTTCTCGTCGGGGAACACCACCATCTTCGACGGTACGCCCTTGCGCTGCAGGAGCGTGAACATCAAGTAGGCCTGCTCGACCGGAATGCGATAGTCGCGCTCGCCGCCCACCACCAACTCCGGCGTCGCGAACTTGCCCGCCGACTCCATCGGGCTCCACTTCCGATAATCCTCCGACGCCCACGGCGGCCCGCCGAACTCGTGATCGGGGAACCACAGCTCCTCGGTCGCGTACTGCCCCTCCTGATCCGAGATCCCCGCGTGGCAGAAGAGCGCCTTGAACCGCTTGGTGTGCCCCTGGATCCAATTGATCATGAAGCCGCCGTACGACGCTCCCGCCGCGCCGATGCGCCCCTTGTCGATGAACGGCAGCGACGCCAGATCGTCCGCGCCCTTCATGAGGTCCTCGAACGGCTTGCCACCCCAGTCGCGCGACACCGCGTCGACGAACGGCTGCCCGTACCCCGTCGAGCCGCGCGGATTGGGCATGAACACCACGTAGCCCGCCGACGCCAGCACCTCCGGGTTCCAGCGCCAGCTCCAGCCGTCCTCCCACGCGCCCTGCGGCCCGCCGTGGATCCAGAACAGCGCCGGGTACTTCTTCTTCTCGTCGAACCCGGGCGGCGTCACCATCCACGCCTGCATGCGCAGGTTTCCGTCGAGCGAGATCCAATGCTCGCGCACCTGCCCCATGGCGATGCCGGCGTAGTCGTTGATCTCGGTGATCGGCTTGGCATGGTCGCCCTCGAGCCGATAGAGCTCGGGCGCCTTCTGCAGCGACGAGCGCACGAATACGATCGACCCATCCGCGAGCGGCACCGGATCGCCGGCCGTCAGCGACGCGCGCAAGGAGCGCACCGTCGCGTCGTCGACGCCGACGGTGTAGAGCGGCTTGCGCCCCATGACCACCGACGTGAACACCAGACGCTTCGAATCGGGCATCCAGTGGAACTCCTCGACCCAATCCGCCCACTGCGTCGTCAGCCGCTTGGTCTTCCGCGACGCGCGGTCGTAGACCACGAGGTCGAACTTGTCGCTCTCGAACCCGGGCCGCGTCTGCGCCCGCCACGCGATCGATTTGCCGTCGGGCGAGTAGCTCGCGCTGCCGTCCCAGGCCTTGTTGTCGCACGACAGGCAGCGCGCCTTGCCATCGCCGAACGTCAGCTCCCAGACGTCGCTGTTGGTCGAGATGGCCTCGACCGGATCGTGGTTCGACGCGTACACCATCGACTTGCCGTCCGGCGCGATGGCGTAGTCCATGCCGCCGAGCGAGAACGGCGGCGAGTCCCAGTTGCCCGGCGTCAGATCGCGCGTCTCGCCCGTCGCCGCGTCGATGCGGAACAGGTGGCTGCGCTTGCCGTCGCGCCAGCCGTCCCAGTGCCGGTAGAGCAGCTTCTCGACGACGCGCGCCTTGACCTTGGCCTTCTCGGCGCGATCATGCATGCGCTTGTTGCACGCCTCGTCCTTGCACTCGACGTAGACCTCGCTCGCGGCGACCAGGAACTTGCCGTCGGGCGACCAGATCGGCCCGCCGAAGCCTTCGACGTTCGTGGTCAGCTTCTGCGGCTCGCCGCCGGCGAGGTCCAACAAATAGACCTCGGGCGTGCCGTCGCGATCGCTGACGAACGCCACGCGCCGCCCGTCGGGCGAGAAGCGCGGCTCGCGATCCTTCTTCGTGCCCGCCGTCAGCTTGCGCGGCGCCACCGACTTGTCGATCGGCGACAGCCACAACGCGCTCGTCGTCTTGTTCTCCTCGACGTCGGCGCGCCCGACCGCGTACACGACCCACTTGCCGTCGCGCGACACGTCGAAGTCGCCCAGGCGGCCGAGGCGCGCCATGTCATCGAAGCCGAACGAATGGGTTGCCGCTTGAGCCGAGGCGCCGATGAGCGCCACGAGGAACCACGCTGCTCTCATGGCGCGGGACTATACACAGGTGCTAGGCTCCGCGCGTGACGAAGACGACGGGGGCCGCCTCCACGCTGAAAGCCGCGGTGCAAGCGCTCGACGACGAGCTGGCCCGCTTCGAGGCGCTCTCCGACGCGGCGCAGCGCACGCCGCTGACCTCCGAGCGCAACCTGGAGAAGGCCGCGACCGCGATCAACCAGGCCGCCGAGAGCCAGCAGCGCGTCCACGGCCACATCCAGGCGCTCATCGACGCCATCAGCGCGGCGCGCGTCAAGCACGACCAGACCGCCGAGGAGCTGGTCAAGACGCGCGACCTCGTGCAGGCGCGCGGCGAGCGCTTTCAGGCGCAGCTCGGCCGCTTCGCCGCGCTCGGCAAGGAGGCCGCCGACATCTCCGCGTTCGTGCGCGAGCTCGGCGCGCTCAAGGACAAGCCCAACGGCGAGGTCGTCGGCAAGCTCGCCGAGGTGCAGGAGCGCATGACCGCCGTCGTCGCCGGCGCCACCGCGCTCGGCAAGGAAGCCGAGGAAGAGAACATGGAGGACCTCGGCCGGCAGTGCGATTCGTTGAAGCAGCAGGTGCAGAGCGCGCTCAACAAGGTCACGCTCCTGCGCGAGAAGCTCTCGTCGCAGATGTCGTAGCGCGCCGTCGCCGGGCGGCTACTTTTTCGGCGGCACCGACTGCGGCACGAGCCCGAGGAGCTTGAGCGCCTTCTCGCCGCCGTTGTCGTGCATCTTCCAGTATTCGAGGCGCGCCGATCCGAGGATGCGCGCCGATTCCCCCGACGACGACTTCCACGCGAGCAGCCGGTGCGGCCACGCCGCCTCGACCGTGTACGCGACCGTGTCGCCGCCCGTCTCGGCGACGGTGTAGACCGTCGCGCGCATCGTGCCGAGCGCCGTCTTGACCTCGGCCGGCGCCGCCGCGCGGCTCACCGTCGCCTCGCCCCAGCGCGCCGGCACGTGCAGGAGCCGCGTGCGCATGAGCGAGCGCAGAAACGGCACCTTCTTCGACGCGCCCGGCGCAAGCCAGTCGCCGCGCAGCCCGCGCACCAGGAGCGGCAGCGCATCCTCGACGACGCCGCCCGCCGGCTGGTCGAGCTCCGGCGTCGCGTCGCCCTCGCCGTCGAAGTAGCTGTGCACCGTCCCGTGCAGCTTGCCGTCGCGCGGCAGCCACTGCATGTAGACGTTGCCGCACCACTCCTGCGACGAGAACGACGCCTTCTCGAGCGGCCAGTCGTCACCCGCGCCGAACTCGGTGCGCGAGAACGTCGAGGTCATCGTGTTGTAGTCGTAGATCCCGGTTTGAAAATCGCGCACCAGGTTCAGCTTCATCACCGGCGTCACGTCGCTCGCCGGGTGCTTCCCCGGATCGGCCTTCACGCGCGCCGACTGGGAGAAGTCCTCGGTCACGAAGATCGCCACCGCCGTGCCCTCGCGCAGCTGCCCGTAGCGCGGCATCACGAGCGCGTAGCCGTCGAGCTCGGCCTTGCCGTCGCCCCAGAACTTCCAGAACTCGTCGGCGCTCGCCGTCGCTGACGCACACACACACATCGCCGCATAGAGTACGACCGCCCGTTGCATGCATCCTTTATAAGGGATACGATGGATCCATGCGCGCTGGAGTGCTGATGGTGTTGGCGCTGGCCGCGGTCGGGTGTAACGACCCGACGTACCTGGCGGAGACGGGACCGATCGAAACCCAACCCGCGGCCATGGGCGGCTTCGCCCCGGCGACGGGCCTGTACGTCCTGCCCGTGCGCAAGCCGACGCAGAAGGAGCGGCAGGCGCTGTCGAAGCTGCAGCAGTCGCTCATGCTGCCCGACGCGGTGCCGTGGGCGCAGGCGCGCGACTTCGACATCGAGATCGAGTGGTCGATCAAGAACGTCGACACCGCCAAGGCGACCGTCATCCTCGCCGTCGACGGCGGCAACGAGTTCGGCGACTACGTGCCCGGCATGTACATCGATCCCAACGCCAACCAAGAGGATCAGACGCCGCCGCCCGACCTGTTGACGACGGAGCCGCTCGTCATCGAGCCCAACGCCACCGCGAGCGGCGTCTTCCGCGAGGACGATCTGCAGGAATCGGCGATCGATCTCGAGGCCATCACGCGCTATCCGTCGGGCGGCGACGCGCTGGCCACGCCGTTCATGGTCATCGAGCACCGCTCCACGGTGTCGCAGATCGGCCTCGAAGCGGTGCCGCTCCACGACGTCACGCCGGCGCACGTGCGCTATCAGTTCACCGTCAACGCCGACGGGCACGTCATCATGAATTACACGGTCCGCGTCCGCGACCACAACGGCAAGCTGGCCAAGCCGACCGACAAGAACCTCTACGTCTCCACCGACGCGATGCTCGCGCCCCCCGTCGCCCCGCCGATGATGACCGCCCCGTGAATCGCCTCCTCGGTTTCGCGCTGCTGCTCGCGCTCGGGATGACGATGCAGATGGCGACGGCGCGGCGCGCCGAGGCGCAGGTGATCGCCGAGCCGGCGCCGCCGCCGTGGCCCGATCCCAAGAAGTTCGCCAAGGGGCCGTTCGCCTCGGGCGAGATCGGCACGCTCGTCTATTTTGGTCGCGCCGGCCGGAACACCGATCCCGGCGTCGCCTTCGGCGTGCGCCTCGGCTACGACCTGTTCCGTTGGCTCGACCTGCAGGCGCACGTGATGGGCTCGAGCAACGACGCGTCGCTGCCGCCGCCGACGCTGGGGCAGTCGTTCCAGACCTATCTGTACGCAGGCGAGGTGCGCCTGAAGCTGCAGATCCACCGCTTCCAGCTGTTCGCCGAGGGTGGCGCCGGCCTGGCGCAGGTATCGAGCAACGTGCTCGACCTGGCCAACGTCACGCACGGCTCGCACTTCACGGTCGCGGTCATCGGCGGCGGCGGCCTCGACTACCACACGCTCAACCGCCACTTCTCCGTCGGCCTCGGCGCCGACTATGTCTGGCTGTCGCAGTTCACCGGCGGCCACGCTTTGTCCGCCGACGTCTACTTGAGGTACACCCGATAAAAGCTCACAGGGAGATCTGAGAGCTCAGTGAGATCAGAGAACAACCAACTGGGCACTCGTGTCCGGTATGTTTTTCTCTGATCTCACTGAGCTCTGTGATCTCCCTGTGAGCTCTTATCCGCAGGCGCCGTCGTACGCCGAGCAGTCGCCGGCGAAGGTGCCGCTCACGCCGCCGTCGCCGCCAGTCGACAGTGCCACGCACACGCCCGACGGACACGTCGACGGCATCGCCGTGTTGCACGGGATCGCGCAGAGGCCGCCGCCGAGCTGGACGCACACGGTGCAACTGCCCATGCACGTAGTGCCGCCGCACGCCTGGCCGTGGCCGGGCGCGCTCAGGTCGAGGATCGGCTGCGACAGGTCCATCGTCGCCGGCGCCGTCGTGTCGTCCCCGCAGCCGATGGCGGCGAAGCAGAAGAGGGCGACCGCGAGCGCGCGCAGCATCAGTCGCGCAGCCTCGTCACCGGCGCCAGCGACGGCGTCAGCTCGAAGCTCGCCAGATCGATCTCGACGCGGTTCTTGCCCGCCGCCTTGGCGCGATAGAGCGCCGCGTCCGCGCGCTCGACGAGCCGCTCGGGATCGGTCACGCCCGCCTCGGTCCAGCCGGCCACGCCGAGCGACGCCGTGATGCGCAGCCCGCCGAAGTCGTGCCCCGCGATCGCCGCGCGGATGCGCTCGGCCACCGCGTGCGCGTCGGCCAGCGACGTGCGCGGCAGCAGGAACGCCAGCTCCTCGCCGCCGTAACGCGCCGCCAGGTCGACCCCGCGCAGCTGCCGCTGGGCCAGTTGGGCCACGCCGCGCAGCGCGCGATCGCCGACGAGGTGCCCCATGGTGTCGTTGAGCCGCTTGAAGTCGTCGAGGTCGAGCATGACGAGCGCGAACGACGTGCCGAAGCGCCGTGCCCGCTCGATCTCCTCCTGCACGCGCAGGTCGAAGTAGCGCCGCACGTAGAGCCCGGTGAGCCCGTCGACGTTGGCGAGCGCGTACAGCCGCGCGTTCTCGACGGCCGCCGCCGCCTGTCCGCCGATGGCGTCGAAGAGGCGCAGCTGATTGGGCCCGAACGCCTCGTCGTCGCGCGACTCGGCCACGAGCGCGCCCGTGATCTCGCCGTACATCACGAGCGGCACGATCATGCGCGCGCGCACGTCGCGATCCTCGGCGTCGCGCACGTCGTCGTCGAGCTGCGCGCCCGCGACCGTCAGCGCCGCCTTGGCGCGATCGTCGGCCGGCGCCACCGTCAGCTCGCTGCGCGCGAGCCGATAGCGCAAAAGCTCGCCGTCGATCTCGACCACGGCGTCGATCCGATCGGCCAGCGGCAGCGCCCGCGCCGTCTCGCGCAAGAGCGCGGCCAGCAGCGCCGGCGTCTCGAGCGTGCCGCCGAGCGCGTGCGCGGTGTGATTGAGCGTCTCCAGCTCGCTCACGCGCAGGCGCAGATCCGACGCCAGATCCGCGAGCCGCTTGAACCCGTAGTTGACGAGCAGGTACGTGCCGCCGAGCAGCGCGAACGGCACCGGCCGCCGCGGCTCCCAGATGAGCACGATCGCCGACGCCAGGGGAATGAGCGTCGCTTCGGCGACCACCGAATACGCGTTGCGCTTGAGCGCCTGCCCAAGCGGCAGCCCGCCGAGCCACTCCTGCAGCGCCTGCAGCCCGTAGTGCGAGACGAGGAACGCGCCGCCGAGCGCCGGCACCAGCCACACGTCGCGATCCACGCCGCCGGCGCCGACGCCGAACACGTGCGACCAGCCCGCCAGCAGCGAGCCGGCGACACCGCCGCGATAGAGCGCGTAGGGCAGCCGCCCGCGCCGCATGCCGTCGACCGCCAGCACCCACGCCACGCCGATCGACGTCAGCGACGGGCCGAGGCACGCCGCCGCGGCGACGAAGATGGCGGTGTCGAGCGAGACGTCGCTGCCGCCGGGGATGCGGAACGACAGCGCCCGCGCGCCCGCGACGACGCCGAGGAACAACACGGCCGCTTCCAGCTCACCGACGGGCGGCACGCGCAAGTTGCGCGCGGCCCATACCATCGCCGCCCAGCCGATGAGGCCGGTTACGACGAGAAACGCCGTGTGAAGCCGCCTTCTCCCGCCCTTCATGAGACACCTGCGCGGGCCGCACCCCTCGTCGTACGAGCCCGTCCTACGTCGCGGACCTTAGACCCCGCGCCGCGTTGCGTCAACTCCAAAGTTTCGCCTGTCGTTGGCTGCAATTGCGCTTGCTTATGACCAGTCAGTCATTTTACGTTTTGGCCGCTCGAATTATTCCAAACCATTCGGAGGCATGACAATGGGTCTTCTCGACGGAAAAGTCGCGATCATCACCGGCGCCGGCGGCGGCATCGGACGGCAGCACGCGCTCCTCTTCGCGAAGGAAGGCGCCAAGGTCGTGGTCAACGATCTCGGCGGCGATCGCCACGGCGGCGGCAAGGGCGGCGAGATGGCCGACGGCGTCGTCGACGAGATCAAGAAGGCGGGCGGCGAGGCCGTCGCCAACTACGACTCCGTCTCCACGCGCGAAGGCGCCGACGGCATGCTCTGGAGCGCGCTCAACAAGTTCGGCAAGGTCGACATCCTCGTCAACAACGCCGGCGTCCTGCGCGACAAGTCGTTCCTCAACATGAGCGACACCGACTGGAACCTCGTCTTCGACGTGCACATGAAGGGCACCTACTACTGCGCGCAGGCCGTCTGCCGGCAGCTGAAGGTGCAGAACTCCGGCGGGCGCATCATCAACACCACGTCGGTGTCGGGGCTCATGGGCAACTTCGGCCAGGCCAACTACTCGGCGGCGAAGGCCGGCATCTACGGCTTCACGCGCACGCTCTCGATGGAGATGGCGCGCGCGAAGGTCACGGTCAACGCGATCGCGCCGGTGGCGTTCACGCGCATGACCGAGGACCTCAAGATGGTGCAGGCGATCCCGAACGCGAAGGAGATGCTGGCGCCCGATCACATCTCGCCGGTCGCGCTCTTCCTGGCGAGCGATCTCGCCGCCGACATCAACGGCACCATCGTCGGCGTGATGGGGACGAAGGTTTCGCTCTACAAGATGATCGAGACGGCTGGTACGACTCCGAAGGGTGCCACCTGGACGGCGCAGGAGCTGCGCGAGCGCTGGGCAGAAATCGGCAAGTAGCGCGGCGCGCTATACCCGAAAGTCGACGATCACCACGCCGCGTTCTTCACCCGGCTGCGGGGCAGGCTTGCCGCCTTGATTCGGATAGACGGGCATCTCGAGCGGAATTTCCAGCACGGGCTGCTCTCTGTGCTCGCGCTCTTCCTCTTCCCGGCGCCGGATCTCTTCTATGATCCACGGGTCGAGCATTTGCGTCCTCCACGCCGATTGTACGAATCAGCTGTGCCCACTCTTATGAGATGCAACCGATGCGCCACGGAGTCAAGAAAAGTTCGGTACAGCTGAACCTTTGAAATTCCTTCGTATCCCACGTCCGGCACTTCTGTAGGCGTCCGGCCAGAGTGGGGCTGGAGGCCACGGCGCCGGTGTCGAAAAACCTCCACTGGCCGCACTTTTTGCGCAGCGCATCGGATCAGAAATCAGGTGGAACCGGGTGTCTTCAAAAATTCGACGAGGATGCCGTTGAATTGTTCAATCGCTTCCTGATGCACGAAGTGGCCGCCGTCGAGCCGATGCACGGCGATGGGACCGGCGTACGCGCGCTCGACACCATCGGCGAGCGCGACGCCGATGCAGCCGTCGCCGAGGCCGTGCACGTAGAGAGACGGAACGCGCGTGCGACGGCGCAAGAGGCGCGCGGTCGCCGGCGTGGCGCGCGAAAAGATCGCACGGTAGTAGGCGAGCGCCTCGTGCTCGCGGCCGCGCAGGCTCGCTTTGACGGCGGCAACCTCCTCTGCGGGTAGATCATACGCGGGCGACCAGTCGCGCCACAGGCGATCGACGAGCGCGAAGTCGTCGGCGGCGAGCCGGCGCTCGGCGAGGCGTGGGATCTGGAACAAGCCCATGTACCAGCTGCGGCGCAGCTGCGCCGGCGTGGCGAAGCGCGAGCCGGCGACGCGCAGGTGCGGCACGGCGACGGTAGCGAGATGCGAGAACGCGCCGGGCGCGAGCGCGACGGCGGCGTAGGCGGCGACGGCGCCCCAGTCGTGCCCGACGAGGCGCGCCGGCATGCCCGGCGAGAAGTGTCGCGCCAGGGCGACGAGATCGCTGCCGAGCGCGGCGGCGTCGTAGCGCCCGTCGCGCGCCGGCGTCGACGGCGCGTAGCCGCGCAGGTAGGGTGAGACCACGCGGT
>Ga0134125_10004360_pt1 | contig 16203 bp, 13 predicted proteins | sample KB31751_FD_96464 | JGI IMG/M metagenome (GOLD analysis project Ga0134125, IMG submission 96464) | Terrestrial soil microbial communities with excess Nitrogen fertilizer from Kellogg Biological Station, Michigan, USA - KB3-175-1 | ecosystem: Environmental > Terrestrial > Soil > Unclassified ... | reverse complement strand
GACGATTCCCGCGGAACCCCGCTGTAATTGGCGTGCGAAAGTATGGCCCGCCGGATATCCTCATCAACGCCGCGCTCGGCCAGAATCGCCTCGCCTTTCATCGGGTGATCGGGAGCTGCCGGATGAATTTCCCAATCGAAATCGTGGAGCAGCGCCGTAACCGACCACTTCTCTTCGTCCTCGCCATATTTCCGCGCATAAGCGTCTACGCACGCTTCCACCGCCAGCATATGGCGGCGCAAGCTGTCCGACTGTACGAATTCACAAACGATAGACCAGGCCTGCTCCCGATTCGCCATCTTCAAGCTTCTTCAATCTTTACGGATTTCAGGGTATCGCCCTGTTTCACGGAATTCACCACGTCTTGCCCGCTCTTTACCTGCCCAAACACTGTGTGCTTTCCATCCAGCCAGTTTGTGACCACGTGCGTGATGAAAAATTGGCTCCCGTTCGTATTTGGACCAGCATTCGCCATCGAGAGCGAACCGACCTGATGCTTGTGAGGATTGCCCTTAAATTCATCCTCAAAACGGTAGCCGGGGCCGCCGCGCCCTGTTCCTGTCGGATCTCCCCCTTGAATCATGAAGTCTCCAATGACCCGGTGAAACGTTGTGTTGTCGTAGAAGCCTTCTTTGGCCAGGAAGACAAAATTGTTCACCGTATTGGGCGCCTCTTTTGCGAAGAGATCGCAGACTATGTTTCCTCGAGATGTCTCGATGGTGGCCGTATACGATTTGTCCTTATCGATCGAGATCGCAGGAGGTGCTGAGTATTGCTTGCTCATGCAACCAGTGTATCCACGCGCCGGTGTGGCGCACCATTCGGCGCCGTTGCGGACGGTTTCCAAGCGCCATGCTTCATTCGTGCCGGATTGCTGTCGCCGGATCCATTTTCGAAGCCCGGAGCGCAGGTTCAAAGCTCGCGCAGAATGCTACTACCGCAAGAATTAGCAGCACGGCCGCATACGCGCTCATCTCCGCCGGTTCGGTGTTGTACAGTAGCGTCCGTATAAATCGCGAAAGGCCGAGCGATATCGGGAATCCGGCGGCCGCGCCCAGGCAAACGAGTATGAGACAGCGTTTCTGGACGGCCCAACGCACCGAAGCCGGCTGCGCTCCCAAGGCCAGCCGTATTCCAATTTCTTGCTGCTCGTCATTCACGCGATAGCTAATTAATCCATACAGACCAAAGGCCGCTATCATCATGGCCACAACCGCAAATACAGTAACCACAATCAGAGAATCGCGCGGCCGAAGGATGGAATCGGACATTGCCCGTTCGATCGGCAAAAATTCCAGGGCCGCGTCTTTATCAATCGTTCTGATGACCTTGCGTATGTCAGGAATGGCGTGCCCCACATCACCTTTGGTTCGGATCATCAAGGCCATCGGAGGGTCTGACAACTGCGCAAACGGGCGGTACATCGTCGGGATGGGAGTTTGATCCACGGTCAAGTCGCGTACGTCGCCAACCACGCCTATAATTGTCTTCGGATTTCGCGATCGCCCCCAAAGCAGACGTTTGCCAATAGGATCTTGATTTGGCCAGAACCGGCGCGCCATAGACTCGCTGATGATGACGACCTCAAGGGAGCCATCGGTATCGGCCTTCGTAAATAACCTGCCTCGACGCAGCGGAATTCCAAGCGTTTTGAAGAGGCCAGGTGTGACGGCTCTCCAGGCTGCCGAATGATACGCGCCCGAGTCGGGCTCACCCTCTACGCCGAAACGGTTTGCCGTGCCGTATCCGCTGAAAGGAATCACATTCGTTGCGCCCGCGGCTGCTACTAGCGGCAACCGTTCCAATTGCTCGCGAGCGTCCTGAAAGAAGGCCAGGCGCCGCGTATAATTTTGGCCGTCGGCAGCCAGACTGACGCGAGCGCTAAGAACATTTTCCGGATCGAATCCCGGATCTACGGCGCGCAGCCGTAGAAAGCTCTGGAACAGAAGGCACGAGCCGATGAGCAATACACTGGCAAGCGCTACTTGCGCCACGATCAACGCATCGCGGCCGCGGTCGCGGCGGGAAACCTTGCGCGTTCCCTGATACGCCGCATCTCCTCCGGAGAGAGCGCCAAAAATAAGGGCTGATATCGAGATGCAAGCTATTGCAATGCCCACCATTGGGGCGTCCATCTGCAAATGCGCCAGGCGCGGCATCGCATCGGCTCCGAACTGTCGTATCGCCGCTACCGCCCAGACGGCCAGCAACAGACCGAGAATCCCTCCCGCTAACGCCAACACTGCGCTTTCAATCAGCCGCTGCCCCAAGAGGCGTAAACGGCCGGCTCCGAGCGCCATGCGAGTACTCATTTCGTGCCCGCGGGCCACATTACGGGCTACTTGCAGCCCCGCAACATTCGCGCAAGCCAAAATCCACAAGAGAGCGACCGCGGCGAAGATCATCCAAACTGTGTGCTTCGTATTCGGTCCGGCGATGAAGTCCGCAAGGGGTATGATGCGCATGCCCCAGCCTTTATTGGTCCGTGGGTTGTCCTTCCCAATATCGCCGGCTATCGCGCTTAGTTCCGCCTGCGCCTGACCGGCCCCGACTCCGGCTCGCACCCGCGCAATCACTTCAATTTCATGCGCGGAACGCGATTCCGTCGCTTTCGGATCCAACGGGACTAGCGCATCAACTCCGGGAAGCAGGTCGCTCGGCGCATTGGCGACCCCTACGATGGTGTAACTCTGGCCACCCAGCAGAATCGCACGTCCGACAACGCGCGGATTCATTTGCCATTTTCGCCTCCAAAGCTCGCGGCTGATGACAACTTGCGGCAAAGAGCTGGACAACGTTGCGCCTACGACCGGTTTCATTCCGAACATCGCGAAGAATGGAGCTGTCACGGCTGCGCACTGAAGAATCTCGGGGTAGCCATTCCCTGTGAGCGCGCGAGTGTTGCGTCGGTAAGCGGCAATGACGCTTAGCGAATGCGACCGCTGCTGCACGTCCAATAAATCCGGCTCGGAGAATGTCCATAGTCCGCTTCGTGGATCGGTTTCTTTTACCGCTACCAATTGCTGCGGATCGGGATATGGCAGCGGCTTCCATAAGAGCGCGGAAACTACACAAAGGACGGTAATCATCGAGCCGAGGCCCACGGTAAGGGTTGCGATACAAGAGGCAGCGAACCGACGATTGCGGCGAAGCGTGCGTATGGCGAACTTCAAATCCTGCCATGCGTTTTCAACCAGCGGAAGGCCGCGCAATTCCCGGTATTCCTGCCGCATCGCTGTAAGATTGCCGAGGTCGCGCATGGCTGCGTAGCGAGCCTCCGTTTGTGACATGCCACGGCGAATGTTGTCGGCCGCAAGCAGTTCGACGTGACCTTCAATCTCTTCACGAAGACGGCTGTCACCGCGCTTCCAGAGCAATCCCGAAAGACGCGAAAGAAAAGCACGCAGCGCGCTCATCGCCGGCTCTCCAACAACCTAGCCACCATAGCGACGGTGCGGTTCCAGTTTTCCTCTTCCGCAACCAACTGCCGCTTGCCGGCTTTGGTGATCGAGTAAAATCGAGCGCGCCGGTTGTTTTCACTCGCGCCCCAATCGGAACTGATCCATCCTTTCTGTTCCAGCCGCAGTAGTGCCGGATAGACGGTGCCTTGATTCAGCGCCAGCGATCCTTCCGCCACCTGCTCAATCCGCCGGGCGATCCCAAATCCATGCAGCGCCCCCATCGTGCCGAGGGTTTTCAGGATCATCAGATCCAGCGTGCCGTAGGGGACGTCGGACGTCATGCGACAACTATAGCGGCAGCCCTGTAGACTGTCAACAGAAAACGCTATCTACGCCATTGCAGCGAAAAAATCGGTCCGTGCAATCGAACGTTTACCCCATTTTCGACCGACGAATCGTGCAGATCGATGTTGGCCCAACGATATCCGGCCAAGATGGCAAACGGTCCAATACCGATGCCCCCGCTGCCGCTTGCTTCCAGATAATGCCCATAGGAACCAACAGCCATGCCACGCACGCCGGCTTCTATTTGCAGAAGCTGGCTGTGCGGGAGAGGGAAAATTCGCCCTTCAGCGCCGGCCAATGGTAGTCCCACCGTCTCTGTTTTTGTGGCCGTCGTGCCGGCGCTAACTTCTGTGATCGTGCCGGTCGCGCTCAGATACGCGCCGCCCGCCGAAAGCCCGAAATGTCCTCTGGAGCCGCTGAGCAAATCGTATTGATACCCGGCGAACGCATAATTTAGATCGGCCGTCGACCGCACAGTATCATTTACGTTGAACGTCTGGCCTCTATAGGTGATGGTTCTGTTAACAACGTTGTACCCATCGAGGTGGAATGGCATTCCTTCCACCACGATGCGGTGCTTGCGGCCCGGTTTAATAACCAGACGCCCATAGAACGTCGGCTGTCCCTGTTCGGCGCCCAAATCGGACACCAGATCTACCGGCGAGCCACCCGCCTGAATCGTGCCGCCGGAATCGACGAGCCAAGCGGAGCCGGTAATCTCAACGTGAAAGGATTCCGGATCATCGGAAGTCACCGGCCAGGCAGCGCCCTCTGATAACTCAGCGCAAAACGCGCCCGGAACCGATGCGTTCCGCAAATTTGTGAGTGCTCGGTCACACGCCGGCCGCTTTGCGCTGAAGCCAGTAGCGCAAAAACAAGAGCAAAGGGCCGCAAAACGCAGCAGGAGGGAAAACTTCATTTTCATTCCACTTGCGGTCGAGACTGCAACCTTCAGCGTAGCCGAGTGGCAAATCTATTCTGACGCCACAAAGGGATTGAAATCCGTTTTGTAGTCGAAATGGTCCACGTTTTCTTTGCGTTTCAGAAAATCGACAACAAGGTAGGTTAAGGGCGTCATAACGGCTTCGTAAATGACTTTTGCCAGATAACCCGAAATAATCAGCCGGACGATTGTGCTCACTGGCACGACCCCATAAAAGCCGACAAACATCACGATTGTGGAGTCGACCGCCTGGCCAACTACAGTCGACCCGATGGTTCTCATCCAAAGGTGCTTACCTTCCGTGATCAGCTTCATTTTGGCGAGCGTATAGGAATTCGCAAATTCACCGCACCAATAAGCCAGCAAGCTTGCTACAACAAGCCTCGGCACGGTGTAAAAAACGGTCGCGAAAGCCTTCTGGTTTGGCCATTCCGGAGCTGCCGGAAGTAGAACGCAAAAAATACTCATGAGCGAAAGCAGAACCGAGGCGAAAAATCCAAACCAAATGGCTTTTCGCGAGGCGGCATAGCCGTAGACCTCGGTGAAGATGTCGCCAAAGATATATGTGATGGGGAACAATACTTGCGCGCCGCTGACGCGTAACGGCCCGAACGCACATATCTTTTGTCCCATTACGTTCGAGATCACCAGAATCACGACGAACACCGTGACTAGCGAGTCCATGTATTTATATTGCGGACTCGCCGCGAAAATCGAGTGGCGGCGCGGGGCGGATTCCGATTCAACCATGTTCATTAGATTCTACGAACCTCTCTAAGATTTTGCCGTCTAACTAAAGGTAGCTAAGGGCAGTTGAAATCTTGAAAAATTTCTTCCGATACCGGATGGCTATCAGCGAACAGCCATCAGCTTTCAGCTAAAAGGCCACTCGCTGATAGCTGATCGCTGAAAGCTGGCTGGCCAAATCGGCTGTGCTCATCGATATCCCAATGAGAGCGAGGAATTCTTAAACCGGCATTAAGAATACAAATACAATCGAATAAACAGCCAAGCGACAGCAGCAAGAAATCCCAATAGCGCCTTATATTCCTCGTTTTTCCGGTAGAGAGCCCATGAAAAGCTCGAATTCCCGCTACCCTTAAATCGCAGGGGAACCAGTCGCGGCACGCGCTGTGCGTAATCCGCATATTTTGGAAAGAGGTTTCGCAAATGCTGCTCTTCTAGTTCGATCACCGGCAAATAGACCAAGCCGAATACAATCGCGAAAATAGTGGCCAGCCAGCCGTTACGGCACGCAATCACAATCCCGGCAGCCACAATCAACGTTCCCGCGTAAAGCGGATTGCGAATGTAGGCATACGGGCCGCCGGTGGCCAAATCCCGATTTTTCGCGAGATGCCCCGCTGCCCAGCCGCGGAGCAACAGCCCCAGCACGGCTACCGGCAATCCAATTTCCATCGATACGGGCGTCGGGCTTGAGAGCACGGCGAAGGTAACCAACAGTAGAAAACCGCACGGCACGCGCAACTTTGCCACGAAATCGGCATAGCCTTTCGGAAACCAGTAGTTCACTCCGTTCATGCGAGAGGCTTCGCCACCTTCAGCGCCTCGCGCAACGATTCATACACCTGATCCACAGTCAACGCAGCCATGCTGGAATCGACACTATCTCCGCGTTTGTATGTAGTTCTGGCGGCTGCATCGCGCAGAACCCGGATGGAAGCGCCGTACGGCCCATTGCGCGCCGGATCCGTCGGTCCAAACAGCGCTACCCCGGGCTTTCCCAGCGCTGCCGCCAAATGGAGCGGACCGCTGTCGAGTCCTAATACGGCTGCCGCGTGCCGCGTGGCATGAATTAAACCCTCAAGCGATGATGTATGAACGTGTATATGCTGCAGAGACCGAAGCTCGTCTGCCCTATTCATAGGAACGTTGGCAACCACCGCGATTCCATCTCTTTCCAAGTGCCGGCCTAAGTCGTCGTAGCGCTCGATAGGCCATTGTTTACTCACCCAGCCTGCAAAGGGATGCGCAAGTACGAACGGCTGTTCCGGAAGTTGTCCCTCTGCCCGGCCTTCGGGTATCCATACTTCATGTGTGATGCATTGCGCGCCCGCGGCTGCCGCCAATTCCAGGTTGCGATCGACAATATGTGCCGCGTTTGGAGTTAATTTCTTCGTATATAGCAGCGCCGCTACCGGCTCGCGTGCCGCCTCCCGCGACCATCCGAACAGCATCTTCGGCCGCGATGCGCGCGCCACCAGCGCCGATTGCAGCAAGCCCTGAAAGTCTACAGCAATATCCGGCCGAACTTCGCGCAGCGCGTTCCACGATCGAAGTAACGCCGGCGCACCTTTTCTTTCAAACAGCACAATCCGGTCAATAGCGGGATTCCCCACCAGCAGCGGCATCCACTTCGGCGCCACTACCCATGACAGTTCGGCATCCGGAAAACTTTTTCGAAGGGAGGCAGCGGCTGGAAGAGTGTGGACGATATCGCCCATCGCGCCCAAGCGAACGATCAAAATCCGGCACACCTCCGCCCCGCCCGCCTTCAGACCGCCATCCTCTGCCGTGCTGCGACCTGCTGCTCGAATTCGCGCCGCCCCGTGCCCGGCTCAGCATCCTGATGAACGCGCACGCCGGCATTTGCCGCGACGGCGCGCCACTCCGCCGGCGGCTCAATCGTTACCGCATCTACGTTACGCAGGCCTGCCAACAGGACCGCACGCGATGCGGCATCGAACAGCGGATCGACGCCACGCTCAATGACAACCAATAGCCGGAATCCTGGTGCTGAGAGTGACGCGATTCGCACCGCGACGCTCGCAGTTAATGGATCAAACTCGCCAGCCACAATGCTCCATCCGCCGCGTTCCAGCGCCGGAGCCATTTTTTCCCAGACTTTGATTTTGTTTCTTGTATCCAAGGAAGCGAGTTCTTATTCAGGATACCTGTTTCAACAACTGCTTAGCTGCGTCGGCGGCCTCTTCCGCCGAGATGCCTGTCATGCAGCGGTGGTCGATTGGGCATTCCCGCAAATGACATGGCGCGCAGTCTACCGGGTGGCGCAATACTCTGTAGCGATTGCCCGCCGGTCCCGTCGCCGCCTCGTCCGTTGGTCCAAATATGGCTACTGTCGGAACCCCCATCGCGGACGCAATGTGCATCGTACCCGAATCGTTCGTTAGAAATAGATCGCAAGCGGCCGCCATGTCGATAAAGTCGTGCAACTTTGTTTTCCCGGCGAGGTTCAGAGCGCGGATTCCACCTTCCGCCACCATGGCCGCGACCTGCTCGCCGAGCGCGGCCTCTTCCGCCGTTCCGAAAACCACGACTTTTGCGTCTTCCGCCTTTGCCACCTGAAGCGCAGCCTGCGCAAAGCGTTCCGGCAGCCACCGCTTCGCACTGCCAAATGCAGCGCCGGGACTTACACCAATCACCCGGCCTTCGATCTCATATTCATGGAAACGCTCCGCTCCCCGTCGCCTGGCGGCATCGGTAGAAGTAAACGCAACCGGCGATTCCGGCGAATAGCTTTGAATTAATCCAGCGCGCTTCAGCAACTCCAGATAGTAAAAGCGTTGATGAACCGGAATTTCGCCCGGCTGCGGAACCGGAATCCGATTTGTGAGTAACGCGCCGCGCCGGTCACGGTCATAACCGATTCGCACCGGTATCCGCGCCCACCGCGTCAGCAGCGCCGCCTCAAAAGCGTTTTGCAGCAATATCGCGCAATCGAACCGGCCGAGCCTTAGCATCTTTGCTGTGGCGAGCTTGCGACCAATTCCCCTCCACCCGCGCGGCGCATCATATTCGATCACTTCATCGCAGAAAGCCTCGCACCGATAAATGTCGGCCACCCATGGCCGGGCTATGATGGCGATGTGACTCCCGGGAAAGCTTACGCGCAGGGCCTGCAGCGCGGGCAAGCACATGACAGCGTCGCCCACCCAGTTGGTGGCTCTTACTAAAATCCTGCGATACGGTCTCTCGGACATTATTCTGTTTTGCGCGCACGCCACGGTTTCAGTTCACTGCACTTTTACAATGAAGATTACCGATGTCCAGGCTCTACCTTCGAAAAGATTTGATTGCCCAGCGCCAACGCTGGAAGCAGGAAGGTAAATGCGTCGTGATGACAAACGGCTGCTATGACGTTCTCCATCCCGGCCATATCAGACTACTGGAACAGGCGCGATCGCTCGGTGACATCCTCATTCTCGCATTAAACTCCGACGACAGTGTGCAACGCTTGAAGGGCCCCAGCCGTCCGATATTTCAGGAGAGCGAGCGTATTGCGCTTGCCCTGCACCTCGAAGCTGTGGACGCTGTTACCGTTTTCAACGAAGATACGCCGCGCGAGTTGATCGCCTCCGTATTGCCCGACATTCTGGCGAAGGGAGCCGACTGGTCTCACTTCATCGCGGGCCGCGAAGAAGTGGAAGGGGCCGGAGGCAAAGTTGTCACCATTCCGCTCGAAGAGGGTTTCTCCACCACCAACATCGTTAAGAGCGCGCTGGAGCGTTCGGCCGCGCTCGCTGAACCGGGTCTGCGCCAACGGTGACACATCCGGCCATCCGTGACCTGTTTCAATCGGTCGCGAAGCAGCAAGCATTTCAAGCCCTCCTGCAGCAGCTTACGCGCGGCGAGGCTGGTCCTTATTCGGTTTCCGGCCTGGTTCCCACCGCCAAAGCGCTCTACCTCGTTCTGCTGTATCAGGCAACCGACCGGCCTCTACTGGTGATCGTCGATGGAAGCAAGGAAGCGGAAGCGCTGCTGGAGGCTACCGAAACTTTCTTTCAGCTTCTAATCGACGATCGCGAACTGCCGCCGCCGCAATCCATCCCAGCTCTCGACGTTCTTCCGCATCAAAAACTCTCGCCGCACAGCGAAATTGCGGAAAGCCGTGCTGTATCGCTTTGGCGCCTCTCCACACAGAAGGTACCGGTTACCATCGCTCCCGTTGGTTCCGCTCTTTATCGCACGGAAGCTGCCGACTTTTACCGCCAACTTGCGCTGCATTTGCGCGTCGGGGAGGAGTTGCCGCTCGAAGATATCCTGCATCACCTGGAAAGCATCGGCTACGAGAAGCGCGAGCCCGTCGAAATGGAAGGCGAGTACTCGCTCCGAGGCGGCATCCTCGATGTGTTTCCGGCGGAAGCGCAGCAGCCGGTGCGCATTGAATTTTTCGGCGATGAAATCGAATCCATGCGCCAGTTTGACGTGGAATCGCAGCGCTCCACGCTCAAAATCAATTCCGTTCTCTTACTGCCGCTGGTTGAGCACCCGCGATCCAACGCCTTGCTGCGTGAGTTGGCGGAAGCGATCCCCGATGAGAGCCGCAACGATCTGCTCAATCCCGGCGACCCATTTCCCGGTTGGGAATATCTGGTGCCGCTGGTCCGCCCCCGCACCGATACGATCTTTTCCCTAAATCCGGGCGCGCTTGTTGTGTTCGATGAGCCGGAAGCTATATCGGCCGCCGCCGAACGCCTTTGGATGCGGCTTGCCGAACCCTCGCGCATCGAGCCTGAAAGGAATTTCGCCACTTGGGAAGAGATTCAAGCGGCGCTCGATGGCAGAACCGTGGTCAACGTTCGCGAACTGGCGATGTCGGCAAGCTTCGAGGCCGCTGCCCACGAGCATCACATCCCGACGCGCCCTTCGTTGAACTTCAAAGGCAATATGCCGATTGCCGTTGCCGAAGCCCGTTCAATGGTCGAAGCCGGCTCCCGCGTGGCGTTTTTTGCCAACTCCACGGGTGAGTTGGAGCGCTTGGGCGATGTGCTTCAGGAATACAGTGTTCCCTATCAGCTGGGCATCGAATCCGCCGGCGGATCGCGGGGTCTGGCAGAACGCGCTTACCATTCGGGCGCGGTTGCAAGCACCTATCTGACCAAAGGCAACGTGCGCCGCGGAGCCATTCTTCCGGATTCGCAACTCGCTCTTCTCGGCTCCGAAGACCTTTTCCAGTCTTCCGATCTCATCGCGCGGCAACCAACCCGTTCGCAATTGGCCGCTTTCGCCGCCGATATCGCCGACCTGAAGCCGGGCGACTACGTTGTTCATACTACGCACGGCGTGGGTCGCTTCGCCGGCACCCGCGAAATCGTTCAAGGAGAGCTAAAGGGCGACTTCATGTTGATCGAGTACGCCGGTGACGCAAAGCTTTACGTTCCGCTCACCCGGCTCGATCTGGTGCAGCGCTTCCGTGGGGCTGGAGAAGCGAAGCCTTCCCTCGACCGTTTAGGCGGCGCTACCTGGGCCAAAACCAAATCGCGCGTGAAAGCCAAAATGCGCGATATGGCGGACGAGTTACTGAAGCTCTATGCGCAGCGGCGCCTGGCGCAGGGCTTTGCGTTTTCACCCGACAGCAACTGGCAGCGCGAATTTGAAGACGCCTTCGAATACACGCCGACAAAAGATCAGGTGGCCGCTGTCAAGCAAATTAAGGCTGATATGGAAGGCGAGCAGCCGATGGACCGCCTGCTTTGCGGCGATGTCGGATTCGGTAAAACCGAGGTCGCCATGCGGGCTGCTTTCAAAGCGCTCGGCGACGGCAAACAAACGGCCGTCCTCGCGCCCACAACGGTTCTTGCCTTTCAGCACTCCGAAACCTTCAAACGGCGCTTTGCTTCATTTCCAGTCAGAGTTGAGCTCATTAGCCGGTTTCGCACGAATAAGGAAATCAAAGAGGTTCTTGCCGACACGGCCGCTGGAAAAGTCGATATTCTCATCGGCACCCACCGGCTGCTCTCAAAAGACGTCGAATTCTCCGATCTCGGGCTGCTTGTTATCGATGAGGAGCAGCGCTTCGGCGTAAAGCACAAAGAACGCCTGAAGGAGATGAAGCACAACATTGACGCTCTCACCATGAGTGCCACGCCGATTCCCCGGACCCTGCACATGTCGCTACTTGGGATGCGTGACATGTCTGTAATCGAGACGCCTCCCAAAGATCGTCTCGCAATCAATACCGTTGTTGCGCATTTCAACGCCGACTTGGTGAAAGCTGCCATAGAGCAGGAGTTGGCGCGGCAGGGCCAGGTTTATTTCATTCACAACCGCATTGACACGATCTTTGAACGGGCCGCCGTTATTCAGGAACTGCTACCGCAGGCTCGCGTAGGAGTTGGCCACGGGCAAATGGGCGAAGCGGCGCTCGAAAAAGTGCTGCTCGGCTTCATGCGCCACGAGTTCGATGTCTTCGTTTCCACGACCATCGTCGAAAACGGAATCGATATTCCGCTAGCAAATACGATCATCATCGAGAATGCGGAGCGCTACGGCCTGAGTGAGCTATACCAGTTGCGAGGCCGCGTGGGCCGCTCGAACCGCCGCGCATATGCTTATCTTTTGGTGCCTGCCGACACACAACTGAGCGAGATCGCCCGTAAGCGGCTGGCCGCCCTAAAGGAATTTAGTGATCTCGGAGCAGGTTTCAAGATCGCCGCGCTCGATCTGGAACTTCGAGGGGCAGGGAACTTGCTCGGTGGCGAGCAACACGGCCATATTGAAGCCGTCGGCTACGACACTTATATCCGGTTGCTGGAGGAAGCAGTACAGGAGCTGAAGGGCGAGGAAGTACCGCTCGAAATCCACGCGACGTTGAACATCGGGCTCGATATTCGCATTCCTGCCGACTACATCCCGGAAGATGCGCAGCGCCTTCGCGCCTATAAACGAATTGCCGACCTGCGTACGGAAGAACAAGCCCAAAAAATTCGCGAGGAGTTTGTCGATCGTTACGGGGCCTTACCTCCGGAAGTGGATAATCTGATTCGTTTTGCTCTGTTGAAGTCGATTGCTGAGGGTATCGGAGCCGAGTCCATCGACCGCCGCCAGGGTTTCGCCAACATCAAATTCCACCAACAAGCGAAGGTCGATCCTATGCGGTTGATGGACGTGGTGCGGCGTACGCCGGGAGCGCAATTCACGCCCGCCGGCGTTCTGCGATTGCCTGTGGATGGAGCGCAACCCGAGGCCTTAATAGCGCACCTCCGCGAACAGCTAGAAAAACTGCAGCCCGCCTAGTTCTTTCCGTCGCAAAATGGGACTTAACAAACCGTTCCGTTGAAGACGCGGCCCTGCGCTGGCTCTCGGGCTACGAACTGGGGTCGCTTACGCTTCCGGCTCCGTTTCGGCATAGCATCCGAATGGGCTATGTCTTCATTGCGATCCGCGGCCCAAGGGCCATATTTACTCCCTTGCGGTCGCCGCTGGGTAAGCTATTGCAAACGTCAGAAACGTTTCCGAGCCGCGCGCTAGCAAGCAGTGATTTGAATTTTGCGACGGAAATTAGCTTAAAACAGTGTAAGTTGCCGCTTGTTTTTTCGATCGTCAAGCACTGAACGCCCGCCCAATTGCTTCGAGATTGCATGTTCATGCCGGATGACGCTGTCGAAGTCCGCGATCGGCGCGTGCGTCTCTTCGACTTTGCGAACGAGACTATCGAGCCGCTTGAAACCTTCCAGTTTTTCCGTATGCCCCAGCTTGGCGGAATCCAATGCCCGGCGCAGAAACGCCAGCGACTCGTCGTATGTTTTCAGCGGTACGGGAAACGGATGCCGGTCCTTGCCGCCCAATGCAAACGAAAAACGTGCCGGATCGCTGAAACGGCTTGGAGCGCCGTGTACGACTTCCGCAATCAGCGCCAGTGTCTGAAGCGTTCGCGGACCGAGATTGTCAACCAATAGGAGTGAAGCGAAATCGCGTAGTTGTCGATCGTAGCTGGTTGCGAGCACCGCGCCCAGCCGCCGCAAATCGACATTCTCGGCGCGCACATCATGATGGCGCGGCATGGCGAGTTTCTGTACTGCCGCCAGTGTTTTCTCTGGAGACGTTCGGGCAATTTCGAGCAGCGCATCTTGCGCGAGGCGGGCGCGGCGATCGACCAGATTTAAAATCTCGCCTTCGTTGCTGCCGATGATGCCGCTGTGCGGCTCGCTCGTGAAGTCCCGGACTGATGCCGAATGCCAGTGGTAGCGTCGCGCCAGTCCCGTTGTATCGTTCAACCCTTGCTGCACAACGGCCCAATCGCCCTTTGTGGTAACAACGAAGCTATGCAAATAGATTTGGAATCCGTCGCCGATGGCGTTGTTGTCAATTTTCGCTGTCAGACGGCTTGTTCTTACCAGTTCGGTGCCGTCCAGACCTCGCGTCTCAGCAATCCCCAATAACTCATCCGGAGTTTTCCGCGATTGTTTTCCGCGCCCGCCGCAAAAATAAATGCCGAGTTCCTTTGCCCGTGGATTCAGGCCACGCTTCAATGCTCTCAATACGGAAGTGGTGATGCCGGAGGAATGCCAGTCCATCCCCATCACGCAGCCGAGCGCCTGAAACCAGAACGGATTGCTCAAGCGCGATAGAAAGGCTTCCGCCCCATATTCCGCAACGATACTTTCCGTAATCGCGGTGCCAAGCTTCTCCATCCGCTCGGCGAGCCACGGCGGCACACGTCCGCCGTGAAGTGGTAAATCGGCAAACCCGGAGCGTTGCATCCCTACTTAAATGGTCACACGACTATTTCTTTGCCGGATAGCTATGTAACTCCGGTCCTACCACATTAGAAAACCGGTAGTTCTCGCGGCGGTCGGCATCAATGGTCCAGAACATTGCGCCGATCATGCCGGGATATCCGTCCGTTTTGCGCAGCTTATATTTCGTGCCCGCCGGAGCTTTCCCCGTGATGATGTAATACATTGCTTGCGTGACGACGGTGGGTGTCGTATCGCCGGTGAGGAAACCAACCGCGACCTTGTCGGCGGGGAGCCCCGGGAAGTGATATTTCGGATTGCCGCCCACGTCGAAGCCATGCAGCACTAGCTCGGTCATCGCGGCATGATAATCCACCGGGCCAGCCTGGTAAATCTCGCCATCCAATCCTTCGAGCGGCGGAGTGTTGTAATCCTGCACATCCATGAATGAAAGAATGTCGCGGATGCCGTAGGCAATCGGCAGATACGAGCCGAACTGACCGCCATAGCTGGGATAGCCGCCCGGAATCTGCGTGCCTTCGGGCACCAAACTAATCATGAACTTCGGCCCGAAATGATCGTGCAACTGGCGCAAGGCGGAGATCAGGTTCACAATCGACGGAGTGGTTGGATGCCTGAAATCCGTGTCGCCGGGATCGATCGATAGGGATGGGCTTTCGAAATCGATATCAATTCCATCAAAGCCATACTCCGATACGATGCGAGTGACGGACGACACGTAATTTGGAACGCGCTTCGGATCGGCGAGCGTAAAGTGCTGGCCGCCGCCGCCCAACGAAATCATCACCTTCTTGCCCTTGCTCTTCAAGTAGGCAATGTCGGCCTTGAACTGTTCCGTTGTCATGCCGGCCGGCGTGTGGAATTGCAGCGTGCCTTCCGGCGCGTTCTTATCTGGCGTCGCGAATGCGACGATGATGATGTCCCATTGCGGCGAAATATCGCGCAGCGAAAACATCGATCCCGCCGAGCCGTATCCGACCCAATACCCGATAAGCTGATGGCCGTTATGTGAATCGGTCGTGGGCGCTACCGCTACCTTAGGTTCGGGAGGAGCCGCGCCGCCCGCGCGCCGAACACGCGGCGGACACGGTTTCGCAGCCTCCGTCAACGCCTGTGAGTCCGGAAAGCTGTACGAATGCCCAAGCCCCTGCGAACTGCCGGTATACCAAGGCAGTAGCGCTACATTTTGCAGATGATAAGTTGCCCTGCCCGCGCGAGCAAGGAACGCATTCGAGGACGGAATATTGTTCTTGGCATTGGTGTTTGTCGGCTGCAGTAGAAAATACATTGAAGCCACACGTGTGCCGCCGCAGCGGCCTTGATCTCCCGGCCGCATGGATGACGGTCGCATCCATGCCATGAAGGTATTTCCCGGCGCGGTGGCATCGCGCGGCGGAGCCAGCGGATCGTGCAGCGGATCGTAAATAAGTTCCGCAAGCTGTTGCGTCAGCGGCTGCACGTCGCTGTCTTCCACGATGGAAGGGGCATTGTGCAGATAGGACGCCAACACAAAAGAATTGCCGGTTGACACATCCTCGCCGTGCGTTCCCCACGAGCAGCACACGGTCGCATCGCCCAGCGCATAGTACGTCGTGTTGTGCGTCATCGCGATCACCAGCTTGCCCGGTTGCTTCGGTAATTGCTTGAAAAGCTCTTTCTGCAGAAACTCCACATCCACTACGCCAAAGAATCGGTGCTCCCTTTTTGAGCTGAGGATGTAGCCATAGCCCGCCGGTATGTCGATCTTTATCGGTTTAATCTCCGGCTTGCCGAGCAGCGTGTGCCAGTTGCTGGGATTCGCGAACGTGGCGCGCAGCATGGCATCGGCATACTGCGTTGTGACGCCGTTTGGAAATGCGAATTTTGAAAAGATGGGTGATTTGAGAACCGCCTGCGCGTCCGGATTTGCGTCCATCACGAACGGCTCCCCATCCACGTTCTTCGATTCAAAGGAAAGCGTGATCGGAGCCAATACAGTCGAGATGGTAGTTGTATCGCCTCTCGCTGGATCGCCGCCGACAAACGTGTAGGACTTCTGCTCTACCGTGTACTT